>Ga0180219_1000053_pt1 | contig 172667 bp, 123 predicted proteins | sample eDN3rd30CBELigMG_FD_151338 | JGI IMG/M metagenome (GOLD analysis project Ga0180219, IMG submission 151338) | Enriched Miracle-Growth compost microbial communities from Emeryville, California, USA - eDNA 3rd pass 30_C BE-Lig MG (version 2)... ...
GGTGGTTTGGTACCGGAACCTGTATTCCGATACCGAAGGGCCCACCTTCATCATATGCACAGCATCAACTCTCATATAGTTGTTCGTGACACTCAATATCCAGGATTTTGATCCCTACCGGCATCCAATGCCGCATTATAATTGAACTCCGCGGCAGGTATCGGAAAAAGATAATGTTTTTCCTCAATCGTCAATCCCTTAGCATCCATCACCTTTTCTGCTGCGATACCAAGTCGTCGAAGAAACAGCCACCGTTTACCTTCATTCCATGTCTCGTAAGCCTGCTCTTTGATAATCAATTCCAAAAATTGCGCTTTCGAACCATAATCTGCCAATACGTAGTCAATTGATGCAGGTTGATCGGGTGCATATCCATACCCTCTTCTGCGGACCCTATTCAACACATCCATTGCTTCCTGTGTCGGCCCATCGTGCAGTTCGTTTATGGATTCGGCATACAGAAGCAGTAAGTCCGGATAGCGTATGATGGGGTTGGAATTGCTTGCATTATCGGAACTCGGTGCTAACGGGTCATAAAACTTAGTAGGCAAATAGGTATCAAAGCCCAATCCTAGGTCCAAAAATAAAGTGTTGTAGCCTTTCCTTAGATCGGCGTTGTCCCACTCGTTAAATAATGTGTTTCCGGTACGAGTATAAAGGCCGTACCAACCTCCGGCTCCGTGCATTTTTTTGCCATCAATGACTGCGTTGGGGTGCGAACAGAACATCACAAATTGCCACCCGGCGGTATGTGTACTTTTCAGATAGAAAACCTCCTCTGTTGTATTGACGACATCCGGCCCAAAAATCTTTTCAAAATCCCTGACGGTATTTACCGGCACCAATGCATACCGTTTACTGTCGATGATGGACTTCAGTAAATCATGGGCCCCTTGATAATTCTTTAGTTGCATGTATACCTGTGCCAGTAATCCTTGAGCGGCGTACCGACTGGGGGTGCCAATGAGCCGTTCGGTCTGTGGACAATGGAGAGCCGCGAACTCCAGATCTGCAACAATGAACGCGTACAACTCATCCAAGGAAGATTTCGGAAGGTCCCATTCATCCATATTCATTTCGGTACGCAACGGTACTTCAGACCAAAGTTGCACCAGTGTAAAATAAGCGAAGCCTCTGATAAAGCGCAGTTCAGCGATAAACGCGCTTTTTTGCTCTTCCGTGAGATCCGAACCTTCCGGTAATCGGCTGATGGCAATATTGCAGTCGCGGATCGCATTGTATAAACTGCTCCAAATACCATCTGATCGGCTTACATTTTGCGGATCGAGTCCCTTATAATCGCTGTTAGATGCCCAACTGCCACGTCCATATTGATAGTCTGCAAAACTTTCCATCAATCCCGGAAAAGACATCGCAAAGCCCGACCTAAATTTATTAAGCGGAGCGAGTACCGCTGCGGCGGCTTCCTGTTCTGTATTGTAAAAAGTTACTTCTGATACGGCTTTCGGTTCCTCATCCAGCCATTTGCTGCAAGAGCAGGTTACCAACAGACCCATAAAAATCAATAAATTCTTCATCACATTTTCTTTTAGGTTAGAACTGAACCCGTGCGCCAAAGCTGACGGTTTTCACATTCGGATAGGTGAGGTAATCCACCCCAATATTAATATTGCCGCCCAATGAATTAACTTCCGGATCCATGCCCGTATACTTGGTGAGTGTCCATATATTTTGCGCACTCACATAAACCTTTAACTGATTACACCATTGTATCCCCCATTTCTGTAAGGGTAAATTGTATCCCAATGAAATGTTTTTCAAGCGGAGATACGATCCATCTTCGATAAAACGGTCGGAATATTGCACGGCTATGCTTCGCGATACCCGTGGATACTTAGCCGCAGCATTCGCCTCTGGGCTATTATCCGGTTTCCAATGACTATTTAGAACTCCTTTTCTTAGATTCAACCCCATTCCTTGATCAAGATTAGCAGTTTCGCCGACATTAAACAAATCGTTACCCTGGCTTCCCTGAAAAAAGAAAGAGAAATCGAATCCTCTGTAACTCAGATCAGAATTAATTCCATAGGTGAAGTCCGGATAGGGGTTCCCGGTTATCATTTTGTCCGCCACCGAAAGGGTCCCGTTATCATCTCGGTCTATGTATTGTAGGTTACCATCGTCGGTATATCCATTCTCTTTATAGGTAAAAAACACACCCATCGGTTCGCCTTCACGGATCAGGTGAATGAAGTCGTTGATGTAAGACAAGTTAACATTACTTCCGTATACATCGTCTCCACCGTATAGTGAGATCACCTTATTCCGATTAGCTGATATGTTTCCTGAAAGCGTCCATAACAACCGATCATTGCTGATTACGTCGCCTTCAACCATCAGTTCTACCCCTTTATTACCCATCTTTCCGATGTTTCGGATGGTATTTCCGTAACCGGATGAAGGTGGCAGGATAACGGCGTTCAGCAAATCCTTCGTTATTTTGTCATAATAGTCGGCAGTTATCCGCAATCGATTGGTTAGTAATCCGATATCCACTCCAACATTAATTTGGTCAGTCGTCTCCCACCGGAGGTTTGCCGGCAATGTTGTACTGGGTGCGTAGAAAGTTCCCATATCGCCATTGATCGGCGTTTTTCCTTGACTAAGCATATTCAGGGTAGCGTATGGGCTGATCGCTGTGGATCCTGTGCGTCCGTAGCCCGCCCTAAGCTTTAATTCCGACAGCCAGTCTACATTGCTGAGGAATCGCTCTTGAGAAATGCGCCACGCCAATGCGGCAGAAGGGAAAAAGCCCCATTTGTTTCCCGGGCTATATCGGGATGAACCATCGGACCGGGCACTTACCGTCATTACGTATTTTCCTTTGAACGAGTAGTTAATACGGCCGAGGTATGACATCAGCACCCATTTCGTATAACCGGATGATGGAATCCCGAAGATGGACGCACCAGAAATCTGTCCCGTTTCGGGCGCATCGCTGATAAAGTTGCTACCGCTCATCGAACTGGACTTCCCAACGTATTGTTGATACGTGAATCCACCTACTGCATCCAATGCATGATCATTAATATCCATATGGTAGTTCAGGATATTTTCGTTGACGATAGTCATGTCATGCTGATTCGATATCGACGCATTGGAGGCCCCATATAAATACTTGGATGTCCGGTAGTAATCGGTTTGATAATCGTTGTTCTCAATTCCTAAAGATGTACGCAGGGAAAGCCCCTTAATCAATTCGTACCCCAGGGCTAAATTGATATTCCCAAGATTTGCATTAGTTTTACTACTGGTTTCGTTGAGAATATTGAACGGATTTAGCAACGCATTTGACATAAATGGATACGCCAATTGCAGGTTCTGATAACTACCGTCCTCATTATACGGCTGAAGACTGGGCGGAGAGGCCAACGTACCGCCGATTAACGAACCGCCGCGGTTACCCCCACCGCTATTCTGGTCGCTTCTGCCCGTACGGGTATAAACCATATTCAGTTGCAGGCTGAATCGATCATTGAAGTTGTAATCGATATTCGACCGCAGATTGTATTTGTCATACTTACTATTTGGTATGATGCCATCCCGCGTCATTGCTGATCCGCTAACCAATACTTTCGCTTTTTCAGTCCCCCCCATCACCATAAGGTTATGATTCTGAATGGGCGCATTTTGAAAAACCAACGATTGCCAATCCACATTACCCATCGCTGCTATCTGTTCATCTGTAAAATATGTTTTGCCAACATCATTCAATTGCTGTTCATTATAAAACGTTGCCCATTCGGTGGCATTCATCATATCCAGCTTCTTGATTTGAGATTGAATTCCATAGTTTACGTCGTATGCGATTGAAGCCGCTCCCGATTTGCCCCTTTTTGTGGTAATAAGCACTACGCCATTTGCTGCACGCGATCCGTAGATTGCTGTGGCCGATGCATCTTTCAATACCTCTACTGATTCAATGTCTAAGCTATTGATTGATGATGGGCTGCTGGGCATTCCATCAATAATGTAAAGTGGATCATTTCCGCCACGGATGGAGTTACTTCCCCGGATACGGACGGTAAAATTTCCGTTTGGAGCACCTGAATTTGTGGTTACCACCACACCTGCGGCTCGCCCCTGTAAGGCTTGCACTGGATTCGGCACCACATATTCCGACATTTTCTGTCCACTAACAGATGCAATCGCACCGGTCACGTCCCGCCGCTTTAGCGTGCCGTATCCCACAACAACCACTTCGTCAAGTGCTTCTTGCTTAGTTACCAATTTAACATCAAGTGTTAGATTGGCGCCAACTTCTACCTCCTGCGTACCATATCCCACATAACCAAAAACTAGAACGTTTCCCTGTCTAGCGCCAATGGAATAATGCCCCTCCACATTTGTTGACGTCGAATTAGCTGTGTTTTTTACGGAAACGCTTACCCCTTCCAGGGGGGTTCCCCCCTCATCGGTTACACGTCCCGTGACGGTGTCCTGCCCTAATGCATGGAATCCTAGGCAAAGACAGCTCGCTAAACAGCACCACTTTTTTAAAAGTTTGTGTACCATTTCTTTGGTTTTTATTGGTTAAAATTTTTTATAACTTTTATATTATAAAATATAGTTTTATAATAAAAACAAATATAATGGAGTTATTTTTGGTTTTGCAAATTATTTTATTGTTTTTTTCGAGTTTGCTTAGATCATACATCAATAAATAACTAAATACCAGCCAGTTAAAACAGACCCTAAATCGCTGTTAAACACGCTACCTCCACTTGAAAGATTCCATACCTGAAACTCAATTACCTAAACCAGCCATCGAAGGGAGGCATGTTGCATCTCATCTACTAATTATTTTAAGGATATTCGATTTTACGGAGTTTGCAAACTAGATGGCGGAAGAGCTGATGGCATTACAGGTCGACAGACAGGCTGAATAGGCCTGCCATAACGCACAGTCTCGTGGTTCACAAGACTTTGGAAAAGGAAACGTCCAAGAATGGACGGAAACTGATCAAGATAGCTAAACTACTGAACAGGAATCTGCCGAAGCTGAGAAAACCTAATCAGTGAGAAGACGATGGCTGAAAGAAACCCGTCTGCGACATGTTCAGCAAGCCAGCGACAGCTAGCCCAAAAAGGTACTCAAAAAAAGTTTTGTTCTTGCATCCAATGAATGCACCTTCCAAACCATTCATCGAATGACGGAGCGGTTAAAAAGCCATGTTCGCCTTTGGAATAAATATGCAGCCCTGCGGCAACCTGATTCCTGTGGAGCGCCTCATAAAAAAGAAGGCTATTTTGTACAGGTACTACGACATCGGGGTCCGAATGCACCAGAAAGGTCGGCGGAGTCAGTGAATCGACCTGTAATTCATTTGAAAAAATATGGATCTGTTCATTGGACGGTGTACCGCCCAACAGGTTATCTCTCGACCCCGTATGTCCAACGCGATCTGTCATGCTGATTACCGGATTAACCAACAGCATAAAATCCGGACGCAAACTGGTATGTTGTGGATTATCCACATAATCGGTATCAAAATGAGTCCCTGCAGTGGCAGCCAGGTGGCCACCTGCCGAAAACCCCATGATTCCGATTTTTGCCGGATTTACCCCCCAAACGTCAGCATTTTCCCGAACCAAGCGAATTGCCTGCTGGGCATCCTGCAAAGGGCCGACGGATTTATCAACTAGGATTTCATCATTAGGTAGGCGGTACCGAAGGACAAAGGCAGCAATACCTAGTTTATTAAACTCCTTGGCTACATCCGATCCTTCCCGTTTCGTCAACAACACATGATACCCACCACCCGGACAGATAATCACGGCCGTGCCATTTGCCTTTTCAGTAGGAGGCAAAAAAACGGTTAAGCTGGGTACGGAAACATCAAACGTCAGCGTGTCTACCGCTGCATTCGGTTCGTCCCGTTCCCGGTTGGCTCCCGGTTTGGAATTGGGCACCGCTTCCCTATAAAGCGGTATGCGCTGCTGCGCCTCGCAATACGTCACCACGAGGAGAGACAATATAAAAAACAGTCGTTTAGCCATACTGACTCAAAGATAAGAGATTTTTCAAATCTTTTATTCGTAGATTTCAGGCACGTCGATCAACGTCTGGGTATACATCAGAAGAGAACCTTTTACATTGGGATGGTGGTAGATTTTACCCCAGTCATAATCTTCGAAATACATCGTGGTTTTATCCACTTCTTGGCCATCGTGGTTTAAGGAAGTAGCCAAATCAAACCTGCATCCTTTAATTCCATACTTTTGCCGCACCTGTTCAAGCATTGCATTTATTGGAATCTGGGTGCCGCTCTCATTGCAAGGGATGTTGTTCAGGATTGGAATGGAACCTTGTGATAGAATGTATTCCACCAATTCACTTAGGTTTTCTTCTGTATTTCCCCCGTTGGTACCGATGGTTACCATCACGTATTTTGCATGCACATAAGGCAGCTCATTTTTGATACGCTCCAACAGTTCGTTGATGGTTGTACCACCCCGACCACTCGACATCGCCCTTTTCTGCATGTTTTCCATAATTAATTGCGTCCACGATCGAGGGAAGTCCGCTGTCGGAAAATATCCTTCGGGTTCCGTAATGGAATCTCCGTAGATCAGCAACGTCAAATCAGATTCTTTGGCCAATACACAGATTTGCTTGACCAACAATTCCGTTCCTTCTACCAATCCGAAACAATAATAATCGTATTGCCGCCCCACAAAAAAACCGGTTCCGATCGCTCCCGCCCCACAACCACCCGTCCCGTCCATGGTGGCAGCTACCTCAGCCGTGTCACCCGTGAACAAATCAATAATCCGCAATTTTGAAGTCTGGTAATCTCGATGTACTTCTACAATATAGTCGTGGTCAGCATCCAAAAAGTTAACGTTCTTTTCACTAACGGGGTCAGTATCCAGAAAAATGCGTTTATGGCCCATATCGACGAACGCCTTAAAATCCCCTTTGTCACTTTGAAAGACTGCCTTGGAATCGCCTGAAAAGCGGACATAATATCGTATCAATCTTTCGGCCAGGGCATAGTAATGGTTCAGCCGGACAAGCTGATCTTTTCCGGTGATGTGTAATCCTTCACCAGAAAAACGAGCATCTACACTTCCTCTGATCAACTCAGGATAACCGCCCTTTCCGCTAAAGATTCGCTGGTAAAGTACAGAAGTAGGCATATCCACATGTTCGGTAACCGGCTGATCAGCAAGAGCCCAAATTACAGTATTGCTCCACATCATGAACAGCAACACGATTTGCCTCAGACTTAATCGGAGTTGTAAAGAATAAGTCATTCCCACGTATCCGGATTTGCGGAAAATAATGTCTCTTTTTAAACGAACACATAATAAATTACCGATTGTTATTGGACTTGGTGCCATTTTTGTATCCAAAAAAGTGATTAAACCATCACGTAACTTACTTACTGAGAACAAAAGGAGAGGAAAAAGAAATTCCCTCCGTTGAAGTAAAATAAAAGAATCCAAACCTATAGTCTCCAGATCTGATTTTCACATCAACCCTTGATCGATTGGGTTGCATAGTAACTTTTCGTTGATACCAACTCCTCGTTTCGTTGGCCGATTTTATATCGTCCGTATAGTAAAAAACCGCTTCAGCAATTCGGACTTCGGGAGAAAAGTATGCAGATATCCTATATGCTCCATGTTTTAATGTGTCTACCGAAGGGAAAGGAGTCCTTTTTCCCCTGAGAATCCCGTCGATAAATGCTCCGATTTCTGGGGCCTCCCATCCGTCTTCATGACTGTGGTGCATGTCGGGCTTAATACATATAAATCTCAGATTATCAGCTACTAATGAATATGATTCAGAATAGGGTTGTACATTAAAAAACTTGTCTTTATTTCCGTTTAAAAATAAAATTGGCATTTTTAGTTGAGCTAGATAAACCGAAGGATCAAAATATTGAAGCCAGCGTTTTTTATCTATTGGTGATAATCTGTCCAAACTTTCTCGAAACACATCCGACTGCTCATAATATCCACAACCGTATACGGGTACTGCCGCTTTAAACCTGTCGTCAAGTGCCGAAACAATACATGTCAAATATCCTCCCCAGCTGATACCTGTAATAGCCGTTTTTAAACTATCTACCTCCGGAAACGAACGTATCAATGAATGTGCAAGAATAGCTGACGAAACGGAATGGTAAGTCCACAGCCTTTTCAAATCTCCCGATTCGATAGAAGAAAAGAGAGTTTCCTCAGTTTGCGGCGGACCAGGATTTTTCATAGCTTGCCCATGTCCGTCATTGCCTGTTAGATCTAATGCGATAGCTGCATACCCTCGCTTTGCCCATTTCATTACCCATTCGGCATAGGCCTTCCCCCCTCCGCCATGCAAAAGAACCACGGCAGGAAATTGCCGCAAACCAGACTCCTTTCCCAATATTAAATCGGGATTTGCATAGTAGGCAAAAACTTCGGTAGGTAAGCCGTTGTAAGCAACACTTCTGAATTTTAACGATCGAATTCCATTTTCGACTCCCAACCATTGAAACTGCGGAGTTTTAAACAGCTCACTCAGCTCCCAAAAACGGTATTCATCCGATTGTCCTTGGGCAGTAGAAGACAGTAGCAACCACACCGCCCACATCAAAATATTTTTTATAATCGTTCGCTTTTTTACCATCGGCTTATTTAGTAAAATAATGAAAGCGATAGTTGCCGGATCCCAAAGTCACGACCAATTTCTCCTTGTCGGACTTAATTCGCCTCACGCCGGCATGTGATCTCAATGAATCCTTATCAAGACCATTCATATTTGAATGCGGAAAAATGACTTCCGCTTCTGTATTGGGCGGGACGTCTACCTCCAGATCAAACTGATTACCTTCAATTTTCCAATGGGTCGCGATCTTCCCGTATGGGGTCTCCAACTCGGAATTGGCAAACTTCAATCGATCATGCGGCACGGGCTGTATGAAAAAACGCTTATAACCGACCCAAGCTTCGTCCAGCCTAATCCCTCCAATTGTTTGATACATCCAATCACCGATGGACCCATTTGCGAAGTGATTAAAGGAGTTCATAAATGGGTCTTGCAGTTGGTTATCCGGTTTAATACCATCCCACCGCTCCCAAATCGTCGTTGCTCCCCGTTTGACCGGGTATAACCAAGAAGGGCACGAATCTTGCCAAAGCAGATCGTACGCCACGTCATCAAATCCGTATTTTGATAAAATCAGATTTAAATGGGGAGTAGCCATAAAACCTGTCGAGAGGAGATTTCCTCTATCTTTAATATCCTTGACAAGCCACGTAATTGCCTGTTTCACCAATGAGTCTGGAATAAGGTCAAATTTCAGGGCCAACACATAAGCACCTTGGGTTGGCGATGTTAACGATCCATCGGAATTAATATATTCCCTTGCAAACGCGGCTTTGACGCTATCAAGCACCACAGAATACGACCTCACGTCTTCGTTTATTCCGAGTACTGCGGCCGCATTGATTAGATTTTGTACTGAGTGGGCGGCAAATGCTTGAGCCACGAGCAGTTTGTCAGTAGGTTCAAAAGATACGTGATCTCCATAATGAAATCCGGTATTCCATAAATAGTGATTGCTCTTAGTCTGTACGTAGTCAACCCATAACTTCATACTTTCGTATTGATGAGCCAGTATACGTTTATCTCCATAGCGCTGGTATAATTTCCACGGAACAATTGTCGCTGCATCGCTATATCCCGAGGTACCGTACCAAGGACCCTCGGCACTCCCCTGGATGATTGCCGGAACGATAAATGGCACTGCTCCATCTGCCCGCTGGTCCGCTCGCAAATCTCCAAGCCATTTAATCGAAAATGAAGCAATATCCATATTAAAAGCGGCCGTCGCATAGAATGCCTGCGCATCGCCCGTCCAACCAAGACGCTCGTCGCGTTGAGGGCAATCCGCCGGCACTTCAATAAAATTACTTTTTTGGCTCCATAAGATGTTGTGCTGTAGCTGATTTAACAACGAATCAGATGTCTCAAATTTACCAGTGATACGCATATCCGAATACAACACTACCGCCGACAAATCGACATCGTCCAACTGGAGTCCCTTTAGTTCAATTTTTACATATCTAAACCCTTGAAACGTAAAATGCGGTTCATAAATCTCTTCTCCCCGACCATTTAGCGTGTAACAGATTTCCTGCCTTGCAGCGCGGAGATTGTCGGTATAAAAGTTTCCGGCTTCGTCCAAAACTTCCGCATGCTGGAGTTTGATCTGGCTTCCCGCACTTCCCCGCACTTTTAACCGAATAAAACCCGCAAAATTCTGCCCAAAGTCCGCCACAACTTCTCCCATAGGGGTTTTGAAGATATTGACAGGTCGTAACGACTCATGCTTGCGAACCGGGGGACCGTATGTAGCGACCAACCCTGACTTTGAATAGTCTGCCACGACAACGGGATTGCCCATTCCAAGAGGCCTCGCCGCTTTTTCTTCAAAATTGATCAGCCTTGCATCGTATACTTCTCCATTGAAAAAAGACGATGAACGGATTGGGCCAAATTCAAATTCCCAACTTTCGTCTGAATTCACCAATATACGTGAACCGTCTCTCAATTCGATCTCCAATTGGGCTAACAAAGCGAGTTCCTCACCATACATCGCTTTATTTTTATCGTAAGTATGCCCTCTGTACCACCCATCTCCTAAGGTAATTGATATCGCGTTTCCTCCCTCTATTAATAGTGAGGATACGTCGTACACCTGATATTGTAACCTATTATGATAACTGGTCCAACCTGGTGTAAAATAGTCTTCTCCCACACGATGTCCATTTATCCTCGCCTCGTAGACTCCTCTCGCCGTAGCATAAAGCCTAGCTGATTTGACTCCTGACGGCACGTTAAATGACTTGCAGAATATTGGTGAGGGCCCATCCAGCGTATCTTTACCACCCGTAGTAATCCATTTGCCAGTCCAATCAGCTTCGTCCAACAGGCCCATTTCCCAATACTGTTTTGCACTCCACCCAGATTCATGTCCCTTGTTATCCCAAACCTTGACCTGCCAATAATATCGTTGACGAGCCTTTAACGCATCTCCCCCATAAGCAACATGGATCGATTGATCACTGTCTATTTTTCCACTGTCCCATTGAACATCATAGCCTTTTTCCAGTCCCGAAATGGACGTAGCAACCCGAATTTGATACGCCGATTGTAAAATTCCAAAACCATTTGATCCGAGCTTCCAACTGAACTGCGGAGTGGCGTCATCAATCCCAATCGGATCGGTTTTATAGTCACATGTGGGATCAAATACCGTTAAGTCTTGCGCGTAGACAACCGATAAAAAAGAGGCCCAAAAAACAACTGTTTTTAATAAAAATTTACATGTCATATTTGGTGATATAACGCGATACTGACTGTATTATTCACTGATTTTTCTCACTTTCAGGCTCATATTTTTCAGAATCACAGAAGTGTCAAATGTCCCCGGCACCTCCAAACCGATATTCATTCCGACTAATCCCAGGTCATCAAAGTTGGTCTTTCTCATAAAATTACTTGCTTTCGCCGCGGCGAATGCGTCCTTTAAAAAGGGCAACAAGTCCTTATCGGTTTTTACCCATTGTTTATCGTGTAGACTCCCCGAATATAAATCCTTTCCCGCTTGAATAAAAATGAAATTACCGGTTGCGTCCGGTTTGCCGACATCTTCCGCACGGTAGGGAGGCACATCCCGGTGCCGGTAGTCGAAAAACTGGAATCCATAGTAATAGCATTCCCCGTAACCTTCGGAATCATGATTTACATTTGAAATCACCAAGTAACCTACAAACATAGAAGTATGCAATCCGGGATCAAAAGCCTCGTCATCCATAAAAGATCGGCAATATACCAACCTCGTATCGATCGTAAAACGGGCTTCAGATATTTCATTCAACCGATACACCTTGGGAAAATTTTGCTCCAACAGCAAATGCGGCCAAAACTCCCCTTCTCTTCTTGGCCGATCAAACTCCTTAGAGGTTTTCAATTCCAAGCCGATTTCCATATTGTCCTTATCCGGCCTAAACCAAACTTTTTTAGATGGATCTACATAGCTAACGGTGTCGTTATTTTTCGATTCTGTCCCGGTTATCAAATTAAACCTACTGGACCATTGCGCCAATTGCCACGTAAACAAGGACTGCTCCAATCTGCCAACTGGGTAATATATGTTGATTATTTTGCCTACACCTGGCAAAGTGTCCCTTAATCCGAATCCTTTTCTAAATTGTAGATCACCAATCACTTCGATCAACTCATCATCCCCGGGTGATTCTCGTTCATCCTTTTTTTCACACGCCAGTAGCTGTACAAAAATGAGGGAAACCGCCAGCATCGCCAACACCTGTTTCCCAAATCTTAATATATTCATTTTTTGGTAACTATTATCAATTGAACCTAATCCCAACCGGGGTTCTGCTCCCACAACGGCATAAGAACCAATTCGCTCAATGGAATTGGAAAGATCAAATGGTTGTCTGTCCACGACTTTCTTCTGTCGGCAACAATCCGCTTTCCAACAAAAGTGTTTTCACCGGTTTTTCGCCATTCCATTCCAGTCGTGAGCTTGTCCGTTTCGTGCAATATCTTCCACCTTCTCACATCCCAAAATCGGTGTTCTTCAAATGATAGCTCCACCTGCCTTTCCCTTCGTATGCGTTCGCGCATTTGCTCTTTAGAAAGACCGGGAGGTAGAGCAGGCATATTGACACGCGATCTAATGGTATTTACAGCTTGGTAGACCTCTTCTGTCGGCCCATAAGCTTCGTTTGAGGCTTCGGCTAAGTTGAGGTAAATTTCGCCCAAACGATATTTTTTGAAACGCGCCGTTCCTGTATTCGGATCCAATTGAGCTGGATCACGAAATTTCCTCAAATAATAACCGTTTCCGGTGCGTTGCATAAGGTTTGAAATTCCATCTGCACCCCCTAAATAAGATTGAATGCGATAAGGTACTCCATTAATCTCTCCATAGTAAGCGTCATTGTACCATACCGTAGCATAAAACCGGGGATCCCTATCTTTATAGGGATTTGTTTCATCATATCCAGAATTCGGGTTGATAATGGGTTGCAGGTGGTCCTCATCATAGTAACCTAATATCGCCTGCTCCCCATTGGCCATATCATAAGCGTCGACCAATTCTTGCGATGGACTGCTTCCCGCTTTGTCTCCTCCCAAAGTTGGTATGGCATGCATTCTGAACATCAAGTGACTGAATTCATGCGCGCGGTAAGGCTTAATTTCATAAATTGTCTCCTTGTCACTCGGATTTACACTGATGTCGGTCCGTCCGTAAAAATAGGATTCGTAGTCATCAAATAGACGATAACCTCCTTGAACCAAAGATTCCAATGAATTTTTTGACACCTCGGCTGCTGCAACCCAGCGGCCATTATCGGCCTCGGGGTTCCAAAGTGGACTGGCTGCAAATAATAATGCTTGTGAACGAATGGAATGCGCTACCGCCTTTGTAAAACGCCCTCTATCGGGTTCCGTGGTGACACGCAAAGGTAACTGAGGTTCGGCGAGGGCTTCATCACAATTCAGTTTGATAAAATCGACACAGGCTTGAAAACTCTGTCTCGGCAATGATTCAAACTTAAAATCTTCCGTAAAAGGTTTGTCGACAACGGGCATTCCGCCATACATTTTAATCAATTCCAAATAAAAGAAGGCTCGTAGAACTTTCGCTTCCGCGATAAGCCGCGATTTGATATTCGGGTTCGCAAATGTTGTCTTTTCAATATTGGCTAAAAACAAATTCGTCTGCCTGATACCCGTCCAATTCTTTCGATAATAGTGACCATTCACAGAGGGGTCTTGGTTACCGGTAATCCCTGGAATGTCCAAGGGATTCCAATTCGGCCGCAACTCACCATTATACCAACGGGACGGCGCACGCCCCATGTCCTGCGGAAAATCGTTGTCGTGGGCTTCGTTTGAAAACCCCGCCAACATCGTCCAAAAGTCATAGGCAGTTCCGTAAGGGATAATATTATCATAAATTGTATTCAAATACTCCGATGCCATCAATTCATCTGAAAATACTTCCTCTAATGTCAATCTTCCGTCGGGCATGATATCCAAAGGATCGTTGTTACATGCCCAGATTAAGGAAAGCAGCATTATCAAGCAACAGTGAATTATTCTTTTCATGTTTATATCGTTCTAAAGGTTTATCAAAAAGTGATATTTACTCCTGCGTTGAACACTCTATATACCGGGTAACTAAGTGAATTGTCCACTTCGGGATCAAAATCTTTGGTTTTCATTCTGTCCCATGTAAACAAATTAAACCCATTTAAATAGATTCGAATTTCCTTTGCAGTGATTCGTTCCGACAATCGTAGTGGAAACCGATAGCCCAACTCAGCATTTTTCAACCGTATAAAACTCCGATCCTCAATAAAGAACTCATTAAAATCCTGTTCACTGACAGACCCTCCTAATGCCAGCCTCGGGTATCTGATCTCCTCCCCCGCAGCGGCACGCTCCGGCGTCCAGGCATATAGATGACGTTCCCTAAAATCGGAAATACTGGTAGTGCCATAACCTGATAAAGGCTGTGAGACAGAAAAAATACCTTGTAATAAGAAAGAAAGGTCAAAATTTTTGTAAGTTAGGCTAAAGGCTCCGCCGAAGGTCCGCTCTGGAATTCCAGAATAACCAATGGGCACCATATCGCGCTCATCGATCATGTTGTCGCCATTGGTATCGATATATTTAAAATCTCCGGGCCTGACGGTATACCCCACATAATTCAACCCTTCCTGAGCGATCTCTTCATAGCTAGTATAATAACCATCACCGAGTTTGTAACCAAAAACCTGCCCCAATCTGTATCCTGTTTGCCGATAGCGATACGCATAATCTTCCGGATAGGATAATTCGTCTGCAAACAAAACTTTGTTTCTGGCAAAATTATAGTTGACTTTCGCCAATATGGACCAATCAGTATTGATCGCTTTGCTGTAGTTCAGCTCAATTTCATATCCTTTGTTTTCAACGACACCCATGTTTACCGGTCCAAGCCTGCCGGGGTCGATACCATATACAACCGGAATGGTTCGTCTATTAATGAGGATATTATCTCTCCGCTCCTTAAACACATCAACCATCAAATTTATATCCTTTAGCAATCCCAGCTCTAAACCTACATTTGCCTTGTTGGCAATTTCCCATTGAATATTTGGGTTTCCGATGTAATTCTCGACGATCTTACCCCCGCGCCCTAACGAAGAGCTGAATCCTCCTCCTGTTTCACGCTGGATGTCATCGAGGTATAAAAAGCGTCTTCCAGCCAGTCTGTCGCTTCCCACCCGTCCGTAGGAAGCACGAAGTTTCAGCAACGAGATAATTTCATTATCCTGTAAAAACCGTTCATTTGATAGTACCCAGCCAGCAGAAAGGGTGGGAAAAAAGCCGTACCGTCTGCCCTTAGCAAATTGTTCGGAACCATTGAACCCTGCATTGAATTCTGCAAAGTATTTATTGTCGTAACCATAAGAAGCACGGAGCGAAATACCCCTCAGATTATAGGGTAGTCGATCGTTTGGAAGTACCCGTACTTCCTGTTGAGCCAACAACAATCCCGTGAAAGAGTGTTTGTCGTTAAAAACACGATTGTAGTCGGCCGCCAACTGAAAATTAAAAAATGACTGAAAATTCGAGCCACTACTAATATTCAGTGGTGTATTTTCCGCTTCCAGTAACACACGAGTATATTGAACGCTGTCCATTCCTAGGTGGTTGGGAGTATTTGGATCAACGATCTGAATCCAGCGCTGATAATTCTTGCCCGCCGTAAGCGAATAGATGGTACGGGTATCAAAAGAAGCCATAAACTTGAACGATAGCCCTTTTGTTAAAAAGGACATATCTTGTTTCAACCCCCAAGAAGCAGTAATGTTATTACGGGTTTCTTGGCGATATCCCGATCGGTTAATCATCGCCCAAGGCGATTCATTGTAGTTGCCGGATCCAATCAAGACATCACCATCAGGAGTGAGGGGTCCCGGTAATACCACCGGAAATAAGCTGTAAGTCCGTCTAAAAATTTCATCCGAATTTGCATTGGGAGAATTAACTTTTTCAAAATAACCTGCTGCATTTAGGAACGTGGTTAACGTCCCAGATTTGTTCAATTTCGCGTCGATATTCGATCGAAAATTATAGCGATTCAAAAATGCCGACGGATCATAGTCCGTGACCTCCGGATCAATTCGCCATTGCCCTCCTTGGTCCAAAAATCCTACATTCACAAAATATTGGACATAGTCTCCCCCTCCGGAAAGATTTAAATTGTACCTTTTTTGTGCAACGTAATCGTTGAACAAAAGAACCTGCCAATTCGTATTGGGATAAGCTTCGGGATAGTCTTGGTATCTGAATCTATCCAATGCATATTCAGAATAAGGAGGCTGATTTACCGGGTCGTTGGGATCTACATCCGGATTGTCATTCCGCCACGCCTCATTTTTTAATCGAGCCCAATCATACGAGCTGACCATCGAAGGGGAACGTGTGAAATCTTGAATTCCATATTCGTAGGTAAATCCAATGTAAGGTTTACCACTTGCCCCCCGTTTTGTTGTAACCAATATTACACCATTTGCGCCCCTCACCCCGAACAGTGCGGTAGACGACGCATCTTTCAATATGGTGACATTTTCGACTTCGTTGGGATCGATGTAAGTCATTTCCCGTTCTACCCCGTCGACCAATATAATGGGGGCTGTGCTATTAAGTGTCCCAATGCCCCGCAAAAATAAAGCTGTATGATCGCGGCCCGGCTCTCCACTACGTTGTAACGCTGTAAGGCCTGGTAGCCTGCCCGCCAGGGTTACAGCCAAATTTGCAGCAGGACTTTGTTTTATTTCTTTGGTCTGGATGGATGCTATTGCCCCTGTTACCGTTGCCTTTTTCTGTGTACCGAAAGCAACCACCACAACTTCATCAAGCGCTGACAAGTCTTCCTTTAAAATAATATTAACGGAACTCCCCTTAGCAACTTGTCGCTCTTGGGTCACAAATCCCACGTAAGTAACCAATAACGTCACAGAGTCTTGTGTCGCCTCAATCGCAAACAACCCGTTATTATCGGTTTTTACACCCGTTTCTGTCCCCTTGATGTAAATACTCACTCCTTCAAGTGCTTCACCACGCTCATCAACCACCCGCCCCTCAATGGGAGTTACTGATTGCGCATAGCTCAAAGTCGAACATACGCATAACAGGTGAAAAAACACGAAAGCAACGAACAGGCCTTTCCATTTACCCTCCCGAATTTTCTCAAAATCAATAAGGCGTTTTTTCAAAGTATACTTGCATATCATAATATTAGATAATAATTGGTTAATTTATTAATGTTACTTGTATAAGTTTATATCTCCAAAGATATAACTGCTGAGAAGGATGGGCAAATACGCCTTTACCCACAACCTGTACTGAATTGACGATGTCATTAGCGTTATCCTTTTAATGAATACAATAACACGATCGAAAAACATATTGCGGGTAGGAAAAACTTCAAAGAAGCATGGACAATGTCTGCAACAAAGCCCATCAGCGACGGCTATCATTACCAATGGAAACACAAAAGACTTCGATCGGAGCTTATCTGGTTTTATATGGTCTTGCATCGATTATTAGGGTTTATAATTATAGACACAAAAAAAGCCCTAAACAGCCATCCAGACCAGTACGGAATTGGCTACTATCAATACGCTTTTGACTAAATTAGGAATGAACCAGCTTGTATGCCGCTTGTTTACTGTTATTATGATAGATGCCCGATATATTCGTGCGGTACTGCTGCGGCGTAATTCCTTTGATTTCCTTAAACCGGCGGTTGAAATTGGAAATGTTATTGAAACCCGCTTCAAAACATATCTGGGTGATGCTGAGCCGATTTTCCTCCAACAACTGACAAGCGTAGTTGATGCGCAGGTCATTCACAAACTCCTTTAACGTCCGTTTGGTACGCGCCTTGAAATACCGACAGAACGCCGAAGGGGAAATGTGCGCCTGCGTAGCGATCTCATCCAATGCGATCTCTTTGGTGAAATTTTGAATGATATATTCGTAGATGCTGCTCATCCGGACAGCGTCGTTATCGTTGAGGTTATCCCAATAGCCCGCTGACGACAGGAGATTATATTCTTTCGTCGTGGATAACTCTTCCAGTATCTGTAGCAACAAAATAACCCGTTTCGATCCCGTATCATCCACCAGCTGCGCCATCCATTGAGCAACACGTTCTCGCGACGCACCCTGCACTACCACACCCCGTGTGCTTTTTTTAAGGATCGCTTGGATGGCACTCATTTCCGGTATGGCAAAAAAAGATTCACCAAAACAGGATTCGCTGAAATGGACCACAATCGCATCGTGTAAAAGTCCTTTACTATACGATACTCCTTCTTCTCCAACGGCAGGCTCGTGCGACCAAGCATGCGGGAGATTAGGCCCATAAAATACCAAATCCCCTTCCTCAAAGGTAGCCATGCTATTACCCGCTATCCGCTTCCCATGTGGATAGTTGATATAAGCCAATTCATATTCCGAATGATAATGCCATTTGGTATCAAGTACATCAAAATAATCCTTTCTGACCTGGAAGGCCGCACGGCTACCTAAAGGGGGTTTGGCATAAATAGGTTTCATAGGATATATATTTTTTTACCAGAAATTCTATAAATTCACAACAATAATGTTAATTAAATACCGAAAATAAGATAAATAGATCAATAAAACTGCAATAAATCAAATTCGTACAGATACTGGCTAATCCAATACCATTGCAACGGTTATTTTTCGTATACCTTTAAAAAATTTTTATGACAACGTTGAACACCAATTATAACGGCCTCCGGATTACCGATGCACACGTGCACTTTTGGGATCTCGCTAAAATGAGCTATCCTTGGTTGGATGAAGTTCCCACCATTAAAAAATCATTGGGACTGAATGAATATCAAGCGGCTACCAACGGAATATCCGTGTCGAATCTGATCTTTCTTCAATGTGAGTGCCTACCCAATGAATACCAAACCGAGGTCGACTATGTGACGCAGCTGGCCGAACAAGACTCCCGAATCCGTGGCATCGTTGCCTATTTTCCGTTAGAGTCCGATCAGGCAGCCGAAAAACTGGAGGTGCTCACGACGAACGGATTGGTGAAAGGCATCCGTCGGCTGGAGGAGGAACCCATCTCATTATATGGCAACCCACGTTTCGCTGCCCGCATGGAGTTATTACGCCGGCACGACCTGAGTTTTGATCTATGCGTAAAAGCCCACCAACTGCCTGCCACCCTGAAACTCGTGCAGGCTGCTCCCGACGTCCACTATATGCTGGATCATTTTGGCAAACCAGCGATCAAAACAGGTGAATTTAAGCAATGGCAAAACCACATGCGCGAACTTGCCGAAAATCCACATGTCTATTGCAAGCTTTCGGGCTTGGTTACCGAAGCCGACTGGAAACAATGGACGATCGCGAACCTGCAACCCTATGTGGATGTCGTCCTGGAGTATTTCGGCCCAAATCGCTTGGCATTTGGTGGCGACTGGCCGGTGGTGACACTCGCGTCAACCTATATACGTTGGTTCGATACCGCCCTGCAATTGTGTCACACCCTTTCCCCCGACGATCTTCGCCGGGTGTTTTATCAGAATGCACTCGACTTTTATCAAATCGATTCATATGATCCCCATGACCCACTATAAGCTTTCCCCCGACTTTCGATTACCGGCTAATCCCAGACCGATTATGATCATCGGTGCCGGAGGCATCATGGAAGAAGCCCATCTCCCGGCTTATCGAAAGGCGAATTGGCCCGTTCTCGGCATATACGACCTTCAACCGGAAAAAGCGCAGCGAGTCGCATCGCTGTTTGAAATTCCGGTGGTATATGATTCCTTGGAAGCACTTGTTAGCAACGCACCGTCCGGTGCCGTATTTGACATCGCCGTGCCGGCATCCCGATTGATCGATATCCTCAACCAATTGCCCCAGGGAGCCAACATGATGATGCAAAAACCGATGGGCGAAACATTGGAAGAGGCCAAGGAGATTCTGCGCATTTGTGAATCAAAACATTTTACAGCAAGTGTAAATTTCCAGATGAAATTAATTCCATCCGTCATCGCTGCCAAGAGCCTCATCGATCAGGGTGCCATCGGTGACCTGCACGACATGGAAATACGGATGAATATCTATCATCCCTGGGAACTATGGGAATTTCTGTTTGGCATCCCACGCATGGAAATGCTTTATCACAGTATCCACTATATGGATATGATTCGGTACTTTTTGGGAATGCCCAAGCAGGTGTATGCTAAAACATTCCAGCATCCCAAACAGATGCAGCTGGCTTCCACCCGTTCGATCGTCATTTTTGATTACGACCGGCCTATCCGTGCGTTTGTCAACACCAACCACGGACATGACTTCGGACTGGAACACCAGGATTCTTTCGTGAAATGGGAAGGGACGAAAGGGGCGATCAAAGCAACGTTGGGCAAAAACATCAATTTTCCGAAAGGTGAAGCGGACCACTTCGCCTACTTTCTGTCGGAACAACCTGCCGATGGATGGATCGAAGAAACCATTCCCGGCGCTTGGTATCCGGATGCCTTCGTGGCCACCATGGCCGATTTGCAATGTGCCATTGAAGACCCAAACTATGCCCATATTACCTCCGTGAAGCACGCATATGATACCATGCGGCTCGTAGAAGCTGCGTATTTATCAAATGATAAGGGTGGCACAGCCATCCCCAACTGACCTTATTGATCAATTACTAACATATTCAATACTTAATGGATACCGTATTAAATAAATATAGCCGTAAACTTACTGAAAACGAAGACCAACCAGGCTCACGCGCCATGCTGCACGCCATCGGCTTGGATGAAAGGACCATCAAACTCCCTCAAATAGGCGTTGCCAGTGCGGGTTGGGCGGGAAATCCCTGTAATATGCATCTCAACGACCTGGCGGCGATCGTAACCGATGCGCTTAAAACAGTTGAATTAAACGGTCTTACGTTCAATACCATTGGTGTGAGCGATGCCATCAGCATGGGTACCTTCGGCATGAATTTTTCGCTGCCCTCGCGCGACCTTATTGCTGATTGCATCGAAACGGTGATGGGCGGACAATGGTATGACGGGCTGGTCACCATCATGGGGTGCGATAAAAACTTACCCGGCGCTGCAATCGCAATGGGACGACTCAACCGCCCGGCACTGATGATCTATGGCGGAAGCATCCACTCCGGTCGTCATAAGGGGAAAAAAATCAATGTGCTTTCCACTTTCGAAGCTTATGGCGCCAAGGTGGCGGGACTCATTGACGAAGAAGAACTGGGCCAGATTATCCGCAATGCATGCCCCGGAGCAGGCGCATGCGGAGGCATGTACACGGCCAATACGATGTCTTCTTCCATCGAGGCGCTCGGCCTATCGCTGCCTTACAGTTCGTCCAATCCGGCTACCAGCACCGAAAAGAAGCAGGAATGTGTCACGGCAGCAGCGGCGATCAAACACCTGCTCGAACTGGACCTGAAGCCGCGTGATATCGTTACCCGCAGATCACTGGAAAACGCACTGGTTGTCGTGATGGCCTTGGGTGGATCGACCAATGCGGTTCTACACTACTTGGCCATTGCCCAAGCGTTCGACCTTCCCCTCACGCTGGACGATTTCCAATACATCAGCAACCATACGCCCCTGATCGCTGACTTGAAGCCGAGCGGCCAATACATGATGGAGGATGTGCACGATAGTGGCGGCACACCCGCCGTTTTAAAAATTCTGTTAGAAGAAGGATTGCTTGACGGCGACTGCCTCACGGTTACCGGCAAAACGCTTCGCGAAAACCTCGAATACATTCAGCCTTGGAACAACGAATTGAATATCCTGACACCGTTGGATAAGCCGCTGAAACCTACCGGCCACCTACAGATTCTCTATGGAAACATCGCCCCTCAGGGTGCTGTGGCGAAGATAACCGGGAAAGAAGGCGAGTTCTTTGAAGGTACCGCGAGGGTATTCGACAGCGAAGACGAAACGGTGGATGCCGTCAAGAAGGGGCTCATCCGTAAGGGAGATATCATCGTAATCCGCTACGTCGGACCCAAAGGTGGTCCTGGAATGCCCGAGATGCTGAAGGTGACTGCTGCGATCATGGGCGCCGGACTGGGTAAAGAGGTGGCACTGATTACCGATGGCCGCTTTTCGGGGGGCACACACGGCTTCGTCGTCGGCCATATTTCACCGGAAGCCGCAGAAGGCGGACTCATCGCACTGCTGAAAGACGGCGATGTGCTGATCATCGATGTCCGCAATAACCGCGTGGAGGCCAAAATCAGTGAGGAGGAAATAAGTCTACGGCGGGCACAATGGACAAAACCCGTTCCAAAAATCACGCAGGGTGTGTTGTTCAAATACGCACAGATGGTATCTTCGGCATCTATTGGATGCGTCACGGATGGTAAAATAACGGCTTGAGGCTTTGGGACCAAACAAAACCAGCCGTCGTGTGTTTTTACACCAGACATACCGGTTAGTACCATGGAAACGATCTTCTCCATCAAATCAGCCCTTTCGAGCATCTTTCTTTTCGGTCTGGTGGCAGGATGCATGGCCCAGGATACACAAAGCGAATTGGACAAACGTGTTGAAACATTCCTGACAGAAAAACAACAGACGTGGCATGACCTCAATGTGCCTTACGAGGACGGTCGGGTGCTGCACGATCTCATCGTGAACAACAATTACCAGTCTGCGTTGGAAATCGGCACATCCACAGGCCACTCCACTGTTTGGATTGCCTGGGCACTCAGCAAAACCGGTGGTAAGCTCGTTACCATCGAAATTGACGAAAACAGGCAACGAGAAGCCATCAAAAACCTGAAAGCCCTGGGACTGGCTGATGTAGTGGATTTCCGGCTGGGCGATGCACATCAGCTGGTGAAGGAGCTGGAAGGACCATTCGATTTTGTCTTTTCAGACGCCGACAAAGACTGGTACATCCAATATTTCAAAGACGTTGACCCAAAGCTCAAAACAGGAGGCACTTTTACAGCCCACAATGTGCTGCAGTCAATCGGTGGCATAAAGGAATACATGGACTTTGTCAACAGTCAGTCAGGCTATGAAACCACGGTGGACCGATCAAGTAATTCGGGTATCGCAATCAGCCGGAAAAAATAGGGGCGTCTTTCTCAAAAAACACCGAATATTATTTAACTTCTTGATAATATCCAGGTAATGTTTGTTCATCAAATTTGTGTGCAACATGGTATACACATTAGAAATAGCCATTTGCATGATCATCCTGTGTTTAAGCGGACTGTCTTACTTATTTACCAAATACATCGACGTGCGGTTTGAAGAGGGAGAAGATTAAATTAAGCACTCATAACCTATGAACAAACGGGAGGTAGACCTGGTTGTCTTATCTGACATACACCTGGGCACATACGGGTGCCATGCGAAAGAACTTCTGCGCTATCTGAAGAGCATTAAACCCAAAAAAATCCTTTTGAACGGCGACATCATCGATATCTGGCAGTTCAGCAAACGTTATTGGCCGGAATCACATATGAAGGTAGTCCGGAAAATCCTGAAATTTGTAGCCGAAGGAACCCCGGTAACCTACCTCACCGGCAATCACGATGAGATGCTCCGTAAATTTGCTGATTTCCAGTTGGGATCGCTCACCATCACCAACAAGCTTTCCCTGCGTATTGGTAAAAAACGAGCGTGGGTCTTTCATGGCGACATTTTCGATGTCACCATGCAGCATGCAAAGTGGCTCGCCCGCCTTGGCGCCATTGGATACGATACGCTCATCTTGTTGAACAGCTTGGTTAACTGGATACTGATGAAGTTGGGCCGGGAAAAAATGAGCTTATCCAAAAAAATCAAAAACAGCATCAAAAATGCAGTAAAATTCATTAACGACTTTGAAATCACAGCGGCTACATTGGCCATCGAGAAAGGCTACCAATATGTTATCTGTGGACACATCCACCAACCGGCAATCCGGCAAATCCAAACCGAAAGGGGAACGGTAACCTATCTCAATTCCGGCGATTGGGTAGAAAATCTCACCGCATTGGAATATCACAAGGGTAGCTGGCAAATATATCGATACCAAGCCGCTGACTACCTCACGGACGATTTGGATCCGGACGCTTCCGAAAACGACAGCTTGGATGGCAAGCTTGATATCCGCCGCCTGCTCGACTTACTCAAATCGGAACCAACGGCTTAAATAGTTGATAATTGATAATTGACAGTTGTCCACTGTCCATTATCAATTATCAATTATCAACTGTCAAAATTAACCCCTATAATTGCAACGTGATTGATCAGTTCCGGAAATACACGCCGCTAAATATCCTATTGTTATCCGTAATAGGCCTTATCTTGTGCCTCGGTGTATTCATGCATTTACCGAAAGACCTGATGCCGGTTTTTTTCGAACCGGCCATCGCCAATTTCACTGGTAAACTATCCCCGGAAAACATCACCCCCCAAGCCAACGTATTGATAACGCTGGTACTTACCATCATTCAGGCGCTCTTGATTAACCGGGCGGTTAATCAATTCAACCTCGTGGGCCGATCGAGTTTTCTGCCTGCATTGATGTATATGACCCTGGCCAGCTTGATGCTGCCCTTCCTCGTTTTATCGCCCATTCTCATTTGCAACTTCCTTTCCATCTGGATGCTGGATAAATTGTTCACGATCTACCGCCGCACGGAAATCAAATCACTGATGTTTGACCTGGGCATGATCGTCGCCCTGGGAAGTCTGGTATATTTCCCCTTTATTGTCATGTTGCTGCTGCTTTGGTGTAGCTTGATCATTTTCCGGCCTTTCAACTGGCGTGAGTGGCTAGCAGCTCCGATTGGTTTCGCTACCGTCTACTTTTTGCTGGGCGTGGTATATCTTTGGTTTGACCGCATGACAGAATTTTATGAGATCTGGCTCCCCCTTACCTCTCCCTTTCCGACATCGATACACATCGACATTTATGACTACCTGGTTTTGCTTCCGGTAATTATTATCCTCGTATTGTTCTTCTTTTCTTTGCGTCAAAATCTCTTTAAAAGTGTGGTACACATCCGCAAATCATTTCAATTGCTCTTTTGCATGTTTGTGTTATCCTTTATTTCTTTCTACCTGAACGCAGATTGGTCCATCAACCACTTCCTGCTGACCGTACCTCCTGTAGCCGTTTACATGACCTATTATTTCAACTATGCAACCCGAAGATGGTTTTATGAAAGCGTTTACGCCCTGCTGGTCCTTACCATCATCTATTTTCAGTTTTTCTAAGCGATTTATAAACAGCGTTTTAACCTTTTTTAACAAAAAGGGTGTCGGGTAACAACTAAAAATTAAATAGCTTTGCATACATTTTATTAATTTAATAGCGTTGCATGAAGTTTGGTGTCGTTATATTTCCGGGTTCCAATTGCGATGAGGACATCATCTATGTATTGGAACACATTATGGGGCAAGAAGTGGTCCGTTTGTGGCATAAAGACCATGACTTGCAGGGTGCAGAATTTATCGTATTGCCCGGCGGGTTCTCGTATGGCGACTACCTACGCTCTGGTGCGATCGCGCGCTTCTCTCCAATTATGCAGGAAATCATTACCTATGCAAATAAAGGCGGTTATCTTCTCGGTATCTGCAACGGCTTCCAGATACTTGCGGAAGCGGGGTTGGTACCGGGCGCATTGTTGCATAATCGGCAACGGAAATTTATTTGCGAAAACATATACTTAGCTCCTCAAACCACCCAGTCCCTGATTACCGCACAAATGGATATCAACCGTGCGTACAAAATTCCAGTGGCACATGGCGAGGGAAATTATTTTGTCGATAACGATACGCTGAAGGCGTTAAATGATCACGATCAAGTATTGTTTCGCTATTGCGACGCAGCCGGTAATGTGACCGATGCGGCAAACCCCAATGGCTCCATAGCCAACATTGCCGGTGTTTGCAACCGCGCACGAAACGTATTTGGTATCATGCCGCACCCGGAACGCGCTGCAGACAACCTGTTGGGCAACACCGATGGGTTGGTTATCTTTGAGTCCATACTCGCTACGGCTTTACCGCATCCCCTTTAATGAAGTACATGCAGCATCTTTTCCGCATCCCAACGTACCTTAACGATATCATGCAGCATACTCTGAAAGCTTTTGTTTTTATTACGTTTCTTTTGTCAAGTACCCTGGTATACGGTCAGCGTTCCACAACCAGTTCTCCCTATTCACGTTTTGGACTGGGAGAGATCCGTGGTGACCTGTTACCCCAAACCCGGGCGATGGGCGGTATTGCAACCGGGGTGCGCTATCTAAGTGGTTACGGCAACATTAATGTGGGCAATCCGGCGTCGTACTCAGCCTTGGCCCTCACCACGGTAGATGTGGGCGTTTTTGGAAATATAACTGAGCTGAGCAGAAACCAACTGGCGGAAAACTCCTACAACTTCTCGCTTAGCCACATCAACTTTGGTATTCCATTGGGTCGCCCCGGTGGTCTCAGCTTTGGCATTATGCCCTTCTCGGATGTTGGTTTCAGCTATGCCATTCCCGGATCAATTGACACCACAGACATACGGACGGTATATGCTGGTGCCGGAGGCGCAACGAAAGCATATTTAGGTTATGGAATTCAACTAACTAAAAATTTCAGTGTCGGAGCCAATGTGTCGTACCTCTTTGGTACCCTGAACAACATCCGATCCGTCGAACTCCCGAACGATATAGGCGGCCTGAACGTCCGGATAGACAGCAGCCAATACATCAATGGATTCAGCTTTGATTACGGTGCGCAATATTTTCAGCCGTTGAGCAAAAACGTAAGCTTGACCATCGGCTATACCGGAACAGCAGGCACCCCACTCAACACCACTGCGTCACGGGTCGTAACCCGTACGCCTACCAGTGTAGAGGATGATTTTGAAAATTTGCCGGTAGACTCCATCAGCACCTACGAAGGGCAAAAGCAAAACATCAAGATGCCAATGAAGCACAGCATCGGTTTCAGCGTGGCCAAAGGGAATCATTGGATGATCGGTGGTGATTTCAATTATGCGAAGTGGAGCGATTTCCGTATTGGCGGAGACAATCCTGGGCTTACGGACAGCTATGGGTTCTCCGTTGGGGGCCAAATCACTCCGGACATCACGTCGGTGAATTACCTGGGCGTAGTCGATTACCGTCTCGGCTTTAAATACAACAAATCTTACATCAACATTGCCAACCAGGACATTAAGCAAATGGCATTGACGGTAGGCTTTGGTTTTCCCCTGCCTTCCCTATTTGGAGGCTCATTCTATAAAATCAATTTTGCCACCGAATTCGGCCAAATGGGTGCCTTGACCAATCAGTTGGTACGTGAACGATACATCAACTTCCACTTAGGATTTACACTTAACGAACGTTGGTTTCAACGAAGACGTTACGACTAACATTCGCTTAGTATGGTGAACCATGGGGCTAATAGGCAAAAATATCTTTCGCTTTACTTTATGTGTTTCCATCAGCACAACAGGGCTGGCATCCTGTGAAACAGACCTGAAAGAAGTGGATCGGATCGCCGCGATCCAAGCCGAAGAACCGGTGGACATCTCCCACAACGTAACCGTCGTTTACAGCGACTCGGCGTTGGTAAAAGCCAAAATGACCGCTCCGGAAATGCGGCATTACAATGTGGAAAAACCTTACTACGAGTTCCAAAAAGGAGTTACCATCATTCTTTTTGATGAAAACGGAGTGGAAACCCAGCGCATTACTTCTGATTATGCCATCCAAAAGGAAACGGAAGAGCTGACGGAATTCCGACGCAATGTAGTCATTACGCGGGCCGATGGGTCGATCATCAAAACCGAGGAACTCATTCACGATCAAAAAGCCAATACATTTTATAACCACGTGCCCATCGAAGCATATTTTAAAGACGGACGTGGAAATTTTATGGGGTCGTCTTTCCAAGCGGATGGAAATTTTGAAAACATTGAGGTACAAAATTCAACTGGCCTATACCTATTTGAAGACGGGCAGGGACCGATGTTTCGATAGGTTAACATGCAATTTATGAAGTTTTTCCTCTTTTTTTGATAAAAGTTGTATCTTGCGCCTCATTTTGAAAAAGGGTGATTGAATCACCTGAAAAGACAAGATCTTAACAATATAAAATAACAGCTTAAAGAAACAGTTTTAGATAGGCTATGGGATTAATGAATTATTTGCGTAACCGGGCGGGCGTGGTTATCGTTGTTTTTATCGGTTTCGCGATTTTTGCGTTTTTATTGGGAGACGTGATTAATTATGGCACTCCCTTTTGGGCGCGCCACCAGAATCAGGTGGGCAGCATAAACGGGGAAACCATCGATATCAATGAATTTAACGCACAGGTAGACCAAACTTCGGAAATGTTCCGCCAGCAAATGGGGGGCGGAACCTTAAATCCGCAAATGAAATCCTATGCCGTTCAACAAGTGTGGGGGCAATACCTAAATCGCGAATTACTGCGCAACGAAGTCGAACGCATAGGCCTGACCGTCGGTAAAACGGAGTTGAACGACCTGGTTCAGGGCGACAACCCCTCCATGCAGATTCAACAGGCGTTCCGTAATCCGCAGACCGGTCAATTCGACCGTGGCCAGCTTAACAACTTCATCGCGCAGGTAGGCACATTGCCCCAAGGCCATGAAGCACATGCCCAGTGGGATGCCTTGTTGCAAAGCATCATGGATGAACAGCTGAGCACGAAATATACCAACCTCATCAATAACAGTATTTATGTGACTTCATTGGAAGCCAATGAAGAATACAGTCAACGGAATAAATTGGCCAATTTCGACTATGTCCTACTGGATTATGAGTCGGTTTCCGACAGTTCGGTAACCCTTTCTGAGCAGGACTACAAAGACTACTACAACGAAAATAAAGGCGTGTTTAAAAACGAGGAAGAAACACGCAGCCTGGAATACGTTGTATTTGATGCAAGCCCAACGGCCCAAGACACAGCAAGGGTCCAAACAACCATCGAAGAGTTAAAAGCCCAATTGGCCGAATCGACAACCGACTCGCTTTTTGCTGCCGTCAATTCGGATACAAAATACCCGTATATCTTCCGCAAGCAAGGTGAATTCAGCCCGGCATTGGATACGCTGGTATTCGGTGCACCTGTAGGTACAACCGTAGGTCCCGTATTGGCAAACGGCCGATTTGAAATTGCCAAAATCATCGACACCAAAGTAGGCCCCGATTCTGTCAAAGCCAGCCACATCTTATTGAATCCGGCTACGGAGGGTGGCATGGACAAAGCCCGAGCCAAAGCCGACTCCATCAAAGGACTGATCGAAAAAGGAGAAAGCTTCGCGGCATTGGCCGTGCAATTCAGTATCGATGAAGGCAGCAAAGTCAACGGTGGCGAACTCGGCACATTTGGCCGCGGAATAATGGTTCCAGCCTTCGAAAATGCGGCATTTGATGCCAAAGAAGGAGCGGTAGTGATCACAAATTCGCAATTTGGCATTCACATCATTAAAGTTGAAGACCAGATCGGCTCTTCGCGGGTGGTGAAAGCTGCCATCATCGACAAACAGATTAATAGCGGAAAGGAAACGATGAATGCTGCTTACAACAAAGCGACCCAATTCTTTGGCACAATTAACGAGAATAATTTCCAGGAAACTGCCACCCAGCAAAGCGTTTCCGTATTGAAGGCAGACAACATCACCGCAATGGAAACGATGCTGATGGGAACCGAAGTACCCCGTGAATTGGTAAGGTGGGCGTTTGATGCTGATCAGGGCGATATTTCCGATAAAATATATGAATCGGATACCAAATATATAGTTGCCCGGGTCACCGGAATCCGTGAAAAAGGTCAGTTGCCTTTGGAAGCCGTAAAAAGTGAAATTGAGCCGATCGTACGCAACCGGGTAAAAGCTAAAAAGCTGATCGCGCAGGTCGACGAGGCGGCCAAAGGAGCCACCACCCTCGCACAGATCAGTGGAAAACTGGGGAAAACACCGGCATCTGCAGAAAACATCGTATTTGCAAATCCCGTCATTCCGGGAGTTGCTCAGGAAAATGCCGTGGTGGGCACGGTGTTCGGTTTACAACCCAAACAACCTTCGAAACCGATACGCGGTTCACAGGGGGTATACGTGGTAGCCGTAACCGGATTCGTAAATCCGGAAGCGCCCAGCGATCTGAGCGCGCAGAAAAAACAAATGACACAGTCCCAGGCACAACGTACCTGGTCTCGGGTATTCCAAGCATTGCAGAATAAAGCCGATATCGTGGATAACCGGGCGAGGTTCTTTTAGCAGCCAGCGCTAATATATTATTTCGTAACTTTGCATCCGGATGGTTCATTAAGCCGTCCGGATTTTTTTGTTATGGAAATACAAGAAACCATCGTCAATAAAGTTGCGCAGAGCGGTCTGGTTACGGTAGATCTTGCCCGTTTTGCCCCGCAGGGTGAACGCGTAGTATATGATATCAAGGACAATTTATTCCATGGTCTTATCCTACGCGAGAAAGATTTCAGGGAATTCGTAAAAACACACGACTGGTCGCAGTATACAGATAAATACGTGGCAATTACCTGCACGGCAGACGCGATTGTCCCTACGTGGGCCTATATGCTGCTGGCCAACCGGCTGGAACCTTATGTGAAGGACATGGTGTTTGGCGATTTGAATACCCTGGAGACCGTATTGTATGAACGAGCACTGGAAAAACTCGATATGGAAACCTATCGAGATCAACGTGTGGTCGTCAAAGGTTGCGGCGATATTGAAGTTCCCGAATCTGCCTTTGTCAACTTTACTGCCAAGCTCAGTAAAGTGGCAAAAAGTATTTTATATGGGGAGCCTTGTTCCACCGTTCCCGTTTTTAAGCGGAAGGCCTGACGCATGAACAGAACGCTGGTCTTCTTATACTTGTTTTTCGTAGTTTCGCTCACCCGAGGGCAGTCGCTTCCTTTCCTGAAAGAACCCGCATTCAAAGCGGGTGAGGAACTACACTATCGCCTGCGTTATGGCGTCATCTCAGCCGCTGTGGGTACACTTAAGGTCGAAGACTCAAAAATCAAATTCAGCAGTCCGCATACGTTCCATTTATCGGCTCGGGGCCAGACTTCCTCCGCGTTCAGTGTTTTTTATACCGTAGACAACCGCTACGATTCATATATTGATTCGCGCACATTCCTGCCCCACTATTATACCGAAAATATTCGGGAAGGAAATTACCGCCGCACGGACATTGTTCGGTTTGACCACCGCAACCGCACTGTGCAGGGTAACAAAGGAACCTTCAAAAGCCAATCCGCCCAAACATTCGACCTGCTCTCGGCATATTATTTTTCGCGCAACCTTGATCTATCCAATGTAAAACCCGGTCAGTCTTTCAACATGACATATTTCCTGAATGACGAAATCGCCACACTGGGCATCGAATACATTGGAATAGAAAGCATCAAAACCCCCATCGGCACCTTGGAATGCTTGAAATTCAGTCCGGAGATAACACCCGGCCGGATATTCAGGAAAGACAGTCGGCTATACCTCTGGGTGACCAATGACGGCAACCGCATTCCGGTAAAAGCGCAGGTTGAAATATTGATCGGTTCGGTGACATTGGAACTTACTGAAGCGAAGGGATTAAAATATCCCTTGGGTGAAAAATTAGCCGGTGTATCTAAATAACAAGCAACTATGATGATTGAAGTAGGTACCGTATTGGTAAGTGAAGAGTTGATCAACGAAGAATTTGTGTGCAATCTGGGCAAATGCCACGGTGCGTGCTGTGTCGAAGGCGATGCGGGAGCACCACTGCAACGCGATGAACTGGCCATGCTCGATTCGGTTTATCTCAAGGTAAAGCGTTACATGACCGAAAAAGGGATTGCTGCAATAGAAGAACAGGGAACACACGTTGTCGATATGGAGGGCGATCTCACTACCCCGTGTGTAGATGGGAACAAAGAATGTGCCTATGTAACCTGGGAGAATGGTATTACCAAATGTGCGATCGAAAAAGCCTATGAACGTGGAGAAATTAACTGGAAAAAACCCATTTCCTGCCACCTCTATCCCATCCGTACCACTACGTATCCCGAGTTTGACGTCCTGCATTACGATCGTTGGCATATCTGCCATTCAGCGTGCTCGCTGGGCAGGGAATTGAAAGTACCGGTATACGCGTTTCTCAAGGAACCGCTCATCCGTAAGTATGGACAAAAGTGGTACGATGAGCTGGAAGAATCCGTGTCGATGCTATAGGTTATTGTAGATTATCTTAGTATCTTGCGCCGGTCTTACGCACATGCTCAAACTAAGCGAAATACAAAAACCCATTGCCAACGAGCTGGCAATTTTTGAAGACAAATTCAAAGAGTCGATGCGGAGTTCGGTTCCGTTACTCGACCGTATCACACACTACATTGTCAAGCGCAAAGGCAAACAAATGCGTCCCATGTTTGTCTTTTTTTCTGCGGGGCTGTGCGGAAGCATCAACGAAGCCACACACCGTGGCGCCGCCTTAGTAGAACTGCTGCACACAGCTACCCTGGTACATGACGATGTAGTAGACAATGCCAATGTACGGCGTGGCTTCTTTTCGGTTAACGCGCTCTGGAAAAATAAGATTGCCGTGCTCGTGGGAGATTTTCTTCTCGCTAAGGGGTTGTCGCTCTCGATCCGAAATCATGACTTCAATTTGCTTGAAATCGTTACCCACGCCGTAGAACAAATGAGTGAAGGCGAGTTGCTTCAAATCGAGAAAGCCCGCCGGATGGATATCGAGGAGGCTGTTTATTTTGAAGTGATCCGGCAGAAAACAGCATCGTTGATTGCCTCCTGCTGTGCTTGTGGCGCGGCATCGGGCGGTGCAGAGGAATCCACCGTGGAACTTATGCGTCAATTTGGAGAGAACGTAGGGATTGCCTTCCAAATCAAAGACGATCTGTTTGACTTTGGCATCGACGATGTCGGAAAACCATTAGGAAACGACATCAAGGAGAAGAAAATTACATTGCCACTGATTTATGCACTACAGCAAGTGAGCAAGTCCGAAAAACGACACATCATCAATTTAGTGAAAAACCACAGCGAGGATGCAAAAAAAGTACATGAGGTCATCGCATTTGTGAAAGCAAATGGAGGCATGGAATACGCTGCTTCCAAGATGCTGACCTATCAGCAGGAAGCATTTGATATCCTGACCCGTTTTCCTGTTAACGACTATCGCAACGGGTTGGAGCAATTGGTAAGATATACAACTGAACGTAACAAATAACATGAGCAACGAACTTCTATTCTTTGGCGGATTTTTACTTTTTATTGTGCTCATGCTGGCCATCGATTTAGGCCTTTTCAGCAAAAGTGATAAACCGGTAAGTCTCACCCAAGCGGCTATCATGAGTGCGGTATGGGTAACCTTTGCGCTGGCATTTTATGTAGTTCTGCGTATATGGGGGCACGAACTGCACGATGTGCACGACTTTGGCAGGTTGGCAGAAATCACCAAAAAACACCTTCATAACATCCGTCTCATACCCGATGATTTTGCCGCTAGTCTCGCCATTTACAAGAATAATCTGGCGCTGGAGTACCTCACAGGGTATGTGGTGGAATATGCCTTGTCTGTAGACAATATATTCGTTATGGTATTGGTTTTCAGCTCATTTGGTGTACCGGCAAAATACTACCACAAAGTTTTGGTATGGGGTATTATTGGGGCCATTGTGCTGCGATTTCTGTTTATATTCCTTGGAGCTGCATTGATCGCTCAATTTGGATGGATACTTTATATTTTCGGTTTCTTCTTGGTTTACACGGGCATTAATATGTTTATGCATCGGAGCGAGGAAGAAGAAATCGATCCCCAAAACCATACCGTAGTAAAATTTGCCTCCAAGTATTTCTCGGTCTATCCCAATTTTGTTGGCGGCCAATTCTTTCACCGAGAAGCAGGTAAAAAGTATATCACGCCGCTTTTCCTCGTCTTGTTGGTTATCGAATTCACCGATTTAATTTTCGCTGTGGATTCCATTCCGGCCATCTTTGCGGTGACCAAGGATCCCTATATCGTCTTTTTCTCCAATATCTTTGCGATCCTCGGTTTGCGGTCGATGTTTTTCCTGTTGGTCAACATCATCCACAAGTTTCATTACCTTAAAACCGGCCTGTCATTCCTGTTGGTTTTCATTGGAGCCAAAATGTTATTGCATCACTGGTTAGACGAATGGGGCTTTACCACGTCGCATTCCTTGATTGTCATTGTTTCGATTTTGGCCATCAGCGTAATTGCGTCGTTGGTTTTCCCGAGGAAGGCAAAAGTCGAGTAACCCGTTAAAACCACTGGACATCCTGTATCTCCGGTGTTCGCTCAAACACCTTCTTGGCATAGGGACATAGGGGTAGAATCTTGAGGTTGTTGTCGCGTGCAAATGCAACCGCGGCCATTACCAGCTGTTTCCCAATTCCCTTTCCCGAAAAATCCGGATTCACTTCCGTGTGATCAATAATGAATTTGTGATCGCCTGCCCAGGTGTACGTCATCAGGCCGGATTCTTGGCCATCGATCAACGCGCTGAATTGTCCCTTTTTGCCGTTATCATCTCGTTGGATTTCCATTGTTATTTTCTTTAGGGTTGTGTAATGTAAGAGGTTCCGGTATTCTGGAAGAAAAAGGCCCATTTATCCGCCTGTTCAGCAATGACCATGGCAGTCGGCTTTCCGGCGCCGTGGCCCGCTTTGGTTTCGATACGGATGAGCACCGGGTTGGTACCCCCGTGATAGGCCTGCAAGCGTGCGGCAAATTTGAAGGAATGCGCAGGCACCACCCGGTCATCATGATCGGCGGTAGTCACCAGCGTAGCGGGGTAAGCGGTCCCTTCCTTTAACCGGTGATACGGAGAATACCCATACAAGTATTGAAACATCTCCTCGTTGTCATCGGCCGTACCATAATCGTACGCCCAACCGGCTCCAGCCGTGAACTTGTGGTAGCGCAGCATATCCAGTACGCCCACAGCGGGGAAGGCCACCTTAAACAGCTCCGGGCGCTGTGTCATCGCCGCTCCCACCAACAGACCGCCATTCGAACCGCCGGCAATACCTAATTTATCGGAGGAGGTATATTTTTCGCTGATCAAGTACTCGGCAGCTGCAATGAAATCGTCAAATACGTTTTGTTTTTGCAGTTTGGTTCCCGCCAAGTGCCATTTTTCACCGTACTCTCCACCGCCCCGCAGGTTTGCTACGGCGTACACTCCTCCCTGTTCCAACAAGACGATATTGGAAGTGCTGAACGAAGGACTAAGGCTGATGTTAAATCCGCCATAACCATACAGTAACGTTGGGTTGGTGCCGGTCAGCTCCAGCCCCTTCTTATACGTAATGATCAGGGGCACTTTGGTGCCATCCTTGGATGTATAAAATACCCGTTTGGATTCGTATCTCGTTGGGTCAAAATTCACGCCTGATGCTTTGTATAACGTCGACTCACCCGATGCAATGTCATACCTAAAAATCGTCGGCGGGTACACATACGAAGTAAAGGAATAATACAATTCCTTATCTTCCTTTTTTGCCCCGAAACCGCTCGCAGAACCGACATCCGGCAAATCAATGGTTCGTTCCAGTTTGCCGGACCGGTCGTATTGCTGCACGAAGGAAGTAGCATCTTTCAGGTAATTAGCAAAAATCTTTCCCCCACCGGTACTAACGTTCAGTACGTTTTTGGTTTCGGGAATGAGGTCCACCCAATTTTCCGGGGTAGGGTTCCCTGCATCCACAGTTACAATTTTCCCATTCGGAGCATGTAAGTTCGTATAAATAAAAAGGGTTGAACCATTGTTATCGATAACCGCATGGTCTTTCTCAAAATTGTCTACCACGCTCACGATCGGACTACCTGGGCGGGAAAGATCCTGAATATAGAGTTCACCGCCACTGGTGGCATTTGCCGCGGTGATAACCAAGAACCGCTCATCTTCGGTTAGGTATCCCCCGATGTAGCGACGGGGCATACTGGCCCCGCCAAAAATCAGTTGATCTTCCTTTTGGGGTGTATTAAGCTTATGGAAATAAAGTTTGTGCTGATCGGTAACGCCCGAGAGCGTGCTTCCCTCCTTGGGTTTGTCATAACTGCTATAATAAAAACCGTCGTTGGCTCTCCACGCCAAACCACTGAATTTAACATCCATCAATGTATCGCCCACTACCGATTTATCCTCGGCTTGAATGACCACCACTTTCCGCCAATCCGACCCCCCTTCTGACAACTGATAGGCCACCAGACTTCCATCTCTGCTGAAGGCAATACCCGCCAACGAGGTGGTGCCGTCTTCCGAAAACGTATTGGGGTCCAGAAAAACTTCTACCTCGCCGTCATCCCCTTTCTGACGATATAGCACACTCTGGTTTTGCAATCCATCGTTTTTATAGAAATACGTATAGTTACCCTCTTTGAAGGGAGCTGAAAACTTTTCATAATTCCACAATTTCTCTAGCCGCTTATAAATTGCGTCACGGAAAGGTATTTGCGCCAGGTAATGGTTGGTCACTTTATTTTCAGCTTTCACCCAAGCCTTTGTATCAGCAGCGGTATCGTTTTCGAGCCAGCGATACGGATCGGGCACTTCGGTGCCGAAATGGTTGTCTATTACTTCCCCTTTTTTGGTTTCCGGATAAGGCAATAACGTCATGGTTGGTGCAGGATCAATGGTTTTTTTCTGTTCCTGACAAGCGGTTGTAAGTACAGCCAGGACAAGAATGTTTACGGTTCTGTTCATGTTTGTAAGTCATATGTGCAAAGCAAACTTAGGTAAAGTTGCTTTTATTTGCAATACGTCTCCTATTAACAAACCATCCACCCGTGTTATTGTCGATGACGTTCGCCGACGCACAATCGCGACTTTATGCTTAACAAGGAACACCTGATATACGATTAGATATGGAGGTTATTTGTATTAGCAAAAATTTAAATCCGCTCTTGGAATTGCAACTTAAAATATATTAACTTTAAACGATCAGTCATTCCTATTCCAATCAGTTGAGTTGATCCTCCATACCCTGTATACGCCAACTGGGTATTTTCTCTGTACCTTCTTCGAAGTGAGTCCAACATGAGTCCAACATGAGTCCGTAGTAAGTCCAGGTTTTCGCGTAGAAACTTGGACTCACTACGGATTCACCATGGTATATCCTTTGGTTCATAGTAAAGCAAGTACGGACTTAGTCACCAGTTGTTACGGACCATGTATTCACCGGATAACTACCAACTATATAAATGATACTGAATTTCGATTAGGTAAGGCTAAGGTACAACATTTATCCGACGTACCCAAACAAGCCGAACGCAGCAAAAGACCGGATGCCGAATGCATAAAAAAAATGCGCCGAGAAAAAATCTCAGCGCACTTCCTATAAAAATCGTTACGTACGTTTGGTGAAAAATCAGACGTCGTAGGTAGTCGAAGAAGTTTCTCCTCCACGCCCTGTCCAGTTGGTGTGGAAAAATTCACCACGTGGCTTGTCTAGGCGCTCGTAGGTATGGGCGCCGAAGTAGTCGCGTTGCGCCTGTAGCAAGTTTGCCGGTAGGCGTTCGCAGCGATATCCATCGTAATAAATTAATCCCGCACTTAAACAAGGAACAGGAATGCCATTTGTGATAGCAGACGCAATCACTTTTCTCCAACCGCTTTGTGCTGCCTGGATTTTCTCTTTGAAGAAGTCATCCAAAATCAAGTTCTGCAAATCCGGATTTTTATCAAACGCTTCCTTAATTTTACCCAAAAACGCAGACCGGATAATACATCCCTCGCGCCACATAAGCGCAATACTACCATAGTTCAGTTTCCAGCCATATTCCTTGGCCGCCACAGCCATCATCTGGTATCCCTGCGCATAAGAGATAACCTTTGCAGCGTACAGCGCATCGCGCAGATCGTTGATGAAAGCCTGTCGATCTCCATTGAAAGAAGGTGTTGGTCCGTGCAGCACCTTTGAAGCGGCTACCCGCTCTTCTTTCAAAGCCGAAAGGCAGCGTGCAAATACCGATTCCGCAATCAGCGTAAGGGGAACGCCTAATTCAAGCGCTACTGTACCGGTCCATTTACCAGTACCTTTTTGTCCGGCTGTATCGAGGATTTTATCGACTAAAGGTTGCCCATCTTCGTCCTTAAATGCCAGGATATCGCGGGTAATCTCAATCAGGTAACTATCCAATTCGCCTTCGTTCCACTCTTTGAATACTTCGTGCATTTCGTCGGGCGTCATACCCAGCACATCTTTCATGATCTGATACGTCTCATTGATCAGCTGCATATCGCCATATTCAATGCCATTATGTACCATCTTGACAAAATGACCAGCGCCACCGTCGCCTACCCAATCACAACACGGAGTTCCGTCGGCAACTTTCGCTGCAATTGACTGAAAGATTGGCTTAATCGCGGGCCAAGCAGCGGGAGAGCCTCCCGGCATGATAGACGGGCCCAAAAGCGCCCCTTCCTCACCGCCTGACACTCCCGTACCGATGTAGTATAATCCTTTGCTCTCTACATACTTTGTCCGCCGTTCGGTATCTGGAAAGTGTGAATTCCCACCGTCGATGATGATATCGCCTGCATCCAAATGTGGAATCAGCAATTCAATAAAATCATCAACAGGTTTACCCGCTTTGACCATCAACATTACTTTCCGTGGGCTCTTCAACGACTGGATGAGATCCTCAATGGAAGTGGCTCCATAGATGTTTTTACCCTTTGCGCGGCCATTCACAAAACGCTCTACTTTGTCAACCGTACGGTTGTAAGCCGATACATGAAAGCCTTTGCTCTCCATGTTCAGGATGAGGTTTTCCCCCATTACGGCGATACCAATGACGCCTATATCAGATTTTGCTTGCATACCCTTATAACTTTTGCTCCCAAAGTTATACTTTACCTACGAAGAATAAATAAAAAGTGTCGAAAATTTATAAACCGCCGTTTCTCTAGGTTCGTTGCTAACTACGATTTGCCCCGTTGTCCGATTTCCGTAACCGGCAATGCATCGTGTTTAGGAACATACAAAGGCTTTATGTTACTGATTGATCAACGTTCCCGGAAAGTCGGCAACCGTTTCGCAGCAGACCTGTTCCATCACTTGTTTCAATTGAGCTTTCAACAGCGCAATGGTATGGTCGCCGCCTTGCTTGCCCAACGCAGACACGCCGTACATAAACGGGCGGCCCATAAATGTAAATTTGGCGCCACAAGCAAGTGACCGACCGATATCGGGTCCTGACCGTAATCCGCTATCGATCATCACCTTCAGTTTGTCGCCATAGTTGTCGGTAAGTCCTTTTAAAGGTTTGATAGTCGATTCACCTGCGTCAATTTGCCGGCCGCCATGGTTGGATACGATGACGCCGTCGGCACCGATGCGGATGCTTTCTTCCATGTCCTCGTCGCTCACCACTCCTTTGATGACCAACTTGCCTTTCCAAAGATCCCGGATGGCTTTAATTTTATCGGAATCCACACGCCCGGTGAATGTGGCGTTCATGAATTTGCCAAGCTGTTTGATATCGAGGTCCTTTCCCATATAAGGTTTTAACGTGGCAAAAGTCGGCATGCCCGCCTTCAGAAATTCGACGGACCATGCTGGCCGCACAGCTGCCTGTATGAAATTGTTGATCGTGATTTTCGGCGGCATGGACAGTCCGGCTTTAATCTCGCGGTAGCGCAAGCCGAATGACGGGACATCCACCAACACAACCAATACAGGACAACCCGCGGCTTCCAACCGACGGAGGATATCGTCGCGCAGCCTGTTTTCAGTTGGATGGTACAACTGAAACCAAAATTGGGATCCGGCAACTTCGGCAATCTCTTCAATACTTGCCGTGGATACCGTGCTCAGAATATAGGGGACATTGTGCTTCCGCGCAGCTTTGGCCAAAATGACGGGTGCGTTCGGCCACATCAGCCCTTGTAATCCGATGGGTGATATACCAAACGGTGCATCGTACACATGACCGAACAATTCCGTCCGCATGTCCACACCGCTGTGTTTCCTCAAATACCTTGGCATGAGTTGGATATCCTTGAAATCCGTTTCATTGCGCAGCAAATTTAATTCGTCGTTGCAGCCTCCTTCGAGGTAATCAAAGGCAAACTTCGGTATACGCCGTTTGGCCTTCTTCTTTAGGTCTTGCACCGACGGATATTGAGGGTTATATTTCAGTAAGTCAGGATTCATTTAGTTTACTCCTTCTTTTTAGGGATTATTCGCATAAAACCGCAGTTCGATTAAATCACTGGGCAAGGGTCGCTCATTCCACGACGCATGAATGGCCAGTGCCGCCCCCACCGCCGTGGCCTGTGCCATCGAGGCTGCGAAGACCTCCATTTCCGGAAACGCATCGGCAAGCAGATTCATGTAGATGGCATTCTTGCTGAATCCACCGTCCACGAAGATACGTTTCACCGAAGAACCGCTGATCACCAGCTGGGTAGCAACCTTCTGGAGATCTACCAAATCCATGATGAGTCGATGGTATGCTTCGTCATACGACCGATAATCTGATAAATTTCGTTGTGCGAAGGCCGACACTTTGCCTCCGATGGGTTGTGGACCTTGCTTCTCTTCACGAAGTTTGGATACAATGCTCCGATTGTACGCTAAGTTGCGATAGCGGCTGGAAGGCTGGCCGAAATGTTCGGCAAGCCGTTTCACCTCCTGTTCGTGCTCATAGCCTGCAAACAGCCGAGAGGCTTTTACCGGCGTTCCCTGATAATGCATGTAGCAGAGGCAGTCGGATTCCAGTTCCTCTTTAGTCAGCGGTGTATGGTTAAACGGATTGAGACTGATACACCAAGTACCCGTTGAGATCAACACAAAAGGTTCGTGGAAACTCACCAGATACGGGATCAACGCTGCCGAGCTATCGTGCAATCCCACACCTACACCGTATCCGTTGCCCGGAAACGACGCCGGTAATACCTGATCGCCCAGTGCGATGGGTGCCAACTTATCGATGATGCCTTCCCGGTATACCCATTCGTGGTAGTCATTTTTGGTGAAGTCCCACAGATGCGTATGACAACCGATACTCGTCATGTCCGAGTGCATTTGTCCGGACACCAAAAAACTTAGGTATTGCGGCAAATGCAACGCATAGTGGATACGTTCAAACAATGCGGGCTTTTCGTACTTGGTACGGTACAACTGCATTCCCGAATTGAGGCTACCTAAAATCGGTGAAGCCGTAACAAACGCTACCGTGTCTTCACCCCCATACGTTTCATAAAATTTACGCTGCAAGGCTTCGGGATAGGGCTTGAGGTAGTTGCATAATGGAGCCAGCGGTTTACCATCTTCGTCAACATACACCAAGCTGGCACCATACGCGGCAAAATTGATGGCCCGTACCTCGAACTCGGGCTTCCGGAATACCTCGTGCAACGAATCGAATACCGAAAGCCGTAGGCTTTCCAGGTTCTCGCACGGATCGCCATCTTCATCCACCGTTTCGGTAAACCGGGCGGATCGTTCAAAAACGATCTTGTACTGTTCGTTAAATAGGAATAGTTTCTTATTCGTCTTACCTACATCGAATATTGCTATGACAGGTGTTTTCATTACAATCCTGTAGCTACCGTTTTAGCACCCCGTTCTTTAACCAACTGGCCACGCACGTCCAACTCCCTGAACAATTGAATCGGATTCACGGCAGCACCTGCCCTTTTCCGAGCTTCTGCCACCAACGGACGTACATCCGTGCGAAAGGCTTGTTGCAACACTTCCTGTGCACGAACCACGTCGTTATCCGCCTGTGCTTCGGTTAATGCCTCTCGGTCTATCAACAGCGCTTGTGCATACGCAATCAAGATGGCCTCAACCGATTGCAGCAGATCTTCGAGCGGATCTTTGACGTTATGGGAGGCATCAATCATCCACCCCAGATCCTTCGTATGATCCATGCCCCGGTTGTCCATCCCTTCCACCAATTCACTGAAGATCAAAAACAATTGGTAAGGCTTAATACTACCGGTGGTCAGATCGTCGTCACCGTATTTTGAATCATTAAAATGGAATCCACCGAGTTTCCCTTCCATCAACAGGAGGGATACAATCTGCTCGATATTGGCATTGGGCAGGTGGTGGCCAAGATCAACCAATGTATATGCCTTGTTACCCAACTTGCTGGCATATAGCAGCGACTGTCCCCAGTCGCCCACTGTAGTGGAATAAAAGTTGGGTTCGTAGGCTTTGTACTCCACAAATATTTTCCAATCTTCCGGAAGGGCTTCATACACCTCTTGGAGGCTTTCCAACGTATTTCCGAAAGCCTTGCGAAAATTCAGCTGCCCCGGAAAACACGATCCGTCGGACAACCAAACGGTCAATGACTTGGATCCCAATTCAATACCATGTTTAATCACGTCGATGTTGTGCTCAACAGCCTGTTTACGCACCGCTTTATCTACGTGCTGCATGGAGCCGAACTTATAGCTAAGCGCCTGGCCTGGTTGGTCCTGAAACGTATTGGAGTTCATCGCATCGAACTTCAGGCCATGTTGATTGGCCAGTTCGCGTATCGCGGCGTAATCCTCAGGGATATCCCACGGAATATGTAGGGATATGGCACCGCTTGACCGGTTGAGTGCGTGCAACAAACCGATGTCTGCTATTTTTTCTTCCAAATTGCGCGGCTCCCCCCCTCCAGAAAAACGGCCGAAACGTGTGCCGCCGGTACCCAATGCCCAACTGGGGATGGCTACTTGAAAATCGACTAACCGCTGTACAATCGATTCCACGTTTGGCAATTCTTCCGCCACTTGGTTGAATCTACGATTTTGAACCGTTTCGAGTTGTTGATTATGTTTCGCTATTTGATTTTTATCGATATTCATCTGTTTGTTTTTTGCTTCCAGTTGTCAGATGAAGCCTTTGATGATCAAAATAATCATTGCCCTGTGGGCTTATTGATTATTTTTGATCATGTCGGGTTCATTGGGGACTACTTAAGTCAAAGATAAAATAGAATTGCCAATTAAACGCCTTACAGACCGATTTAATTGACAATTCTGCTAATAAAGGATAACTTACCGCACGAATGCCATGGCAACGCCTCCATCCACATTCAACACATTGCCGGTAGATTTCTTCATCAGTCCACCTACCAGGGCAAAGCATGCATTGGCAATGTCATCCGGCAAAATGATTTCACCGAGCAGCGTACGCTTGGCGTAGTATGCGGGCAATTCTTCCACAGTAATCCCATAGGCTTTGGCGCGTCCTTCAGCCCAGCCACCTGCCCAGATATTGCTGTCGCTGATGACTGCATCGGGATTCACCACATTTACGCGGATCTTATCGGCGCCCAATTCGGCCGCATTCAACCGGCTTAAATGCAGTTGGGCAGCCTTGGCCGAGCCATATCCGGCATTATTGGGACCACTGACCAGTGCATTTTTGCTGACGATATTGACGATATCGCCGCCAATGGCTTGTTTTTTCAATACCTGTACGGCCGCTTGGGTGACCAAAAACTGTCCCTTTACCAATACGTCATAGAGCAGATCCCAGTCTTTCTGGGTGTGGTCTTCGATGGTCTTGGAAATCGATAGTCCCGCATTGTTGACCACGATATCGATCCCACCGAAGGCTAGCGAGGCAGTATCAAATGCCTGTTGAATCTGATCTGCATTCGTTACATCCAGCTGTGCGGTGGCATACGCATCTTTTCCAAAGGCAGTTTTAAACTCTTCGGCAGCCCCGTCTAATCGTTCCGCATTAAGGTCATTGAGGATGACAACCGCACCTTCCTGTACAAATTTTTTAGCGATTGCTTTTCCGATACCGCCCGCACTGCCTGTAACCAACGCAATTTTACCCGACAAAGGTTTGGGTTTCGGCATGCGCTGTAATTTAGCTTCCTCCAAGAGCCAGTATTCGATGTTAAATGCCTCCTGCCGGGGCAGCGACGTATATTCCGAGATTGCCTCGGCGCCTTTCATGACATTGATTGCGTTGATATAAAATTCGGCTGCTACACGCGCCGTCTGCTTATCCTTGGAGAAGGAGAACATACCGATACCCGGATAGAGAATGATGACCGGATTCGGATCGCGCATCGCCGGGCTATTGGGATGTTTGCAAGTTTCGTAATATTCCTTGTACATCGCACGGTACGCTTCAAAGGCCGGAGCTAATGCGTTTTTCAGTGCTTCTGCGTCAGACAAGTCTGCATCCGGTGCCAGATCCAATACCAGCGGACTGATTTTGGTGCGCAAAAAGTGGTCGGGGCAACTTGTACCCAATGGTGCTAAGCGGTCGAGGTCGTTGGAGTTGGTAAATTCAAGCACGCGGGCATCATCCGTGAAATGCCCCACCATGTGTCGCTCGGAAGAACAGAATCCGCGGAGCACCGGAGCCAGGGCCGCGGCTTGCTTTTTACGCAATTCGGCGGGCACATCTGTTAGCTTGGCCCCCCCAAATACCGGACGTTTCTTTCCGTAGTTGGCTTCCAGGTATTCGGCGCATTGCTCAATGACAGTCAGTGTATTCACATAGCTTTCGTAGGCCGTGTCTCCCCAGGTGAAAAGTCCGTGTGAGCCCAGCATAATCCCTTTTATTCCGGGGTTGTCGGTAAGGCACTCGCGCAACTTCAGTCCCAAGTCAAATCCCGGCCGTTGCCATTCCACCCAACCGATCTCTCCATTAAACAGCTCCTGTGTAATCCGCTTCCCGTCTTTTGCCGCTGCAATGGCGATGGCCGCATCCGGGTGCAAATGGTCGATATGTTTAAAGGGAAGGAACCCATGCAGGGGGGTATCAATGGACGGAGCCTTTGACGCCAAGTCGTAAATGCAATGGTTAAACAGCTCAACCATTTCGTCCTCATGTTCAATGCCGCGATATACGTTCTCCAGGCTCCGCAACCGGTCTACATAGAGCGCCGCCAGTCCACTGCGTGTCAATGTGCCGATATCCCCTCCTGAACCTTTAATCCACATAACTTCCGTGTCAAGCCCCGTAAGTGGGTCTTTGGCGATCGCCTTGCATGAGGTGTTGCCTCCGCCGTAATTGGTAAGACGCAAATCAGCTCCCAGCAGATTGGATCGGTAAAGCAATAGGGCTACTTCATCTCCCGCTAATTCGGCTGCTTTCGCATGGTCCCATAAATAACTGACATGCTTAAACGATTCTTTTCCAATGATCTCAGACATCTTTTTATTGTTTTTTTTGTTAATTCGTTTTTGTTATTTGACTTTCAGCGATCAGCTTTCTAATGTTCTAGCAAAACCCACAAGCAGGATGGAAAGAATAATAACTGCGATCCCGCTGATGATGGTAACATATGTTTTCTTGCTGACGCCTTTCCACTCCTTCAGGATTACTCCCCAGGCGTTGGCGATTAGGATAATGAAGGCCATGTGCAATATCCAGGAACTGGCTCCGTTGCCCAACCGGCTTTCTCCCATTCCGTAAAAGAAAAACTGTAAGTACCAGGTGGTACCCGCCAATGCGCAAAAGAAAATATTCCGTGCGATGGGCGCTTTGGAATTCACATAATCACCAAATGTTCGGTTGCGGGCGTTAAGAAACATACACCACACGAAATTGGTGGTCAGTCCGCCCCAAAGCACGACCACATAGGTCACGTTGTTCTGGAACAAAAACTCCCCCTGCCCCGGATTGGCTGCCTTCCAGAGGTCATTGGCCACATTAGCCATCGGCTTGCCGGCCTCTAATCCAAAATTAAAGCAGGCACTCAGAATACCGGAAATAATACCTACCAATAGACCGATTCCAAACTTAAAATCTTTATTTCCGCTGGCATCGGCAGCCACTCCGACAAGTTCACGTTCTTTCAATACGCCCGCCCGGCCACATAAGTAAATACCGACGATACAGACCAGCAGCCCCAACAGTATGGTTCGTCCCGAAGCGGTTGTGAAAAATAGGTCAATGGTTTCTTTTCCCTCAGTTCCGTTAAAGAAATAAAATATAGAAGGTACCAGCGACCCGAAAATCATGGTTAACCCAAGGATGATACTACTCCCCAACGAAACGCCCAAGTACCGCACCCCCAAACCGTAAGTGAGTCCGCCCACTCCCCATAACAAACCGAATAAATACGAATAGCCGAGGGTGCTGCTAGCTGCTTGCCGGATAATATCGGCAAAACCGGGAATGGTTAGGTAAGCAGCAAGCGGCGGTACAATGAGCCAAGAAAACAGCCCCCCCACAATCCAAAACGTTTCCCAAGCCCAGCTTTTGACCTGTTTATAAGGAACATAGAAACTTCCCGAGGCGAAGCCTCCAATGAAATGGTAAATTACTCCTGCTAGCACCTGCATACAATACGGCAATTGGTTATTTAAAACGCCGCAAGATAGAAAAGAAGAAAAAACGAACTGTTATGTGCTGTCATGTTGTTAGTTTACCCACCTACTTTTCTCAATTTTCTTATCTTGAATTTCCTTTTAAACAATAAATCCCGTAATATCGTGTTTTTAATTTAAAAACTTAATTTGAAACAACGATCGAACATGAGAAACTTTGCATTCCCGGCCTTGTTGGTTGCGTTAATTTCATTGGGAACTGTTTTCGGACAAACGACATCACGACGGGAGCCCCCAAAAGGATCCCTTACGAGCGGCACGATTGACAGCCAATTCATTTATCTCTATGCAATTTCACGGACCCAGGACGGTATTGAACATGTTCGCCAGGCGAATCTTGAACGGATTCGGAAAAACGTAGCAGATTCCATTAAGGCATTGACGAAGGAAATCTCTGATTTAAAATCCAAAGATGGTAGTCAGCAAGCGGCGGTAGAAGCGATGACAGATTCCCTTTCCCAAGCCAGAAATGAGCTGCAAATCGCGCAAAGGGAAAAAGACAGTTTTTCATTTATTGGCATTTCCCTGCAAAAAAGCACCTACAGCTTAACCATGTGGGGCTTTGTCCTGCTATTAGCCGCGGCATTGATTTTTTACATTTATCGATACAATCAAAGCCATGTAGTAACCAATGACACCAAAAAAGCGATTGACGAACTTCAGGAGGAATTTGACCAGCACCGGAAAAAAGCCATGGAAAAGGAACAGAAGCTCAAACGACAATTACAGGATGAGTTGAACAAACGACTGGGATAAAGTGGTTTGTATTGGTATAAATCAATTGTGATGATGAAGTCCTTCAAAAAGAATATCCTTTTGCTGATCTTATTTGGGGCACTGATCAACCGGGTTTACGCAGAAAATCCAAAAACGCTTCCTATCGGTTCGTCCGCTCCTGATTTCAGTTTAAAAGGCGTGGACGACAAAACCTATACCCTGGAAAATTTCAAGGATGCAAACGTACTGGTTATTATTTTTACTTGCAATCATTGCCCAACTGCCCAAGCATATGAAGACCGCATCATCGAATTCACCCAAGTTTACGGCGCGAAGGGCGTTCAGGTAGTGGCCATTAGCCCCAATTCGGATGCGGCAATTCGACTGGATGAATTGGGCTATACGGACCTGAGTGATAGCTTTGAAGAGATGAAAATCCGCTATAAGGACAAAGGTTATAATTTCCCTTATCTTTATGATGGCGAAAACCAAGCTGTTTCAGCGCAATACGGTCCTGTTACGACACCGCACACCTTCGTTTTTGATAGGGAGCGGATATTGCGTTATGTGGGCCGTATTGATGACGACGAACACATCGGAAGAGCGAAAACATCCGACTTAAAAAATGCCGTGGATGAGTTACTGGCCGGAAAAGCGGTAACAACTCCCACCACGCGTACCTTCGGATGTTCGGTAAAATGGAAATCCAAAACCGATTGGAAAAACCACGAGGTGGAAGAATGGGCTAAGGAACCCGTAGCGCTTGAAGAAGCAAACCTGGACACCTTAAAATCGATGTTAGCCAATCCTTCGGGGAAATACCGTCTGGTCAACTTTTGGGCTACGTGGTGCGGCCCCTGTGTAGCCGAGTTTTCCGCACTCGTGGAAACCAATAAAATGTACCGAAACCGGGAGTTCGATTTCGTGACGGTCTCCCTGGATGCAAAGCAGTCAGCAGACAACGTGCAAACCTTTCTTCGGAAAAAATATGCCAGCAATCGGAACTTGCTTTTCGGCGATGCGCATAAATACGACCTCATGGAGGCCGTGGACGAAGAATGGCAGGGCGCATTGCCATATACCATCCTAATTGCTCCGGGAGGAGAAATTGTCTACAGGCAAATGGGCATTATTGACCCTTTAGCGCTTCGCAAAGCCATTGTTAAACACATTGGCCGTTACTATCCATAATCTGCCGTACATTTCTTTACATTTAAATTTGCTTTTAATTCTTTAAAGCGTATTTTTGCAGTCCAAAATTAAGGCCTGTATTTTGCCTTTATTACATTGGTTTATAAAATTTTAGTTCCGAATAATATGTCCAATATTGGAAAAATAGCCCAAATCATCGGTCCGGTGGTCGATGTCAGTTTCTCCGAAAACGCCAAACTTCCGAAGATTTATGACGCCTTGGAAATCGAGAAGGAAAATGGCCAACGGATTATCCTAGAAGTTCAGCAGCATTTAGGCGAAGAACGCGTACGTACCATTGCGATGGACGGTACCGAAGGCCTGATGCGCGGGATGAAAGTAGTTGATACCGGTGCCCCGATCAAAATGCCGGTCGGCGAAGCAATCAAGGGCCGGGTATTCAATGTGGTCGGTGATGCAATAGACGGCATTACGGGGCTTGAAAAATCCAATGGCCGCAGCATTCACAATACCCCACCCAAGTTCGAAGATCTCTCCACCGAAACGGAAGTACTTTTTACGGGAATCAAGGTAATCGACTTATTGGAACCCTATGCAAAGGGAGGTAAAATCGGACTTTTCGGCGGTGCAGGTGTAGGCAAAACGGTATTGATTCAGGAACTGATCAATAACATCGCAAAGGCGTATTCCGGTCTATCCGTATTTGCAGGCGTAGGCGAGCGTACCCGTGAAGGTAACGACCTCCTTCGTGAAATGCTGGAGTCCGGCATCATCAAATATGGTGAAGAGTTCATGGAAGGCATGGAAAAGGGAGAATGGCCGTTAGATAAAGTGGATGCGGAGGAATTGAAAGATTCCAAAGCGACATTCGTGTTCGGGCAGATGAACGAGCCTCCCGGTGCACGTGCGCGTGTGGCCCTGTCTGGATTGACCATTGCTGAATACTTCCGCGATGGCGATAGCGAAGGTGCAGGTCGTGATATCCTGTTCTTTATTGATAACATTTTCCGGTTTACCCAAGCAGGTTCCGAAGTATCGGCGTTGTTGGGACGTATGCCTTCAGCAGTGGGATACCAACCTACGTTGGCAACTGAAATGGGTCTCATGCAAGAGCGTATCACCTCCACGAAACGCGGTTCCATTACATCGGTTCAGGCCGTATACGTACCGGCCGACGACTTGACAGACCCGGCTCCGGCTACGACCTTTGCCCACTTGGACGCGACGACGGTACTTTCTCGTAAAATTGCCGAATTGGGTATTTATCCCGCCGTGGATCCGTTGGATTCTACTTCCCGGATCCTGAGCCCCGCAGTTTTAGGTGAAGAACATTACAATACCGCTCAACGGGTGAAGGAAATTTTGCAACGCTACAAAGAACTGCAGGACATCATTGCCATTTTGGGTATGGATGAACTTTCAGAAGAGGATAAACTGGTCGTTAGCCGCGCCCGTCGCGTACAACGTTTCTTATCCCAACCCTTCCACGTAGCCGAACAATTCACCGGCCTTAAGGGTGTTTTAGTAGATATTAAGGATACCATCAAGGGCTTCAACATGATTATCGACGGCGAAGTAGATGAATATCCCGAAGCTGCTTTCAACCTCGTAGGATCCATCGAAGATGCCATTGAAAAAGGCAAGAAATTATTGGCGGAAGCAGTTTAACATGAGATTAAGTATCATTACTCCAGACAAGCCCGTTTATGACGGTGAGGTTACATCGGTGACCGTACCCGGTTCTGCAGGATCTTTTGAAGTATTGAAAGACCACGCTCCGATAGTTTCTACATTGGAGGACGGGAAAGTAATTATCCGGACTACTGGTAAAAGCGAGGAAATTATCCGAATTATCGGAGGTGTTGTAGAAGTAGTCCACAACGAAATCACCGTGCTGGCCGAAGGGATTATTGAAAACTAAAAAGTAAAAAATAAAAGTAAAAAAAGCCTCCCGGCGTTGTTTGCCGGGAGGCTTTTCTTTTACAACTTTTTTCACAACCTTTACCATTTTACGCAGAATTTGGTATACTCCTATCCCTATATCCAAAAATGAACTGAATACCAAAATTGGTTTTGGTATAATGACATCAAACAAACATTTGTTAAAATGTTTAAAATACAGAATTTTTATTCGATATATAAAACATATTGAAATTTTATTCTTATTTGAAAAAACAGCTTTTACCTATTGCCAATACTAAATAAACATCCTACCTTAATAAAATCGAAAAGAGATAATAACCTATGACAACTTTGGGAGGGAAATTCAACTGTTTCATTGGTTTAAATTTGCTGAATTTATAGGTTAGTGGATATGAAATATTTCAGTAAAAATACATGGGTATATTTCAACGGTACGTTTGTCAAAGCAGACCACACCGAGGTTGACTTATTTGGACAATCGCTACACTATGGTTATTCGGCCATCGAGGGTATCCGTGCGTACAATACCCACAACGGCACCCGGCTGTTCCGGGCAGAACAACATTATGACCGCCTTCGTCGTTCATGCGAACTCGTAGGCATTTCCTTTCCGTGGAAAACAGATCTATTGGTTGAACGTACGTACGAACTGCTCGATAAAAATAATTTACGAAGCGCTTACATCAGGCCGTTGGTTACCGCCGGCCAAAACATGTACTTAACACCTGCAAAAGATTCCGATATCGTCATCACTGCCTGGGAATGGGGACCCTTTTTAGGCACCGATCTCATCCGCGTATCCCTATCGCCTTACCAGCGGCCGAATCCCGACTCCCTACCTCCGGAAGCAAAGATTTCTGGCCAATATGTGGCGTCGATTGTGGCAACCAACGAGGCAACCCAGCGGGGATTTGACGAGGCAATCCTGTTGGATCGTGACGGATACGTCGCACAGGCATCCAGCAACAATCTGTTTATCGAAAAAGATACGGTGCTGTATACCCCCGCAACGGGTTCTATTTTCCCGGGGATCACCCGGCAAACCGTCCTTGAGATCGCCAACGTACTGAACATCGATGTGATAGAAAAAAAACTAAGTCCCGACGACCTGCGCGGAGCCGACAGCGCCTTCCTCACCGGAACGGCTACCGGAATTGTCGGCATTGCGGCTGTCGATGATGCCGTTTTCCCAGAAGAATGGAGCGACACATTGGGCGCAACCATACAACGGGCCTATAAAAACCTGACATTGGAAAAAGAGAATTATGAAGTAATCATCTAATCATGCTAACTGAACAAACAACAGAACTTAACAAGTACAGTAAAGTATTAACGCAGGATAAAACGCAACCTGCGGCTCAAGCAATGTTATACGGCATTGGGCTGACTGATGACGACATGCAAAAAGCCCAGGTGGGAATTGCCAGCATGGGATACGACGGCAATACGTGCAACATGCACCTGAACGATTTGGCCAAGGTTGTAAAAGAAGGCGTATGGGGCAATGACCTGGTCGGTCTTATTTTTAATACAATCGGGGTGAGCGACGGCATGAGTAATGGAACAGATGGCATGCGCTATTCACTCGTGAGCCGCGATATCATCGCCGACAGCATCGAAGCCATCTGCGGAGGGCAATATTACGATGGGCTCATCGCCATTCCCGGATGCGACAAAAACATGCCGGGTTCTATTATGGCCATGGCAAGGTTAAACAGACCTGCTATCATGGTCTACGGTGGCACCATTGCTCCAGGACATTACAAAGGCCAGGACCTCAACATCATCTCTTCCTTTGAAGCGCTGGGACAAAAGATTGCAGGAAACCTGTCCGAAGAAGATTTTATTGGGATCGTCAAACATAGTTGTCCGGGTGCCGGCGCCTGCGGCGGCATGTATACTGCTAATACCATGGCGGCTGCCATCGAAGCATTAGGCATGAGCCTTCCCTATTCATCTTCCTATCCGGCGGTGAGCGAAGAGAAACGCGGCGAATGCAAAGAAGCGGGAAAATACATCCGCATCCTCCTCGAACGCGACATCAAGCCTTCTGATATCATGACCCGCGAAGCCTTTGAAAATGCGTTGCGCGTGATTATTGTGCTTGGTGGCAGTACCAATGCCGTACTGCACTTTATCGCCATCGGTAAAAGTGTCGGCATAGCGATTACACAAGATGATTTCCAACGCATGAGTGATCAGACGCCGGTACTGGCCGACTTCAAACCCAGCGGCAAATACCTCATGCAGGATCTACACAACTACGGCGGCGTACCTGCCGTCATGAAATACCTGCTGAATGAGGGACTGCTCCACGGCGATTGCTTAACCGTGACCGGGAAGACATTGGCGGAAAACCTTTCAGATGTAACCCCGATCAATGAAATCGATCAGCCAATCGTTCAAACGCTGGACAATCCAATTAAACCCACTGGGCACCTCCAGATTCTTTACGGCAACCTGGCAGAAAAGGGCAGCGTGGCAAAGATCTCGGGCAAAGAAGGCGAACGATTTGAAGGACCAGCTCGCGTATTCAACGGCGAAAAAGACTTAATTGCCGGACTCGCTTCGGGCCGTGTGAAACCCGGAGACGTAGTGGTTATCCAAAACGAAGGACCTAAAGGCGCCCCCGGTATGCCCGAAATGCTGAAACCGACTTCGGCCATTATCGGTGCCGGACTGGGAAAAAGCGTGGCTCTCATCACGGACGGTCGTTTCAGCGGTGGAACACACGGATTTGTCGTAGGACACATTACACCCGAAGCCTACGAAGGTGGACTGATCGGACTCGTGGAAGACAATGATACCATTGTGATTGATGCAGTAAATAACACCATCTCGTTACTCGTATCCGACGAAGTGATTGCACAACGCCGGGCGGGGTGGCAAAAACCTGCCTTGAAGGTATCCAAAGGGGTGCTTTACAAATATGCAAAAACGGTAGCCGACGCGGCCTCGGGCTGTGTAACGGACGAGTGTTGAAGTAAGTAAAAAGTCAAAAATAGAACGTAAAAAGGCCGACAGCCGATAGCTGGAAGCCGACAGCTAAAATAAAAGACTATGAGTACGTTGGAAATCACCAAGGACACACCGAAGGACAGGGCAGAAATCACTCAGATCAGTGGTTCACAAGCGGTGCTGGAAGCGCTGCTTGCGGAAGGTGTAGATACGATATTCGGTTATCCAGGAGGGGCTATCATGCCCATATACGATGCATTGTACGATTACAATGACCGGTTGAAACACATCCTTGTACGGCACGAACAGGGTGGTATTCATGCCGCTCAGGGTTATGCCCGTACTTCAGGCCGTGTGGGGGTGGTATTTGCCACCAGCGGCCCCGGTGCCACCAACCTGGTTACGGGACTGGCCGATGCAATGATCGACAGTAATCCCGTCGTCTGTATTACGGGTCAGGTATTTGCCCACCTGCTGGGTACCGATGCTTTCCAGGAAACGGATGTCATCAACATCACTGCGCCGGTGACGAAGTGGAACTATCAGGTTACCGATGCCTGCGAGATTCCTTCGGCGTTAGCCAAAGCATTCCACATAGCACGCACGGGCAGGCCCGGCCCCGTGCTGATCGATATTACCAAAAATGCACAACTGCAGCTGTTTGATTATGAAGGGTACAAAGTATGCAACCACATCCGCAGCTATCGGCCCAAGCCCATTGTACGCAGGGAATACATCGAACAGGCTGCCGCACTGATCAATGAAGCGAAAAAACCATTTGTCCTCTTCGGACAGGGTGTCATCCTGGGCAAGGCAGAAGCTGATTTCAAAGCATTCATCGAAAAAGCTGGTATACCTGCAGCTGCCACGGTTATGGGCTTGAGTGCGTTAGAAACCGATCACCCGCTGCATGTCGGGATGCTGGGTATGCATGGCAATTATGCCCCGAATGTGTTGACCAATGAGTGCGATGTACTCATTGCCATTGGCATGCGCTTTGACGACCGGGTAACGGGTCGGCTGGACAAATATGCCAAGCAGGCTAAAATCATCCACCTGGATATCGATCCTGCTGAAATCGATAAGAATGTCAAAACAACGGTTGCCGTTTGGGGCGATTGCAAGGAAACGCTTCCGCTGCTTACCGAGCTGGTAAACCGTCGCGAGCATGCTGATTGGCTGGGGCGTTTCCGCGAATTGGAACAGGCAGAAATCAAAGAGGTCATCTACGACGAACTGAACCCCACATCGGACATCATGACGATGGGCGAGGTGCTAAGAACCTTAAACGAACTTACCGATGGTGAGGCTGTTATCGTGACCGACGTAGGCCAGCATCAAATGGTTGCCTGTCGTTATGCCAAGTTTAACCGCTCAAAAAGCAACGTTACCTCCGGCGGTTTGGGCACCATGGGATTCGGACTGCCCGCAGCCATCGGTGCCTGGTACGGTACGCCCGACCGGACGGTGGTTGCCATCATCGGCGATGGCGGCATCCAGATGACCATTCAGGAACTCGGGACGATTATGCAATTCGGAGCCAAAGTGAAGATTGTCATCCTCAACAACGAATTTTTGGGCATGGTACGCCAGTGGCAACAGCTGTTCCACGACAAGCGGTATTCCTTTGTGAACATTACCAGTCCCGATTTCGTGACCGTTGCGAAGGGGTATGGCATCCCGGGACAAAGCATCCGCGAACGTAAAGATTTGAAACAGGCTGTGAGTGATATGATTGCACACGACGGTTCGTACCTTCTCGAAGTAATGGTGGGTAAGGAAAACAACGTGTTTCCGATGGTGCCCCAAGGAAGCAGTGTTGCAGAAATCAGGTTAAAATAAATTAATAGCATGGAAAAGCAGGAATATACCATCACCCTCTATACGGAAAATTCCATCGGGATGATCGGCCGGATCTCTACCATTTTTTCACGGCGGAAGATCAACATTGAGAGTTTGAATACTTCCCCCTCGGAAGCAGAGGGTATCCACCGGTTTACCCTCGTCATCCACGAAACAGAAGATGTCGTACACAAGTTGTGTCGCCAAATAGAAAAACAAGTGGAGGTGTTGAAAGCGTATTACAATACCAATGACGAAGTGATCTGGCAGGAACAAGCCCTGTACAAGGTGCCGACCGATGTGGTCACCGAAAAGGCCCCTGTGGAACGGCTATTGCGCCAATACGGTGCCAGTGCCGTGGTGATCCGCAACGACTATACGGTGTTTGAAACGGCAGGGCACCGGGAAGAAATTGATGCGCTCACCGAGGCACTGGCCGAATACAATCTCATTGAGTTTGTACGAAGCGCCCGCATCGCGATCATCAAAGACAGCGAAGGATTCCACAAGAAACTGAAGGAGTTCGAAGAAATGGAACCTGCTGAGGAGGTCGTCGAAAATCGCTACCTCAACAAACAGGACAAAGTGTTTACCATGTAACCTACCGGCGAATTGAATATGACAGCGTTAGTATTTGAGTATATCAGACAAACCAGAAAAGTATTCATTGAGCTGGTAGACGGATTAAGCATCGACGAGCTCAATGCTATTCCTGAGGGCTTCCGGAATAACATCGCCTGGAACTTCGGACACATTGTGGTGAGCACGCTCGGATTGTGCTACCGGAGAACGCAGGTACAGCCCGACCGGCAGATACAGTTTGTGGAATCCTACACAAAAGGCACAAAGCCTGAACACTGGATCGGCGAATCGGAAATCCATACCCTGAAGTCGCAAGCGCTGAATACGATCGACCTGATCGAACAGGATTACAAAAATGGTGCGTTCGCGACCGTTGTGCCGTATTCCACGGCAACCTTCGGGCTGGAAATGGATACCATCGAAGAAGTTCTCGTGATGTCACTGGCCCACGACAATCTCCACTTCGGCTACGCAACCGCACTTAGAAAAGCAGTACAAGAACAAAACAGTCAATTACATAAATAGAACAATGGCAAATTATTTTAACACCCTCCCTCTTAGAGAACAATTAAACCAATTAGGCGTCGCTGAATTCATGGATATCAGTGAATTTGCTGACGGTGTCAGTGCGTTAAAAGGCAAAAAAATCGTCATCGTGGGCTGTGGTGCACAGGGCCTCAACCAAGGCCTTAATTTACGGGACAGTGGGCTGGATGTTTCCTATGCGCTTCGCAAGGAAGCAATTGAACAAAAGCGCGACTCGTGGAAGAATGCTACCGACAATCACTTTACGGTAGGCACGTATGAGGAACTGATCCCCACGGCAGATTTGGTTAGCAACCTCACGCCCGACAAGCAGCACTCTTCTGTAATTGATGCAGTAATGCCCTTGATGAAACAGGGAGCCACCCTCTCCTATTCGCACGGTTTCAACATCGTAGAAGAAGGAAAGCAAATCCGCAAAGATCTTACGGTGATCATGATTGCCCCAAAATGCCCGGGTTCGGAAGTAAGGGCAGAGTATTTACGCGGTTTCGGCGTGCCCACACTCATTGCTGTTCACCCGGAAAACGATCCGCAAGGAAAAGGTCTTGCAGAAGCAAAAGCCTATTGCGTAGGAACCGGTGGCCATAAAGCCGGTGTATTACGCTCGTCGTTCGTAGCCGAGGTTAAATCCGACTTAATGGGCGAGCAGACCATTTTATGCGGGTTGCTGCAAACCGGGTCAATCCTGTCCTTTGATAAGATGATCGAAAAAGGCATCGAACCCGGCTATGCGGCCAAATTGGTTCAATATGGTGTAGAAGTCATTACCGAAGCCTTAAAGCAAGGCGGAATCACTGCCATGATGGATCGGTTGAGCAATGTTGCTAAAATTAAAGCTTTTGAAGTTTCCGAAGAGCTAAAGACGATTATGCGCCCCTTGTTCCAGAAACATCAGGACGACATCATGAGTGGCCATTTCAGCCGTACCATGATGGAAGACTGGGCAAACGGGGATAAAAACCTGTTACAATGGCGGGCAGCCACGGGCGAAACAGCCTTCGAAAAGACACCTGCCGGCGATGTAAAGATCAGCGAACAGGAATATTTTGATCACGCGGTATTTATGGTTTCCTATATCAAAGCCGGGGTGGAACTTGCGTTCGAAACCATGGTCGAAGCCGGCATTAAACCCGAATCGGCCTATTACGAGTCCCTGCATGAAACTCCGCTCATCGCAAATACCATCGCCCGTAAAAAACTGTTTGAGATGAACCGGGTGATCTCGGATACGGCAGAATACGGCTGTTACCTCTTTGACCACGCGTGCAAACCCCTGCTGGCCGACTTCATGAAAACCGTCGATACAGATATTATCGGTAGAAATTTCAATGAAGGTAAGGACCTTGCGGTTGATAACCAAGCGCTGATCGCCGTAAACGAAGCCATCCGCACCCATCCGGTTGAAAAAGTAGGCGCCGTACTGCGTAAGGCCATGACCGCCATGAAGGCGATAAAAACAGCGTAGGAATCCCCTATCCGGACCGGCAAAAGCGTGCATCTGCTGAAACCGGTCCGGATGGCATATTTAGTGGCAAAATACGCATCATTGCATATCAGCGGCATTTTGCATAAGTTTGTATCTTACAACAATGACTGACACATTTGTCCATATCGCCCAATTGAACCTACAGTATGCACAGCAGGTGGTACTGGATCAACTGGACTGGCAAATCCACCGTGATGAGTTTTGGCAGATCGGGGGGAAAAGCGGTTCGGGTAAGAGCGCGTTGGCAAAAGCATTGGCAGGACTTGAAAAAACAAGCGGCACCATCCGTATTCACTTTGATCGGGAGTCTTCCAGGCCTCCACGTGTCCTTTATGTCTCCAATTGGTATCAGTTTACCAACCTGGAGGGGGATCGCAATTTTTACTATCAACAGCGTTATAACAAGCAACAAAAAAACGACACGTTGACGGTATATGCGGAGTTAACAGCCTATGCCAACTCCGAGAACCTTTCCATGGAGAACCTGACGCCGTACCTCGATCTTTTTGGACCGGCGGACTTAAAAAACACGCAATTGATTGAGCTCTCCAGCGGTGAACACAAAAAGTTGCAACTGATCAAAGCACTGTGGTTAAAACCGCAGCTACTCATCGTGGATGAGCCCTACACCGGGCTGGATAAGGCATCGCGTCAAAAGCTGAATGACTTTCTTGACGGACTTGCTGCCGACGGTGTACAGCTTGTGCTCGTGACGAATGAGACGGACCTGCCTCGTTGCATCAACCGGTTTGCCGAAATTGAGGATGGTAAGCTCAAGCAAGTCGACTCCGCTTGGATGTTGTCAAAGGATATAAGCCGCACCCCCAAGGAATTACCCCAGTTTTTACGAGAAGAGCCGGCGTTTTCCGGCGACCTCCTAGTCGAGATGGAAAACATTCACATCCGATATGGTGAGAAACAGGTATTAAGCGGGGTTGATTGGACCGTTCGAAAGGGTGAGAAATGGTTACTCCAAGGCCCTAACGGTTCGGGAAAATCGACATTGTTAAGCCTGATTACGGGCGATCACCCGCAAGCCTATGCAAACCACATCCGGCTTTTTGGTCATCGGCGCGGTAGTGGTGAAAGCATTTGGGAAATTAAGGAACGTATCGGTCTCATCTCTCCCGAACTGCATTGGTATTTTGACAAAACTGCGTCCGTATGGCAAGCAATTGCCTCGGGGTTCTATGATAGCATCGGCTTATTCAGACACGTTAGCTACGAGAAGCAACAGAAGATCCGTCAACTCTTGGCTTTTTTTGATCTAACGGCAGATAAAGACCGACTAATTACCACGTTGCCTTTAGGAAAACAACGTTTGGTTTTGCTCGCCCGAACCCTTATCAAAAACCCACCGTTATTGATATTGGATGAACCGTGCCAAGGACTTGACCAATCACAAACGGCACTTTTCAATGCCGTGGTCGATGAATTGTGTGGTTTCGGGAAAACGCTGATTTATGTCGGCCACTACGAGACGCAGTTACCCAGTTGTTTGGAAAAGCGAATCGTATTGGAAAAAGGGGAAGTACAGGTAACTGAAGAGATAAACGAGCTTGCTTATTAAGCAGGCGTCTAAAAACGCATAACTGAAACAAAAAAACAACTTATTATGTTGCACGATCCAAATCGCATATATGTTTTTGACACCACCCTCCGGGATGGAGAGCAGGTGCCGGGTTCGCAATTGACCACTCCCGAGAAGCTCATCATCGCCGAAGCGTTGGAAGCGTTGGGCGTGGATGTGATTGAAGCAGGATTCCCGATTTCGAGCCCCGGGGATTTCAACAGTGTGGTGGAGATCTCCAAGTTAGTGAAAGCACCAACCGTCTGTGCCCTCACACGGTCTATCAAAGGGGATATCGACCGTGCTGCCGAAGCATTGAAATATGCCAAACACCCGCGTATCCACACGGGTATCGGTTCGTCCGACATGCATATTAAATACAAATTCAACAGCACCCGGGAGGCCATCCTGGAACGGGCCGTGGAAGCGGTTAAATATGCCAAATCCTTTGTGGAGGACGTCGAGTTTTATGCAGAAGACGCAGGTAGAGCAGACAACGCGTATTTGGCCCGGATGATTGAGGCCGTCATCGCCGCAGGTGCAACGGTGGTCAATATTCCCGACACGAATGGGTATTGCCTTCCAGAGCAGTATGGTGCGAAGATCAACTACCTGAAAGAGCACGTCAAAAATATCGACCAGGCCATCATCTCGGTGCACTGCCACAACGACCTGGGGCTGGCTACAGCTAACAGCTTAGCGGGTTTGCAAAACGGCGCCCGTCAGGTTGAATGCACGATCAATGGCATCGGCGAACGGGCGGGGAATACCTCGTTGGAAGAAGTGGTGATGGCATTGAAAACCCATCAATCGCTTGGGTTACACACCCAGATCAACACAAAACAGCTGTATCCGCTTAGCACGACGGTGAGTCGCATGATGCGCATGCCGGTACAACCGAACAAAGCCATTGTGGGTAGAAATGCTTTTGCCCACAGTTCCGGCATCCATCAGGATGGGGTGCTCAAACATCGCGAGAACTACGAGATCATCAATCCCGAAGACGTCGGTATCGACCAATCGGAAATCATATTGACAGCCCGCAGCGGCCGCCATGCCCTCAAGCACCACCTGGAACGTTTGGGCTATACCATCGAGCGCATCGACCTCGATCAGGTTTACCAGCGGTTTCTTGAGTTGGCTGACGTGAAAAAAGAATTGAAGGACGACGACCTGTTGCAGTTGATGGGGCATAAAACGGAAGAAAGCTTCAAAAACGGCATCGCCATCAATGCATTGCAGGTAACCACCGGCGATCAGGAGGCTCCCGTGGCAACCATCAAATTGGGCTACAATGGCGAGGAATACACCGCTACCTCCGCTGGCAACGGGCCGGTAAGCGCCACCATTAAGGCCATTGAGCAAATCACAGGAAAGCATGTAGAAATCAAAGAGTTTAATATCCACTCCATCCACGGCGGCAGCGACGACGTCAGCAAAGTGGATATGCGGGTAGTGTATGAAGATAAATCCTACATGGGCTACGGCTTCAGTACGGATATTGTCCGGGCCTCGGCCAACGCGTATCTGGATGCGCTAAACAAATTCATTGTACTGGAAACGGTGAATTATTAATGGGCTACCGGCTAACAACGAAAAAACAAAACAGCAACTATAAAAATGAGTAAGACATTATTTGACAAGGTATGGGATGCACACGTAGTGCGTAAGATTGAGGGAGGGCCTGATGTGTTATTTATTGATCGGCATCTTATCCACGAAGTAACCAGTCCGGTTGCCTTCCTGGGGCTCAGGAACCGTGGAATCCGCGTATTATATCCGGAGCGCACGTTTGCGACGGCCGATCATAACACACCGACAATAAACCAGGATAAGCCCGTGCAGGATCCGTTATCTGCCAACCAGCTTAAGGCGTTGGAGGAAAACACCAAAGCGTACGGTATCCGGCACTGGGGATTGGGGCATTACAAAAATGGCATTGTACACGTCATCGGTCCCGAAAACGGGATCACCCAACCGGGTGCTACCATCGTATGCGGTGATTCGCATACGTCGACCCACGGCGCGTTCGGTGCCATCGCATTCGGCATCGGCACATCGGAGGTGGAAATGGTACTGTCTACCCAATGCATCATGCAGCCGAAGCCAAAAAAGATGCGTATCACCATCAACGGTACATTGGGCAAAGGGGTGCTTCCGAAGGATGTGGCCCTATTCATCATTGCAAAGCTGACCACATCGGGTGCCACCGGTTATTTCGTGGAATATGCGGGCAACGTGTTCGAGCAGATGAGCATGGAAGGCCGCATGACCGTTTGTAACCTCAGCATCGAAATGGGTGCCCGTGGTGGGATGATTGCGCCCGACCAAACTACCTTCGATTACATCGAAGGCCGGGAATTCAGTCCGAAAGGTGCAGACTGGGATAAGGCCATGGCATACTGGAAAACCCTGAAGACAGACGACGATGCGGTATTTGACAAAGAGTTAGTGTTTGACGGGTCCGAAATCGAACCCATGATCACGTACGGCACGAATCCGGGTATGGGTATCGGCATCACCAGCGATATTCCCGATGCCGAACAGGTGGAAGGCGGCAAGGCCACTTATGAAAAATCCCTGGGATACATGGGATTCCATGAGGGAGAGGCGATGGTCGGCAAGAAAATCGACTATGTATTCGTGGGAAGCTGCACCAACGGGCGTATCGAGGACTTCCGCGCGTTCGCTTCACTCGTAAAGGGGAAACGCAAGGCCGATGACGTAACCGTTTGGTTGGTTCCGGGATCGCACGTGGTGGAAGAACAAATCCGGAAAGAAGGCATCCTTGACATCCTGACGGAAGCGGGTTTCACGTTGCGGCAGCCGGGATGTTCGGCTTGCTTGGCCATGAACGACGATAAAATTCCAGCGGGCAAATACGCGGTCAGTACGTCCAACCGTAATTTCGAAGGCCGTCAAGGCCCCGGTGCACGTACCTTGCTGGCCAGTCCCTTGGTTGCAGCAGCAGCAGCGGTAACCGGAAAAGTAACTGATCCACGGACCCTTATCCAATAACGACATGGCATACGATAGTTTTAATATATTGAAAAGCACGGCGGTACCCCTGCCGATTGAAAACGTAGATACCGATCAGATCATCCCCGCCCGGTTTTTAAAAGCCACGGAGCGCGTGGGATTCGGCGATAACCTATTCCGCGACTGGCGGTACAACGCAGACAATACACCGAAGGCAGACTTTGTGTTGAACGATCCGACCTATCGGGGAAAAATCCTCGTTGGTGGTAAAAACTTCGGTTCGGGTTCGTCCCGCGAACACGCGGCCTGGGCGATCTACGATTACGGTTTCCGTTGTGTGATATCCAGCTTCTTTGCAGATATCTTCCGTGGCAACTGCCTCAACATTGGCGTATTGCCCGTGCAGGTGAGTGCTGAATTCCTGGAACGGATTTTTGCGGAAATTTACGCGAATCCGGATACGGAACTGGAAGTAAATTTACCCGAACAGACTGTCACCTTGCTGGCAACCGGCGAAAAGGAATCTTTTGAAATCAACAGTTACAAAAAAGGCAACATGACAAATGGGTTTGACGACATCGATTACCTCCTTAGCATGAAATCAGACATCGAGGAATTCTCGAAAACCCTTCCCCTGTAACCATGGAAAGAAGGAAGATAGAAATCATGGACACGACACTGCGCGATGGCGAACAAACCTCGGGCGTGTCGTTTTCGGTTTCAGAAAAACTTACCATCGTTCAATTATTACTGGAAAAGCTCCGCGTAGATCGGGTGGAAGTCGCCTCGGCACGTGTTTCCCAAGGGGAATTTGAAGCGGTAAAAGCCATTACCCAGTGGGCGGCCACCAATGGATACCTGGACCGTGTAGAGGTGCTTTCTTTTGTGGACAACGGCGTATCCATTGCCTGGATGCAACAGGCAGGCGTAAACGTCCAAAACCTACTGACCAAAGGTTCGCTGAACCACCTCACGCATCAACTGCGGAAAACACCACGACAACATTTCGACGAAATTGCTTCGGTCATCGAACAAGCCGCCCAAAACGGAATCAGCACCAATGTATACCTCGAAGATTGGAGCAATGGGATGCGCCATTCCCCTGATTACGTTGCGGAATACCTCGATTTTCTGGCGTCACAACCTGTGAATCGCATTATGCTACCCGATACATTGGGTGTACTTATCCCCTCCGAAACGTTTGAATATATTTCGACGCTGAGGAAACGCTATCCGCAGGTCCACTTTGATTTCCATGCCCACAACGATTATGATCTCGGCACAGCCAACGTACTGGAGGCCGTAAAGGCGGGTGTCAACGGCCTGCATCTCACCGTAAACGGAATGGGGGAACGCGCAGGGAACGCTCCCCTGGCAAGTGCCGTAGCGGTCATCAACGACTTTTTGACGGACGTGGAAATTGGGCTCCAGGAATCCGCCATCTATACCGTGAGCAAACTGGTAGAAAACTTTTCAGGCGTGCGGATACCGGCAAACAAGCCCATTGTCGGAGATAATGTATTCACACAAACGGCCGGTATTCACGCGGACGGCGACAATAAGAACAACCTCTATTTCAATGATCTATTGCCGGAGCGCTTCGGGCGTAAGCGCAAATATGCCCTCGGAAAAACATCCGGGAAAGCCAACATTGAAAAAAATCTTCAGGAACTGGGTTTGAAGCTGAACGAGGAAGATCTGAAAAAAGTAACCCAACGGGTGATCGAGCTGGGCGACAAAAAGGAAACGGTTACTACAGACGATTTACCTTATATCATTTCGGATGTGCTCACAACAAAAGGGCACGATGAAAAAATCTTTGTGGAATCCTATGTGCTCAATCATGCAAAAGGGCTCCGCCCTTCGGCAACGATCGCCATACGGATAAACGGGCAGTTGTTTGAAGAACATGCGCAGGGAGACGGGCAGTTTGACGCGTTTATGAATGCCTTAACGATGGCTTACGCCAAAAACAACATTCAGCTGCCGGGCTTAATCGATTACAACGTCCGCATTGCACCCGGAAGCAGTTCGGATGCACTTTGTGAAACCACCATTACCTGGAAAACGAGTGGACGCACATTTTCCACGCGCGGATTGGACTCCGACCAGACGGTCTCTGCGATCAAGGCTACCCAGAAAATGCTGAACATTGTTTTGAATACCGAGCGGACCGTTGTTGGATATGAGACGGTAGATGTGGGACATTAGACAAGAACAAGAACAAAAAATTTGTCTTTAGACTTTTAATTTTCAACTTTACAGCTTTCAATTTTCAATTTTTACAACTTTTGACTTTACAAAAATGGAATTAAATATTGCGCTTTTACCCGGTGATGGAATTGGACCGGAAGTAGTTGGCCAGGCCGTAAAAGTAGTGGATGCAGTAGCCGAAAAGTTCGGCCACAAAATCAATTGGACTTCGGCGTTGACCGGTGCAGCAGCCATTGATGCGGTGGGTGATCCCTATCCGGATGCTACCCACGAGGTTTGCCTCGCTGCGGATGCGGTACTGTTTGGTGCCATTGGTCACCCGCGTTATGACAACGACCCGAAGGCCCCCGTACGTCCGGAGCAAGGACTCCTGAAAATGCGCAAAAAACTCGGCCTTTTTGCCAATGTGCGTCCTACGTTTACCTTCCCTTCGCTCATTGACAATTCTCCTTTGAAAAGGGAGCGCATTGAAGGAACTGATTTGATTATCCTTCGCGAACTGACCGGAGGTATCTATTTCGGTGAACGCGGGCGGAAAGACAATGGAGACACCGCCTTTGACACTTGTACCTACACGCGTGCGGAGGTACAGCGGTTGGCTAAACTGGGTTTTGAAATGGCCATGAACCGCCGTAAGAAACTTTGTTGCGTTGATAAGGCCAATGTATTGGAAAGTTCACGGCTGTGGCGGGAGACCGTACAGGATATGGAAAAGGATTTCCCTGAGGTGGAAGTAAGTTATGAATTTGTGGATGCCGTGGCGATGCGTTTGGTACAATGGCCTTCATCGTATGACGTGATCATTACCGAAAACCTCTTTGGCGATATTTTAACAGACGAAGCCTCCGTGATCTCGGGGTCCATGGGCTTGATGCCTTCCGCATCCATTGGTCTGCATACTTCGCTTTTCGAGCCGATTCATGGATCCTACCCACAGGCGGCCGGAAAAGACATTGCCAACCCATTGGCCACGGTGCTTTCAGCAGCGATGCTGTTTGAAGATGCATTTGGTTTGAAGGAGGAAGCGGCCCTCATCCGATCGGTGGTTGACAAATCGCTAGCGGAAGGAGTTGTCACCGAAGACCTGGCCGGAAAGAACAAAGCCTATAAGACCAGTGAAGTGGGCGATTGGCTGGCTGCTCAGATCGGGTTGCGGGAAACCGCTGAAACGTCTGTTCAATGATCGAATGGGTTGAATCGGCCTCCCGGCGTTTAACGGAGGTGGTGGCACATACGCCCCTGCAATACAGTCAGCGGCTTTCAGAAAAATATCGTGCGTCCATCTACCTCAAACGAGAGGATTTACAGGTTGTCCGATCGTATAAACTGCGGGGTGCATTCAACAAAATCAGCCTTCTTTCCGAAGCGGATAGAAAAAAAGGAGTCGTTTGCGCGAGTGCGGGAAATCATGCCCAGGGGGTAGCTTTCTCGTGCAAACGGCTCGGCATCCGCGGTGTGATCTTCATGCCCGAGCCGACACCGCGGCAGAAAATCAGCCAAACGGAAATGTTCGGCCAGGGTTACATTGAGATTGTACTCACAGGCGACACGTTTGACGACTGCCAACGGGCCGCGTTGGCATATGCCAACGGACACGATATGACCTTCGTTCATCCCTTCGATGACCCGGCCATCATCGAAGGGCAAGGAACCGTGGGCATGGAGATTCTGCAGGACCAGCCTGAAACCGACCTTGTTATTATTCCGATAGGCGGAGGCGGTTTGGCGGCAGGCGCGGGAACCTACCTCAAGGAGAAGAAACCCGGAATCCGCATCTATGGGGTGGAGCCCGAGGGTGCGCCATCGATGAAAACCGCTTTGGAACACGGCGGTCCCGTCACCCTGGCCGAAATCAACCGCTTCGTAGATGGTGCCGCCGTAAAACGCATTGGCGACCTCACCTATCAATATTGCAGCAAACTATTGGATGATATGCACCTCATACCCGAAGGTAAGATATGCACCACCATCCTTGAACTGTATAACAAAGATGCCATCGTGGCCGAACCGGCGGGTGCGCTGGCGGTGGCTGCACTTGATTTCTACGCAGACCAAATTATCGGGAAAAATGTGGTATGTATCATCAGCGGCGGCAATAACGATATCGACCGCATGGGCGAAATCAAGGAGCTATCGCTACTGTACGAAGGCCTGAAGCATTACTTCATCGTCCGTTTTCCCCAGCGTCCGGGTGCGCTCAAGTTGTTTGTCAATGAAGTATTGGGTCCACACGATGACATCACCCGCTTTGAATTCATCAAAAAGACTCAGCGCGAACGCGGACCCGCATTGGTCGGTGTTGAATTGCAAAATGCTTCGGATTACACCGCATTGGTAGACCGGATGCGTACGCACCGATTTGATTTCAAAGAGGTGAACAGCGACCAAACCTTGTTTGAATACCTGATTTAAACCTTCCGTATTCCATTTTTTCGATTGTTCGCATAACTAGGTGAAGTATTCCTTATTCAGTACTCGCCGGGCAACTTTTTAAAAATTTTTAAAAAGTTTTGATTTATGATAGGCATATGTATATTTTTGTGTAACAAATTAACCACCAAAAAACAAATTATGAACAATACGTTACCAAAAGTGCGAATGCTGGCTAAAAGATTACTTTTGCTGTTGGCGGGAGTCGGGGCGGCAACTGGCCTATTCGCCCAAAATATCCAAATTCGGGGAACCGTATTGGATGCTACTGACAACAGTCCGCTGACCGGCGTGTCTGTGCTTGTAAAAGGAGCCAACGCGGGGACAAATACAGATGCCTCGGGAAATTTTGCCCTGAGCGCCAACAGCGATGCCGTGTTGTCCTTTTCCTTTATTGGATACCTGCCCCAGGAAATCCCATTAAATGGCCAAACGCTATTAACCGTACGATTACAAACTGATCAAGCTCAATTAAGCGAGGTGGTAGTCACCGCGCTGGGCATTACGAAGGAGAAGAAGCGTCTCGGCTATTCGGTAACCGACGTGAAAGGCGGTGACCTCTCCATTACCAACGAGGTTAACCCCATCAACGCATTGCAAGGCCGGGTAGCCGGGGTCCAGATTGATCAGGGAGCGGGCGGATTATTCGGTAACTCCAAGATTCTGATCCGCGGAAATTCCACTTTGGGAAAAAATAACCAGCCTATTTTTGTAATCGATGGAGTCATCATGGATAACGATCTGTTTGAAGGCAATGGTCGCGATTTTGGCAATGACCTCAAAAACTTAAATATGGAAGACTTTGAAAGTGTGTCCATTTTAAAAGGTTCATCCGCTGCGGCATTGTATGGCTCGCGGGCGATTAACGGCGTGGTGTTGATTACGACAAAGAAAGGGCAGGCACGATCCGGATTGGGTGTGGAGTTCAACCAAACCGTCAATATTTTCGAACCCTATGCCGGACCGGATTTTCAGAATGTGTTTGGGGGAGGCACCAATGGCCCGTTTTTCACCGACTTCCGCGACCCCAACTACGATCCCAATGAGGCCTATTATACCAAGGTGTTTCCCACAGATCCTGCAACGGGTAAACCCTATATCGATGCGGGCCGAAACCGCGAATTGGAAAACTGGGGCCCGAGGATGGAGGGACAAGAAGTATTGAATTACGATGGAACTCCGACCCGTTACCTACCCCAGCCCACTAATTTTCTCGATGCATTCCGCAACGGTGTCGGATATAATACTAACGTAGCTGTGAGCGGCGGATCGGATCGTTCTACCTTGCGGTTCTCGTACAATCGCAACGAAAGTAAAGGTATTGTTTATAATAATAACCTCGAAAAACATGCATTCAGCTTACGGGCAACGCATAAGCTGAACGATCGCATCAGTCTCGATGGCAGTGCTGATTATACCAGTTTTCGTGGGCTCAACCCGCCCCGATTGGGCGGACTCGACTCGTATGCTTCCTACAACTATGGAAAGCTATTCACCTGGATGTTGCCCCGCAATTATGACACGCGGTATTGGATGCAACGCGAACACTACACCAGTGCCCTAGGTGGCGCACCAGACCGGGGCAATCCCGACGAGGTCAATCAAGCACCCGAAAGCCGTTTTTGGTTCAATCTTTTTGAAAATCAATACCTGCAACGTGAGCAAATGATCCGGGGGCGCCTAGCGGTAACCGCTTCCCTTACGGACTGGTCGAAATTGATCCTAGAAGGAAATTTCAATAACATTTATACCAAAACCGAAGAAAAAGAACTCGGTCAGGGACAAGGTTTTACCGGCGGACTTTATTCGCTGAGCAATGAAGTCAAAGAAAGCTATTTCCTGAAAGGCATGCTGACCGTAGATCGCACCCTCGCGCCCGATCTGGAGCTAAGCGGTTACATCGGCGGTGAAATCCAACGTGCTGAAAATTCATTTACAAAAGGTTTTACGGATGGAGGGTTGAGTTATCCCGGCAACTATTTTCTGGAAAATTCGGTCAATCAGCCCAAAACGGAAGGTGGAGTCACGTTTCGCAGAGGGTTCAATTCGCTGTATGCCAGCGCAGACTTCGCATACAAAAATCAACTCTTTCTACAGGGAACATGGCGGGGCGACTGGGCGTCGGCATTGACTTATTCGGATGGTACGGGCAATAATTTTTACAGTTACCCCGCTGCAAGTTTATCCTGGCTATTTACGGAAACCTTCCAACTGCCGGCATGGTTATCTTATGGCAAACTACGCACCAATCTAGCAGCGCTGGGTAGTGATGCGGATGTTTTTGTCATTAATCCAGGTTTTGAAATCAGTGATTATACCCGCACCGGTAGTGGACTGACGCTGCCGATATCGACTTTTGGCGACCGAAAAGTCCGCGCAGAAAACCTGAAACCCGAACGGAAAATTGCCAAAGAAATCGGACTGGAAGCGCGCTTTCTCAATAGCCGCTTGGGGATTGACTTCAGTTGGTACCAAGACAATACCTATAATCAAATTGTAGATATTACAACACCGTTTGAATCGGGCGTAGATGCCATTCTAATCAACGCTGGGAACATTCAAAACAGAGGTATCGAGCTAGCTGTCGATGCAGTGCCGGTGCGCAGCGATAACTTCTCGTGGTCCACTGCCATCAACTATTCACGGAATCGCAATTTAATTGTTGAATTATACGAAGGCAGAAACGAATTCAATTTAGGGGCAAACATTGCGGAGATAAGCAGTTGGGCCATTGTCGGAAAATCATACGGAACCCTCCGGAGTACCATACAGGCCCGTAAATTTCAAGCCACCGATGCATCGGGGAATCCGATAGATCATCCGAACAATGGTAAGAACGTGCTGGAATACCGTACGGATGCGCGCGCGGCATTTCCAGCGCGCAGCAATACGATCCAAGATATCGGCGACATCAACGCTAAATTCCGTGGTGGCTGGGACAATACCTTTCGTTATAAAAACCTCAGTCTGAATGTACTGGTAGATGCCAAAATCGGGGGAGATTTTGTAATGGCTACCTATCGTTACGGTACGCATACCGGCGTGTTACCCAACACGCTGGTTGGCCGGGATCCGGAATACGGCGGCATTACCTGGGTCAGCGCATGGGATGATCAAGAATACGACGATGGCATCATCCCGGATGGCGTATTCCCGCAAGGCTTCCAGGTGCCGCAGCCCGGTGGTGGACAAGCCAATGTGGGTGGTATGACCTACCAGGAAGCCTATGAGCAGGGACTCGTGGAGCCTACTCATGCGCCCCACTACTATTACCGTTATGGGTCTTCTTCTACCGGTGTATCCGACTATTGGATATTCGAAAATTCCTGGGTCTCCCTTCGTCAAGTGGCACTAAGTTATACCTTCCCGCAGGTTTTTTGCCGAAAGCTAAAACTGAATGCATTGAGTCTCGCCGTAATCGGACGCGATCTGCTGTATCTCTACAACAGCCTCCCCTACAATTACAACCCTGCATCGAACAACTCGAACAATACGGCTTTTTATGGTGAAGAGGGTTTTTTGCCAATGACGCGATCGTGGGCATTTACATTAAAGGTAGGATTCTAAACAGTTTGCAATTATGAAAACATTCATCAATTCTTATAAATTCGGTACCTGTCTGGTCTCCGCCGTACTCCTGCTAACTGCCTGTACGAAGAACTTCGGTGATATGAATACCGATCCCAACTTGGTAACTAAACCCAACATGAAATTCCTGTTTACCTTTACTGCAGATAAACTGCGTCCTTCGGGTACGGAATGGATTTGGGAAAGCCTGGAGCAACTGATGCGTTATACCCAGCAGGTGAGCGCGAGTCCTTATGAACTATCGGGCAGTATAAATACACGCTACCGGACTTATTATGCCGACATTCTTCCCAACCTGGTGGAGATCCGGCACCAAATCGACCAAGAGCAAGATAAAGACCGGTATCAGAAAATGGGGGCAGTTACGTATATATTAGGTGTATATTATGGCATTCGGGTAACTGACATGAATGGATCCATCCCCTATTCGGAAGCCATTTTGGCCCGGTATGAAGATAAATTCGATCCGTTATTCGATACCCAACAAACCCTGTTTACGCAGTGGCTGGGCGAATTGGATCGTGCCATTCAAGTGCTATCCGACGCCAGCTTGCTCAATCAAGAAAGTTATGGTGATGCCGATATCTTTTACCAAAGCGATTGGGCAAAATGGATAAAGTTGGCCAATACGCTCAAGCTGCGGATTGCCGCACGTCTTGAAAACCAAGATAGCGAAGCAACACGCCGCATTTTCCAACAAGTGATGCAGGACGCCATCGGCCCCATTGACGGAGACGAGACGCAACTGCAATACCTAAATCCCACTGACGCCTTTCTGGGTGCAGATGTAGATTACCGAAGCCGCCGTTATGCGAGCAGGCAAATGGTCCGTTTCATGAAAAAATCCGATGATCCACGTATCCGGATATACTTTGATCAAAATGACCTAACAGGTTCCTTCCGCGATACGCTTGCTAAATACAATGTTCAACTGCCGGCATTTATCGATCCGGATGACCCCTTGGTTATGTACCAAGGTGGACCTGCAGATTGGACAACCGACCAAAGTATCACGCAGTGGATGAGTAATCCTTTTCAGGTAAGCCAATACAGCCGCTACTTCTTGATTTCACCCGTGAACCGGTTATTCCTCTCGCCCAAACTGAACGGGGCCACTGGAAATACACTACATATATTGGTTTCGTATGCCGAGACCTGTTTTTATATTTCCGAATTTATTGAAAAAGGATATGGCGCCGGTATCGATACCAAAGGTTCCGTATCCGACTGGTACAACAAAGGCATTGCCTCCTCGATCCGTACGATGAACGAAGTTGCGCGGGAAGCGGGCTCAACGATGGCATTCACGGGCGACGGGACGGGGGAAATCGAAGCGTATCAACAGCGTCCGGAAGTGGCATTAGGCGCGGGCAATGACTTGGAACGGATTTATATTCAAGCCTACCTGAGCTTGTTCCGACTGCCCAATGAAGCCTATGTGCTCTGCCGCCGCACAGGATACCCGCGTAACGAATCAGCCTATTATCCCATGGAGTCGTTTCATGAACCCATACCGAGACGTTTTGGGATTGGCGATCCTGGAGAAGTCAACCGTGCGAATTGGGAACAAGCGTATCAAGAGCAAGGCTTTACTCCGAGGGCCGTGGATGCGCAAACACTGAGCCAGGAACGTGTATGGTATGATAAGAATGCACCGGCATTCGGAGCGGGGGATTAATCGCATTTTTTGCCGTCCGGCTATTCGGATACTATATCAAGAAGTATACCGAAATAGCCGGACGGTTATTCACAAACCAGCAACAAACCAATCAAAATAACAACTCAACCAACTGATTAAAAGTTAAATAAAAGCAAATAAGCCTCCATTACTTATTCACAATGTGAATAATTCAACATCTGTTGATAACAATTCCTACCGTCCTGAAATTAAATAGCTGATATTTGTTCGAGGCTACAACTTACCAACCATTGCAACAAAAATTGTCGGAGTCTACCGGTTAAAAACATCCAGTATCCGATTAGTGTTGAACTATTAAAATCTTATTGCTATGACACGGATTATTAAATTCGAAAAAAACGATTGCGCACCTTGCAACCAAGTGTCTGAGTTTTTAGACCGCAAGGGTATCACTTATGAAAAAGTAAATCCGTTTGATAAACCGGAATTGGCCATCCAATACAAAGTACGCACCGTACCGACGGTTATTGTATTAAATCAAGACCAAGAGACCCAACGCATTATTGGCTTCAAGCCGGAAGAGCTTTCCGCATTGGAAATCCAATAAATAACGTAGTCTAAACAAACAGACTCCCCGGAAACGGACACATAGGAATAACGGCAACCCCCTCAGCTTTGCGGGGGTTCAGCATCTAAAAAGGTTTGCACATGGAGTGGATATATTATGACAGTAAGACAGGCAATGTAGCGCGGTTCATGCAGAAAGTAGCGGAATTGACAGGATGGACTGTTCAAAAAATCCAACCTGACCTAGCGGTGCAGCATGCGGGCCACTTAGTGACCTTCACGACCCGATTTGGGGAAGTACCCGACACCACGAAAAGCTTTTTGCAATCAGCGCGTGGTTATGTCCTCTCGGTATCATCTAGTGGAAACCGGAATTGGGGGAGGAATTTTGCCATGGCCGGCGAAAAGATTGCAACCGAATACGGAATCCCGTTAGCCCTGAAATTCGAATTGTCAGGCACCGGTGAAGATGTTAATGAATTTATCGCGATTATTAAAGGGAAACATTATGGTAACAAACGACGTAGCAAAGAACTGGATTTTGCTCAATAATGAAATCATGCTTAAGCATGATGATGAGTTCAGCCTGCATAAGGACAAAGAAGCCGTACGCGCTTATTTTCTAGAATATGTAAACAAGAACACGGTCTTTTTCTACACATTGAAGGAAAAGATCGACTATCTTATCGAGAACAATTACTACATCAACTTTTACGAATGGTTTACCTTCGAAGAAATGGAAAAGGTGTACAATTTCATTGCCGCCAAAAAATTCCGTTTTCCTTCGTTTATGAGTGCATTCAAGTTTTTCCAGAGCTATGCCCTGCGTGACGATTCGGGCGAGAAATTCCTGGAACGCTATGAAGACCGCGTTGCCGCTGTTTCCCTCTTCCTTGCGCGCCACGAAGGAATAGCGCAGGCATTGCAGTATGCTGAATTACTCATTAACCAGGAATACCAGCCTGCTACACCTACCTTTCTCAATGCGGGTAAAAAGCGTTCCGGTGAACTCGTTTCCTGTTTTCTAGATGAGATAGGCGACAACCTCAACGGCATCGGATATGCGGTGGATTCGGCCATGAAACTGTCGTCCATCGGCGGTGGTGTCTCCTTCAACATTTCTAAAATCCGTGCGCGTGGCGAGGCCATCAAAGGTGTGGAGGGCCGTGCCGGTGGCGTACTGCCCATCATGAAAATTCTCGAAGACACCTTTTCGTATGCCAATCAGCTCGGTCAACGTCCCGGCGCTGGAGCCGTATACCTCAATATTTTCCACTCGGACATCGAAGAGTTTCTTGATTGTAAGAAAATCAATGTTGACGAAAAGGTACGTATCAAGTCGCTTTCCATCGGTGTGATCGTACCGGATAAATTCATGGAACTGGCTACCAAAGATGAACCCTGCTACCTCATTCATCCGCATACCGTGATGCAGGAGTATGGCAAATATTTGGATGAGTTGGATATGGATGCGATGTACGATGAGTTGGTTACCAACCCGAAAATTAAGAAACGGAAAATCAACGCGCGCCACCTGTTAGTCAAAATCGCCCAGACACAAAAAGAAAGTGGATATCCTTATATTTTCTTTAAGGAAAATGCAAACCGCCAGCATGCATTGAACGGCATAGGCAAGGTGAAATTCTCCAATCTGTGCACGGAAATCATGCAGGTTTCGGAAGTATCTGACATCAATATTTACGGGCAGGAAGATACCATACGATACGGAATTTCGTGTAACCTTGGTTCGCTCAACATTGCCACGGTCATGGACAACAAACGCATCGAACAATCCGTAAAGACAGCAATGCGTGCATTGACCATGGTATCGGATGTGACCGACATTGCGATGGTACCTTCTATCCAAAAAGCGAACCGTGAATTGCACAGTGTAGGTTTGGGCGCCATGAATCTACACGGATATCTTGCCAAGAATTTCATTATGTATGAAAGCGAAGAAGCATTGGACTTTGCCAATGTATTCTTCATGATGGTCAATTATTATTCCCTACAAGCTTCCATGGAGATTGCACGTGAACGGGGGGTAACATTCAAAGGCTTTGAGAAAACGGCTTACGCCGACGGTACGTATTTTGACAAGTACGTTAGCAAGGATTATTTCCCGACTACCATCAAAGTAACGGAATTATTTGCAGGTATTGACATTCCTACCAAGGAAGATTGGAACACGCTGAAACAGCAGGTCAAAGAACACGGCATTTACCACGCTTACCGGATTGCTATCGCCCCGAATCAGTCGACTTCCTACATCATGAATGCGACTGCTTCGGTCATGCCGATTGTCGATACGATTGAGGTCCGCGAATACGGCGATAGCACCACCTACTACCCCATGCCCTACCTGACTAATGAAAATTATTTCTATTACAAGTCGGCATATGATATGGACCAAATGAAGGTGTTGCGTCTCGTTTCCGTCATTCAACGGCACGTAGATCAAGGAATATCTACTATTCTGCACACTAATTCCAGGGATAACACCCGTGATTTGGCCCGTTATTACATTTATGGCCACAAAGTGGGATTGAAATCACTTTATTATACGCGCACACGCAAGTCAACCATCGACGAATGTGTTTCGTGTTCAGCGTGAAAAAAGTAAAAAGTAAAAAATACGGGGCACCGAATACGAAGCCATTGCTTGAAAACCAAGAATCGCTTCGTATTCTTGTCTGACCGTAAAAGACGCCATTTAATTTAACCTTAGCAGACATGAAACAATATAAAGCCGTCAACTGGAACGAACCTGAAAATGATTATGCGCTGATGTTTTGGGAGCAGAACATCAAGCAATTTTGGATCGACACCGAATACATCCCTTCGAAGGACATCGATAGCTGGAAATCCCTGTCGCCCGAGATGCGGGAGTGTTACAAGAAAGCGCTAGGCGGCCTTACGCTGCTGGATACGCTTCAAAGCAATACAGGGATGCCCAAAATCATGGACCACATCGATTCGTTGCAAAACAAATCGGTGCTGGCTTACATGTGCATGATGGAAGCCATTCATGCAAAATCGTATTCCACCATCTTCACGACGGTAGCAACCTCTCGGGATATCGAAGATATTTTCAACTGGGTTCAGCAGAACAAGTACTTGCAATTCAAGGCATCGACCATCGACAAATACTACCGAAGGTTAGCGGATACGGATATCAGCAAGGAAGATTTGTTTATGGGATTGTGCGCCTCGGTATTGTTGGAGTCGTTTTTATTCTATAGTGGTTTTTTCATTCCCTTGTGGCTTTGCGGACAGGGGCATATGGTTGCCAGTGCAGATATCATCAAGAAAATCATTGCGGATGAATCCATACACGGTGTATTTGTTGGCCTCCTGGCACAGGACGTATACAAGAAGTTGCCTAACCCCGAAGCTTCGAAAGAAAAGCTGGTTAATTTAATGAACGAATTGTACGAAAACGAATTGAAATATACCGAAGAAATTTATACCGATGTGGGACTTACGGCTGAGGTGAAAGAATACGTACGCTATAACGCCAATAAGGCACTTATGAATATGGGCTTCGAACCCATTTTTGAGGTCAAGCGCGTGAATCCGATTGTGCTCAATGGGCTCAATGTAGAAACCACCCAGCACGATTTCTTTTCCAAGAAATCGACCAACTACGAAAAAGCGACCGAGATTGTGCACCTTCGGGACGAAGATTTCGTGATGGACACGTCTATTGCAGTCTGATTTGGCAAACGAATCTATTCAACAAAAAGGGAGCTTATCGCTCCCTTTTTGTTGAACACCTAGTCCACCATTCCTTCCAACGCAAACAGAAACGAGTATTCCAAAGCGATTTCCTTGAGGTAGTCAAAGCGCCCTGAAGCACCGCCATGTCCATAATCCATTTCTGTCTTCAGCAGCAATACGTGGTTGTCTGTTTTAGTCGTTCGCAGCTTAGCTACCCATTTCGCGGGTTCAAAATACTGCACTTGGCTATCGTGCAATCCCGTTGTGACCAATATATGGGGATACGCTTTTGCCTCGATATTTTCATAAGGTGAGTAACGCTTGATGTATTCGTAGGCGTCTTCATCGTTCGGATTGCCCCACTCATCGTATTCATTGGTGGTCAGCGGAATCGATTCATCCAGCATGGTATTGACCACATCCACAAACGGCACCTGGGCCACGATGCCGTGCCACAGTTTAGGCGCCATATTGGCCACTGCGCCCATCAACAAACCGCCTGCACTCCCCCCCATAGCGTACAAATGTGCCGAAGATGTATACCGTTGATCCACCAGGAACTGTCCGCAATCAATGAAATCGGTAAACGAATTTTTCTTTTTCATCATCTTACCGTCTTCATACCACTGCCTTCCCATTTCCTGTCCGCCACGGATATGGGCGATGGCGAATACGAAGCCGCGGTCCAGCAGGCTGAGTCTACTTGAACTGAATGATGGGTCCATCGTCGCACCGTACGCCCCATACCCATATAACAGTAAGGGTGCGTTTCCATCTTTCTGAAACCCCTTTTTATACACCAGGGAGATGGGCACCAGCGTACCATCCTTGGCTGTTGCATACAGGCGTTCGGTGACGTAGTCGGCCCCATTGTATCCACCGACCACTTCCTGTTGTTTCAGTAACGTCTTTTTGTGGGTGACCATATCGTAGTCGTAGGTAGAAGACGGCGTGGTGAGCGATGTGTATCCATAACGCAGGGTGGACGTGTTGTACTCCGGATTGGCGGATGGATACGCGGTGTACGCCTCTTCCCCAAAATCCAGGTAGTGTTCGGAGCCGTCTTTCAGGTTACGGATCGCCAGTTGTGTTAGTCCATTTTTGCGTTCGGAGACCACTAGGAAGTCCCTGAATTCATCCACGTCTTCCAACAGTACATCCGGTCTGTGCGGAATAACTTCCTTCCAATGTTCCTGTCCGGTTTGATCAAACGGACATTCCATCAGTTTAAAGTTCGTAGCATTTTGATTGGTAACGATCAGAAAGCGATCGGCAAGCGCCGTTACGCTATATAACACTTCGGGCATACGGGGCTGAAAGACTTTAAAAGTTCCCATTGGGTCATCCGCATCGAGGTAACGGGTTTCTGAGGAGAGCGTACCACCGGAATAGATATAAATGAATTTACCCGACTTGGCTTTGCCCACGCCAATATAATTGGTGTTATCCGATTCGTGATAAACGACTCCATCGCCGTCGCTATCCGCTCCCAACGTATGCCGCATAATCTTTTCCGTCAGCAACGTTGCCGGATTGTTTTGGGTATAAAACAGCGTCCGGTTATCGTTGGCCCAAACCGAGCCGCCCGATGTACCGGGGATTGCATCCCTCAGCACCTCTCCCGTTTCCAGATTTTTGACATGGATGGTATACTGCCGCCGCGACACCGTATCGACGCCATAGGCCAGCAGTCTATTATCCGGACTCACGTTGAACCCGCTGGCCGCATAATACGGATGCCCCTCCGCCAACCTGTCGACATCGAGCAGGATTTCCTCCGGCGCATCCAAGCCACCCTTTTTTCGGCAAAATTTGAAATATTGCTTTCCTTCCTCCGTGCGCGTGTAATAATAATATCCATTTTTAAAATAAGGAACAGTTTCATCCTGTTCTTTGATGCGGCCCTTCATTTCATCAAATAGCTTGGCTTGCAGCGCCTCAGTGCCTTTCATCATGGAATCTGTATAGGCATTTTCCGCTTCCAAATATTCGATTACGGCCGACGAATCCGGACCTTTTTTGAAATAGTCATTTAACCAGTAATAGGGATCTGCTACGGTATCTCCGTGCAATGACCGGACATGCGGCTTTATAGCCGCGATGGGCGGATCAATTTGAGGCCATTGATAGGCTTTTCGATGGGATTTGTCCTGCGCGCAGGAAATAGCGATGGTACTCATTAATAACAGTAACGGGAGTTTAGACAGCAACAATCGTTTAGCATTCATGACTTCATGTAACTATGCCGGCACAAACTAAGATAAAATTGCTTTTATATACAAATTTACCGAAACGACATATGAAGCAATTTTATCGATCTCTCATCTGCCGCTGAAGAGTAGCTTTTATAGATGAAATGAAAGAATTATATCCAACAGTTAAACCTTTTTCCAAGATTTTTATCAAACTTTAACAATTGGCACATGGCAATAAACAGTATATTTGCTCGCACACAAAAATAATGCATATATGACGTTTCGCAAATTCGTTCATACGTTCTTTGTCACCCTCTTACCTTTATTATCCCTCGGCCAAGCAAACGACACGCCACCGGCCAATTGGTTTAATCTCGATTATGAACGGGACGGTGTGATGGGCATCAGCACTGAAAAAGCATACGAACTTTTACTGAAAGACAAAAAAAGCACGCCCGTGGTGGTGGCTGTGATTGATGGCGGTGTGGATGTAAACCACGAAGACCTCAAAGACGTTATGTGGATCAACGAAAAAGACAGTGCTTCAACAGGTAAGGACGAAGACGACAATGGCTACATTAACGATAAATATGGATGGAACTTTTTAGGCAATGCCAATGGCGAAAACGTACATTTCGACAACCTGGAAGTAACCCGATTGGTCAGAGAACTGGAACCAAAATATCGATCTGTACTGCCATCTACGCCGATGGACGGTGAAGAACGCAGGGAATTTTCCGAATACCAGGAGATGGTGACCTACTACGCCAATAAAATGCAGGAAGCCCGTTTTGGCCAGGTGAATTATATGGGGTTGAAACGAACGGTGGATACCATACTCGTAAAAATCGGAAAAGAAAATCCCACGCTCGCTGATTTCGATCGCTATAAACCCGAAGGCGATTTCGAAAAGATGGCGGTGAAAATCGTCAAAAAAGAACTGAAAGACGAGCCCGATTTCAGCAAATTCTACAAAGACCTGGAAGACGGTGTTACGCATTTTAACAACCAGGTCAACTATCACCTGAATAAAGAATTCGACTCGCGCGATACCGTAGGCGATGACTATGAGAATAGCCGTGAACGATACTATGGAAATCCAGATGTAACGGGTCCGGATGCCGACCACGGAACTCACGTAGCCGGTATTATCGGCGCTATCCGCACGAATGACGTGGGTATCAAAGGCGTAGCCGACAACGTGCGCATCCTAGCCGTCCGAACGGTCCCCGATGGGGATGAACGGGATAAAGACGTCGCCAATTCCATCCGTTATGCCGTCGAAAATGGCGCAAAAGTTATCAATATGAGTTTTGGCAAGGCCTTCGCCAAAGACAAACAAGTGGTGGACGATGCCGTGCGCTTTGCCCTGGAAAACGATGTTCTTCTTGTTCATGCAGCAGGCAATGAGGGCCAGGACAACGATGCGAATCCCAACTTTCCCAATCGAAACTACGTAGATAGCCTTGGCATCAACATGGGTGAGGCTGGTGCCTGGATAGAAGTAGGGGCTTCATCGTGGAAAAATGACGGTGATCTTGTAGCTTCTTTTTCCAATTACGGCCGTCGTTCCGTAGATGTATTCGCGCCCGGGGTAGCCATCCATTCCACCATGCCCGGATCGACCTACGAAGATCAACAGGGTACGAGTATGGCTTCACCGGTAGTAGCAGGTCTGGCTGCATTAATACGTTCGTATTACCCACAATTACCTGCTATGGAGGTAAAACGCGTAATTATGCAATCGGTGACCCGCGTCGATCAACGCGTAAAGGTAAAGGGACCTGATGGACGGAACATGCGGGTTTCCATGAACGAAATTTGTGTAACAGGCGGTATCGTCAATGCATTTAAAGCCTTGCAGTTGGCCGAACAAACCGCATCGGAATCTGCTGAGAAGAAATAAAACTCTTATAAAAACGTCTTGATAGTCATACTAATCCGCTGTTTATCGCGTTATAAATCATATATGCAATAAACAGCGGTGCTTATGACAAAAACGTATACTTCCAAACATTCCTCACAGGATATCATCCGGAAATTAGAGCGGGACGCCATCCGGCTCGACCTTGACGATGAGCTATTTTATGACTTTCTTAAAAGCGATATGAACGCGCTGCTCCGTCAACCGCGTCCAAGCAGCATTCATCGAATCATTTCTTATTCGAAAGCGGGACAAGTGTCATTGATGTAACGCAGCGTCATGCTCAAAAAGGAACGATACCGGGCATTTGTCGACTATTTTTCCACGCACAACCCGGATGCTCAAACCGAGTTAAATTATAGTAACCCCTTTGAGCTGCTCGTAGCGGTCATTCTTTCTGCACAATGTACAGACAAACGGATCAACCAGGTAACTCCCGCGTTATTTCGTCGATTTCCGGATGCCGAAAGCCTCGCAGCAAGCTCCTCCGATGAAGTATACAGCTACATCCGAAGTGTGAGTTACCCCAATAATAAGGCCAAGCACCTGGTCGGCATGGCGCAAAAACTGCTAGCCGACTTCCAAGGTGTGGTACCCCAAGAGGTCGCAGAACTACAGAAACTGCCGGGGGTAGGCCGTAAGACAGCCAATGTCATTGCGTCTGTAGTATATAACGCACCCGCTATTGCCGTAGATACTCATGTATTCCGTGTTGCCAATCGCATTGGACTTACAGACAACGCCAAAACACCCTTGGCGGTAGAAAAGCAATTGGTAAAATATTTACCAAAAGATACTTTGGCAATTGCCCACCATTGGCTAATTTTACATGGCCGATATATTTGTGTTGCCCGTAGGCCGAAATGCGAAGAATGTCCACTTACATGGATGTGTAGGTACTTCGAAAAAGTGGTAAGTCGTAAATAGCGATTACTGAAGTGAAAAGCTGATAATCGCAGATGTAACCGATATAAAGCGGAATGCTGACCGCTGATATTAACAGCTCGTTGCTACTGACTAAAAGCCGAATGCCGGTAGCTAAAAGCAATGATTAAACGAAAAAAATTAGTAAGTAAAATTTATTTATCGTACCTTTGACCCGTTAATTACTAAAACTATGAGCAATCCAGAAAAACTAAAAGCGTTACAGCTTACGTTAGATAAATTAGAGAAATCCTACGGGAAGGGTACCATCATGAAACTGGGAGATTCGGCAGTCGAACCCATCGACGCCATTTCTACCGGTTCCCTTGGATTGGATATTGCCCTGGGCATCGGCGGTGTACCCAAAGGTCGTGTTATTGAGATTTATGGCCCGGAATCTTCCGGTAAGACGACGTTGGCCACCCATATCATCGCGGAGGCACAAAAAAAGGGCGGCATTGCGGCAATTATCGACGCAGAGCACGCATTTGATAAATATTACGCAAGAAAATTAGGTGTCGATATTGAAAATCTCTTGATTTCTCAACCTGACAACGGTGAACAAGCGTTGGAAATTGCGGACAACCTGATCCGTTCCGGAGCGATTGATGTCATCGTGATTGACTCGGTAGCGGCTTTGGTACCTAAAGGTGAGATCGAAGGCGAAATGGGCGACTCCAAAATGGGTCTGCAAGCCCGGTTGATGTCTCAAGCACTGCGGAAACTTACGGGTACGATTTCCAAAACCAACTGTTGCTGTATTTTCATCAATCAGTTGCGCGAAAAGATTGGCGTCATGTTTGGTAATCCTGAAACCACAACCGGAGGTAATGCACTTAAATTTTACGCATCGGTGCGGCTGGACATCCGTCGCATGGCACAAATTAAAGATGCAGATGAAGTAGCCGGAAACCGGGTGAAGGTCAAGATCGTGAAAAACAAGGTAGCGCCTCCCTTCCGCGTAGCCGAGTTTGATATTCTTTTTGGGGAAGGCATTTCCAAGGCCGGCGAAATCATTGATCTGGGTGTTGATTTCAACATCATCAAGAAATCCGGCTCCTGGTTCAGCTACGGCGACACCAAATTGGGTCAGGGTCGCGATGCGGTGAAAACATTGCTACTGGACAATCCCGACCTGATGGATGAGCTGGAAACGAAGATCAAAGCGGAAGTAACCGCAGAAAAACTGGAGGAGCTATAATAGCTCCTTTTTTGTTTACATACTTGGGGTCTTACCACCGTCCACAGGTATACTCACTCCATTGACATAGGATGCAGCGGGGGAAGCCAAAAATGCCACCACATTGGCGATTTCTTCCGGCTGACCGATGCGCTTCAGGGGAATGGCATTTTTCATTCGCTTTTCCACTTCCTCTACTGATTGCCCACTCGCCTGTGCATTTTGTTCCATCAATGCTCCGAGCCTCGACGTGTAGGTTGATCCCGGCAGTACGTTATTAACGGTAATTCCGAATTGCCCGATTTCATTAGCCAGCGTTTTGGCCCAGGACGCTACTGCTGCTCGGATCGTGTTGGATACACCGAGATTTGGCAGCGGCGTTTTGACCGATGTGGAGATGATATTAACGATCCGGCCATGGACGGCACCTTTCATGGCGGGAAGCACGGCATTCACTAGCAGCTGATTGCAGATTACATGCTGTTTGAACGCATTTTCCAAATCATCCTTCGAGGCATCTGTAATTGGACCGGCGGCCGGACCGCCAGTATTATTGATCAAAATCGTCACAGAAAAACGTTCAACAACCCGTGCAACCGCCAAGCGAACAGCTTCGGGATCTGAGAAATCAGCAACTTCGTATGTGTGGGATTGCTGATCCGGAACGGGTAGTTCGTCGACTGCTGCCTGTAGCTTTTGCTCATTACGGGCCAACAAAATACAAGTAGCGCCGAATGAAGCTAATTCTTTGGCCACCGCTAAACCGATGCCCTGGGTACTACCGCAGACGAGGGCATGTTTATTTCTTAAGGATAAGTTCATAGTAATTAATGATCTTCAACAAAGGTAACGCATAATCGGTTTGTAGATAGCGCAATTTTATCTAAGTTTGCTTGCGACAATAGGGAAATTCAACTATACCTATTAAACCAATTAGCGTTAGGATATGAATATGGAAACCAAAGACAGATGATATATATTATTCTAAACCTTCTATTATCTTGGTACCTGCCTCAATCGGATAATCAAGCAATTACCACAAACGGAAACCAACAGCCTGTTCTCACAATTGGGTTGGTGGCCGATATCCAATATTGCGACTGCGACACACACATTAATCGGTATTACCGAAAGTCGTTAACCAAATTACAGGAAGCGGTCGATGCCTTTAACCAGAAAGATGTAGACTTTGTCATTAATCTGGGAGATATGATCGATCGGGACTATAAGAGTTTTGGGCCGGTACTTGATAAACTTTCTGGTCTCAACATGCCAATTTACCATGTGTTAGGCAATCATGATTTTGCAGTTGACTCAAACAGGCTTCCGCAAATCCCCAACACGCTGGGCATGAAAACCCGATTTTATTCGATAAAAAAAGGAAACTATCAGCTCATCTTTCTGGATGGCAATGATGTGAGTACATTCGGTCATGCAACGAATACCAAAGAGCATGCATCAGCGCTAGAACAGTTGGCATATCTGAAATCAAAAAAGGCTGCCAACGCCAAAGATTGGAATGGTGGCATTGGTGAAGAACAATTCAAATGGCTGGAAAGCGAGTTGGCCACGGCAAATGCAAGTGATGAGGCCGTTATCCTACTGTGCCATTATCCACTCTTTCCAGCAGGCGCCGCCCACAACCTTTGGAATGAGGAACAATTGAAAAAGCTAATCAACCAAAATTCTTCAGTCATTGCTTACTTTAATGGGCACCAACACAGCGGGGGATATGAATATGCCGAAGGTATCCATTACGTTAATTTCAAAGGAATGGTAGAAGGGCCGGAAAATGCCTTTTCTATCGTAAATATCTATCAAGATCGTATTCAAATCATTGGATATGGAAGTGAAGAATCCCGGGAGTTGCCGTCCGGCATTCCATCTTCAATGTAATGTTATCCGGCTGGGGACAGGCCTTGGAGATTGGCCAGGGTTTGTCCCCTGCTTATGAAATTGTTTCTCCCTAAAATCACTACATTCGCAGGGAGGAATATCGGATGCCCGAATATGCTGCCCATACGGATGAAACGTTGCTACCTTTGCTGCAAAAGGGTGACCGGGAAGCGTATACCGAAATTTATAATCGTTATCACGGACTCCTGTACGTATTCGCGTACAACCGGCTTAAAAATCGAGAGGAAGCAAAAGATATTATTCACGAATTATTCCTTAAGCTTTGGCGAGACCGTGCATTTCTGCAAATCACAGGCCGTCTTTCGGTCTACTTGTACACCGCCGTTCGCAACCGCATAATCAATTCCATTACCCATCAGCAGATCGCCAATCGCTACATCGATTCCTTCCTTTCCTACATCGAAGCGGTTGATTCTCAATCGGCAGATTACCTAGCTCGACACAATGACCTGCAAGCATTCATTGAAAAAGAAATCGCGAGCCTGCAACCACGCATGCGTGAGGTGTTCGAATTAAGTCGCCACACGAATCTTTCACGTAAGGAAATCGCTGAGAAACTGGGGGTTTCGGAAGAAACGGTCAAGAGCCATATGCACAACGCACTGAAGGTATTGAAAGCACGACTGGGGAACCTCTTTTTTCTCGCTTTTTTAACTTTCTGAAAAATTTTCACTTTTTACTCACCCCTCCTCCTTCCTCAACTGTCTTTCTCATACAAACGGCAACAGCTAACCCACTATGAACAGGGAAGATGTAAAAGATATATTGACACGCTATCGTACCGATACATGTACAGAAGCCGAACGGCAATTGGTGGAACGCTGGATAGTACACGGCAGTGCCGATCCATTGGATTTGAGCGACGACCAACTATTGGAAGATCTGTTGGCTATTCGGTTGCGTCTGGAACGCGATTTCCGGGCAGAAAAAGCCACAATGACATACCGCTTTCGCCGATGGTTACCTTATGTCGCCGCAATTGTATTTCTCTTATCGGCTGGACTTTGGCTATTCCGTGATCAGTGGACAGGTAGTAAACAGCCAAGTACAGAAAGCCAACTGGTGGATATCGCACCTGGCGGCAACCGAGCTACGCTCACGCTAGCAGATGGACGCACAGTCAACTTAAGTGTAGCTCAGAGAGGGATTGTCATAGGAGACGGTGTAACCTACCTGGATGGCAGCAAACTCGTTGAAAACGGAAATATGAAGACGGCATCTACCTTTAATTCCATAACGACTCCGAAAGGTGGCACCTACCAAATTAAACTTGCCGATGGCACCACCGTGTGGCTCAACTCCGCTTCCACATTGAAATATCCTTCTCATTTCGACAAGAAAGAACGTGTAGTTGAACTACAAGGGGAAGCCTATTTTGACGTCCGATCTATACACTCCACACCTACACCCTTCCGAGTGATTACTCCAGGACACGCCGTGGAGGTACTAGGCACCCAATTTAATATCTCTGCATATGCGGAGGACGTTGAAACTAAAACCACCTTGGTTGCGGGACGTGTCCGAGTGCAAACCGTCGGCCGCACAACAAATCACACCGCCGTTCTCCAACCGGGGCAGCAAAGCACGGTATCGGAAAGTGGGGTCGCTGTAAATGACGTCGATGTATCTCCGTTCATCGGCTGGAAGGATGGATTCTTTATCTTTAAAGGAACGGAGTTGCGCGAAGCGATGAAACAGATCGGTCGCTGGTACAACGTGGAGGTGATTTACGAAGGATTCATCTCACCAACGCCATTTTACGGAAAAATCAGTCGGGAAGACACGCTTGCCGAGGTACTTGCTATTCTGAAAGAAGGCAATATAAATTTCCGGATCGAACAGCAGGCTACTTCCAACCGGTTAGTGGTCATGCCTTGAAGAAAAACTACGAACCCATGTAATGTTTAACCAATAAATCTTAAGGAGGAACAAATGAAAAAAATCAAGACTTGACCAAACGAGACATGCCACCGTCCATCAAAAGACCGGAAAGTGTTAGAGGCACCATCCGGTCGTATCTGGATGTCACTGAGGCATTGCCATAAGGCACGATGAAATAACCAATTAGTTTATCCAAACAATACAAACATATGATTTTTTGTTCATGTGTTAAAGGTCACTTTTGGCTTTTAACAAACCGATTATTACTGATTATGAAATTAGCCGTTTTTCTGACATTGATAACGGTGCTGAAGGTCGCGGCTGGAGGGTATGCGCAAACCATCACCTTAAAGGCCCAAAACATGACCCTTCCTACCGCCATGGAGCGTATACAGGCACAAAGTGGTTATTTATTTTTCCTGAAGGGTGAAAAGCTGGCTAAGATGAAAGTAACCGCCCATATCAAGGAAGCGGCGTTACCTGAAGCCTTAGACCTGTTGACCAAAGACATGGGGCTCGAATGGATAATTAAGGACAGGACGATCATTATCCGTTCAGGGAGACAGCGAGCGATAGAAAAAAACACCGAAAATTTATCAGTACAGGAACGCGTTGTCGTCGGAAAGGTGGTGGATGAAACCGGGGGGCCGCTTGAAGGGGTTACCGTAACTGTGAAGGGATATGCAACAGCCACCACTACCGATGCAGAAGGGAATTATCGCATTACGTTGCCGAATGATGGTAATATCCTGATATTTAGCATCGTCGGGTTTGAAGCCCATGAAGAGACTATCGGTAATCATGGCCGGATCAATGCCTCGTTAAAAGCGTCGGTTAGCGACCTTGATGAAGTGATAGTAGTAGGATACGGTACACAACGTAAAGGGGATCTCACTGGTGCCATTTCTTCGATGACAGCTGACGACATCAAACAAACCCAAGTGCTCTCCCCTGATCAGGCATTGCAGGGAAAAGCAGCAGGTGTTGAAGTCACCCAAACATCAGGGCAACCGGGCGCCAGTAGCCGGATTAGAATCCGTGGCGGCAATTCGATTTCTGCGGGCAACGAGCCTCTATATGTAATTGACGGCTTTCCGATTTACAATAACAATAGTGCCAGCAACACCGGCGCAGGCCGGGCACCAAGCCTCAATGCCTTGGCTGCCATAAATCCATCGGACATCGTTTCGATGGAAATACTGAAAGACGCATCAGCGACAGCAATTTATGGCTCACGAGGTGCCAATGGGGTTGTCATGATTACCACAAAACGTGGAAAGGCAGGTGTCAATAACGTTGCATTCGAATCGAGTTTCGGTGTTCAGAAAGTCCGACACACCATCCCCATGTTAAATGCCCGTGAATATGCTTCGTTTGAAAACGAAATATTTCTGTATCAACGGGATATACTGAAGCAAAGTAACCGGGTACCCGTCTACACAGATGAACAAATTGCATCGCTCGGAGAAGGGACAAATTGGCAAAACGAGCTCTTCCGTACAGCTCCGATCCAAAATTACCACATTGCATTTTCGGGAGGAGACGACAACATGCAGTATGCATTGACTGGAGGTTATACAGATCAACAAGGTATTATTCTCAATTCAGATTATAAGCGCTATTCGACACGGCTTAATTTAGACAGAAAGGTCGGTAAACGCGTAAAAATAGGAAACAGTTCCACCTTAAGTTTAACCACATCCGATCTGGCATTTACCGGCGCAGCAGCAAGCGTACAAGGGGGTAACACGGGTGTGGTCGGTGTCGCACTTCATTTTAATCCAATAAATCCTGTACGTGATCCTGCAACCCATGAATATACCTTCCAGGATTATAACATTGGCGAAGTCCCCGGTGCACAGAACAGAAACGTTCCATTCTACAATCCGGTCGCAATGGCTATGGAGGCAACCAACCAAAGCAATACCTTTCGGGCACTAAACAACCTGTATGCTGAGATTGATCTAATGAAAAATCTAACATTTCGGACCAGCCTAGGCGCAGATTACATGACCACCAAGCAAAAAAACTACATGCCGAGGTCTATCCGGTTTGCCGAACCGGTAGGTGGCCAGGCCCGGATGGGGCAGGCTCAGTCACTCTCTTGGTTAAATGAGAACACGTTGACTTACAAGATCGCATTCGGAGATCATCAATTAGATCTGTTGGGCGGATATACGGCACAATCTTACAGACGCGAAAACTTTTGGGTTTACGATGAAGGATTCGTCAACGATTTCCTGGAAGAGAATAATATCGGAACCGGTAGCCGTACGGTGCTGCTAAACCGGCCCTCTGTATCCGAATGGGGGCTGCTCTCTTACCTAATAAGAGCCAACTATAACCTTAAGGATCGATACCTTGTCACCGTCTCTGCACGATACGACGGATCGTCGAGATTCGGAAAAGACAATAAGTGGGGTTTTTTTCCCTCGGCTGCCTTTGCATGGAAGCTTTCCGAAGAGGCATTTATAAAATCGCTCAATTTGTTTTCTCAATTGAAACTACGCGCAAGCTACGGCATGACCGGCAATCAGGAAATCGGAGTTTATCAGTCGTTAGCTCAATTGACAAATGGTGTTTATACCCTGGATGAGACCAATGCAAACGGCTATTCCCCAGTACGCATTGCCAACCCCGATCTACGGTGGGAGTCTACTTCTCAATTGGATATTGGTATAGACGCTGGTTTTTGGGATGGTCGGGTTTCGTTAACGGCCGACTACTACCTGAAAAACACCAAAGATCTTCTGCTAAATGTACAGATACCCTCCTCCAGCGGATTCACTACCTCCCTGCAAAACGTCGGCAGCTTGCAAAACAAAGGATTTGAATTTTACGTCAACACGGTGATTCTCCAAGGAGATATAGCCTGGGATTTTTCAGTCAATTTTTCGACCAACCGGAACCGGATAATGAACTTAGGTAGGGAGGAACAACGGCTGATTTATACTGACTGGAATGTGCTAAAGGGTCAACCTGCGTCCCTGCTTGAAGTCGGACAACCGATCGGACGGTTTATTGGCTGGAAAACAAATGGCTGGTTCTTGACCGACGAGGAAGCCGCCCTGGCTCCAGACCAAACACCAGCAGACCAAAATCCGTTGCAGCTGGGTGGGAACATCCGATATGTGGATATCAACGGTGACAACGTCGTGAATGATGAAGACAGAACAGTGATCGGCCATGCATTGCCTGATTGGACCGGAGGCTTTTCTACTTCAATCGGTTACAAGGGTTTCCAACTGAATACTGCCTGGGCATTCTCCTATGGAAATGACGTCATGAATTTCAATAAATTGGAAAATCACTTCGGTATCGGACGGTACAATGCGAGTAAAAACTTCAACAAACGATGGTCGTACATGAACACACCGGAGGAAAACAGAAATGCAACCGCCCCGACGGTACTTGACAGCCGTAACTTATTTTCGGTAATCGATTATTGGGTAGAAGATGCGTCCTACCTGCGCATGCGCAGCGTCACCCTTTCTTATACCCTACCTCAGCTCAAACCCCCATTTATCAAGAGCGCACAGGTCTATATCTCCGGGCAAAACCTCCTAACGTTTACGAATTATACGGGTTTCGATCCGGAGGTAAGTCTTGGCGAACAAGACAATTTGCTCCTTGGATTCGATTATGGTTCATATCCTTCAGCAAAGACGTACATGGTAGGTTTACGATTTGATTTTTAACGATTTTCAAAAAAGCAGAACATGAAAAGAAAATATATTTTAATTGCATTTTTCCCGATAATTTTATCCTGCACTGGTTTGCTGGATGAAAATCCGGAGACATTCATTGACCCGAATCGTTTTTACCGCAACATCGACGAAGCAACAGCGGCCACGTATGGCATTTACGATATGTTACCATCTATGTACCGAAATCCATACATGACCGCTTTTGCGGATGTATCTTCCAACAGCTTCAAAGTCACTTCAGCCTCGGCTACTGACTTTCAGCCGTTTGATATCCATAGCATCAGCTCGTCCAACGATCTATTGACGAATTTTTGGGAAGCCTCCTATCGGGGAATTAATCGGGCAAATGCTGTACTTGATCGGATTTCGAACGTAGAAGGTGATCAAAACAGAAAGAACGAAATCGTCGGTGAAGCAAAATTCTTACGCGCGCTCTTCTATTTCAACCTAGTGAGACTATTCGGTGATGTTCCCCTGTCACTACACGAAACCGTTGCTCTTACTGACCTGAATTTGGCACGTACCCCTTTGACAGAGGTTTATCATCAAATCGTAGACGACCTGCTCGATGCAAAAAACCAACTACCTGCGTTTCCTCGGCAAGCAGGTCGCGCAGATTTGTATGCTGCCACCGCGCTGCTCAGTAAGGTCTACTTAACCATCATGGACTATCCCAATGCAGCTAAAATGGCCGAAGAAGTGATTCTATCCGGCAAGCATGACCTGTGGGGACACTATCGAGAAGCGTTTCTCGAGAAGAATGATAATGGCAAAGAATCGATTTTCGCTGTCCAGTTCAGAAAAGATGTCGATGGTCTGAATCTCAATCAATGGGCGCTTTCCCCTCTTTTGAACAGTTATGTGGCTGGAGGATCTCTATTGGATTTGATGGAAATTACCGATGAACTGCTGAATGGTTATGAAGAGGGAGATCAACGCAAGGATCTAAATGCGGTTTCGCAGTATATTACCGCAGATAACAAAGTCATCAACTTTCAGGCATTGTGTTTTAAATATACGGATGGCATCTTCACCGATAAGGCAGAGCCTGCCTTCAATAATGCCGGCAACTCCGGTGTCAATTATCAGATTCTGCGTTACGCAGACGTTCTGCTAATATTTGCGGAGGCACAAAATGAAATATCAGGACCAACCCCAGCTGCATATGATGCAATCAACCGTGTAAGACGCCGCGCTTTTGGACTTCCCTTGGATATACCTTCACGCCATGATTTAATGGAACTTAGTAAAGAAACCTTTCGTGAAGCCATATGGCAGGAACGATTCCTTGAATTACCATTTGAAGGAAACCAGTGGTTTGACCTCATCAGAACAGGGCGTGCAGAAGCTACCCTGGATATTCCGACTGAAAAAACTCTTTATCCCATTCCACAACGGGAAATCGACGTGAACAACCAGTTAATACAAAATCCCGGATATAATTAACAAGTATGATTTTCAGAACTAAGCATTTTCACACATTCATAGCAAGCAGGTATACCTGCTTGTTATTGAAGCTTTCCTGTATCGGTCTAAGCTTTGTCCCCACAGGATGTGCTACGGATATCCGGCCTCATCATTATGACGTCGTCGTATACGGCGCTACACCCGGTGGCGTCACGGCTGCCATCCAAGCGGCAGAAATGGGTAAAAAAGTAGCGCTTCTCGAACCCTCGGGACACATTGGAGGAATATTGGCGGAAGGTTTAGGTGCATCTGACATCGATAACCATCCCGAGTTTCAAAACAGTCCGGCAATCGGCGGACTAGCACTTGAGTTTTATAGACGCATCGCCATCGAATACGACCGACTGGACGATTGGAAAAATGCAGTGGATAAAAAGGAAAAAAAACCACTCCTTTGGCGTTTCGAGTCCTCTGTTGCTGAAAAAATTCTGACCAACTGGGTAACAACCAGCGGTGTAGACGTATACTATCAAGCGGCTTTGGAAGAATCGGATAATGCGGTAATTAAGCACGGAACAACCATCAATACGATCCGAACCACGCATGGATTGAATTTTACCGCTCGGATTTTTATCGATGCTTCCATCGAAGGCGATTTGCTACACAAGGCAGGCGTCTCGACAATTATCGGACGAGAATCCAATACCATGTACGATGAAGAACTCAATGGTATCAGGGGACACACTTCACACAATCAATTTGCGGTTGCGGTAGACCCTTATCGAATCCCTGGAGATTCGACAAGCGGACTCATCCCGACCATCCAAGATGAACCCCTGGGCACACCCGGCGCGGGCGATCACCGTCTTCAGGCCTATTGTTTCCGGGTTTGCCTTACCAACGACACCGCAAACCAGCTTGCATTTAAAAAACCCAGGAATTACCGTCGCGATGCCTATGAAATCTACCTGCGCTACCTAAAAGCGGGCGGCAAATTATATATGCCTCGCGTAAATATTCCGAACAACAAAACGGATTTTAACGGAGGAGCAGATCTCTCCCACAATCTTTATGGAATGAATTACGACTACCCAGCCGGCGACTATGGAAAACGCTCGGAGGTTCTCCAATACCATCGTGACTTTACAGAGGGGCTATTTTACTTCCTAGCAAACGACGAGGAGGTAGCTATTCTCGCACCCGATCTACAGCACGAATGGTCGAAATGGGGGCTAACCCGCGATGAGTTTACCGATAACGATGGATGGCCAAGGCAATTTTACATCAGGGACGCAAGGCGTATGGTATCAGATTACGTTATTACGGAACATCATATAAAAAAAGCCGGGGCAATTGCTGTTGACGATCCTGTCGCCATGGCGTTTTGGCCTCCCGATGTACACAGTGTCCGCCGGATTGTCAGAGGTGGTAAAGCGTACAATGAAGGATTCGTTTTCGGCGGTGATTGGTGGAAACCGTCCGGCATTTCTTATCGGGCCTTATACCCCAAACCTTCCGAATGTACCAATTTGCTCACTCCCACGTGTCCGTCGTCCAGTCATATTGCATATGGCGGAATACGGATTGAATGGACATTCATGGCATTGGGACAAGCCGTGGGTACTGCGGCAGTCCTGGCCATTAACGATGATGCGGACGTCCAAAAAGTTGACTACATGCGCTTACGAAGCCGACTGTTACAGGACCATCAGGTCTTAAACCTGGAATGACGGGATGCAATTTAGGGGGTGCCGCGGGTGCGGCCTATTTTATTTCCAAAAAAAACGTAGCTTTGGTAAATTTCCAATTATGCCGCACCCGTCGTCCCAAATAACTCCCGACTTGCTACGCATGTTGCGTGATGGAGATGCCACGGCCTTTGGAAGAATATACAACATTTTTGCGCCGGTACTTTACCAACGATTGTTACGTCTGTTAAAGGATACCGACACCGTGGAAGAAATCCTGCAGGACACCTTTCTGAAGCTTTGGGAAAAACGCGCACAAATAGATCCCGAACAGGCATTCACAACATACCTTTACCGCATTGCAGACCATCTAGCCATTGATGTATTCCGCAGGATAAGCCGTGATAAAGTATTGCAACAGGAGTTATGGGCCAGCACCCTAAGCTTCTACCTCCATACCGAGGAAACGTTTCTGGCCAAGGAACAGCGGCAGCTGATTTCCATGGCCATCGAGCAATTGCCACCGAAACGGAAACAAATTCTTATACTGTGTAAACTGGAAGATAAAAGTTATCAGGAAGTGGCCCAATTAATGGGGATTTCTGTCTCCACTGTCAGCAACCAATTAGTGAAGGCCATTAAGGAAATCAAAAATTATGTGCTCCTATCTACCGGTGGTGAGCAAGTGATTATCCTTTCTCTTCTATTTTCATCTTACATTTATTAATCTGTACCACAACAGGTTTCATTTTTTTCTCATTTTCCGATAGTGTGTTTTTCCAGTTCGTACGTATAGAGCAATAAACAGATTATAAACTTATCATTTTGGAGAATCGCACAGCAATACTTGATTTGTTGACTGCCTTTTTAAATAAACAGGTGAGTCGCGAAGAATTTGACCGGCTTTTCTCGGCCCTTGCTAGCCTGGAAGATGAGGACTTTAAAGAGATGATCCTTCGGGCGTTGGATAACGGGCGCGACATTACCGATGTCGACTTCATCCAAGAACGCGTTTCCCATCTTTATCCACAGCTTCAGACAAAAATAGGATTGGCGTCATCTCAGCGAGTAATCAAGCCGCCGGATGCGTCCAAAAGGAAACGACTTCAAATCTGGTGGAAGGTTAATTCTGCTGCCGCGGTCGTACTTGCCTTCCTGTTTGGAGGCTTATATCTTCTATCCGATCAGCCCGATCACGGAGAATCAACGGCTGTGCTCACACCTGAACATATTCTTCCCGGGGGAAATCGTGCCGTACTAACACTGGCCGATGGGCGAAGCGTTGATTTAAATTCGAGAAAAAGCGGTATCGTGGTTGGTAATGGCCTTACCTACCTTGATGGCAGTTCGGTTCTGGACGACCCCGAAAACGAGGGAATGAGTGCACTCAAACTCACGACGCCGAATGGAGGTCAATATCAAATTACGTTGTCAGATGGCACCCACGTATTGCTCAATGCTGCCAGTACGCTGACCTACCCCGCTGAATTTGGCAGTGAGAACACGCGAGAAGTTACCCTCGACGGCGAGGCCTATTTCGAAGTGACAAAAGATCCGGAAAAGCCGTTCATCGTTGCTACCACCAAACAGCGTATTGAAGTACTGGGCACTTCATTCAACATCAATGCCTACGACAATGAAACAACCACCAAAACAACGCTATTGACTGGTTCCGTACGTGTAAATATACCGGCAGGCAAGTATACAAATCAAGAAAGCCGGATACTTACTCCAAACCAACAAAGCGTGGTGAGCGATAGCCAATCTGAAATTACCGTCAAGAACGTCAATCCCGAGTCAGCAATGGCCTGGAAAAATGGGCTATTTAATTTTCACGGACTAAGCATCGACGAATCGTTGAAACAGGTCGAACGCTGGTATGATATCCGAATTGTCTATCAAGGTGAAAAACCCGAAGGTTATTTAGGCGGTAAAATGAGCCGCGGCGTGAAGCTAGCTACGTTCCTTAATTTCCTGGAAAAAGACTTTCATATCAAATCCGAGATGAAGGCAGATCGTACGTTAATCCTATATTCCGCTTCAAAAAAGCCGCTAACAACTAATTAATAAACTAAATTCAATGATGATGATCAAAACACCACCCTAACCCCTTATGGTATTTCATAGAAAAAGCAGGGAAGTGTTGAAGCCACTTACCCTGCGATGTGCTATGATTTACCTTTTTATGTAACAAATCGAATTAGTTCACCAAAGTACAACCCTAGCATAACAAAATTATGAATAAAAAGCGAGGCTTGGAAGGCTTTTGCCTACCTCCTGAGCTGTATACCCAAAAATCCATCTTACGGCAAATCTTTATGGTTATCAAAGTGAGTTATGTCTTATTGTTTATCACCTGCCTTCAATTACAGGCTCGTACCTATTCACAGACTATCACGATGAATACCAAACAAACATCGCTTGAACGGGTATTTCAGGCGGTTGAACAACAAACCGGTTACGTGATCCTGTATAATTACAAAGAGTTACAACGAGCCAAGCCTGTGACCATCTCCGCGAGCAACCAGGAAATAACGAAATTCTTAGATAGACTGTTCGCCGACCAACCGTTTACATACAACATAGAGGATAAAACGATTCTCGTAAGTGGTGGAAAACGGGTAAAACCGAAGTGGGCGAAGCCAACCGTCCGGATCTCCCCGCCCGTAGAGGCAAAACAAGCGCCCCTGACCGGTTCGGTGAAAGATGCGGGCGGTGCTCCCATCGAGGGTGTAACCGTTACCGTCAATGGAACCACGACGGCCACAAAAACCGGTTCCGATGGACGCTACCACATCGATGCACCTCCCAGCGACGGCACATTGGTCTTTTCGATGCTTGGCTACAACACCGTGGAACAAACGATCGGAAATCGGCAAACGATTGACATCGTCATGATTCCATCGGTTAGCGATCTGGAGGAGGTAATTGTGGTAGGCTACGGTACCGCGCAAAAAAGGGATTTAACAGGAGCTGTGGCACGTGTTAACCTCGATCAAAACCGGCAGCAACCCAACATCAACCCGGTACAGAACCTGCGGGGCACCGTAGCGGGCGTGAACATTACGGACAATGGGCGACCGGGATCGGATGGGACGATTCGGATCCGCGGTGCCAATTCGATTTCTGCCAGCAACGACCCGCTGATTGTATTGGACGGGATCATCTATGCGGGCGGTAGTTTATCCGACATCAACTCCACCGACATCGAATCCATTGACATCCTCAAAGATGCGAGTGCTTCCGCGATCTACGGATCATTGGCGGCAAACGGCGTTATTTTGATTACTACGAAAAAGGGAACGACTGAGAAACCGCGGATTGCACTGAATTCGTATGTGGGCTTTTCGGATTTTGCCCACATCCCGAAATACCTCGATGCAGAAAAGTATCTGCAGGTACGGAAAGACGCGGAGATCGCCGATGGCGGTGCCATTCCGTTCAACCCACTGGAACAAGCCAATATAGAGGCCGGACGCACGATCGATCCGTTTGAGGAAATCCGTCAAAATTCACCGATCCATAGCAACGAATTGAGTGTATCGGGCAAAAGCAAAGCGTTTACATATTACCTTTCGGGCGCGTACTCGGGCGTAAAATCACCTGTAATGGGCGACAATTTCAGTCGGTTAGGCGCGCGGGTCAATTTAAATGTGAAAGTCACCGATTGGCTGAGTATCGGAACTAATTCGGGTTATACCGCGAAAGACAACTCGGGTGTGAGGGCGGACTTGGCCATGACGACCTTTTTAAGTCCCTATGCAGATCTCTACTACGAAGACGGCGTTCCACGGCCGCTGCCGATGAACGTCGGACAGGTCAGAAGTCCCATTTTAAACGCGCTTTTAAGCGACAATCTTGACAAAACGAATACGTTGTTCTCTAACAATTACCTGGATGTAAAACTTCCACTTGAGGGACTTACCTTCCGATTGAACACAGGTTACACGCAACGGAATAAAAAGGTGTTCGACTATAAACCCACATTTAACCGTGGAGAATTTTTTAACTTAGGAAGCGGAAAACAAGCGTACACTGAATCTCGGAACCTCACGGTGGAAAACATCTTGCGGTACGACCGAACGTTTGCAGAAGATCACGCGTTTAACCTGACGCTGATGTACGGGGCGTATAAATCAGCAGATAATAAGGCTGAACTTAGCAGCGACAATATATTTAACGATGCCTTGGGCTACAACGCGTTGGAAATCGGCGAGAATTTCAACATCAATACCGACGCCGGTGAAGACCAACAGGTATCTACGATGGGCCGGGCCGGCTATCGGTATAAAGGAAAATACATTGTGGACGCCACCATCCGGAGGGACGGCTTCTCAGCCTTCGGAAAAGGTCGGAAATACGGATTGTTCCCTTCCGCTGGGGTCAGCTGGGTACTTTCTGAGGAAGACTTCCTAGCCGGCAACTCCTACATCAATAGCCTCAAGGTGCGGTTATCGTGGGGAAGGAATGGAAATCGGGGCGTAAGCCGGTATTCATCCCTCAGCTCCGTTGCACAAACCAATTACGTATTCGGGAACGGCGCGGCTCCGTCAGTCGGTCTTTATACCAATTCGATGGGTAACCCCAACTTGGGCTGGGAAACCACAACGAGTACCAACTTCGGCGTAGACTTTGAGTTGTTCTCAAACCGTGTAAACGGATCCGTTGAGTTGTACCACAGCAACACGTACAACCTGCTGCTGAGACAGCGTATTCCTAACATGTCCGGTTTCACTACATTCCTACGTAACATCGGGGAGACTGAAAACAGAGGTTTTGAAGTAACCCTCAACACGGTCAACGTCCAGAAAGGAAGCTTCAGCTGGGATACCCGTGTTGCGTTTTCATTGAACAGAAACAAGATTCTCAAATTGACGGGGAACGATCTGGATGGTGACGGTGTGGAAGACGACGACATTGCCAGCGGCTGGTTCATCGGCTATCCCCTTGCGTCTAACTTCGACTATGTTTTTGACGGGATTTATCAAGAGGGCGACGACGACTTTTCGCTGCTACCCGGTTCCAAACCCGGCGACGTAAAATTCCGCGATATAAACGGCGATGGAAAGATTACCACCGCAGATCGCAGTGTGGTAAGCAATTCTCAACCCAATTTCCTGGCGGGGATAACCAATACATTTTCATACGGACAGTTCTCCCTGATGGTCATGTTTAATATTCGCCAGGGCGGCGAGAGCGCTAATCAAGCCATTAATATCGGTCGGAATTTCTATTACGAATCCAATACGCTCGATGTACCGTATTGGACAGCGGAAAACCCTATAAACGATTACCCGGCCATTAATTATGGAAACCCCTTGAACTATGGTTTCTACCAATCTCGCAGTTTTGTCCGGCTGCAGGATGTCTCGTTGAGTTACAACTTCTCCAGTTCGCTGTTGGAAAAAATCCGGATTCAAAACCTTCGGCTATTTGTCAGCGGGAAAAACCTTGCGACCTGGACAAACTGGACAGGTTGGGATCCCGAATTTGGAGGCGGAGGAAGAGGTCCGGGAGGGACCAATAACAGCAATGGTCCTATACTGAAATCGTATACGTTCGGTTTAAATTTCCAACTGTAAAAAGCATTGAAAATGAAAGCAATCACCAAAATAATAATGAGTTTGGCAGCTGTCGTTCTGTTCAACGGATGCAGCAGCAGTTTTTTGGATGAAATACCCCTTGACCGATTCAGCCCGGAGAATTTTCTGGTAGACGAAGCGGGCTTTGAGGCGGCCACGGTCGCCCTTTACCAGGCGGCACGCGAAGAACACTCCACTGGAGGTGCCAATTTTGACTATATGAATCTCGGGACAGACCTCATTGAGTGGGGACGGTACGATTCCCGGGGATTCAAAGATTATCATTTGTTAACATCCCAAGAGGATGCGGTAAATAAATATTGGAGTTGGGCGTACGAGGATATGATCCGTCAGTGCAACCTGATCTTAGATAAGTTGAACGATCCGGCGATTGAACTCAACGAAGATGCCAGACATCGATTTGAAGCCCAAGCAAAATTTTTCAGAGGGTATACCTACAACATCCTTGCCACCTTATATGGCGGCGTACCGATTGTCACTGAGGTCATCTCCGAACCTAAATTTGATTTCCAACGGGCATCAAAAGAAGAGGTACTCCAATTTGTACGGCAGGATCTGGAGGAAGCGGGCGCCTTGCTGCCTGTTGTGGGGAATGTATCTGACGGAAGAATCTACAAGGCGGCGGCCTATCACACATTATCCGAGGTGTATCTGTCATTAGGCCTGGAAACCAATGACGCCTCTTATTATGATTTGGCCATCGATGCTGCCAGTAAAGTAATTAATAAAGAAGTAGGCGACTACCGGATTATGACGGAGCGGTTCGGCGATCTCGCGCGCCCCGGAGACGTCTTTTCCGATCTGTTTCAAACCGACCAGCGAAGCCGTGAATCAGGTAACATGGAGGTCATCTGGAGTTGGCAGTTTGAGAGCTTCACCTTGGGAGGAGGAACCAGCTTGAATGCTAAGGGAAACAACTCTCCCCGGTTGTGGTTTCCGCAATGGGAGAAGATCCGTAGCCCCAATGGTGCCTTTAACCTCTCTACGGACAGTATGCTCCGCGGAATCGGTGTCAATTCGCTCCTAAACTATGTCAAATACGACATCTGGCGCCTCGATCCGAACGACATGCGCAATTCGCCAAACAATATCCGGCGGGTTTACTACTACAATAATCCCGATGATCCGGAATATTTCGGCAAACCGATGAAGACCGCTTTAAATAATAAGGGAGAAAAAGTCCTCGTCAAAAATGATGGATCCCTTTCGGATGTAGTGCTAGATACCCTCATGCAATATTACCCTTGGATCCGCAAGGTGGATGGAATACCCTTTGAAGATAACGTGGTTGCCGGCCAGTCTGAGAATGACTTCATCAAAATGAGGCTGGCGGAAACATATCTGCTCAGAGCCGAGGCCTATTTCAGGAAAGGGAATTTAGGAGAGGCAGCGGCGGACATTAACGTACTGAGAAATCGGGCACACGCCACTCCCATCGCCCCACAAGACGTCACCGTGGATTTCATTCTGGATGAACGGGCGCGCGAACTGATTGCCGAAGAACCCCGTAGGCGCACGCTGAGCCGGATGGGTCTTCTTTACGAACGGGTAAAAAAATACAACCCATCTTCTGGACCTACGGTGCAGCCACATAACGAACTGTGGCCCATTCCACAAAGCGTGATCGACGCCAATACAGGAGCCGAGATGATACAAAATCCCGGATATAATTAAGCATCTTAAATCCGTAAACAGTTAGTGCATAACTATGAATCGCAGAACACACTTAAAACAAATGATGCTCCTTGCAGGTGCATCAGCCATCCCTTCTTTTCGCCTGTTGGCTGCAGCCAAGCTCAAAACCATTCTGTTGGTTTCCGGATGGCAATATTACAACATCGGTGACATTGCTCATACGCCGGGGTTGCTGGCGCTGTTGAACACCTTTCTTCCAGAAACCAAAGTCATTCTATGGCCGGGTCACGAGGTGCGTTCAATCGATAAGATGCTGATGGATAACTATCCCGATCTACAAATTGTGACCGGATCAGTTAAGGATGGTGACGTGGAAAGTGAGGAAGTGATCCGCGCGGCCGAAATGGCCGATTTTATGCTACACGGTTCCGGACCATCGATGGTTGCGCAGTCGAAACTACAATGGTGGAAAGACCGCTATAAAAAGCCGTACGGTATCTATGGGATCACCCTGGAAGATATCAACCCGGCGCGCCAAGCGTTATTGGACGATGCAGCCTTCGTATACCTGCGTGACACGCTTTCGGAAAAAAACCTGCACGACCATCACATCAAGGCGCGAAGCATTGGCTTCGCGCCCGATGCTACGTTCGCGATGGACCTCCGAAATGATGTCGATGCCGTCAACTTCATGAACGGACATGGACTCCGGCGAAAACAATTCCTCTGCGTGGTAACGCGTTTACGGAAAACCCCCTATTATCAGCTGGGCAGCAACTGGTCACCCGAGCGCATCCGTGAGGTGGACACCCTGAACGACCAGCATAAAGAAGCCGATAACGCAAAAATGCGCGAAGCCATCGTTACGTGGGTGCGGCAAACCGGGTTGCCCGTTGTCGTTTGTCCGGAAATGACCTACCAGCTGTCCATCATGGACGAATTGGTTATTAACCCCCTGCCGCCGGATGTACGCAGCCATGTGATCAAGATGGATCGATACTGGTTTTGCGATGAAGCAGCCTCTTTATACGCAAATGCAACCGCGGTAATTAGCATGGAATGCCACTCTCCGATCATTGCCTGCTATAATAATACCCCTGCATTTTATCTGCGTCAGCCCCAAGATACGATCAAAGGCCAGATGTGGTACGACGTAGGGTTGAAAGATTGGGTTTTCGAAATTGAAGAAACCACCGGACAGGAAATTGCTTCACGGCTGATGGAAATATATGACGATTATCCTGCGGCCCAGCGCAAACTCGAAACTGCCATGGATCACGTCCGCACTATTTACCGCGAAACGATGCTAGATGTAAGAAACCGTATTATGACCAGCTAACCTTCAAAAAATGAATAGACGAAATTTTTTAAAACTCGGAGTACCTGCAACAGGAGCCGCCATATTAGCTCCATCGATAATCGCCAAAGCGATGTCAGACATCCAACGTCAATTTATTGGCCAAGCCGATTTCGAGACCTATGACATACTCATTAACGGAGGCGGATTTCGCGGTTATTTCGCGGCACTTCAAGCTGCGAAATCTGGCAAACGGGTTTTACTGGTTGAAAAGCGAAGTAGTCTTGGTTACGAGCTGACAGCCAAAAGCCGGTTTTGGCTCGGAACCAAGGGAATTGAAGGACTTCCCGAAGATATCAGCGATCTGTTATGGTCCGCCATGGAATCTCCCGAGGTGCATGCAACCGATGGTTCGGGTGCCAGCAAGGGTATATTTGGTGATGAGCTCTCGTTGATGGCAGGTACGCTCAAAAAGAGTCTGCTGGCCAACATCCTAGCGCATAAAGTAGATACCCTGTTGATGACCGATGTATGTGGGCTATTTACCGGAAAGGGAAACGTACAGGGAGCGTTGCTAGCCTGTAAACATGGCCTCTTTGCCGTCAAATGCCGTCATTTTATCGATGCTTCTGAAGATGTGTTTTTCAGCCGCAAATTACTCGGTCAAAATCCCCTTCCGGCGTCGGCAACCTTCGTTTTGGAAATCTGGAAGGCAACGTCGTCCGAAAAGAAATCTGTTCCCGTTTCGTCGTCGCTTGGCGTGTTGGGAAATGAAGTCAAGATACACCGCGGCAAGCACGCCAACCATCAGGTGTTCCTCGAATTCAGCTTCGACGCCAAAGGTCTTGATAGCGACACGGTTGAACACCGCGCGCGGGAGGTGGCCACAGCACTTGGCAAAGCACTTCCGACGATCGACCCCATGTTTGCCAAAGCCGAAATTACGCAATTTGCCTGGGAAACGTCGGTTGTTCTCCAGGATCGCGCACAGCCACAGCCCAAACTTTCAGGACATCACATCGTTGGCGATACCCAGGCTCCTTCGGACTGCAGTCAGCTGTTGGCAATCCGGGAAAAAGCGGAGGGATTAGTCGCCTCATTGGGCGGTAGCACACATTCTCCATCTGCGTTCGCAGAATTGGTAATTGTCGGTGCGACCATCCCGACGCAACATGTCACCCTCGCAGAAGTTGATGAACCCGGCCTTGCGATTCCACTAAAACGGTGTACCTTCGATACTGGACTGATCGCTACCCGCCAAGACTGCCAGGTGTTCGTTGCCGGAGGGGGCACCGCTGGGGCAATGGCTGCGATCGGGGCGACTTCCAAAGGTGCAAATACCATCGTGGCGGATTTTTTCCAAGACCTCGGCGGCACGAAGACCATGTGCGGTGTAATGGGTTATTACCACGGTTACCGCAATCAGCCTTATTTCAAGCAACAGGATGAGGAAGCAAACCGCCTGGCTGTCGAAGCGCATATGACCAAGCGTTTGGGACGTATGAGCTATCTACTCCAGCAAGTACGGCAAGGTGATGGTCAATTTTTTGGGAGCACCATCCTTTGTGGTGCCATAGCAAGTGAAAACAACGTCAAAGGGGGGCTGGTTTGTCGGCAGGGCACGTTGGAAGCCATTTATGCAGACGTATCGATAGATGCCACGGGCGATGGCGATCTGGCAACGTTTGCGGGGGCTGCCTTTGATCATGGTGACGCCCGAACCGGCAAGACCCAAAATTACAGTCAGTGGGATATCCGTGGGGCGGGCAAAGTGCCGTCCAGTACCAGCCGGGATTATGACATTATCGATAACACCCGGATCGCGGAAGTGCAGCGCGGGTTGTTTATCTCCCATTACGAAGCGCATTGCTACGACTTTTATCCCATGCTGGCCGTACGCGAATCGCGGCGAACCAAAGGGGAGTATGAATTAAATGTAATTGACGCGATCGAAGGCACACATTTTCCGGATGTCGTCTGTCTTGCCAGCAGCGACTTCGATCCGCATTATGTGGGATTATCTGATTATACCCGTTGCGGTTTTCTCCTTCCCCATTCCATTGATATTGTCGTAGAGATTCCTTACCGGAGTATCGTTCCTAAAGGTTTGAATGGGCTCTTGCTGTCGGGCAGAGGATTTAGCCAAACACAGGAAGCCTATCAGTTCACACGGATGACGTCCGATCTGATCGTACTGGGATACCTAACCGGGCAAATCGCTGCAACCTTGTCGTTCAACGGTACCCGGGCGAAGGACTTTGACATTTCACCGCTTCAACAGGAATGGGCGGCGCTGGGCTATTATCCCGAGGGATACCTTTCCAAACAAACAGGCAACAAAATCGAAGCTCCGGGTGAAGCAGAACGTCGGGTGAACGCATTGTCTCAAGGCAAACGGGAGTATCTGTATGCATGCATCAAACTTCCCAAACAGCAAGCCGTTCCGCTACTTAAGGAGTCTTTCCAAACCGCAAGCGATGCGCAAACGCAGTTGCTCATCGCGCAGGCCCTGGCGTGGTTCGGGGACCAAACGGGAAGCAATGTTATTCTTCGGGATCTCAATAACCTGTATGTGCAGGAACGTGAAAAAGGCTACCCGGCCGATTTTGTCGATAACTACGACCTGATCCGAGGTCGCGAACACAACGTCTTAGAAGGTCTTTTCTGGCGCATTAACCAGCACATCGCACTGTTGGCGAGATCGGGCTATGAAGGCGCCAAGTCCACCATCCGAACGATCCTGGAAAATACAACCTCCGGAGGACCCATGATGAAACGGGAGAGTGAATATTTTGACGGACGCATCGATCTCAAACTGGTTCCTTTCCACAACCGGATACTGAATCTAAGTTATTTCATCGAACGATTACCGGACACACAGTTTATTGTTGGATTGGAAAAACTGTTGCAAGACCCACATGTCGGTGGCTATCGCACCAGCGAGTACGAAAAAGTACGATGGCGGGTATACGGCGGCGATCTGGAACTTCATATTGCGGCCGCTTTGGCTCGCAGTGGTGGAAAACGAGGGTATGAACTGCTGGCAGATTACCTGCATGACCTCCATCATACATTCAAATCATTTGCCGTTTCCGAGCTGAAGACGCTGACCGGAAAACAGCATGGATATGATGTAGCGGCTTGGGGTCAGGCCATCAAATCGTTAGATTATCCCCGTTCGGTAGTAGCCTTGAACAGTTAGTATGAGACGCCACGGACTTTGGATACTTTCAGCATTTTTTTTGTCGGCCTTCGTCCAACCGCCCACTACGTACTACAGCAGCCGAGCATTGCGTAATCAAGCTCTTAACCCGGCCACTGGAGGCAAGGAATACACCATCCGGGATGACCACGGACAACCGATGTCCGTGGCTTCCCGGATGGGTACTGATGGCCTGCCGTACTGGTATTACCGCATTTTTACACCTGTGTGCCTCACGGGCGAGTGCCGCCCGATCGATATTGGTATTTATTGGCATTTCTCCGGCAGATACCTGGGTATCGAAATATACCGGGAACCTTTGACTAAAACCGACCACAGCGAATTTTCGCCCTTGGATTATGACCGGCTGGAAAGTATCCTTCAAAATGAGTGGTCCGATTTGCGGGAATATACAGCTGAAGAGCTCGTTGAACCCACAGATAAAGCGAACGGCCAGCCCCAAGTGGACGGTGTTACAGGAGCCACACGCAAAGCAATTAGTGAGGCCGCGGTAAAAGATGCGGTATATACCACGCATACCATCTGGCATCTCATCCACGTGGGCGAACCCGAGCAGCTTGCTTTACTTGCGCTATCCAAAATGGCCAATGAACCGACCCTTGCTCATCGGCTATTGGCTACCGAAGATATGGAAAACCGGAATTTTGTACTCAGAGGTGTCATTGATGGCCACCTAGATGTAGATTCCGTCATTGAGAAATCCATTCTACAAGGTCTGAGCGCGGAAGACAATACTTACCGTGATCTTGCTTTCAAGGCATTGAGTAGACTCAATCTGTCTACCCTGTCTCTACAGAAAGCGCTTTCAACGGCGTACCCTCAACTGGAAGCTGGCGAAAAAGTCCGGCTTCTGACAGCACTGGAACAAACGGATGCGCTGCATCCGGCATTGCAAACCGTACTGTCTGCCGAGTTTACGTCGGATACGCAACCGTGGGTACTTATTAAGATCCTATCTTTGTTCCGACAAACCGGAGCGCTATTGACCGATGAAGAACAGTCGACGATTCGCGGTGTCGAGACCAGCCATACGGCACTACAGAAAGCGCTAAAAGATTTTTTTGAGTGACATTTTACCGTTACATTTATGCCAAATTGCATTCAAGCGGACTGTGCGCTCAAAACCAATAAATACCGAGGAGGAAAGCAAGATCTTGACCCGGCTTCGCTGTGGAGACGAAAAAGCATTCGCCGAAGTTTACCACACGTACCAAAATAGAATAGGTCATCGACTACTCCGTCTGCTTAAATCAGAGATTCTGGCCGAAGAAGTCATGCAGGATATCTTTTTGAAAGTTTGGGAAAACAGAACGTCCATAGATCCTGAGCAGCCATTCAAATCCTATTTATACCGAATTGCGGAAAATAGGGTAATTGATCTTTTCAGAAGAGCAAAAAAAGAGCAATCCATTCTAGAAGAAATCATAGCCGGAAATACCGAATTGTACACACACATTGAAGAAGCGCTTTTCAAAAAAGAATACGCCAGTCTATTGGATCGACTGATTGTTCAAATGCCCGCCCAACGGAAAAAAATCTTTATTGCCTGCAAACTGGAAGGAAAAAGTTACCAAGAAGCAGCCGACGAATTTGGCATTGCGACTACGACGGTGAACGATCATCTCCAAAAAGCAATGCATTACCTTAAAAGCAAATTGGTTGTCAATCACGATGCATTGATGCTACTCACAGTAAGTTTGTTACTCCAATAAAAAGTCAGATCTGAACCGTGACTTTTCCGCTGCCATTCGTATTAGCTTAAAATAGCCAATATAAATTACAATGGATGAACAGCACCATTTACGGGCATTATTCGAAAAATATCTGAATGGGGAGTGCACGGAACAGGAAGTCCGGGAGCTTTTTATGCATCTTCATCTATTGGACGATGATACCATGCTCCGGCAATTCGTTCAATCCGCCTTTGACGAGGATCGGCACATCGAATTACTTTATCAGCATAAACTCGCGGCACTGACAGCGCGCGTAGAAAAAAGACTCGGTAGCAACCTACCGCAACAACAATACCGATTTGACCGTTTCCTACTTTCCAAACGGCTGATGACCATTGCCGCTGTCCTACTCGCAATACTATCGATTGGCATCATTCTTTACAATTGGGAGCCAAAGACCGGAAAAACCGGAGGAATTGCTGTTACCGAAGTTGATGATGTACTACCCGGAGGCAACCGTGCTACCCTGACACTGAGCGACGGTAGAACCATACAACTGAGCACCGAACAAGCAGGCATTGTTGTCGGAGATGGGATTTCGTACCTTGATGGAAGTTCCGTACTTGGTAAACAGGGCAATAGGAGAACAAACGAACAAGGTCATTCACTTACCCTCACTACGCCAAAAGGAGGTACTTATCAAGTTACGTTATCGGATGGCACCAAGGTCTGGCTCAATGCAGCTTCGTCACTTAGCTATCCATCGCGATTTGACGAGAGAGAACGGGTAGTTGAATTAACGGGCGAGGCCTATTTTGATGTGAGTGAACAGGTGTTACCGAAAACAATGGAATCTGCAGGTGGCGATTCACATAAAATTCCGTTCCGGGTAATCACTAAGGGTCAGGCCGTAGAAGTCCTCGGCACCCAATTCAACATCACTGCCTATTCGGAAGAAGAAAAAACCCTAACGACGTTAATCGAGGGTGCCGTGCGAGTCACACCCTCAGAACACGGGCGTACGGGCCGTCGAAACCGGCAACATACTGTACTCAACCCGGGGCAGCAAAGCATTGTAAAAGGTACGGAAGTTACGATTAATCAGGTCGACGTTTCGTTATTTATAAATTGGAAAAATGGGCTATTCAGCTTTAAGGAAACTGAATTGCACGAAGTAATGCAACAGTTGGGACGCTGGTACGACGTCGATATTGTATATGCCGGTGAAATACCGGAAGCCTATTTCTTTGGAGATATCCGGCGCGACCGGAGCCTCACACAAGCACTGACCATACTGAAGAAAAGCGGCGTAAACTTTACAATTGATAAAAAAGGGAAGCGAGTCAGGTTGATTGTACTTCCCTAATAGCAAGATAAGGAAACAACCAATTTATTAACACTTATAAATTAGCATATATGGAAAAAAAATAAACATGATTTGAATCACATACATCGATTTAATAAACAACCGGATAGTGGTGATGACACTACCCGGCAGTTCTTGGATGTATGACCACTCGCTGGCGTTAAACCAATGCAAAGTAATCATTTGTGTAACTTGACCAAAAACATACAAACTTATGAATTTTTATAGACGCGTAACCATGAAATTGGCGCTGTTTCTTACTACAATAACGATTGTGCAAGCTACGGCGGCATCCCTTGCACAACCCGTCACCTTAACTGCACGAAATGTGTCTCTGACCGAAGCTATGCGATCGGTCCAAGCGCAGACCGGTTATCTTTTTTTCCTGAAGGGGAAAGATGTTGCCTATACCAAGGTTAACGTAACCTTCCGGAATGAGGAACTCAAATCGGCGATGAACAAGCTATTGGCAGGGCTCCCCTTGACCTGGGAACTGGAAGATGGCACCATCATTATTCAATCCCGATCAAAACCAACACGTAAATTATCCATTGCCGAAGAGAGGCTTGTACCTCAACATGAAGTAACCGGTCGCGTTGTGAACGAAGCGGGCGACGGCATAGAAGGAGTGACGGTGACGGTTAAAGGTACAACGGTGGCCACCTATACAGATGCAGCAGGCAATTATCGGATTCTTGTTCCCGAAAATGGCAGCGTTTTATTATTCACCATCCTAGGATACGAAGCTACCGAGCAAACCATCGGCAGCCGCACGCATATTACTATTCAGATGCAAACATCTGTCAGCGATCTCGAAGAAGTCGTTGTCGTTGGATACGGCACACAAAAAAAGGGAAGTGTGATTGGTTCGGTTTCGCAGGTAAGCGCCGAACAGATTGGCGAACGGAGTGTTCCTCAACTATCGCAGGCCTTGACCGGGCAGATGCCTGGCGTAACCATTATTCAGCGAACAGGAAGACCTGGATCCGCTGGCGGCGAAATATCCGTACGTGGTGTGGGTTCGTTTGGGGCCAGCCCTGCCGCACTGGTGTTAATCGATGGGATACCGGGAAATCTCAACGACGTGAATCCCAATGACGTTGAAAGCGTATCGGTATTAAAAGACGCCTCCACGGCGGCCATCTACGGATCAAGGGCCGCAAACGGTGTCATCTTAGTCACGACTAAACTAGGAAAAGACGGCAAAACGCAGATCAATTACAGCGGAAGTGTCGGCATCCAAAAAGCCACGGAGTTGCCTGACTTGGTCAACTCGTGGGAATATGCCGAGCTTTACAACGAAGCTACCGGAAACGAAGTCTACACAACCGAAGATATTCAGAAGTTCAAAGACGGCTCGGACCCGGATAATTTTCCGAACAGCGATTTCATCGGTGCAGTATTTTCGAGGGATCCCATACAGACTGCTCACAATTTGCAGCTCAATGGAGGCAATGCAACTACACAATATGTGGTATCGCTCGGTTACCTCAATCAACAAGGGTTACTGGAAAGAAATAACTATTCGCGGTATAACGTACGGTTGAACCTAACCAATAAAATTTCGGATAAGCTGACACTTTTTACCAGGCTTTCCGGAGTGAATGAGGTAATCAATGAACCTGCCCCTCCGGGTGGCATCGAACACACTCAAATGCCAGACATCATCAATCTTGCGGTACGGATTCCGTCGGTTTATGTCGGTCAACTTTCCAACGGTGATTTCGGCACCGGCCATGCCCAAATGGGAACGCCTCTTTCCTATATCAGCAGTGAGTCGTTTTACCTGGATAAACCTTTTGAATTGAATGCCAACATGCGACTGGATTGGCAAGTATTAGCAGACCTGAAATTATCAGCGATAGGTGGATACCAACGCAACAATCGGTACCAGAAACGGTTCCTAGCTTCCCAACGGTTGAATGCCAACATACTGTTAGGCCCCACCAGTGTCAATCAATTCAACGAGGCCACTGTTTACGGTACACTGCAGGCACTTGCAGAGTATGACAAAACCATCAACGACCACCATTTCGGCATATTGGGCGGTTATTCCTTTGAGGCCAATCGGTTTGACGAATTGACTGGATATCGTGACAAACTGCCCGGGAACGATCTTTCGGAAATCAATGTGGGCTCTCCCGACGGGCAAACCGTTGCGGGTACGGCCACCGAATGGGCGCTGCAATCGTTTTTTGGTCGCTTGCGGTACGACTTCGCCAATAAGTATTTGCTCGAAAGCACCGTACGTTACGACGGATCCTCCCGGTTTCCAACAGACAAGAAATATGCCTTTTTTCCTTCCGTAGCCGTCGGATGGCGCTTATCCGAAGAAGGCTTTTTCAAAGAGGCACTACCCTGGGTGCATGACTTCAAACTGAAGGCTTCCTATGGCGAATTAGGAAATCAGAATATTCAGAGCTCGGACAACATCAATGGCAATTATCCCTATCAAACGGTTCTCCAATCGGGCTACGGCTATCCCTTTGGGGGCGTGCTCGGCACAGGTGTTGCGGCGACCACGCTTACCGACCCCCTCCTACATTGGGAAACTACACGCACCACGGATGCGGGCATTGATGTATCGGTATTAAGCGGTGAACTGGGACTTACCGCCAGTTACTTCAACCGGAAGACGTTCGACATCCTTTACAAGCCGTCTGCCAGTGTTTCGAAAGTTTTAGGGAAAGAACTTTCAGAGACAAACACAGGAAGTTTACGCAACTACGGATGGGAGTTTACCGCTTATTACCGCAAACAGCTCAGTGATGTACACTTCGCTGTCGAACCTAATTTTTCCATTATCAACAACCGGGTGTTAGATCTAGGGGTAGGAAATATCTACCAGCCAAACGGTATGGTGGGTAATGGCAGCGACCTGTTTATCGGCCATCCCATGCAGCTTTATTACGGATACATTGCCGAGGGGCTGTACACCAACGATGCTGAAATCACTGCCGGTCCGGATATCTCGCAGATCAATCCACAACCACATCCCGGCGACATTAGATACCGTGATGTAAGCGGCCCCGATGGTATACCGGATGGAAAGGTAGATCCGGTCTACGATCGTGTGGTCTTAGGGAGCCGGATTCCAAAATACACCTTCGGTCTGGCTTTGGGCGGTAAGTACAAAGGATTTGAATTGAATGCGTTGATTCAGGGTGTCGCCAAGGTAAAGGGAAAACTTATTGGATATGCCGGCTACGCGTTCTATAATACCGCATCCATTCAACGCTGGATGATGGAGGGCCGTTGGACGCCCGAAAATCCCGATCCTGATGCTGCTTATCCACGGCTCGAACTGATATCCAATCAAGGCACTCCGAATACGGTTGAATCATCCTTCTGGTTACCGGATGCTTCGTACGTGCGGTTAAAGAACATCCAACTGGGCTATGGTTTGCCTGCATCCGTTATACAAGGTTGGAAAGTACAGGGAATTCGATTCTACGTAACCGCGGAAAACCTGTATACCTGGAATAGATACCGTCAAGGTTGGGACCCGGAAATCAACACCAACGGTTCATATTATCCCATTTTTGCTAACTATACGTTTGGTTTGAACTTAACCTTTTAACTCATGAAGCGCATACTCAACTCCATATATCCCCTTTTCCTGATCGTATCCCTTTTCGTATCGTGTGCAAAAGAACTCGAAAAATCCCCCCTTGACCAGTTTGCTTCCGAAACATTCTGGGTAAGCGAAGGCAATGCCTTACTGGCATTGAACGGCGTATACCGCGGGAACATTTTAGTGAACGCACCCGAATACAATCCCACCGACTGGTGGTCCTACAACGGTCTGCTGTTTTTGGAATTTGCCACGGACAACGCGTACGACCGCCGGGGTGACAATGCGGCGACGCATAAGCTGACGAATGGAACCAATACAGCTACCAATGCGTTCATTACTCACTACTGGGAGCGCAGTTATCAAAAAATAGCACGAGCAAACGACTTCCTCGAAAACATCGGCAATGTACCGATGGATGCAGGCAAAATAGCCCGGTTTTCCGCGGAAGCACGTGTCATCCGGGCATGTCAATATTTTTACTTAGCACAATATTGGGGCGATGTGCCGCTGGTCACTGCTCCGCTTACCCCGGAGGAGGCCAATATCCTTACCCGCACGCCGAAGGCCGACGTGATGCAGTTTGTCATCGACGAATTGACCGGTTCGGTAGATGCATTGCCCCGGCATGCAGCACTGCCCAGTGCGGAAACCGGACGGATTACCCAACAAGCGGCTCTTGCCTTTTTAGGTCGTGCGCAACTTGCCGAATTGCAGTATGCCGAAGCGGCGACCAGCTACAAGCGGATCATCGACTATGGGGACAATCAGATCGATCCTGACTATGAAGCCCTGTTTCTGGTGAGTCATAAAAACAGTAACGAGCATATTTTCAGCACGCAATATGTGGAAAATGACGCTTCCAATGCGATGTTTCAGCATTTTTTCCCCGCTGTAAAAGGTGGCTGGCACATCTTCTGTCCATTGGGCAGCCTCGTGGAGGCGTACTCGTTTGAGGATGGCACGCCTTTCTCCTATGAGGACCCCCGTTATGATCCCAATGATATTGCGGCTCACCGCGACCCTCGTTTGAAAGCATCCATTTTATTTAATGGGGACACGTTTGGCACTACTCGCTACATTACCCATCCGGACTCCACGACTTCTCCCGATCAGTTGGGTGCCGGGAAACAAACCACGCAAACCGGTTACGGTATCCGAAAAATGATGCAGGCCGATTTTTCCGGACAATTGGCAAACTCGGGAACCAATATACCCATTATACGCTATGCAGAGGTACTGCTAAGCTACCTCGAAGCCAAGCTCGAAGCGGGGGACCCCATTGATCAAGCACTGCTCGATGCAACCATTAACGAGGTAAGAAGCCGGGCATCGGTCAACATGCCTCCGATTACCGTAACCAATGCTGAACAGCTCCGACCGATACTGAGAAATGAACGCCGGATTGAACTTGCGTTTGAAGGGATACGGTATTGGGACCTGCTGCGCTGGAAAACTGCTGAAACCATACTGAATGCCGATTTCTATGGCGCGCCTTACCCCACGGCTACCCGTATGCGCAAAAAAGACAACGAAGATGATCCCTATCATCGCTGGTATGTGACGACCCGGCGTTTCCGGCCAGCAACCGATTACCGTTGGCCCGTACCTCAGGCGGAACGTAATATCAATCCTAACTTAGGTCAGAATGAAGGTTATTAGTCGCCAAATCGTCAAACACCTCATGCGATATGCGGTATTTGCAGGACTGTGGATGCTCGCTGGCCATGCCCATGCGAAAGGACAGCCCAACCGGCCGAATGTTATCTTTATTCTGGCCGATGACCTGGGTTATGCGGACATCGGTGTCTATGAGCAACAATTGATCCAGACACCCCATCTAGATCAACTGGCTGCCGAAGGCATACGCTTTACACAACACTATGCCGGCAGCACCGTGTGTGCTCCCTCGCGTAATGTGCTGATGACTGGCGAGCATACCGGACACACCTACATACGAGGCAATTATGCGTGGGACACCGAGGGGAACGTTCCACTGCCGGAAACGACCGTCACGGTAGCCCGGTTGTTTCAGCAGCAAGGCTACCATACAGGAATATTTGGCAAGTGGGGACTGGGTGGCCCCAAATCCGGGGGAGGGCCCAACAGTCAGGGGTTTGATGAATCGTTGTGCTACCTCGACCAGCGCGAAGCACATGATTACTTTCCCGGTCATTTATGGAAAAATGAAGAAAAACTCCGGTTGCCCGGAAATGATGCCAACGGCAGAGCGGCCTATAGCCATGAGTTGTTTGTTAACGGGGCCGAACAATTTATACGCGAACATGCAACAGATCCATTTTTCCTATACCTCCCTTTTACCTTACCGCACGGACGGTACGAAGGGCCCAATGACAAGCCTTATACCGATAAACCCTGGTCAGAAAACGAACGTCACTACGCAGCCATGGTCACCCGTCTCGACCGCGACATCGGCAGGATTTTGGATCTTCTCCGCACACTCAAACTGGACGAAAATACCGTAGTTTTCTTTGCCAGTGATAACGGTCCGGTAAAAAATATCAGCAGGAGATTCCGTAGCAACGGCACCTTCCGTGGTTACAAAACCGAGCTTTACGAAGGCGGTATACGCGTGCCGCTTATTGTAAAATGGAGCGGACAAATTACGCCCGGACAAATCAGCGACCAGCTGAGTGCCTTTCAGGATTTCCTACCAACGGCTTGTGAGCTCGCCGGTATTCCCATCCCGCAGCACATCGACGGAATATCCTACCTCCCCGTATTGCAGGGTAAGGAGCTTCCAAAACAGCATGATTATCTGTATTGGGAATATTTTGAGTACAATTACAATTGGGAAAAATCCGACTCGCAACTTCCCCGGACCTACCTCAACGATCAGGCAATCAGAATGGGTAAATGGAAAGGGATACGGACTGGCCTGCACGATCATCCAAACGCTGAAATCGCACTGTATGACATCACAACTGATCCGTCGGAAACCCATGATCAGTCGGCAAATCATCCGGAAATTATCCAACAGATGAAAATCCTTTTAGAAACGGTAAGAAATGATTCCCCTTTTTTCAAAAAATAGAGAGCGGCTCATGGGCATGGGTTTGCTCTTGAGTCTGGTCATTTCGGCCAACGGCCAAACACCTGTTCGCGTAGATCACGCAGCTACCGTCGCGTACGTACGATCCTGCCAAAAACCGAACGGAGCATTTGGCCCCATTGATCAGATGTATACCGATGTAGCATGGACATTCCCAGCGGTTCGAACACTCCAATTGCTTGGGGCTTCCCTTCCCGATGCCGATTCGTGCCTTGCAAACGGAGGCCAATCGTGGATGGAAAAAGCCCCTTGGAAAAACGGACCCTGGTATTGGTCATTCTACCAAAAGGCATCGTTGTATGCTTTATATGGCAGAAATGACCACCGGGAACCGGGGATAATTCCCGGTTCGTCTTGGAAATTCACGTACATCCCCCGAAAAAATTACACCGAATTCAGGGATTACCTCAAAGGTATCTTTTTCGATATGGAGTCACTTTGGCATATGACTGCCGGGATTCTCGCACTTGGTGGAAAGATCGAAAAAACGGATGCGGTGGCCAAATTCATCCGCAGCAAGCAGCTGCCCGCAGGTTGTTTCGGCAACCACCTGATTCATACACATGCTGCCGTCCGCACTCTCTCCACACTTCACTTGCCCATTCCAAATCGCGATGCGTGCATCCGGTGGATACAAGCATGCCAGCAGGAAGACGGTGGGTTTGGGTGGAGTCCCGATCATCCATCGGCTTCCAACCGATCCGACGTGTGGTATACGTGGGCTGCGGTCATGGCCCTGCACGAATTGGGGACCCAACCGAAACAGATGCAGGCCTGCATCGATTGGCTCAACGGATTACAGAATGCGGACGGCGGATTTGGAGACCACCCCGGCTGGAATTCACGGCTGTACAGTACGTATTATGCGGTTGAAGCGCTGCAGGTACTTACTGATGATGCCGCTTCGGCCATCTCCCGGAAAACGATCGTTCGACCGGCAGACCAATTCATCCCCGAAGGCGTGTACCACATCTACCAGACCCAGCATAAAACGCCCGTAGGCGGTGAGGGCATGGTAGACTCCATGGTGAATCTCGGCTTTCATCTCATTGGCGTAAAAACCAAGGAAACCGATGTACTGAACGAACAGGGCATGAGTCGAACCGTACGCGAAGCACGGGCCTATGCGGCCCGAAAAGGCTATGACATCGAAATTGTAGATTGTCCCGAAAATTACGGCCATCGGTTAATATGGTTCGATGGACAACCGGCGGACCATGTTTCCAACTTTATGATACCTCCTGAAATGGACGCCACAGAACACAAACAATTTCTTGCCAGTTACCAAGCAGGGAAAGCGAATCTGCCTTGGGATGATTTCAAAGAACAGGTCATTAAACCAATGGTAGCAACAGGTGTTCTTTTTTATCCCGAATTGGATTATACCCTGTTGAATGCGTATCTTGTGTACGACGAGGGGCTGTATAACGACGGCGGATATAACGCGGTACCGGGTGCGCACTTTGGCAATATCGATTGGGTCCGGCACTTCCCGTATCATGAACGATGGGTAGGCAAGCTACCCATCGTTGCGGATGGAGACGCGCATGGCGATATGCTGGCTTGGCAAGCCAATCTCGACCAATACCGGAATGTTTTCCTAGCCAAAGACAACAGTCTTGCCGGCTACGTGGAAGCCGCTAAAGACGGAAGGTCTGTATGCGTGATTGTCATGCCCGAGGGCGAAGTGAGGTATTATGGCGCACCACCCGCTGTTTCTTATTTGAAAAAACACCTTGACGAATGGAAATGGTGGTAAGTTAAAAAAGTTTTCAAATCCATTAAACAAATAGAACCAATGAAACGATCAAATCTTTACTCTTCTCTGCTTTTGGCGCTGCTCGTCATATCGGCTTGTAATACGACGGAACAGGGCAAAGGAGCGGAAAAACAACCCAACATTGTCGTTATCTACCTAGACGACCTCGGCTACGGCGATGTAGGTGCCTATGGGGCAACGGTCCTAAAAACACCGAATATGGACAAGCTAGCCGCAGCAGGTCTCAGGTTTACCAATGGATATGCAACTTCGTCTACCTGTACGCCCAGCCGCTTTGCCCTTCTTACCGGTGTGTATCCCTGGCGGAACAAGGATGCCAAGATTTTACCCGGTACCGCACCGCTGCTGATCGACACACAACAGCAGACGCTACCGAAAATGCTGAAACAAGCAGGTTACCGCACAGGCGTCGTCGGCAAGTGGCACCTCGGTTTGGGTACCGGTCACGTCAATTGGAACCAACACATTGCACCAGGGCCGAATGAAGTGGGGTTTGATTACGCTTACATCATGGCGGCCACCCAGGATCGCGTACCCACGGTCTTTATTGAAAACGGAAGTGTAGTGGGTGCGGAAGCCGACGACCCCATCGAAGTGGATTACAGCAAAAATTTCAAAGGGGAACCCACCGGGCTTGATCATCCGGAACTCCTTCGGATGCGGTGGCACCATGGGCACAATAACAGTATTGTAAACGGCATTCCGCGTATCGGTTTCATGAAAGGTGGCGAAAAGGCAAAATGGGTCGACGAAAATATGGCAGATACGTTCCTCACGAAAGCACAAACCTTCGTCAGGGAGCATACCGACAAACCGTTTTTCCTCTATTATGCCCTGCACCAACCCCACGTTCCCCGTACACCCAATCCCCGCTTTGTGGGCGCATCAGGTTTAGGACCGCGCGGCGATGTGATCGTCGAAGCGGATTGGTGCATCGGGGAATTCATGAAAACCCTGGAAGATGAAGGCCTGTTGGAAAACACTCTGGTGATCTTCTCCAGCGACAACGGTCCGGTGGTGAACGACGGCTACTACGACGATGCGGTGGAGAAGTTGGGCGACCACAAACCTTGGGGACCGTTGCGGGGAGGCAAATACAGTCTCTACGAAGCGGGTACACGGGTGCCTTTTATTGTACAATGGAAAGGAAGGATCAATCCGGGTGTATCCGATGCGGTCGTTTGCCAAATGGACCTCCTTGCCTCCTTGGCCGGTTTAACCGGACAGCATTCGGAAAGCAGCGATAGCCAAAATCTGCTGGATGCACTGCTGGGCGACACCGACCAGGGCCGGACCGAACTGATCGTGGAAGCGAGTTCACGCACGGCATTGCGGAAAGGTGACTGGGTAATGATACCCCCGTATAACGGACCGGCACGCAACAAACAGGTAAATATTGAATTGGGTAATTCGACAGCCTATCAGCTATACAATGTAAAAAACGATATGGGACAACAAAACAACCTGGCGGAAGCCGAGCCGGAAAAGCTGAAAGAGATGATCGATCGATATGAAGCGATCCGGGGTCAATCGGGCGACGTCGAACAACTAAAATTGCAGTAAAAGAACAGCGCATCAAAAAAGCGTAATCCCGGCTTCCGTTAAGAACCGGGTTACGCTTTTTTAAATGATCCAGGGTCTACGCAAGCGCCTCCCCAGTTTCGCGTTTGCTTCTTCATCGTCCACAAAACATTCATTCACATAATCCCAACGCAGGGACCTACCCAGTTGGTAAGCAATATTCCCAATCAAACATACCGTATTGGTGCGATGTCCCACTTCAGCCGGACAAATAGGTTGCTTCCTCGATCGGATCGCATCCAGAAAATCGATGTAGTGGTTTTCACTGTGGTAAACCTTTTCCGAAGCGGCATCAATAATCGTGTCCTTCAGTTTTTTCGGATTGGTTTCCAATAATCTCCGCTGTACCCGTAGTTGCCCTTCGGTCCCTTCAAACACAATAAATCGTCCTTTTTCTGCATCTGATTGGGTCATCACAACGCCATTATCATATCGATAAGTAAGCACTGGTGTATCTTTACCGTCGGGAGGAGTAATCGATACCGGACCTTTGCCGTCCATGTCCAGTGCCCATTGGACAATATCAAACATATGAGCGCCCCAATCAGTCATGTCGCCTCCTCCCAAGCCAATATAATACCGCCATCTCGCCCACATCGGATCGCCGATCACCGGAGCTAACTCGTGGTTATATGGCACCTCGTCATTCGGACCCAACCACATCTCCCAATTCAGATCCGCGGGGAGTTTCTCCTCCGGCAGATCAAACGGAACCGGTGGCCCGCCAATGTTTACCCGCACCTGCGTAATTTCACCTAGGTAGCCATTACGGATTACGTTGACCGCCTTCCTGAACTCTTCGGCAGATCGTTGCATGCTACCCGTTTGGAAGACAACCTGGTTTCTGGCAGCTGCTTTTACAATAGCTCGGCTTTCTTGGATCGTAAGCGCCAATGGCTTTTCACAATAAATATCTTTTTTTGCATCAGCGGCCAAAGTCGCCATCACGCCATGCCAATGATCGGGTGCACAGATGACCACTGCATCAATCGAACCATTGTTCAACAGTTCACGGAAATCGTCGTATTTCCGGCAATTCGCCGATGACTGATCGGAATAAGCCGAAAGCTGTCTAACAAAATGTTCCAGTTTCGATCGGTATACGTCGGCGGCGCCCACAATCTTGATGCGTTCAGTAGCCGTAAAATTCTTCTGTAATGTCAACGCTTGGCGGCCCGTACCGATAAACCCCAACGTGAGGCGATCACTAGGCGCCAGAAACCCCTTTCCTCCCAGTACAAAACGAGGTACAATCGCAATACCCGAAAGCGTTGCCGACTGCTTAAGAAAAGATCGTCTATCCATTTTTTTATTTTGTTTCGTTAGTTCCGTTAGTTCCGAGCACACGATGGCAAAAATCCAGGCACTTGCGAAGTTCAACCATCGTATCCATCCCCTCATATTCATATTCGATAAATGCAGGTATCGACCATCCGTTTTTGTTAATCAACCGCAACATAGCGGCCAATGGCGTATCCCCTTCGCCGAAAGGAGTCCGTATTCCCTGATTTTTCTTGCGATCTTTGAGATGAATGCTGAAGATATGCCGGTGGTTTTCTTTCAGATAGGCCAGCGGATCAAAATTAGCCGCAGTAAAATGCCCGGTATCCAGATTAATCCCGATATAAGAAGATTTACCGGCCATTCCTCTCGAAAAACTGTCGGGCGTGGCAAACTCATTCGGTTTATCCACATTTGCGTGATTGTGCATACCCACGCGTATCCGGTATTGCTGTGCATACCGATCGAGCCGGCCCATGATGCTGACGGTTGCCGAAGAATTGAGGGTGTTGGTACCCAGCGTCTGTGCGATGCGGAACCCCTGATCAATTTCAAAATCACTGGCGTTATCCTTGAAATTGGCGTTATAGGCAAGGATACGGATACCTGCCCGATCAAATTGCTGTCTAATCGAGCGGATTGTATCCATACGGAGGTTCTTGCGCCACTTGTGCAGCTGCTGCTGGTTTTCTCGCAGTTTCGAAGCAGACAATCCCCTTTGCCAGCGGTATTCCTCCGGTTCAATATGACCCGACCACAATTCGCAATCCCGGATACCCAAGGTTACCATTGCAGCAATTGCATCCGTTAACGACCGGTCCCGTAAGCTGTAGGTTTGTATCCCAATGACCGGATTTTCAGTACCCCTCCATGCGTAAAGCTCCGGAGCGATCAGCCCACCGATGGTCAATGTGGCTATGTGTTTGCACCATTGTCTCCGCGAGATCGTATGGTCCATGCTATGTGGTTTAGTTCTTCCAATAGGGACTGTTGACATTTCTTTCGCTATTAACCACGTTTATTGCCTTACCTGCTTCAATGGGCAAATCCGCCTCAATGATATCCACTCCGGAATGGAGGATCATCTGGTACCCCTCTTGCAAGGTAGCGGCATCAATCTCCCCCGCAACAAATTGTTTGTCGACGTTGCGTGAGCTGCCCTGCATACACAGCGCGCCCCTTTTATGTATTTGCTCGACCATCGCGGTATCCACGGGCAAATTATGACTGATAAATGCGATCATATTTTGCCACGGCACACCGCAAGTATCCAGCGCATCCAGTTGCGATGGCTTCCCGGCCATTACTTCCATCATGACGGCCGGATTTAATGCATAGGCTTCTTGGATATCCGCCACCGAATAAGCGATGACGGTTGCGTAAGCTTCTGCCTTATGTTCGGTAATCTTACGGATGCGCACCTTCATCGGCACATCCTTTTCGTCTATGACCAGAATCGTTTTGCCCTTTGCCCATTGAAGCACCTCATCCAGCGTGGGGATCTGATAATCAGTCAGATTCCCTTCCGTATCTTTCAACCGTAGCCCTTTCAACTCTTGCAGGGTGTAATCGGACACCTTTCCGGTACCGTTTGTCGTGCGGTTGAGGGTTGGATCATGCATGAGCACGATCTGCCCATCCTTTGTGAAACGGGGATCGATCTCAATCATCGCACGGGTTTTCGATAGCATATGCTCAAAGGTAGCAATGCAATTTTCCGGATATCCTTTGCCCGGGCCTCCACGATGAGCACTTACCAACACCATGCCCTGCGGCTCATAGCGAAAGAATGTATGGAGTTCGGCGGGCGACGGCAAATCGATGACGTGCAAGCGTGGCTGTCCATATGCATATGCGGACAGTAAAAACAGTACAACAAAACTGTAAACAACTTGTCTTCCCATAATCAAACGGTATGATTCTCCTTTTAGTTATACAGACACCGTTCCCTTCGATCGCTACTATATTTTTTTTACAGAAAATGAAATTTCCGAAATTTACACTGATTTTTATTTTTTCAATGGTATAAAACAGAGCGGCGGGTCTCTATATAACAAATAGGATATTATAAACCTTATTGATTTATTAAATGCATCAGTAAAAGTTGAATTAGTTATTGTTTCCATAACATTAAGTTTGTCTTGGATAGGTAACTATGCCCTCAATTTTAACAGAGACCAAATGATGTTGAAGCACTTCGTGTTTGTCATCACACCAGGGGGGATATTATGGATTTATGGACTCAGTTTATTACCGGCGATCGGAAAGCGTTCAAAGAATTAATGGAAACGCATGTCGGTCCGTTATTTAAATATGGCATCAAGTTTTGCCGGGAAGAGGAATTGGTAAGGGATACCATTCAAGACTTGTTTATCCGGTTATGGGAACGTAGGGAGCACCTCAGCACCGAAGCAAATGCAAAAGCTTACCTTTTTGCTTCCCTAAGACGAATGCTATTCAGAAAAATCCAGAAACAACCGGATACCGTTCCCTATGATAATCTGGAAGATGCCGTTAATTTCTTTTCGATGGAGATATCTGTCGAGCAACGTTTCATCAGCGACGAACGTCTCCGGTTCGTGGAACAGCAGATGAAGATGAAAATAGCAGCCCTACCCACCAGGCAAAAAGAAGTAATATACTTGAAATTCTTTATGGATATGAACCGGGAACAGATCAGCAACATCATGCAGATCAGCCCACAGACCGTCTCCAATTTATTGCAAAACGCCCTAAAGAAACTGCGCACCGATTTGAGGTTAATTCTCATGAACCTCCTCTTTTTTTTAAAAAAGAAATAGTATCTCCTGAGTTAGGTTGTGTCTATCTAATTGTAAGACGCAGAAGCGATGGAAGATTTCCAAAATTATCGGCATTATAAAACTCAGGATTTTGTTTGGGACGACGCATTTCGGTCATGGGTATTAGAATCCAAACCGGAAGACACCCTCTACTGGACCCAATTCATGGTACAGTTTCCGGACAGAGAAGCCGAAATTAACCTTGCTAAGGACATCATCCTACGAATGACCGTCAATGAACCTGTACTTTCGGAAACCGAGATCCACGACATTACGGAGAGGGTCATGCAAAAAACCAGTTCGTCCGCTTCCCGCCCAAAAAACACCGCCAGAGCTAGTTGGAAAACATCCGCACCGATCGGGATGGCTGCATTAGCCTTCACGGTTGTTATCATCCTGTTGATCCACATCATGCAAACAGGCAAGCATACAACGAGCCAATTAACCGAATCAACTTTTACGACAAAGACAAATTCTTCCGGTCATCCGATGGAAATTATCTTGGCCGATCAAAGTAAAATCATTCTCGAAAATGAATCCAGCATCCGCTTTCCGCAGGATTTTGCCAAGACTGATTTCAGAGAGATCCACCTCGCGGGTAATGCTTTTTTCGAAGTAGCCAAAGATGCATCCCGCCCCTTCTTGGTGTACAGCAACGGGATTGTAACCAAAGTCCTGGGAACAAGTTTTCGGATTCATGCGCCTAAAAGCGGTGAGGAACGTTCGACGGTAGAGGTTGTTTCGGGCATCGTTGCCGTCTACCCGGTAGGCGATCACAAACCACAGGAAGTCATTACCAAAAATCGCGTCGGGGAAGTTATCCTTACCCGAAACCAAAAGGCGGAATATTCAAAAACACGCAATAATTTAGTTACGGTCTTGGTAGACGATCCGATCCCGGCAGTCACTACACAGGCAACCCAGCGGTTTGTCAATCACCCCATCCTGGATATTTTGGACGTACTCAAGTCAGATTATGGGATCGATATCATCCATGACGACCACCTATTGGTAAACCGGACGCTTACAGCAGATTTATCAGGACTAACCATGTACCAGAAATTGGATGTGATTTGTCAGGCCATTAACGCCAGCTACGAAGTAATTGATGGCAAAATAATTATCCTTTGATACATACGCCAAACGTTGCGATAGCACAATAATATCTATATAAATTAATCTTGGTTGAATTGAATTATGAAAACAAACCGACACTACATTGTTTTACCTTTCGTACTGCTTCTTTTTTTCCTTGACGGGAAGGCGTTTACGCAAACTGATTTATCCAAACGGCTGTCGTTGAATGTCAGGAATATCGAATTGATATCGGCCTTAACAATTCTTGAAAAGGAAGCCGATGTTAAGTTTGCTTACAGTGCGGAATCGCTGCCCACCCAAAACCGGCTCACGCTAACGTACTCGGAGGTCCCTTTGTCTGTCATTTTGGACGACATAAGCGAAAAGAATGATTTGAAATACGAAGTGACCGGCCAGCTGATTGTCATCAGCCGAAACCTCGCTAAACAGCAACGCACCGTCAGCGGGACCGTCACTACCGAAACCGGCGAACCACTTGCCGGTGTAAGTGTGAATATCAAGGGGACGCAATTGAGCACATCCACCGATGAAAACGGACATTTCAGCCTATCGCTGGCCGAAGGAAGCGGTATGCTCGTATTTTCTTCTGTGGGCTACATCACCCAAGAAATAGACGTCAATGAACAATCGTCGGTGCGTGTCGTGTTGGAACAAGAAGAAAAGACACTTAATGAGATCGTAGTTGTTGGATACGGCACGCAGAAGAAAAGTGTCGTAACCGGTGCTATCTCCAGTGTGAAATCAGAAGATCTGCAAAACCAGCAAATCGGACGCGTGGAACAAGCGTTGCAAGGCCGCACATCCGGGCTCACCATCGCATCGAGCTCCGGGGCACCCGGTTCGGCTGCGACGGTACGGGTACGTGGCGCAACATCGCTGAACGAAGGTGCCAGTGATCCGCTATATGTCGTTGACGGGGTGGTGGTAGATATCGGCGGTATCGATTACCTCAACCCCAGTGATATTGAATCCATCGAAGTGCTAAAAGACGCCGCTTCCGCGGCCATCTATGGTGCCCGCTCGTCGGCAGGGGTTATTCTGGTTACGACGAAGAAAGGGAGCAGTGGAGCCGTCAGGCTCAGTTACAACGGCTATCTTGGCACCCAGGCCCCTGCCAAAAAGTTATCTCTTTTAGATGCGATACAGTATGCCACATTGATGAACGAACAAGCCGTTAATGGCGGTGGTAATTCGATTTTTTCCGATCCCGAATCACTCGGAAGAGGCACCGATTGGCAGAATGTGATCTTCAACAACGGAGCACTCATCCAAAACCACGAATTCAGCTTAAGCGGTGGGGGCGAAAAATCTACGTTCTACTCGTCTGTCGGCTTTTTTGACCAAAATGGGATTGTGGCCACCGAAATCTCCAACTTCAAGCGGATCAATATCCGCCTCAATTCTACCCACAAGATAGCCGACTGGTTAACCATCGGAGAAAACGTCGGCTATTCCAGAATCAAGAACCTAAGCGGTGTTTCGGGCAATACCGATTTCGGCGGGCCACTCAGCGGTGCCCTAATGATGGACCCGACCACGCCAACGCTCATCACCGATCCCTCGGAAATCGATCAAGTCCCTTATTCCACCCAGCCGGTTGTAAGGGATGAGCTGGGCAATCCGTACGGAATCTCTAAATACGTTGCTCAACAGGTGACCAACCCCCTTGCCTACATCCGCACACGCGATGGCAATTACAGTTGGTCGGATGACATTGTCGGGAATGCATATGTAGAAATCATACCGCTGGCCGGCCTGCGATTCCGCTCTACCGTCGGCACTAGGCTCTCCTATTCGGGTGGAGAATCGTTCACTCCACTGTATTACCTCAATTCCAACCAGTTCACCACGCAAACGTCGTTTGCCAGAAACCGGCAGCAGGCACTTAACTGGAATTTAGAAAATACACTCTCCTATGGGAAACAGGTCGGGGAGCATGATTTTAGCATTCTGCTTGGGCAAGGAGCCTATTCAGATAATAACAGCAGTGGCCTCAGCGTCACCTATTTCAACCTTCCCGTTAACACATTCAAGGACGCCTCCATGAATTACAGTACAGCGTCTGATAACATTCAGGCCAGCGGATACGAAGGAATTACCCATACGGTGAGCTCCCTCTTCGGCAGGCTTTCGTATAATTTTGCCGAAAAATATTTATTTACGGGAATACTTCGCCGGGATGGTTCATCCCGGTTTGGATCGAATAACAAATTTGGCTACTTCCCATCCGCATCTGTCGGCTGGGTAGTGACCCAAGAAGATTTTTTTCCAATGAATTCCTCCGTCGACTTCTTGAAAATCAGGGCGTCTTATGGCATCACGGGAAACGACGTCTTGGGTAACTTCCGCTACATTTCGACCGTTGGTGGTGGTAGGAATTATATCTTCGGTGACGATATCTACCACATCGGTTACAGCCCGGATGCACCGGCAAATCCCGATCTACGATGGGAAGAAACCAGCCAACTGAACGTCGGCTTTGATGCCATCTTATTCAAGAACTTTGACCTCACATTTGACTGGTTCAAAAAGAAAACAACCGATATCCTGCAGGTCGTACAATTGCCCAATTATGTGGGGTCTACGGGGTCGTCTTACGGCAACGTGGCGGATATGGAGAACAAGGGAGTGGAACTGGAACTGGGGTATCGCAAAACCTTAGGAAACCTGCGATTAAATATAAGGGGAAACATCTCTTATCTGGACAACAGCGTGTCCTTCCTCGGCGACGGGAAATCCTTCCTCGATGGAGGTGAAACCATCCAAAGTACCAGCTATCCCATTACCCGTACAGCGGTGGGGTATGCAATCGGGTCGTTCTATGGTTTCGAGACCTTGGGAATTTTCCAAAATCAGCAGGAGATCAATAGCTACGTCAACGCAGAAGGCAATCTCATCCAGCCTGCAGCGCAACCCGGCGACTTTATTTGGGCCGATTTAGACAGTGATGGTGCCATCACCGCCGACGATCGTACGTTTATTGGCGATCCGACCCCTAATTGGTCTTTTGGATTTACCCTCAATCTCGCATGGAAAGACTTCGATTTCCTGATGTTCGGACAAGGCGTAGCAGGCAATGAAATCTATCAAGGTTTACGACGACTAGATATTCCCACAGCTAACTGGCAAACCGACGCATGGAATCGCTGGCATGGTGAGGGCACTTCTACTTCCTATCCTCGCTTAACCACGAAAGATGTCAATAAGAATTTTTCGAATCCTTCCGTATTTCATCTTCAGCGTGGAGACTATTTCCGGATTAAGACGCTTCAAGTTGGCTACACCCTTCCGGCTAAACTCGTAGATCCGATCGGTTTGGCTAAAATAAGAGTATATGTAAGCAGTAACAACTTATGGACCATCACCGGTTATACCGGTTATGATCCCGAGATAGGTGGTGGCAGTTACGGAATAGACCGGGCCGTCTATCCGCAGTCAAGATCGTTTCTATTTGGTGCTAATTTAAGTTTTTAATCCATTCAACTCATGATCCCGATGAAAAGATATATAACCCTGGCAGCATTTTCACTGACCACCGTATGTTTTATTTCCTGCAGCGAAAGTTTCCTTGAGGTAGATCCACGTGCTACGCAAATTGAATCCAACTACTACCGCAATCCAGAGGAGGCATTTAATGGTCTGGTAGCCGCCTACGATCCGATGGGTTGGGAAGGGAAAGGCGGCTACGGCAATTTCGTGTCGTTCGTTGCGGGGTCCGACGAAGCATACAGCGGTGGCGGAAGTTCATCTGATCTGTGGTATCTTCAAACCATGAATGACTACCGGCTACTCGATCCCGCCAATGGGCCCCAATTAGACTTTTGGTCCAAAGGATTTACTGGCGTGTCACGCGTAAACACCTTATTGAATGTACTGAATGAAAAGGAGATTGAGGGATTGGATGATGCAGTAAAAGCCCGATATATTGCCGAAGCCAAAGTATTGAGGGCTTATTATTATTTCGACCTGATCCGCATCTTTGGTAATATACCGTTGATCACGGCCCCCCTTTCCACAAATGAATTTTACGAAGTCACGCAGGTATCGCCCGCTGAAGTATATGCCCAAATCGAGACGGATTTAAAGGAGGCAATTGCCGAGGCGAATTTACCCGATAAGGTTCCTGCGGCTACCGAAGGCGGTCGAATAACCAAAGGCATCGCTGCAGCGTTACTAGGTAAGGTAATGGTATACGAGGAAAAATGGGGGGAAGCAGCGGATTACCTGTCGATGGTAAACGGTACACCCGGCGGAACCAGCACCTATGGATACAAACTACTGGATAACTTCAGCGATATTTTCAGGCCGGACAACCTATTCCACAGTGAGTCCATCCTTGAGATCACCCACACTTCTTCCGCAGCATCGGGATGGGGAAACACATCGCGTGTGGAAGGGTTTATTGCCAGTACCATGTTCGGACCACGGAGCTACAGTGGTCCTACTTATGATTTCGGTTGGGGTGGTTGTCCGATTACCCCAGAGCTGATAACGCTTTTACACAATGACCCACGTTACGGAACTACGGTTAACGATGTTGACAGCCTGGTGGACCTTGGGTTGGCCACCTATGTACCCGGCTATTTGAATACCGGCTATTTTGTCAAAAAGTTTGCGCCGCTGCAAGAATTCAAAAATACCGGCGCCGGCCCCGCAACGATTAATTATCCGCAAAATTACATTGAAATACGTCTTGCTGACACCTACCTGATGGAAGCTGAAGCGCTCGTGGAAGCTGGAGAGAACCTCAGCCGTGCTGCTGCATTGCTAAACGCAGTCCGGCATCGGGTTGGCCTTGCGCCTGTAGACGCCACATTAGAAAATATCCATATGGAAAGGCGGAAAGAACTGGCCACCGAAGGGCATCGCTGGCACGATCTGGTCCGCACAGGACAAGCAGCCACGGTATTACAGTCAAAAGGATTCGTAGCGGGGAAAAATGAGCGCTTGCCCATTCCATTAGAAGAATTGACAAATACCAAATTAGTACAAAACCCTCAATACTGATGAAGCGGCTTATCATACTTTGTGGGAGTGCTGCCCAACTTTTGATCCGTTGCATTGTCTTGTTTCTTTGTAGCAATGTTTCTGCCAATGCACAGACGGCAATCCAACGCCCGAACATCATTTTCATTATGGCCGATGACCTCGGGTACGGTGACGTGGGCTTTAACGGTCAGGATAAAATCAAAACCCCGAACATCGATCGGCTAGCTGCCGAGGGTATGGTATTTTCAAGGCATTACGCCGGCACCGCAGTCTGCGGTCCTTCGAGAGCCGCTTTGCTGACAGGCATCCACACAGCACATGCCAACGTCCGGGAGTTGTCTGCCTGGACCGCCAGCGGTAATCCCATTGGATTGCAAGCCGAAGAAGTGACGGTGGCCGAAGAGCTGAAACGTGCGGGGTATCGCACGGCTGTCATCGGTAAATGGGGCCTCGAAGAAGGAACCGGAGAAGGCCATCCCCTCGACCAAGGGTTTGATTACTTCTATGGATACCTTACCCATATGGAGGGGCATCACTACTATCCGCCCTACATATGGGAAAACAGGGAAAAAGTTGAATTGCCACAAAACCGCACAGCCGAAAAAATTGGCGAATACTCCAACGATGCATTCACCCGGAAAGCCTTGGACTACGTTATAGCAAATAGAGAAACTCCTTTTTTTCTCTACCTCCCGTATACAGTTCCTCACAATGAAATAACCGTACCTGAGGATGCAAAGATGCCCTACCTCAATCTTGGATGGCCCAAGCGTCCCATGAAGCAGGGCCATTATTATCACGATCCAGAAGGAAATGTCACCTATGCGGGTATGGTAAGCCGACTGGATACCTATGTGGGGCAACTGATGGACCGGCTCAGGGAACAAGGGCTGGAAGAAAACACCTTGATCATCTTTACCAGCGACAACGGTCCGGGCTATGATGACGGCTTTTTCAATAGCAACGGTGGATTCCGCGGGAAGAAACTTACGTTGTATGAAGGCGGACTCCGCATGCCATTCGCAGCGAAATGGCCTGCAGTCATCAAACCGGGCCGCTCGACATCGGAACCCGTTGCTTTTTGGGATTTCCTACCTACGGTTTGTGACATTGTCGGTTTGCGCCCCAGCGTCCACGTCGATGGTGTTTCCTACTTTCCATTGCTTGAGGGGGCGGCAACACTCCCTGCGCCTCATCCTACTTTTTATTGGGAGGTCAATGAAACGCGGGGACCTATACAAGCGGTGCTTATGGGCGAATGGAAGGGCATCAAGCAGTATCAAAAACCTTTTGAACTGTATAACATCAAACAGGATCCAAACGAAACGCAAAACCTCGCCGCTTCGCACCCTGATATCGTAAAGCAAATCGAAACCTATCTATCGGAAACACGGACTGAACATCCCGAATTTCCATTAACCAAAAGAGAGGCTCATTATGATAAGTAATCGTTCATTTTTTCTTTTGTTGCTACTGGGCTTCTTTACATCGCCCTCATTTTCTCAACTTCCCAAAAACGTCATTTTTATCCTTTCCGACGATCACCGCTACGATTTCATGGGATTTACGGGAAAAGTTCCCGGACTGAAAACGCCGAACTTGGACAGGCTAGCGCTCGAAGGTGCCCATTTCCGGAATGCTTTTGTTACCACAGCCCTCTGTTCTCCTTCCCGTGCATCCATCCTCACGGGCCAATATGCGCATACGCACACCATTGTCGACAACCAGTCGCCAGCTCCTGAAGGGTTGATATTCTTTCCTCAATACCTACAGGAGGCCGGTTATGAAACCGCCTTCTTTGGCAAATGGCACATGGGTAATGACGATGGGAGTCCGCAACCCGGTTTTGATCACTGGGTGGGTTTCAAAGGCCAAGGTGTTTACTACAACCCGACGTTAAATATCGATGGGGTTCCCAAGAAATTTCAGGATAGCACTTACATTACGGATCTCCTGACCACGTTATGCATCGATTGGATGAAAAAACAGGAGGCTGATAAAAAACCCTTTTTTGTCTACCTTTCCCACAAAGCCGTACACGCCAATTTCCAGCCGTCAAAACGGCATAAAGATCGTTACCAGCATCTTGAATTCCAATATCCTCCCTCGATGTTTATAACGGCTACCGATACCAGCAGGGCTTACGACAAAACACGGTGGCCCGGTATGGGAAACTATCCGGTAAACGAACGTGACATTCCGCTATGGGTGAGACAGCAGCGCTACAGCTGGCATGGTGTGGATTACATGTACCATGGCACCACCGACCTGGATAAGATGGCTATCAACTACGCAGAAACCCTGCAAGGCGTGGATGAAAGCATTGCCTCCGTACTCGATTACCTGGAAAAAAGTGGTTTAGCAAAAGAGACCTTAGTCATTTATATGGGAGATAACGGCTTTTCATTCGGCGAACATGGACTGATTGACAAGCGGCATGCTTATGACGAATCGATGCGCGTACCGCTGTTGGCCTGGAGCCCCGGCTTTATTAAGCCCAACAGTAAAATAGATCAGATGGTACTAAACATAGACATTGCACCCTCCATCCTGAACCTAGTTGGATTAAAAAAACCAGTACAAATGCAGGGCGAATCGTGGCTTCCCTTAGTATCCGGAAAAACCATTCCGTGGAGGGAACGCGTATTTTACGAATACTATTGGGAAAATGCCTTTCCCCAAACGCCTACGCAATTTGCCGTCCGTACATCCCAGTATAAGTTTATCCGAAGCCAGGGTGTATGGGACATCAACCAATTGTATAACTTAGAAGCGGATCCCTACGAGGTCAATAATTTAATTCGTGATCCAGCCTATCAATCCATTGCTTCGGAGCTGAATAGCGCGCTGTGGGACTGGCTTGAACATACAGAAGGAACCTTTATCCCCCTCAAACGGATCAAATCAAAACATAAAGATCACAAATTCAATGGAACTTGGTAACCGCGCATGGCGCATGCATGCCTATTTTATCTTATTTACCGTCGCCATCTTCTTATGCGGCAGCTGTTCATCCGTTGACGGAAGAAAAGCGGAGACTACGCTTCCGAATATTCTATGGATCGTAGCTGATGATCTGGGTACCGATCTCGCCTGCTACGGTACGCCAGCGGTTCAGACGCAAATCTTGACAAATTTGCCGATCAATGGCTTGACGAGGCCGATCGCGGTGTATATCCCGAACCCGAAGCTGAAATCTCGTTTGCGGCAGCGTTGATGAAGGACAATTTCGAAAAGGAAATGAAGAAAAAAGGATTGAAAGTAACTGTCAGCGATTCGGCTTTTCTAGCCTATTGAAAAAAATGCTCCAGTAGATTACTTACATCAGCAACGTATCGATCCGGTGTCCATGCACCATCTGCTCCTTTTCGGACCATGAAAATACGGTAAATGTTCCGTCTTGTGAGGCGACCATGGCTAAGGAATCATGCTGGTCGTTCACAAATTGGGCGGCGGCCAAATGCCGGGTTCCGCCAATGGTGGTGGCATCTAACAATTGCATACTGCTACCTGCCACCGGTTCTGTTAATATAATCTGGGCGACGGGCAATGCGTGTGGTGAACGTGCTATCTTGGCTCCGAAAGCAAGTAATTGATGGTCCTGCGTTATTACCGTGGCTCCGTCAATCGCTGAATATCCACCTACCGCAGCGACTATTTTGGGTAACGTATCTGTATAGGGAATCTGCGAGCCATCATTTCCAATAGGAGACAACATTTCATGAGGTTCGATCAAATAGTTGATGGGTTTTACAATGGAATGCAGCCAAGCGGCACTGTTGGGAGGAACGACCACCAACAATGCACCACGGCCATGGCTACGTATCGCCAAGGCCAATTGCACGAGGAAATTTTCGGGCTGATCATTCTGTGTGTGAGAAAATCCAAGTAAAGCAGAAAGAATTCCTGGACAATCGGTCAACCCCCAATGGTTATCGTCGATCACCTTGATCTGATTGCCTTTGAGCACTGCCACATTGACAAACTTGCGTGCATGCTCCCGGTGCTTTTGTTTCACCACCAATAAACCGGCCTCCACAACCTCTATCACCATCGTATGGGTGGGCACTTCATGCGTGGTACCCCATATATAAAAATTATCATCTTCTATCCACACACCTAAGTGTATTCCCGGTTGTACAACCGCTGGCGACAACTTGACCAGGTTATAAGGGGTAAAACGTTGCGGATGACGAAAAACCAAACGATTCACCGCCAAATCCGGTGGCACAAATGCTACCGATATTTTCGGCTCATAGCCCTCTTCGCGGCGCAAGCTTGCCCAAAAAGCGGTGTCAATGAGTATTTCGATAACCGGTATGTCCGGAATATGCCTGTAATCCGTATCCCGGTGGTCAACTAACTTTTTAAAATGTTCGGCTATTCGATACGACACCAGCTTAGCCGCTAGATATGTGGGGTCTGAAATCATTTTTGAAAAGGGCAAACAATACTGCCGCCGACTACTATTTATTGAGTTATATCAGCAAACTTACCTATCTTGCCATTGATTTGCAAGTTATGGTTTTCTTAAAACAAACAGGATTATGCGATTTATTATTGAAGTATTATTGACCGGGTTAGCCGTCTTCCTTGCGGCGCTGGTCCTCCCTGATTCGGCCGTCAGCGTTGCGGGATTCGGCTGGGCAATTGTTGCCGGACTTATCATCTCCTTCGTGAATGCGACCGTCGGTACTGTTCTCCGTTTTTTTACGCTCCCACTCAATCTCCTTACCCTCGGATTGATCTCGTTTATTATTACCGTGTTGATGGTACAGCTTACCAGCTACTTTATGGGAAGTAAATTTGAAGTGGCAAATTTTTGGTGGGCAGCCGTCTTTGCGATCGTCGTGGCGATCATCCAACTGATCCTAAACAGTATTTTTGGATCGAAAGAACGTGACTAAACCGATGGCCCGTAGACTAACTTAACGGAAGCCTACGGGTTATCATCAAAAAATCCTAAATTAGCCAAATCAATTTGCTGAATCCATCGTTATGAAAGTTCTGTTGACGGGCCTATTCCTTCTTGTAACCATCGGTTTCTCCTATTCGCAGGAAAGATACCGGATCGTATACGACTACAAGACCGATCGCCTCAATTTTTATTCTATCGATCAAAACAACCGGATTATCGATACCCTCCGGAACCCCAAGTTCAAACGCAACCGGGCAATAGAAGTTCAGTTGAAAAATGTCAATCCATTTGCCGTTGACGTGAGTACTTCGGTGGTTGAAAAAAACGTCCACGAATCTTCAGGAAGCAGCGGCTTTACGTTCAATTCGCTTTTGGGCAGTATCGGCAAACTGACCGGTGACAAACTAAAATTAAATACATCCAGCCTCCCTTTGGGAGAAAAAGAATCGCCTGCTGCGGCTTCACGGGGCGCGGCGTTATCCAATAAATTATCCGAGCTCGACGAAACTACCACATACGTTTCCGCCATTAAAAGTGCCTTGGTAGCAGACTTAGTGAATCCCGACCTTAACAAAGATTCGATCATTCGGCATCTAAAACAAATCGCTGGCAAACTGGAAGATATACGGCTGCCTGATCCAGATGAGAACTTCTACCTCTTTCTTTCTCATCTTGAAAAAGTCATCCTACAGGACAAAAATGAGCTACTCTCATCCGCTAATGCGTTTGTGAGCGAAATCGAACAGCCACCTTCCTCCGACGAACCGCTATCGAGGGGACAACTTGTTGCCCGTCATACCACATTGAGTAACCTGCAAAACGCCATCGCATCTGTCAATAGCACGACCGATCAGACCACCGATCACATCGGCCAGATCAAAGCACTCTACACCGATCTGGAAGCAGCGTCTTTTGATCAAACCTACGACTATGTCATCGAAGCAGATAAAGCAACGATTGAATTGAAATTTCTGCGCAGTGCCTTTGCCTCGCAAAACAGCTCCGATCCTACCCGACAAACTGTCAAAACACGCAACGTGCGCGTTGCTGCAAAAGGCGGATTCAAGATCAATACCGGAATCGCAATGACGTTGAATAATTTCAGCGCTACCTCCAACAGCTATTTCATTAGCGATGCTGGTATCATCGGCTCTGAAAAAAACACCAACTTCGTTCCGAATCTAAGTACGATGATCAACTTTTACCCGATTATCAGCGAATCGTTCAACATCGGCGGTAGTTTTGGGCTGTCTGTACCCATCACCGACAAGGTGGGCGGTGTTAATTTCCTCCTCGGTCCGTCTCTGTTCATCGGTGACAAAAACCGGCTTTCGTTTTCAGGCGGCATTGCCTGCGGACCGGTCAATAAGTTGAGCAATGGCTTAAAGCCGGGGGACGCCACAGACATTCGTGACTTAGAAAACTACACCAAATCCGTCTATAATTTCGGATATTATCTCGGTGTTTCATTCAGTGTGTTCGACATCAATTAATCGTAGACTATGAAAAAAATCTTCTTATTCCTAATTACTGCATCGTTACTATTTCAGGTTGGCTTCGCAAAAAAAAGGGCGTTGATTATCGCGATCGGAGCATACCCTGCCAAAACCGGTTGGAGCGCGATCAGTTCGGTAAATGATGTTGCATTGATTCAGCAGGCATTGGCTAAACAGGGCTTCGCCGATGCGGACATGGTTATCCTAACCGACGAACAAGCAACGAAAGAAGGCATTATCCGAGCGATGGCCCAATTGCAGGCAACGGCCGAAGAAGGCGACATTGTGGTCATTCATTACTCGGGCCATGGCCAACAAATATTCGACGACAATGGCGACGAAATAGATGGCAAGGACGAATCCATTGTTCCCTACGATGCCTTTGCCAAATATACCCACAACTACGCTGGTCAAAACCACATCCGGGATGACGAATTGGGCAATATCATTGCCAACTTCCGGAACAAATTGGGTAAGGATGGACAATTGCTCTTCATCATGGATAGCTGCCACAGCGGCTCGACCACCCGGGGGGCAAAGGCACGCGGCGGACAAGCGACGTTTGCACCCCCCAACTGGACGCCGCAGGAGGCGGACAAAACCAAAGGCAGCGGGCTGATCGAACGCACACGGGTAACCCCCGAGGCTTCTCCATTCGTGATGATATCCGGTGCATCGGCCGATGAGTTAAACTATGAATACCAGGGGTGCGGATCCCTGAGTTATGCCTTTTCCAAAGCCATGACTGATCTGGGGTCAGATTTTACCTTTCGGCAATTATTCTCGTCGATTGCGGCCAACATGAATGTCATTTCACCCAAGCAAACGCCAACGATCGAAGGCGACATTGATTACCTCCTTTTTAAAGGAGAGTACGTAAAGCAGCAACCTTATTTTACCCTCAACCGTATTGTTCAGCCCGACGTGATCCAAGTTGCTGGGGGCCAATTACAACGGCTGTTTAAGCAAACGAGCGTCTTTGTGCTTCCAGCGGGCACAACTACTGCTGATCTCGACAAAGTCGTAGCAAAAGGAACAATCACCAACGCAAAATTCAATGAAGCCGTTGTTAAGCTTGACCGTCCGCTGGAAGACCCTAACGAAAAAAACTACTGGGTATTCGTCGATCAACCCGCCTATGGCGACATTGCCATCCAGGTTTATTTGCACCCATCGGTTGACGATGCAAGCGTGAAGACGGCTATCTCCGCCTTTCTATCGGAAAACCATCTTGGAAAAATCGTCACGGATACCCTCGAAGCCGATGTCATTGTTGAAAAACGGGCAAACGCGTATCAATTGACGGTAGCGCAGGGGGAATCGGCTTTCAACGAAGCCGAAAGCTCACGGGGGGAAGACCTAGCCGCAGAAATCAACGAAAAGTTATTCAATTTTGCACAAGGACAATACCTCAAAAAGCTGAGTCTCAAAAATTACGAATACGAATTTGAGTTCAAACTGATTCCCATTGATTACGACGTTGAACTGGGCATTTCCGGAGATCTGAAGCCGGATACCGCACTTGTCAACGAGGCCGGCATATTTGAGGTAGATCCCGAATCCGATTACGTCGTCTTGCAAGTCACGAACAAGAGCGATCGGCCCTTGTATTTCAGCATCATCGAAATCAATACAAAGGGAGAGATTGCCTCCTTTATGCCCAATGATAATTGTCCGCTGACCGATGAGGAACGCCGCATTGCGCCCGGACAAACCATGACGTTTTCCGACTGTGTATTCTCCTTCGGGCCGCCTTACGAGCGACTTATCCTCAAGGGTTTTGCCACGTCAACGCCGATTAATTTCCAGTCGACAGTGGCTACGAGGGGTGAAGGTACCCGTTCGGCCAATCAGCATCCCTTGGAACGATTTATTCAGCAAAGCTATACGCAAAGCCGTGGGTCAAGCAGCACAAGTGTCACCGGTAAAGTAGACGGGTACAGCTCGGAATTTGTGTATGAAATCGTAAAACGCTAAAAAATGCTTAAAATCTGCGAACTGGCCTGTACGACCATCCTGCTCTTCTGCTGCATCAACGCTTACAGCCAGCCACCCGAAGTCGTTATTCAAAAAGAATACGGCTCTATCGAAAACATCAAATTCTCCCCAAACGGAGAACAGTTTATTACGTATGCGCTAGGGGCTACCGACCTCGATATCAACTTGTGGGATGCCCATTCTAAACTCATGCTGGGCTATGTAAACATCTATTTCGGCAACGGAGAAGGCAGTGGTAAAATCAAATTAATGAACGACGGCATTGTCTATGTAAACGACAATCAACACATCTATCGGTATGACCTAATTGCCAACTCAAATGAGACCATCTACGAAACTGTCTTTCCCAACTATATACACGACTTTGAATGGCTGGACAACCATCAGCTCTTCGTATTGGAAAAAATCTATTCCGAACAGCAAAAGGAGGTGCAAGAAGAATCTCACCATTTCAATGCAGTCATATACGATGCTCAATCGAAGAAAATAGAAATTGAACGGCAAATCAATCAGGAATTAACTGCTGTTGCCATTCCCCCGGCGCACAATTTTCTGCTACTATTGTCAAGTAACGGAAAAGCTCTTTTTTTGGATTCTTCCTTACAAGAATACCGCTCACCCATCACAATAAACCAAACGAAAGCACCAGGCTTTTACTGTTTCGACAAAAGTGGCAAGCACTTAATATACAATGAGCAACTCCACACCGAAATCAAACTATTAGATGTCGAGTCCGGTAACATCGTTCAACGTATACAGTTACCTAAACCACACGACGCTCCAGAAACCAATTTTTTCGCTTCTTCGGTCGATGAACTTTATAACATGATATATATAGCATCAGAAAATGTTTTATATACACATTCAGGATATAACACCATCAGCCGCATTGATTTGGCAACTTTTGAAACAACCGACCATTCGATCATTGACTTTGATGACCAAATCGGCTCACTGGCCTATAATCCGCTTTCTGACGAAGGGTTTATTACCCATGGCAAAACTGGCTCAATGTTCAGGGCTAAATCGAATCTTTCAATTGTTGATTTCGAACACAAAGAAATCCTCGCCCGTATTCAACAGAACTTCACTGCCAACACCAATTGCTTTTCCAATCTCATCACGGTTGGTGGACAACGTTTTTTGACCGCCACAGACCCAGAATCTGGTTCGAAAACCTATCACAATAACCTTACCCTCCACTCACTTGATTTACTGACCACTTCCCGCATCACGTGCGGTTCAAATTGCCTGATATCCCAAAATAGATCGACCGACCATGTGCTGATTGAGATGGGCACCGGCAATCGGAGTTTTCCCCAAAAGTTGGCAGATATCGATATATATGCCGGCATACTGGGAACCAACTGGTTGGGCAGAACCGTCGATTTAAGTCAGCCCGAGAGCGATCCAACAAACATCTTTGAGGACTTTACCAAAATTAATCTCACCGAAATAAGCAGCTGGAAAAAAATCAAAAAATATTCTTCGTATGAGATATTACACTATTTAGACAAGCAGAAAAGGCTCATTGTAGCATTCAGCAATGCAGACGAAACAACAGTCGCCATTTTAGATGAACACGGCAACTTACTTAAAGAAATACCAGCCGAATATTCGGTCAACGCTAAAACGTCTCCAGACGATGCCTACCTAGCTCTCTATTGGTCAGAGGGCAGTAAACACGAACTCATCGTCATCGACACACAAAAGCTGACTACTGTTTATAAAAAAACAGTTAAGGCGGATGATTTGATTACAATTGGGTTCTCTTTCGGCGACCTTCCGGATGATTTTTTCTATTCGTACAATACTTTTGACCATCAAACAGGGTTTCTGGGTCAAGTATTTCGCATTGACCTGCGTTCTTCCAAACCTGCAGAAACACCTTTTTATAAAGGCGATCTTTTTTTTGCGGATTTTGAAGTATCCAATAAAAACAGTCTCATTCTGGGCAATTCACTTGAGAGCTATATCATCTACGATACCAAAGCCGGACATATTGAAGAAAGTGTTTATACTGGAACGGGATCGATTGACCACTTCACGTATTACCCGGGAGAGAATACGTTACTTGTTTCTGGCAATAAACTGTACTCACGTCTGATCAATCTATCAAAAAAAACAGCGGTCACTTATCACCAGTCCAATGAGCATTTTTTTGCCCAAAATGCCGACGGTTACTACATGGCTTTTGACTATATACCCAATAACATCGCTTTTGTTGTAAACAATAAAAGCTATCCGTTTACGCAATTTGACCTTAAGTACAACAGACCCGATAAAGTGATGCTTGACCTAGATATGTTAACCGCAGAGCGGCAACAGCTATTTCAGGAAGCATACAATAAACGGATTTCAAATCTTCAAATCGACACCTCGCTAATCAATCTTCCTATTTCCAACCTTCCATCCGTGAAGTTGACTTATAGCCGAAAATCATTCCATACAACCGATCAGGCGATCCCCGTTAACGTGTCTATGCACGACAGCCTGTCTACCCTGAAAGCCTGGAATATTTGGGTAAATGGTGTTCCACTGTTTGGTAAAAATGGAAAATTGATTGAAGGAACCGTCCAAAACTATTCAACCCATTATCCGATTCCGCTGTCATCAGGAACCAACAACATACAGATATCCTGTACGAATGCCCGCGGGTTAGAATCGATGCGTGAGTCTTTCTCAATACATAGAGTTTCAGACGACACAAAAACTAAGGTATATTATATCGGCGTTGGCGTGTCTGATTACCTGGACACTACCATGAATCTTGTTTATCCTACCAAAGACGTGATGGATTTGGATAAGCTTTTCAAAGAAAAGTATCAAAATTATGAGGCCCATCTACTACTGGATAATAAAGTAACACTTGAAAACTTACAGAAAATTCATGACATTTTGGCCCAGACAACCGTCGATGACCAAGTGATTATTTCTTTTCACGGACATGGATTAGTTGATGATGAGAGTAACTTCTATTTTGCTACTTACGACATGGATTTTGACCATCCACAAAAACGGGGATTCTCTTACGACCAATTATATCAATTGTTTTCATTTGGCTCTTCCAGGAAGAATGTCATATTCCTCGATGCATGCCATAGCGGTGAGATAGACAGCGATGGACAAACGAATACCGTTTCCACGGAGAATACGCAGGTCAAGGCTACCGAAACACCCTTTAACAATAGGGGATCAAAAGCAATTGCCGTTTCAAAAAAAGACAATTTGCAAAACAGCTTTGCATTAAAGCAACGACTATTCAATAATTTCATCGGTTCAGACGGAACAGTAATTATATCGGCATCAGCCGGTGTTGAGTATGCATATGAGAGCGACGAATGGAAAAACGGTGTATTCACATACAGTATTATCAACGGGCTGAAAAACAATCGAGCAGATAGTGACGCAAACGGCCAGATTACGATTTCCGAATTAAAAGCGCATGTATCGCGTCAAGTAAAAGAATTAACAGATGGGCAGCAGACTCCAAATGCAAGACAAGAGAACGTATCAACCGATTTTCAAATTTGGTAAACGGGCAAAAAGAAAGCATGAATTATCATTCAAAATGACCAGTCCCACACTAGCAGACATTTAGGCATCAAATTAGACATAGCTCGATAAATAATTAATGGAACCGGCAGATTCCGAATGTTTCACAAAGCGCGTCGGCGATCGCCCGTTCGTCCATTCCGAGTAAACGCAGATCATCGATAAAGGCCTGATGTTCGGTTTCCAACTGCCTGTAGGTATTCCGGTCAATTAACTCAAAAACGAAAAACGGTAGGTTATTCAAATTAGGAAATGCTTCAGTCGTAACCGTCCACTCAACGTAGCTACCCCCCGCAAACACGCTATTGTCGCCGTAGAGTGCCAGCCGGGAGCCGTCCGTTTCAAACTTAGCCAGTTCTCCCGTTTCGATATTGCGGATCAACACATAGTACGCCGTAGCAAGCGAATCCGTTTTCCAGTTGAACCGGACCTTGGAATTTACCACTTTCGCACTGTCCGTCGGTGTCAGCATTCGCATTTCGCCCCGGAATGCCGCTCCGATCAGCGTCTCATTGCGCTCTCCGCCCACGAACTCCTTCCATACATAGGTTAGGTATTGAGCCGTCATATTACTCCCTCGCGGCTTCCCTTTACGCGCGAGGAGCTGCTGAAAGCCAACGGTTGCCGGCCCCACGGCCTCGTAGGTAACTCCCCGCTGGTCTATCGCCGTCAAGCTGGCACCATTTCCCAGTCTCAACGAAGACGACGCTGTGAGCAATGAGCCCTTTTTCGCCATTCGATCTGCCTTTCCCGTAACAAGGATAACTTCACCCTTTACCTGAAAAACATATAGACTATCCTGCGCTGCTGCAGTCGATATCAGCAGCCAGGCAATCAATCCAAGAGATAGCTTTTCCATGCAAACCTTTTTTTCAAATAAACGACTAAATATTCATAATATCCGATCATTTCGAGTCCCAATAATACCCAGATTAACACAGGCGTTATGCGTACATAAATACCTGATTTCAATAACAGCAACGTAAAATACACTAGGATTACCGAAAGGGAGAGCTGAATGATTTTGGCTAAAATATCAAATGCAAATTCGTTCCGTACATAAAGCCGCATTCCGCCCTTCACTACCAATAAACAGGAAAAAAAAGCCGTTAGGTAAACCAATCCATTCGGAATGCCCATCAAAAACCGACTATGCAAGAGCATATATACGACATTGCCATGGATTTCCACACCGTACATATCCGGCGTTGAACGGCCGGCTATCGACGGATTCATCGGCGTAAAATGCTTATCTTCAATATCGTTGGCATTGCCAGTAGGAGTTCCCAAGTAACCAAAAATGACAATTGCATCCTTTAGCACTGGCAACGATTCATTTTGCAGTACATCGTCGATATCAAGCGTCAGGAAGCCTTGGCTAGCAATACGGTAATCGATTGGCTGTGATTGAGATAGTCGGTCCAATGCTCCTCGCTCCGCATTCTTGCCTGCTAGTCTAGCCAGTCTAACCCCTAAACTTACCGAGGTATCGCCATTCACTTTCACTCCCCTAAATTCACGGATTACCCGACCGCCGTCAGGTTGATCAAGATTGACAAATCCCTCATGGGCAAACCGCTCCCGGAAATAGGGATGACTGGCTACTAGGGCCGTATCTTCCCAATAGAATGCCGCAACCACCCGGTGATGACTCAATGCCTCCCGCAATAAGGAGTCGGAATACGGCTCCTTCAAATCCCTAAACAATAAATCGACGCCAATGGCACTAGGCTGTGCTTCGGCGACCTGTTGCAGCGCTTGGGCGATTTCAAAACGCCCTGCTTGTTTCACATTGACCAGCACAACTTCCTTCGACGTTACCTGATCATAAAAGCCTTCCGAATAATACAGATCATTGAAGCTAAAATCTTCAAACGCCTGCTCAAAGGGATCCAAAAACGATACGTTGACAAAAAGCAAATAAAAAAACAAGGCAACCGTGCCTGTAAGGCACGTACAGAAAAATGCATCTCTCCAAAGGAGGTACCGCTTTGTGTTATTCATGGCTATCGTCGGCTAAGCCCTGCACGGGTTGATTATTTCTGTCAAAGATACCACTCTTTGCCAGAAAGTCAAGGTCAGCATTACGAAAAGCAAGGTATCTCAGGACGTGCGCAGCGATTTCCGGAATGCTTCCGGGGTAACTCCGGTATTTTTTTTAAAAAACTTCGTAAAGTATGAATTGTCTTCGAAATTCAGCATATATGCAATCTCGGCGATGGAACGTTCCGGATTAACCAGCAGTCGTTTGGCTTCTAACGCGATGCGGTTTCGAATTACCTCGCCGGCCGATAGGCCCAATAAGTCTGAGCAAACCGCATTTAAATGATTTGGGGTGATATAGAGCAGCGCCGCATAATCCCTGGGTAACCGTAACTCTGTAAAGTGCCGGTCCACCAACTTGCGGAAATTCCGAAGAAGTGTCGTACTGTAGGAAAGTGGTACGGGCGTGGTCGCTTCCTGCACACTAGTTACATCTAAAAATAGCTTAAGGATCAGCACACGTAACCTATCCAGGTTTCTCGCACCCACAACGGAAGCCAATTCAACCATCTCTTCAAAAAGTCCTGTGAGCGTTGCCTGCAATGATACCGGGATATCGACCACCGACTGCTGGGCTACCCCCTGAAAGAATGGGAACTCGTCGATATAATCCGGCCTCAGTAAAAAAGATTGAAAGAACGAAACCGAGAAATTCAGCACATAGCCATCGACTTCCTCGTCGAATGCCCAATGGTGCACCTGCCCCGGAACCATGGCATAAAGTTGATGCGGCCGGACCGGAAATCGATCAAAATCAATTGTATGATGGCCTTTTCCCTGCGTGAAGTAAACCAGATGATAAAAACGATGACGATGGGGTACGTCTAATTTATGATGTTCTGCATGGTAAAGAGCAAAAGGTCGCACCATAACATCGGGATGAGAAGCGACCAACTCGGCGATATCGAATACCGGATACTGCTGTGCCATGAGACTAAAATACTAATAAACTATCATATCGGAGGACAAAGTAGGCAATTATAAAGCCATTTCCACAAAAAAGTCGCCCGCTTTCCAATCGGAAGGCGGGCGACTTTTTTGATTACTTCGATGGCAATTGGGATTATTCCTCTTCAAACTTCCAGCGCACAAAAGCCTCAATGGCTTCGTATTCCGCCATACCTAAGCCATCATACAGCCGCGCTGTCTCGCGGGTACGTTCTTCAGCACGCACCCAAAACTCACGGGCATCATCTCCAGGAAATACGGGGACATCTTTCTGAGACTGGTGCTTAAAAATTGCGTGTCGTTTTCGCAATACTTCCTGCGGCGAAAGTGGGACAGCCATTTCAATTTCGTGAATTTCGAACTCATGCCATGCGCCGCGATAGAGCCACAACCAGCAATCCTTGGTCCATGCTTCTGTTTCCCTCAGCCTTAACATGGCCTTGTGGATGATATCAAAACATACCTTATGGGTACCATGCGGATCAGCAAAATCACCCGCAGCAAAAATCTGGTGAGGTTTAACCTGTTGCAGCAGCTCCATCGTTTGTAGGATATCGTCCTCATAATCCGGCGTTTTACTGTATTTGCCCCGATCATAAAAGGGTAGGTTCTGAAAATGTATATGATCATCGGGCAATCCCGCGAAACGCGCTCCGGCGATCGCTTCACCTTTACGAATCAGCCCTTTCACGGTCAGCAGCTCCTGCGTATCGATCTGATTAGGCTTCTTATCTGCAATAAACCGCCGCGCATTTTTATACAGGTCTTCGAGTTTTTGAGTATCTAAACCTTGCGACTTAGCAAAATCTGTCGCAAATTCGATAAAGCGAAGCGCATCATCGTCCCATACCGCCGTATTGCCTGACGTTTGATAAGCTACGTGCACGTCGTGCCCCTGGTCTGCAAGGCGGATGAATGTCCCTCCCATGGAGATGACATCATCATCGGGATGCGGAGAAAAGATGATCGAGCGCTTCGTTGCCGGGTCCCGGCGTTCAGGTCGTTGACTATCATCCGCGTTGGGTTTACCGCCTGGCCAGCCCGTAATCGTGTGCTGCAACTGGTTAAAAATATCAATATTGATATGGTATACTGGCCCCTTTTCGGTGGCCAGTTGCGCCATTCCGTTGTTGTTATAGTCATCTTCCGTCAGCTTCAGCACCGGCTTTTTCAGGGTCTGTGAAAGCCAAACAACCGCCTTTTTTATCGTTTTATTATCCCAGATACAATCCTTCACCAGCCACGGCGTATCAAAACGCGTCAGCAGGGATGCCGCATCTACATCGATGACAAATTCGACGTTATCGGAAAGCTGCAGGTACGTAGCGGGCACTTCGGACGACAATTCACCTTCGACCGCTTTTTTCACAATCTCGGCCTTCTTTTGGTTCCAGGCCATCAAAATGATTTCCCGGGCTTTGAAAATGGTGCCGATACCCATCGTAATAGCCTTGGTAGGTACATTTTCTTTACCCCCGAAATCGCGCGACGCATCGCGGCGGGTCAAGTCATCCAGTGTAACCAACCGGGTACCTGAGTTGGGTGCCGACCCCGGTTCGTTAAAACCGATGTGCCCCGTTCTGCCAATACCTAGTATCTGCAAATCTAAGCCACCCAATGCCGTGATTTTTTGCTCGTAGGCCAAACAAAAATCATGGATTTCTTCCATGCTCAGCGTACCATCAGGGATGTGCACATTCTCACGCTCGATATCCACGTGATCAAATAGATTTCGATTCATGAATGTAACATAGCTCTGTTCCGAATCGGGCTGCATGGGATAGTACTCGTCAAGGTTAAAGGTGATTACATTTTTGAAACTGAGTCCCTCTTCCCGATGTAAGCGCACCAATTCCGCATACACTTTTACAGGGGTTGCACCTGTAGCAAGGCCAAGGATGGCCTGCTCACCTTGTTCTTGTTTGCCGCGAATTAAATCGGCAATACGTTTTGCTACGGCTAGCGAAGCCGCGGTAGGATCGGAGTAAACGCTCACGGGTGCTTTCTCGAAGCGTGTTTCTTCCAGTAAATTTAATCTTGCCATCTGAGAAATTACGTATAAGGTGAGACGCAAAAATAAATATATTTACTTGAAAAAATAATTAAAGAGAATATACTTCCTTAAATTTTTTTTAAAACGGACAAACAATCGTGTGCGTAAGAATTAAGCAAACGGTTGCGTTTATCAAATGCTTTGATAACTCAACAAACTATCCTATACTTGTTTGTTATTACCGTGTTCGCTCTTGCCGTACACCCAATTTTCCATTATGAAATACAATCGTAGAAATTTTCTAAAGAGTGCTACCCTCCTATCTGGGGCTGTGGCAGCATTGCCCGCGGTGGCACACGAGGTTGCGTCTGAAGTCCAACCCACAAAGCCTCAACGCTTCAATATGAGCGGATATGCGGCTCCAAAAATCGACAAAGTTCGGATCGGATTCATCGGTTTGGGCCAACGCGGGCCAGGCGCTGTACAACGGATGTCGCATATTGATGGCGTGGAAATTAAAGCGCTCTGTGATAAGGATCCCAGCAGGGCCTCAAAAGCGCAGGGAATTCTGACAAAAGCCGGGCTCCCGAAGGCCAAGGAATACAGTGGCGAAGAAGGCTGGAAGGACATGGTAGCCAACGAAGACCTCGACTTAGTTTACATCTGTACGCCATGGAACCTGCATACACCGATGGCGGTCTTTGCAATGGAACATGGTAGGCATGCGGCGAGCGAAGTGCCTATCGCGATTACGCTCGATGAATGCTGGCAACTCGTTGAAACTTCCGAAAGGACTAAAAAGCATTGTATGATGCTTGAGAATTGCTGTTATGACTTTTTCGAGATGCTGACCCTCAATATGGCCCGCAACGGCTTGTTCGGTGAGATTATGCACGCCGAGGGTGCATACATCCATGACCTGTTAGGCTTAAATTTCGATAAGGACGGCTATGCTGATATGTGGCGGCTACGTATGAACGCCACCCACAACGGCAATCTCTACCCTACGCATGGATTGGGCCCGATTGCGCAATGTCTCAACATCAATCGGGGCGACCGGATGGATCACTTGGTATCCATGTCGACCAACGATTTTATGATGGCTGATACCGCTGCTGCAAAAGCAAAAGACGATGCTTTTTTCCAGCCCTTTGCCGGAAAATCGTATCGAGGCAACATGAATACGACACTGATTCGCACGGCTAAGGGAAAATCCATCATGGTACAACACGATGTAACCTCTCCCCGCCCGTACTCACGCATCCACCTCATCAGCGGTACCAAAGGAGTAGCTTCCAAATATCCTTCACCTGAACGGATAGCGTTTGGCCACGAATGGATTAGCGACGAGGAATTGAAAGCACTCTATACAAAATATACTCCACCGCTGATCAAACACGTAGGCGAGGTGGCTAAGCAGGTGGGTGGTCATGGTGGGATGGATTTCATTATGGATTGGCGCCTCATTGACTGCCTCCGTAATGGATTGCCGCTTGATCAAGACGTGTACGACGGGGCATTATGGAGCAGCATTTTTCCATTGAGTGAACAGTCTGTGGCAAAACGATCCCGTTCGCTCGATGTACCGGATTTTACCCGGGGTGCCTGGCAAACGAATAAACCGGTGAATCTTACATTGGAAGGCGGAGCAACGACCGGCGTCAGAAAGGGCTGACCTGTAGGAGCCGTTCGACTGCCTGCTGTAACGTCTGCTCCTGTTTAGCGAAGCAGATACGGACCAGGTGCTGGTTTATGTCCCGATAGTAAAAAGCTGCGATGGGAATCGTGGCTATGCCATGTTGTTTCGTCAACGTTTCGCAAAATTCTTTTTCCGGCAGCCTGCTGATTGCCGAGTAATCGGCAACCAGAAAGTAGGTACCTTGGCAGGGTAAGGGGCGAAAACCCGTTTCTTGGAGTGCAGTTTCCAGAAAATCACGCTTTTTCTGGAAAAACGCACCCAGTTCGAGATACGCTTCTGCATCCTTCATAAAATCAGCCAGCGCATGTTGTATGGGTGTATTGACGCTAAATACATTGAATTGGTGAACTTTCCGAAATTCCGCGGTTAGTTCATGGGGAGCTAGGCAATATCCCACCTTCCAGCCGGTAGTATGGTATAGTTTACCGAACGAAGCCACCACAAACGCACGTTCACGAAGCGATGGGTAATGTGCTGCGCTGCGACGTTGTACTCCGTCATAAACGATATGCTCATACACTTCGTCGCTTAATACATAGCAATCGGTGTTTCGAATGAGCTGGATCAACTGTTGATAATCGGTATCACTTAATACACGAGCTGTCGGATTATTGGGCGAATTGATCACGATTAGCCGGGTTTGGGGTGTTATCAAAGCAGCAACGACACTCCAGTCAATGGCAAAATCCGGAGCTCTTAGGATCACGGGCTTGGGTATTCCACCAAAGACCTGTACCGTAGGACCATATGCGTCGTAAGCGGGCTCAAACAAGATCACCTCGTCACCCGGACGGATCAACGTTGCCATGGCCGTAAAAAGTGCCTGCGTAGCACCGGCGGTAATGGTAATCTCTGTGTCAGGATGGTAGCATACATCAACGGTTGTCGCTACTTTATCACTGATCTGTTCGCGCAATGCCCTCACACCAGCCATCGGCGCATACTGATTGGGTCCAGTGCGTAAGTACTGTTCGACCAACGAAATGAGTCGCGGCGAAGGATCAAAATCAGGAAACCCTTGCGAAAGATTGATCGCCTGATGTTGAAGCGCCAACTGCGACATGTGCGTGAAAATGGACGTGGCCGTGTTGGGTAGTTTGGAGGTAAGATTCCGCATTTTTGACAGACAACCGATGGTTAAAAAGCAATATTTTCACGAAGTATTTCCCGATAAAAGCGAACGCTATCTTCCAACTGTGCGATATAGGCTTCCTTATCCAGTATAATTTTATGGTATAGCTCTTTTTCCTCGTTGATAAATCGATCAATGTGCCCTTTCGTCGCGCCATTCCCCAATAATTCGGGAAGCTCCGTTTCCAGCACTTCCGCAATCTGTGCCAGGCGATCGATGTCAATACGGGTTATCCCGCCTTCAATATTTTGATAAGTCTTCAATGCAATGTGCAATGCCTCCGCCATATCTGCTTGCGATCGCCCCCGTTCCCTTCGTAGGCGTCTGATGTTACCTAAAATATCCGATTGCGCCATAGTTTTTTCCCCGTGTTAACACCCTATCTGTATGTACAAGGCAAAGGTAAAATTTTTTACTAAAAAGACTACTAAACTGGTAGATTATTTTTCTGATAACACACAAGTAACAGGCACACAAGGAGTTTGTTTGTTGTTTAGTGTAAGCGGCGGGTGGAGACACTCGCCGTTTTTCAGTATTACTCTTCGTACAGTTGTACAGCGCTGATCCCCTGATCGCCAAGCGCATTGATTACGTCCAACGCCTTAATGCTACCTTTAACAGAAAGAAGAAAATGATGCGAAAGATAATCAACACACCAATCGACGATATTGGGCAGGTTGTCCATGACAAGGGAAAGCCGCTCCAATTGGGACGGCGCTGCCACCGAGGTTTCAAATTTCATGATTTCCATAACTTCTCCTTTTTTTGTATAAACTGATTTTATGGTTTTAATACCATCGTGGATGGCATATCTTTAAGCCACTCTTCCTTTTCCTGTGTCAGTTGCGCCCAAGTTGAGAGGCTAACGAGCATCAAATCGAATGATTCCAGTCTGATCGCGCTGATTTCCGGTTCATTTATCAAATTAACATGATTAGGCGCGGCATAATCGATTGCACGAACCGCTTCTCTAAATTCCAATGTGTTCTTCATGACATTGTTGGCATCCAACAACGTAATATGCACCGCCCCATTCTGAATGAATTTTTGGATGTATACCAACAGAAAGCTGTCACTGATGGAATATATCGGCACGATGACACCGCGGCATTCGTCCATGCCCTTATCAATCAGGATCCCCAGAGGAATCTGAACAGCTTTGATCAGGTTTTTTGTCCGCTCATCGAAATAACCAGTCGAAAATAAGTTGTCCCGACCGGTAAGTGTTTCATAAATCCGCTCAGGATTAATGACTTTACTGGTAAATCCCAGAATACGACCCAATACGGTCCCTTCAAACACAGATTGCCCGACACCTACTAACAGAAGGTCGTAATCATCGGCATTAGAAACCGAAACAATGTCATCATCGATGTCATCTGTGGGTTTAAAAATAGGGGTGAAACGCTGTCTTAATTTATTTCCTTCTTCTTCCAGTAAAGCAAAACTTTCGCGCTCGTATTCGACGGAATTAAAGTGATTCAATTCGTTCCCCAGGGAAAGATGAAGGGCAGTGACCGTGGAATTTTCGCTGGATTTTCGGGTAAGCATATGCGCAATGCGAAGCAATAATTTTCCGGTATAGGGATTTCCGAAAGAAATAAGAACATTGTACTTGTCTTTTTTGGTCAATAAGGTACTGCGGGACTCACGCGCTTTGAAGACACGGTTGAATAGATCCAACAACGGGCCGGTCATAAAAGTAGTAAACAGGGCCATTAACACCAAAATTGCAAACATTTCCGGAGTCAGTACCCCAAGATCGTATCCGATATTGAGTGCCACCAACTCCATCAGACCGCGGGTATTCATCAATGCACCGATCGTTAAGCTCTCGTACCAACTTCGCCCCACAAACCGCGCAGAAAGTGCGCTCCCCACGAATTTACCGGTCACGGCAACGGCAACCACGATCAAACAAAGTTGCCAGAGCCCGGGTTCGTTCAACAAGCCAATCTGGGTACGCAATCCCGTAAAAACAAAAAACAGTGGCAACAACAGCACCAACGCCACATCTTCCACCTTCTCGGTGAAAATATTCCGGAAATTAATGTTTGCAGGCATAATTACTCCGGCCATAAACGCACCAAACAAGGCATGAATACCGATTACTTCGGTTACCCATGCTGATAAAAGCAGTGTCATGAAAAAAAGACCTACCACCGGTTTGCTCAACCGCTCCTTGGTGGAATGAAGTTCCCCGATACGTTGGATGAATGGACCAACGAACCGCAGCATCAGAATCACATACAGAATCGCAAAGAAAAGGGTAAAGCCTGCACTGGCCAGCGATCCGGCTTTTACCACGGCGATAACCGCTGCCAGTAGGCACCATGCGGTAATATCGTCTGCCGCCGCACAGGTAATCACAATGGAACCAAGCTTGGTTTTGGTAATACCTCGTTCCTGTACAATTCGTGCCAATACCGGGAAAGCGGTGATGCTCATGGATATCCCGATAAACAATGCATAAGAGAGAAAGGGTACCTGCGGCGGCGCCGTTTGTTGATAAATGAAATAAGCCAACCCCATCCCCAATGCAAATGGAAAGATGATACTGGCATGGCTGATAATAACCGCGTCATGTGCTTGCTTCCTCAACAATTTGAGATCGAGCTCCATCCCCACCACAAACATGAAGAGAATTAGGCCGATCTGACTCAGTACGCCCAAATTAGGCAGTGAACTGACAGGAAATAAAAAGGCTGAAAACTCAGGAAAATAGAGTCCCAATACTGATGGACCCAATACGATACCGGCGACCGTCTCGCCAATAACCGATGGTTGGCCAATTTTTCTGAAAAGCATACCAAATACCCGGGCCACTAAAATGATCGCGATAATCTGCAACAGCAAAATGGCTAAAGGGTAGGCTAAATTCGCACCTATGGAAGCTTGAAAATGCTGCCACCCACTTTCCGACATCACATGTTCCGGCATTTCGGAGCCATTTTCCAGCAGTCGGCCCCTTGAAATGATCCAGTACCCAAGCCCGGAAAATCCTCCGATCACACACAAATAAAAAAGCCAATTTTTCAGTTTCATTATTCCAGTTGCCGTATGATTGATAGTTCAGAACATCAATTATACTATTTTCGCAGCCGATAATAACCCGCCCTACGTGCTTTTTGTACTGAAAAATTTATTTTTTGTACCGACTAACCCGACATCCGGTTTTTAAGATCTGCCCGGTATTGTGCAGATAATGGAAACCGGAGCGGCATACCGCTTCCAGAAAAAGAACAAGATACCCATTGCTGGGTATAACTCGTGATCGCATTTACGGCAATTATTGTTTTGCGATTAATACGGCAGAACCTATTCTTGGGCAATAACAGGAGGAGTTGGTCAAAGGTAATATTTTTTGCCAGCACCCAGTTACCATCCCGGTAAGCAATCTCTTTGTCGCGCCGATCATTCGCAGCTACCTCGATGAATGCAATTTCGTCGCTCTTCACCCGAACCTTTCCTTTGCTGGTATTCAGTTCGAACGCATGTTCTGCAGGTCTTCTCACCGCCAGCCAATCCCTTGCCTTCGCAAATGCTTTTTCCAAGCGGTCAAGCTGATAAGGTTTCCGGAGATAATCGACAGCATCTAAATCGAACGCTTCTGAAGCATATTCCTTGTATGCGGTCGAAAATATAACGGCCTTGTCTTTCAATCGTTGAGCCAATTGGAGCCCATTGCCGCCCGGCATACGAATATCTAACACACACGCATCAAAATCCAGCCTATCCAATTCATTCAGAAATTTCGCTGGATTATTAAAGGACTTCACGACCTCAACTTCGGATAACTGGCCGCAAAGCATCTGCAAATACTGCAATGCGGGGAGTTCATCGTCTACCAGTATACACCTAATGCTCGGCATGAAGTTTAATCTCAAGTCTTACCTGGTACGCATCGCCATTTGTTTCTGTTGTCAACCGATACTGCTGATCGTAGATCCGGTCGAGGCGATTTTTGAAGGCCTTATTTCCCAAGCCTCCGCGTTGATCTCCACCTCCGACGATATTTGGCTGAATCTTGTTCGAAACCGACAGTAAAAACAAATCATCCTTCGCCTCAAAAATCACCGAAATGAACGAATTTTCGCTTTGAATATCAGCGTGTTTAAAGGCGTTCTCAATCGGATTGATGGAAATAAATGGTGCAATCATCAAATCACCGCACGTCTCGGAAATCTTTTTCCTCACGTGGAGATCAAAAAGCGGGCTTATTTTCAACCGGTTGATTTCAATCAGATTTTCGGCAAAGGCAATTTCCTCTTTTAGTCGAACAAAACGGGTATCTGATTCATAAAGGATATAATCCAGCACATTGGATAATTTATCCAGCGCATAATAGCTTTGGTATGCATGTGACTGTATGGCGTTCAGCGCATTTTTAAGCAAATGTGGATCCAGCTTGTATTTAAACAAGTCGGCAACTGCATCGGTAGCACCCATTTTACTTTTGTCGATCTTCTCGTTTAACCTCCGTATCTCTTTTTTAGATTCAGCCAATCGACGATAGCAAATAAATATTCCTACCATGCAGAGTATAAGCAGTGCAAACCATACAAACGAAAATGGCAGGTTAAACATCCTTACGTATAGATCGTCCATCACAAAAATCAATAAAAGATTGGGTAAGCCAAAATAGTATCCGCATTATTTGGAATCAACAAAAAAAGCGCCCCGATAGCAGGGCGCTCAGTCATGCGTGAATGCAGTGAACGTAACCAACTAAAAAATGTAGCGCAATGTAACACCGTACGTCCGCGGGTCGCCCAATACACCGGCATAATGCCCGGCATTGCCTGCTCCGGGCAGTAATTGTTCAAAATAATCCTTGTCAAACGCATTGCGAACCCAAAGATACAGTGAGACACCCTCCGCAGCGCGAAAACCGGTCCGTCCGTTCAACAAGGTATAGCCGTCCACATTCAGGTACTTGGAAGGAGAAGGGCTTGAAGAAAAGGACGACCGATAAAACCCATCTACCGCAAAGATAAACTCACCTTCCTGCCCAAACAATGAGGTGGTTCTTGTGGTTGCTTCTCCGCCAAAGGACGCTGCCCACTCCGAAATACCAGGTAATTGTCCGCCCGAGATATCCTTGAACGTGGGACCGCCTGTTTCTTCCAACGGCGGCGGAGCGTTGGTAAAACGCACATACATGCCATCGGTGTATGCTAAGGAACCGTAGAGCGAAAAGAAATTATTGAACTTCACGTTCCCATCCAATTCGAGCCCTCTCACCCGGATCTGCTCCGCATTGGCCAGATAGCCACGGTTTACAGAAAGGTCTGCCGCTTGCACCTGAGCCTGGTAATTTTTCACGTCGGTGTTGTACACCGTCAGGCCGAGTGATACATTGCGTGCAGGCTGTGCTTTCACGCCCACTTCATAATGACGCACGCTTTCTGGCTTGATCACGGCCAGTTCGAGCATGGTCTCCCCATTTTCTCTGGGCAACCCGCCCAGATTCAAACCAACCGGCCTGAATCCCGTTGAAAATGTGGCGAACGCATTCATCTTGTCGGAGGGTTTAAAGGCCACGGTCAGTTGTCCCGACACATCGGTATCATCGATATTCGCCTCGAACTCCTGTGCGCTATATACTGCATTTTTTATCGCCAGTAGGTCTGGGTCATCGGTTTGTAACCCACCATACGTTTCACGGCGGAAGTCCACCGATTTATCGTCGTAATTCAGCCGGATGCCGGGAAGCACCCGGAACTGTGGAGTAATGGCCCAGTCGACCTGGGCAAAAACCGCCCCACTGAAGGTCTTCAGGCTGGGGTAAGTCTTAATTCCATACCCCTCCAACAATCCCGGGGTCTGCCAAAGAGGGCCTTCCGAATTCTGCGAAAAGCGCCATTGGTCGCTGCCGGACTCTTCGGTATGTGCGGGATCCGCATTTAACGACTGCCCCAATGCAAAGACGCCGATTACGGCACTTAGGTTGTTCGATAGGTCACCTGTCCAACGCACCTCCTGCGACCATTGCTCGTGACGTGAAGGTGCCTGTGAAAGCGCAAGCCCCTGTAATCCTGTGAAATCACGATCATTTGAAGGCATCCAGTTCCAATACCTCCATGCCGTGGTAGCGGTCAGCGTACCGGGCCCCACCTTTACATCCACGTTCGCCGAAACACCCCCAAGATCTTGACCAGACCGCCAAGGGGTATCGTGGTCAATCAGTCGGTCGAACGGGTTGCGGCTTGGCAGCTCGTATCCCAAATCGGCGATAATCTGCTCAAACTGCCGATACGCCGGTCGCTGGGTCTGCACCACCCCGGCAATTACCTGTGCGTAGCCATTCGGCCGCTGGCGGGACGCATCTCCTGTTATCAATACCTGCCAACCTTCAGACGGTGCATACAGGAGCTGTCCCCGCAGTCCGAGGTTATTCAGGTCATTCAACCGTTGCTGTGTAGCTACATTGTATAGCAATCCATCCCGCTGTGTACCGCTGAATGACACACGTGCAGCCAAATGCTCGCTTAACGGACCGCTCACCGATGCTTTTGCCTGGATGAATCCGTAATTTCCGTAGCTCAGTTCGGCCCTTCCTTCCGGCGTGAATGTGGGCTTGCGGGTGGTAACGTTGAACGCACCGGCTACGGTATTTTTGCCAAACAGGGTCCCCTGTGGCCCACGCAGCACTTCGATTTGTTCCACGTCAATAAAATCCAGCGTAGTCGCCGCTGGGCGCGCGTAGTAAACACCATCTACGTAAAAACCTACTCCCGGATCGATGCCATCGTTCGTCAGGCCAAACGTTGTCCCCAAACCTCGGATGCTCAATCCCGTGTTGCGGGGATTGGACGAATATAACTGTACAGTGGGCACCATTTCCTTCAAGCGGTTTACATTGAAAGCACCGCTTTCTTCCGCCAGTGTGCCACTGACTACCGAAACCGGTATAGGAACATTTTGCAGCAATTCCCTGCGGCGTCGGGAGGTAACCAACACTTCGCCCAGGCTTGCAGCGCTGCGCTCCAATTCGATGGTTATGGGGCTTTCGGTGACGACTACTTGTTTCGTTATGTAACCGATGTATGAAACAATCAATGTTACAGGCAGCTTTTGACCTGTCACAAATTGAAAGTGTCCCAGCCTATCCGTCTTGGTGCTATGTGTGATACCCGCAAGCTGCAAGGTAGCGCCTGCAAGCGGCTCCCCGTTTTCTGCGTCCAGCACCACGCCGCCAAAGGACGCATTAATCAATGGAGTGGTTTCCTGGGCATTCGCAAGCAGCCCTGTTTTCAATCCCAAGGCGATAAAGACGAATACGCGCAGTATTGTTAGATGAGTACGTATTGGTTTTAACATATACAATCAGATTTTTACTTTATACCGTCACTACAGCCAAACAGACATGCATCGCAAAGCATATAAGTCGTGTAGAACGAAACAAAAGTATACTGATTTAGTAGACATTAAAAGGACTAATAACTGCGTAATATAGGAAGAAAATATGCGTATCTGGAGTTCCTTCTTTTCAATAGGCTTAAAGCCGGATAAAACAGTCCAGGCTGAGGTGAACAAAAAATAACGATGGTACGTATTAAAAGAATACGTTCAACAACGAATAGAGCGAAGTAATTATAATTAGTAATCCCACAATAATAAACAACGCCTTTTGTGGAATCTTTTTGGTTACATACGCTCCCAATGGAGCAGCCAAGCTACCTCCTAAGATCAATCCGAGGATAATTTGCCAACTCTGGATCCCGGTAAAATAGATCAATATCCCAGCTGTAAAGTACGTAACGAAAAACTCGGCGGTGTTTACCGTGCCAATGACCTGGGCAGGGGCATTCCCTTTGCTGATTAGGTTGGATGTCACAATCGGCCCCCAGCCCCCCCCGCCTATCGCATCGAAAAAGCCACCGAAAGCAGCCAATATCGGAGCATGCTTCACATTTCGCTTTATCTCAAGTTTTTTTCGCAAGGATTTCAACAAGATGACTACTCCCAAAATAAGCAGGTACGCATTAACAAACGGCTTGATATAACCGCCATCAAGGACTGTTCCGAGTAAAAACGCCCCCAGTGATGCACTAAGTACCCCCGGAACAATCAGCTTGAAAAATAATGGCTTATCAAAATTACCCAATTTAATATGTGATAATCCAGAAACTCCAGTTGTGAATACTTCTGCGGAGTGTACGGCGGCAGAAGCTAATTTAGGAGGCAGCCCGTATCCAAGTAATACGGCGCTCGATGTCGCGCCGTATGCCATTCCAAGTGCACCGTCGACAATCTGGGCGATAAATCCAGCCAGCACAAACCAAAAGAATGTAGAATCCACGTGCCAGTCACTTGCGCTGGCAGTAGGAAGGTATTTCACCAACAAAATACCTATCAAGGTAAGCTTGAGCAAAACCATTCCAATGGAGATGTGTTTAGCTGTTATTCTGTTGGCGGTGAGATTGATAACCTTAGCCCTTACGGATTGAATCATCTATTTTTACTTATGTTTATTGCTCTTGCGTTTATTTTAAAAGCCCACAAACATACGGAAATATCTATAATCTATAAACTAAGTAGACTACTTATTTTAAAAAAACAATGTAACCGACAGCTTTTTTGGGAAGATCCGATTTGGCGATTACCCAAACAACCACCAAGCAACAGCCAACGTGATCAATATATTGAACGATTGAGCGATTAAAAAAGCCCAAAAAGGTTTGATGCTATTGTGCGCCAATAAATCTTTAAAATTTGTTTCCAAACCGATGCTGGTAAACGCCAACGCGAACCATAGGCCTTGAATATCCTTGAGTCCACCCTTCACTTGACCTACGGTATCAACATTCAAGACAAATGAAAACAACAACGATGCCCCGATAAATCCCAATACAAACTTAGGAAAACGTTCCCAGATTACCCCCAAGCTGGGTTTTTCTACCTGCTCCCCTTTCGGAGTACCCCGATAGGTCCAATACACGGAAATGGCTAAGGCAGCGATGCCCAACAGCACATTTTGCGAAAATTTGACAATGGTGCTGATTTCTAACGCGCGCTCGCCCACTAAGCTTCCTGAAGCAACTACCGCACCCGTCGTATCAATACTACCTCCCAGCCAAGCACCGGTAACCTCCTGCGAAAGTCCAAAAACTTTGGCAAGGTAAGGCATGGCAATCATCATCGGTATCGCTGTAATCAATACCATTGAAACCACATATGATAACTTCTTCGAATCGCCCTTAATCGCCCCGGAAGTTGCGATCGCGGCGGAAACTCCGCAAATCGACACCGCACTGGAAATCATCATGGTCAGTTCGTCATCCACTTTCAGTTTACGACACAGCCAAAAAGCGAAATACCACACCGATAGGACAACAATGAGTGATTGCACCAAGCCTAAAGATCCCGCTTTCAGGATATCCGAGAAAATGACTCGGGTACCTAAAAGTACCAATCCAATCTTTACCAACAATTCTGCATTCAGGGAGTTCCTAAACCACTGGGGCAGCCTAAAAAAATTTCCGATCAGCAAACCGATCAACAAACTGAAAATGACCGTCTCTAACCCCAACTCATTCAAAAACAGGTTTCCAGATAATATCAATGAACCAAGGGTTAACACAAATACAAGGGGAAATCCCAAAAGCTGCGATTTGACGGACTTTCCAGTAACGAACGCGCCGATGATGACAATGGCATAAGCAAACAAGAACTGAAAGAAAACGCTGACTGCGTTGGTAGCCGTAAATAAGGACACCAATGCCGAACCGTCATTCCATTCATACCTAGGAATCGGGATGGACAAGCCCAAAACAGCCAATAAAATAATTAGAAAACCCAAAAGGACCACAGCCCAATCTTCGGTTAGTTTGATGGTTATTGATGACATGATAACGAATTAGTTAGATTCAAAAAATATCTTTTAAGACCTGCATAGCCGCATAGTATCCCCCCATGCCATGCACGCCACCACCCGGCGGTGTTGATGCCGAGCATATATAAATACCTTTTGCCGATGTCCGATAAGGCGAGAACCGCAATGCCGGCCGGTTGAACAGCTGAGCAATATTTACAACACCGCCATTGATATCCCCACCGATATAATTAGGGTTATATGTTTCCATTTCCGTGGTATTAAACGTATGTGTAGCCAATATGGTATCCCGGAACCCAGGCGCAAACCGTTCCACCTGATCGATAATCGCTTGGGTCATATCCTTTGTAGATCCATTAGGCACATGGCAATAGGCCCAACCGGTATGTTTCCCTCCCGGGGCCCTTGAGTCGTCAAATATACTCTGTTGCGCAAAAAGTACAAAGGGTTTAGTTGGATGTTTGCCTTGCCATACCTGCCGTTCTCCATTTGCCACCTCCTCAAACGTTCCGCCAAGATGCACGGTTCCCGCTTTACGCGCCGCTTCCGATCGGAAAGGTACCGGTTCGCTCAGCGCCCAATCTATTTTGAATACACCCATGCCATACTTATGGCGTTTCAGTTGCCATCGATAGAGTGATGATAACCGGTTGCCGCAGATTGTTAACAGTTGCTTGGCCGACACATCAAAGAGAACCGCCTTTGCATCCGGCAGGTCGTCCAGCATTTGTACTTCGGTATGGGTACGTATCGTTCCACCAAGGGACTGGAAATAACTCGCCAATGCATTGGCGATGCTTTGAGACCCACCTTTTGGTATGGGCCAGCCCCTGCGATGCCCTGCGATAGTCAGTACAAACGCAATGGCCGATGACGTTAGATTTTCCAGGGGAATCATGCTATGCGCTACAATACCGGCCCATAGGCCTCGCAATTCCCTTGTTTGAAAGCGGGCGGCTATTTGCTTACCCGATTGAAGTGATTTCAAGCCGAAAGCTGCTAACCTAAAGGGATTGGCTGGAATTTTTAGCATCGGTCCTAAAATGTGGGTATCAATCTGCGGCCAATTTCTTACCAACGGCTCGAATAACGTGCGATAGGCTTTGCCATCGGTACCTGAATATATAGCCGTCGTATCCAGTGATTGGTATAACGCACCTGCGCTACCATCGTCAAATGGATGAGCGGCCAACACCTCAGGATGGATGTATTCAAGGCCAAAGTCTTGCAGGGGCAAAGATCGCAGGAAGGGGGAAGCTACGCCCATGGGATGAACAGCCGAACATATGTCATGGTGAAATCCAGGCAACGTCAGCTCCGCCGTGCGCATTCCGCCGCCAATGGTGCCCTTTGCCTCCAGCAGCAACACCTGTAATCCCCGCTGCTGTAACGTGATAGCTGCTGCCAACCCATTCGGGCCGGAACCGACGACAACAGCGTCGTATGATGGATATAAACTCAAGCTGAAGCGATTATCGGGCTAAAGTACGTAAAAAGAATTAAGGTATTAACGGGTAATTCTACTGCTTTCGAAGCGGTTCCGCTAGATATACTTCTAATTCTTCGTTGATGCGATGATACGTATTTGCTTCTTGTTCCGCTAGTCGGTCGGTAAAAAGGATACCCAGCAGGTGGTCGGTTTCATGCTGAAAAATCACCGCGGTAAAACCCTCCACCATTTCCTCGTGGTCATGACCCTTGATATCCTGATAAGTGAGATGTATGGTATAATTTCGAAGTACTTGCCCCATTGTGTCGGGAATAGACAGGCAGCCTTCCAGTCCTTTGCGGAGCAATTTAGACCGCCAGGTAATTTTGGGATTTAGATACAATTCCAATGGTTCCCCTTTTTTGTCAAATCGCTGTACCCAAATAACATTTCGGTTGATACCCACCTGCGGGGCAGCTATACCTACCCCAGGATGCAACGAATCCGTCACCGCAAGATACATCCGTTTCGCCAACAGTGGCAGCGTTTCTTCTTTGGGGTCAATGTCTTGGGATAGCGTTTTCAGTATACGGGCTTCATCAGCCACCGTATCCTGGATCACACGCAATAATTGCGTCGTATCACCCGAACGGATAAGACCTCGTTCTTTATCGTTAAGTGGCTGTGGGGGCGCTGTGGGTTTTGGCCGTTCTTTTATTTGACCCGTATATTTCTTCTCCCCCGCACGAACCGCAGCTGCCAGATTGTTTTCCGCAGGCGGCACGGGGCAACGGTATCCGCTGCTATACGCACAGTACGGATTATAGGCGTTGTTAAAATCGATAACAAGACGTCCGTTTTTGATATCCGCTAATGACAAATCTAGATATCTGCCTCCCCCATACGTCTCGTTACCATTCGTTGAATCGGTAAATGGCAAGAAAAGATGGTCGCGATAAATGGGATTGGCAAAAAGATCAAAGCTCCGATACAATACCAGTTCTCTGGCCTCCCCCTGTAAATGGAACCGCGCCCGGGCGTATCGAATGTATTCCTTACTGGTACCGTCAGACGTTGGCATGCGAAAAGAAGATTCATTAAACAACCGTTCGACATGCGCCTCAACCCGAAAGGTACTGTCCGGGTCGTAATAATGTATATGTGGAATATCTTCTGCCGTCAGCGGTGATGTGGGATCTTTTCCAAGCTGTTCGAGTTTCGCCTGGCGAGCCTCCCAAACGCTGTCGGGATTATATTGTCCTTTGGATGGTAAAACGTAACAACAAATCCCTAGAATCATTGTCAATAATTTTGAAACGAATTGTACTTTTTTCGTCATATAATTAAAAGCATTGAATAATTCACAAATATACATTATTTTTGTCGACTCATTTAATAGACATTATTACAATGGAGACATTTTTTACTCGAAGGCGTCGTCACGCCGCAGCAAATTTTTCCGTCCATCCCATAAAGCAACGAATGCGAATGTGCTGCTAACCCCGCAGCCTGCTTCTACGACTTTATCTTTACATTCATTTTCAAACAATAATCCATGAACAAGACAACTTGTACAGGTATCTTTATATACCTCTTTTCGCTGCTGGTGCCATTGATCGCGTTCAGTCAGCAACTTGATATTACGGGTAGCGTCGTCGACGCTAAGTCCAATTCGCCCCTAGCGGGCGTATCCATATCCGTCAAAGGGAAACCGGTTTCCGCTCAAACCGATTCTAAGGGCACCTTTATGCTCGCAGGCTTATCCCCTACGGATGTGCTGGTATTTTCTTTTGTAGGATACTTTCCCCGCGAAATTGCAGTGAATCAGCAAGACCCACCGTTAGTTATACAACTTACCAGCAGTACCGAGAATCTCGATGAGGTGGTCGTGACTGCATTCGGTGTATCGCGCGCGAAGAAAGCCTTGGGTTATGCCGTTCAGGACGTCAACGCCCAAGAACTAGCTACCCGTCCTGCCAACGCCTTGGGTGCAATATCCGGCAAAGTAGCCGGTCTTCAAGTAATCCCTTCCGGCGGCAACTTAGGCGGCTCCACCCGCGTGTTGCTACGGGGTATCAATTCCATCAGCGGCAACAACCAACCGCTCTACATCATCGACGGTACACCGATAGATAACACCGACCTGAACAGTTCCTCCATGATTAATGGTAGCGCGGGCAAAGATTTCGGCAACCTTATCCAAGATCTTAACCCCGATGACATCGCCAATATTTCGGTACTGAAAGGTCCTTCTGCCGCCGCACTTTACGGTTCGCGGGCTGCTAATGGCGTCATCCTCATTACCACTAAAAAGGGCGAAGGTGCAGACAAATTTAACATCACCTTCAATACCGGCATTGAACTGGAAAACATCGTTAGGTTACCCAAGCGCCAGCACCTGTATGGACAAGGCTATACAAACTCATTTGCCACCGCAACCATCAACGGGCAGACATACAACATCGTTAACTATGAAGCAGACGAAAGCTGGGGGCCGAAGTTGGATGGCACCCCTGTATTGCACTGGTACAATCTCGATCCGGAATACCCGGCCGACTACCTGAATCCCCAGCCATGGGAGTACCCCGAGCATGACGTATCCTACTTCTTCCGTACGGGTGTTTCCAATACGAACAACCTCGCTATTTCCGGATCATCGGGCAATACGGCCTATCGCCTGTCCTATACAAATCGCAACGTAAGGGGCACTACTCCAAATTCCAGTTTGGGCAGAAACACCTTGAACTTCGCCGGATCGACGCAGTTCGGCCGACTAAAGGTATCCAGTAACCTCAGCTATACCCATAACAACACGCTGGGTAGGCCATGGGCGGGTGCTTCCAACCGAAACATCATCCTCGAAGCCTTCCAATGGGGTGGTGTGCAGGTAGACTATAAGCGACTTGCGGAATATAAACGGCCAGATGGCACGCCACGCGCATGGAATCGTACCGGCTACCAAGACACGCCAGCGGCAGAGGCAACGCGATTCATCGACAACCCGTACTGGTCTGCCTATGAAAGTTATCTTGAAGAAAAGCGTGACCGACTCTACGGTAACATCGGCCTTACGCTTCAAGCCACCGATTGGCTCGATCTTTCCGGACGTGTACACGGCGATGTGTATGCCCACCAATTCCAGGACCGCATTGCTGTTTATTCACGCTCACAGTCGCAATACCAGGAATACAGCAACCATTTTAATGAATATAACTACGAGTTTATTGCCACGGCAAACAAGCAATGGAGCCAGTTTTCGCTGTCGGGCAACGTGGGTGGCAATATCCGCGACCAGCAGCGGCGCATTACCGATGGCATTACCCAAGGCGGGTTGATTGTACCTTCCTACTACAACTTGAAAAATGCTCCCTCAGTACTGACTAACAACGCATTTTACCACAAACGGGTATACTCACTTTTTGGCAGTTTCTCAGCGGGATGGAATGATATGCTGTATATCGATGGAACCCTACGTAACGACTGGTCGTCTACCCTGCCCATTTCCGACAATTCATTTCTCTACCCGTCGGTAACCGGCAGCTTCGTTTTCAGTGAACTACCATCGCTTCGGAACAGCAACATTCTTACCTTCGGCAAAATACGCGTAGGATGGGCACAAGTGGGGAACGATACAGATCCCTACCAGTTGCAGCAGGTTTTTGAAGCCCTACCCGCGTTCGCTGGAAACCCGAACTATGCCCTCTCCGGCACACTGAATAATGCATTGCTGAAGCCTGAAATCACGAGCTCGTGGGAAACAGGTGTGAACCTCGTATTTTTCAACAACAGGCTAAGTCTGGACGCCACTTACTACGATAACGTCAGTAAAAACCAAATTCTGCCGGTTCCCATCTCCGCTGCGTTCGGCTATGACGCCAAAATACTGAATGCAGGCAGGGTAACCAACAAAGGGGTTGAGGTGACGCTTACCGGCACTCCCATAAAAAACGATCGGTTTGAATGGAACAGCACGGTCAACTGGTCAACCAACCGAAATCGCGTGGATAAGCTTGACGAAGGTGTCAATACCCTGGAACTGAGTAATGCCTTGGTTACACTCGTTGCGCGTGAAGGCCAGCCGTACGGACAGCTACTGGGATACGATTTTGTATACACTCCCGATAGGCAGCGTGTCGTGCAGGAAGACGGCACATACCTAAAAACAAGCCAACTAGTTCCGCTGGGCAGCGTCCTACCCGACTACCTGATCGGCTTCCAAAATCAATTCCGCTTCAAAAAACTGACCTTTGGCTTCCTCATCGATGGCCGTGTGGGTGGAAGCTTCTTCTCACAGACCTATAAAGTGGGAATGTATTCAGGCATCCTGGATCGTACCGCCGCAAATGGCATCCGTGAAAACGGTGTTGTGGTTGATGGCGTAAAAGCAGACGTCACTTTCCTCTCCGACGGCACCTACACCACGGCCAATATCCGGCCCAACGATACACGGATTTCCGCACAGGATTGGGCACGCAATGAATACAACGGCCCGACCGCGTTCAGCATTTTTGATGCGACGTTTTTCAAACTTCGCGAGGTGACCCTCGGTTACCAGTTCAGCTTGGCAAACCACATCGGTATTTCGAGCCTAAATGTGAGTCTTTATGGCCGGAATCTGTGGAACATTTATACCAAAAGCAAGTACATCGACCCCGAGTTTACCAACAGCGGAGGCAATGTCCAGGGCATAGAAGGAGGCAGTATTCCTGTACCGGCTACGTATGGTCTAAACGTCACTGTTAATTTTTAATCCGATAAATCCGATTATCATGAAGATAATAATCAAAAATATCCTTTCGGCCGCTGTGCTCGCAGTCACACTCGGTGCATGCAGCGACAGCGAGTTTGAGAAAATCAATACCGACCCTAACCGGCCGGCCAATGTCCCTACACCGAGCATTATCCTGGCAGCCCAAAAGCAGCTGGTTGATAATATCCGTAACGAAAATTTCTCATTGCGGGGCACCCAGCTCTTTGCGCAATATTACAGCCAGAACATCTACACGGACCAGTCGCGTTACGACATCCCCCGGAGTTATGCGGATACCTATTGGGCCGATGCGTATAAAGCCCTCAATAACCTCAACAAGGTAATACAGCTCAACACGGATGAGGATACCAAAGCAATTGCATCTGCGGGGACAGCAGGAACGAACGCCAATCAGATCGCAATTAGCCGGGTACTGAAAGCGTTTACGTTCCATTCGCTCACTGACGTGTTTGGTGATATTCCTTATCAATCCTACGGAAACGGCGATCCGGATTTTGAAGCCCTGCAACAGAATCCCGATAACTATACACCCAAATACGCTTCGCAGCAAAAAATTTATGAAGACTTGCTCAATGAACTCCAGCAGGCCGCAGATACGCTGTGGAAATACAAAAACCTGAATACGTTTGGCGCTTCAGACATCATTTATAAAGGCGACAACGAATTATGGGCCCGGTTTGCCAATTCGCTACGGTTGCGACTGGCGACCCGCGTTCGGGCAAGAGAACCCGAGCTGGCAGCCCAGCACATCGAGGCCGCGATTGCACAGGGAGTATTCACTTCCAATGCGCATAATGCCATTTTCCGCTACGCAGCCAGCGCACCCAATGAAGCTCCGCTTTACCGTGCGACGGTTACGGCCAACCGGAAAGATTTCGCGATATCGCACGTATTAGTAAATGCATTAAAAGGCGAGCTTGGCCCGTTTGATAGCAGGGATCCCCGATTAGCTGTTTATGCGCTACCCAATCAAAACGGTCAATACATCGGTCAGCCTTACGGACTTCCGTTGGAAGCTGCGGGCATTAACGGACCTACGGACATTAGCTTGCCGGGAGCGGTGATAAACGCCGCCGATTTCGGTGAGACGCTGCTGGAATATGCCGAGGTGGCTTTTCTCATCGCCGAGTACAACAACTGGAGCGATGCGGAATACCGCAGTGGTGTTCAGGCTTCACTTGAAAAATGGGGCATCGCTGCTGCAGCCGCCAAAGCGTATGCCGGAAGCCTGCCCCCCGCAAACCGTGAAACAGTGCTTACCCAAAAATACTTCGCCCTGTTCACTCAGGGGCTGGAAGCCTGGTCCGAAATCAGGCGGACAGGCTATCCTGCATTTTTGGTAAAACCGAACGATATCGTTTGGCAGCGTACCACATCCAACGGGACCACCATCTACCGCTTTGACCCCATCTTCGGCGATGGGATACCGCAGCGATTATTTTATCCGGCAAAAGAACAAAGTGTAAACCGCTCCAATTACCAAGATGCGCTTGCCAATCAGGGCGACGACATCATTACGACCAGGATATGGTGGAACAAATAGATTGACAGGTCAGGACCGCGAGAGGTCCCCAGCCAAATCCTCAAAATCCAACCGACCGTGGTGGTGATTTTGAGGATTTTTCAATTGAATAGCGATTGTTTGCTTTTCGGATACCGGAGAGAAATAAAAGACAGCGGATGAATACGCGCGGGATATATAAGCCTTATTCGCCCCTCGAAGAAGTGGTCCACAGCATCAACCACGTAAGCGCACCGTTATAAATAATCAATTCGAAACCGACAGCATAGGCCGTATGGGGAACGATGAAATACGTATTGATCAGGTAACATAGCAAAGGCGACAACAGACAGATATAGGGCACCAGCCGGTCAGCGACTTGTCGCTTGGTGAGAATACCGAACGCAAATAGTCCCAGCAACGGGCCGTAGGTATAACTAGCTGCCGTAAAAATGGCATTCACCACGGAGTCATCATTAATGACCCGAAAGACCATGATCACGAGTAACATGATCAATGAAAAAGCAAAATGTACCCGGTTTCGGGTTTTCACCAAGGTAGTGTCGTTGGGATCTGTCTTCTTGTTAAAATTAAGGAAATCTACACAGAAGGAGGTGGTCAATGCCGTCAATGCGGAATCCGTTGTAGCAAATGTTGCAGCAGTCAAGCCCATCATAAAGATAATGCCGGGTACAAGGGTGAGGTGATGAAGCGCGATTTCCGGGTATAGGTAGTCAGGTGTGGGCAACGCTGTTACATCGATGCCATTTTTACTGGCATAAATATACAGCAACGCACCTACTGCGAGAAAAAACAGGTTAATGACCACAAATATACCCGTAAAGGAGAGCATGTTCTTTTGGGCTTCGCCAATGGTTTTCATGCTGAGGTTTTTCTGCATAAGATCCTGGTCCAGCCCGGTCATAGCAACGGTAACGAAGATGCCGCCAATGAAATGCTTCCAGAAATGGATACGGTTGCCCAGAAAATCCTCAAAAACAAATAGCTTAGCATAGCTGCTTTCCTTAACGGTTTCGATGGTTTCGACCAGGCTAAGCCCCAAACTATCCGCCATGAAATAAATGGAAAGGATGACCGCAAGCACCAAAAAGAACGTCTGCATCATGTCCGTGATGATGATCGTTTTCAAGCCTCCCTTATTCGTATATAGCCAGATCAACAGTAGACATAGGGCGATGGTCACCACAAATGGCACATTCCAGGCGTCAAAGATGAACCACTGCAGGATGATCGCCACAAGATACAGCCGGAACGCCGATCCGATCGTCCGTGACACCAAAAATATCATGGCGCCGGTCTTATAACTCCGATGCCCCAACCGCTCTTCCAAGTAGGTGTAGATGGACGTCAGATTCATGCGGTAATACAGAGGCAACAAGACATAGGCGATGATGATGAAGCCTACGGCATTGCCCAGGATAAACTGGAAATAGCCGAAGTCACTATTGCCGACGGCCCCTGGCACCGATATGAACGTCACACCTGAAAGAGCCGTACCGATCATACCAAAGGCGACCATGTACCACTTGGCATTCCGGTTGGCTACAAAGAAGGTGGCATTGTCTGCCGATTTACGTGAGGTAACGTAAGCTACGCCGAGCAACAAGCTGAAATAAACAACCAAAAAAAGAAAAAGGACTGCAGGTGTCATCCGGGAGAAGGGCTTTTAACTAATGATCCGTTACACGAGAATACTCGATGGCGCTACGGACACTGCCGTACTTTTCCAACAAATCCGATGCAGATTGTGCATCAATGCCCGTCTCTTCCATGATAATCCGAATGCCCCGGCTGAACAGCTTATTGTTGGTCAACTGCATATCCACCATCTTATTTCCTTTCACTCGCCCCAACTGGATCATGACGGTTGTACTGATCATATTGAGCACCAACTTCTGTGCGGTACCCGCCTTCATCCGAGTGGAACCGGTGACAAACTCAGGCCCTACAATAACTTCAATGGGATACGTCGCTTCCACTGCAATGACGGAATTGGCGTTACAAACAATGCAGCCCGTTACCAGTCCCGATGCATTGGCTGCCTTAAGCGCTCCTTTCACATAAGGCGTACCTCCAGATGCAGCAATACCAATGACCACATCTTTGCTATTGATACCGTATTCCTGTAAATCAATCCATGCCTGTTTCTCGTCATCTTCCGCAAATTCAACAGCTTTTCGAATGGCTGTATCACCTCCAGCGATAATGCCAATAATCCAGTCATAAGGCACACCAAACGTAGGCGGGCACTCTGAGGCATCCAAAATCCCCAGCCTACCGCTTGTTCCAGCCCCTACATAAAACAGCCGGCCCCCGTTCTTCATGGAAGATACCGTCGCTTCGATCAACCGCTCGATCTGCGGGATGGCCCGTTGTACGGCCAGCGCTACCGTTTGGTCTTCGTTGTTGATGTTCGCCAACAAGTCACCAACCGTCATCTTGTCTAAATCTCGGTAATTTGATTCTTTCTCCGTCGTATTTGTCATCTCGCTCTCGTTGTATGAATGTGGTCTCACAGCATTTCGACACCGACCACCAAATGTCGATAAAGTAAAGAAAAAACGTTTGGATTGTTTAAATTATTTCATTTGGAATCACATGCATGGACAATTATATTGTCATGCAAACTAACTGCTTACTCGTCATTGTGTGCAAAAATGGTTTGTTTATTGCAGATAAAAAAAATGGAACCACGCCGCTTTGATTACGGTCGCAATGACATTTCTGTGTTTCCACACAATTATTTAGATGGCACAAATTCAATAAAACAAATACCTCTCGGAGGTAATGAAAACGAGATTCTCGACTGATTACCGCGATACTCCCCAAGCTTACGCTTTCCATTTTCATCGCATAAATAAATCGTACCGCTATCCGCTATCCGGTATTCAGCCGGGTTTAACACAAAGTCCACATCGTACTCCTGCGTGCTGATACTCGCCAAAGCCACTGCCACCTTCCCTTCTTTTGATCGCCAAGCCGAGGTATACACGGAGGGGAACTTGCTTTCGAAACGGGTGACATTTCCGGTACGGCCCGCATAAATCGAAAGTCGGGAAACGGCAATATTTTCTTCAGGAATCGCAAGGTGTGGTGGCCTCAGGAATTCACCGAAAACAAAATAGTCCAAACCGGCTTGGCGAACATGAGCCAATCGGTCGATGAAATCGATCTCTTTTTTCCGAATGGTGTCTAGGAAAGGTTGATAATTGGCGATCATAGGCTGCATGCCCCAAACAAATGACCGGGCCTGTTCCATTAAAAACTGCGTATTAAATTCCGGGTCTAATGGTGTTTCTGTATCGTCGGGAGCCTGCTCTTGAGGCCACTTCTCGTCGTAAGGCGGTGTTAGCAACGACGAGTAATTCCCGAATGTAATTCCGTGCGCATGATAAACACTCTGAAAAAGTGGAATCGTCTGCCATTGGTGTACCCCGGCGTAGCGTTCTTTACTCACTTGCAACGCTAAAAACACATCCACATAAGGTAGCCAATTCTCTCCTACGCCCTCACCGGCCAATGCCGGGGCGCTGCCCTGCGGAAAGGTGGCCCGTATTAGCCGGTTTTTTCGTGCCATATGCTGTATCCAGTAATTCCCACCCCCTATGGAATGGCCGTGTGTAGGATCATAGCATCTCGTGCTGAGGCAGACCTGATCCATATAAACACCTCCCAGCCCATAGTGGTTGACAGCAGTATCGACCAATGACGCGTATTTCTGCTTCCAGAAATCGGTTGCTTCGCACATGTAAGTCAGTGCTTTTTTTGTAAAGATATTATAAACATGGCTGAGCGCATTACCGTTGATGTCTTTGACGGCAAAGCGTTCTGCCCCTTCGTCTACCCAACTTTGGGTAGACGGCCCCCACTTCAGGGCATTCATATACACCAATGCATTGACCCCCTGCTGTTGCGCCTTACTTACCGCAGTTTTAAACACCTTATCGCCATCTCGTGGCGGAAAATACTCGGGAAAAGAATCGTCATATGACTGCCCATGCCACCAGTGCCACAATACACTAACGCGGCTGTCCAGCCGTTTGCTCAATGCGACAGCTGGGGGCAACACATTCGACGCATATCCTCTGTTCCAAACCCAATAGCTGGTACTTTGCACCCAATCCGGAACCCTCCCATTGGCGAGGCGGCTGTCCCTGCTCCAATGCTGCTTTTCGGCCCACTGCTTGTATAGCTGGGCCGCTGTAAACCAATCGCCCCGGAACCCGCCAACTAAAAAAGCATAAGGCGGCTCATAGGAAGACACGTGTTCTTCATAGGAAGGGTAGTTATTCACACCGTAAACCAACATCCCCGTGGTATCTCTCAACAAAGTAAACGTCTTGCTATATGCCAGCGTATCATCACAAGCCAGGTAAATGCCGGTGCGATGCGGGTTATACAAACTGATAAATTGCATGGACATATGACCGGGATATTCCCAGGTGAACCCGCTGCCACCGGGTTTCATTACCTCACGCGGCGATTTGAGCAGCGACCCCATCCAATCGGGCACTGCCAACTCTTCTTCGCCAAGGTCCGCTAATCCGGCGATACGCGGAAACGTTACTTTACGGATCAACGTTCCTTCGGTACCATCTACCCGGATGCGCCAGGCAGACATCGCCGAATCCGGAATCAGGCTTACCAATACCGTAACCCGGAAATCCTCGGGAAGCTCTTCAAATCCTGCCCAGATTAACTTCAAGCCATCAGCAGTTTGTGCCGTGGAAAAATTTGAAGCTGCACGGGCATCAATATTCAGGGGTTTTTCCCCACCGTCGATCGTAATCTCCCAGGGCGATCCGCCGGAGAGGATATCGCTGACCAGAAACGATGCATGCTCCTTCACGGACGTCATCTCTTGGAGCTCGCCGTTGGCGCTTTTGAATGCCAACTCAAATTTGCCGTTTGACAAACGCTCGACGTTTCCGCCAATCTGCGCGTAACCCGCACCGAGACTCGTGAATATTGCCGTCAATAAAAAGGCGAAAGACAGCACCTTGCTGCGTTGCCCTACAGATAAATAAAACATCATAACTGTCACTTTAAGTCATCTTGTATTAGCTTGAATATCCGGGTTGATTTCGCTTCCATGGTTACTCCAAAAGAATCTCCAATGGCGATCACCACTTCGGAATCGGGATCCATCACCTTAGCGGAGAACGGCAATTTAACCAATTTGTCGCCGCCGTCCGCCGAATGCAGACATATCCACCCCCTTCCAGCGTACAACACGTCTTTTCCGCCTGCCAAGTAACAGTGTACGCCGGCTTTGCCAAACAACTCACTGAGCTCCGATGCACTCCACTGAATCTTTGCCTCCTTGTCGTGTACTTGCCCATTGGGTTGGTATACCCTGGATTGGTTCACATCCGTCCAAACCACCCACGTACCGCCCTCAGCGGCCTCATTCAGATAGGATTGTTCTTCATCGGTCAGCGACAATAGCCCCATGTACCACACCACCTGATAGTCTCCAGCTTTAACTGCATCCAGGTCTTCACGTAAGTAAAGGTCATAGGGGGCCCCGGTTTTGCCCAACGCGTATCGGTTGTGCAATATTTGGCCTGTAAGCCCGCCAAACGATGCATCCATAGCACCCAGTTTCTCGTCAACGATCACCGCTACTTTAGGAGCCATTGCGGGGAAAGCTTCATCCGGATAGCGCTCAAAAAAACGCTGTCCGGACGCAATGATATGCATCAATTTCGGATCGCTGAACCACCCTCCCCACATATCAAACCACCACCCGCCGTAGCCATAGGCTAACATACGTCCGAGGTTCTTCCACAGCAAAGCTTCCGACTCTCCCATCGTTTCCGGTCCTAACCATACACCGTCGGTATACGCTGTTCCCTCCGGTTGGATGTGCGGAGCCCGGTCACGCAGCAGGGTAGTAATCGATGTGCGTGTATCGTTTTCCGCTAACCACAGCTTACCGTGCAATTGTACGGATTTGATAGCCGCAAATGGCGCCCAGTCTTCACCGATAACACGGCGATAGTCATTCGGACTGGACAGGTAGTCTAGATCTGGACACCGAAGCAATTTGGACAATGCGCCGTGCCCGCGGCGCAGGTCACTCACAAAGTAATGATACCCGTAAAAAGCGCCCGTAAGCAATCTGCCCTGGCTTGCTTCCTTCACGACGCGGCAAAAATGCGCGATATTGTCGGCCGTAGTCTCTCCGTGGAAAACAAAGGTATCGAATACCTGTCCAGCTGTATCCGGATCACGCCAATTGTTGGCTTTCACCTTTCCGCTGATGTCCCCTAGCTGAGCATTCTCAAAGGTCACATCCTCGCGATTCCAAGAGCGCCTCAAGCGTTCGACATTGTCCGTATAACGCTTCCGCAACCATTCCCTGAAGTTTTCAAGCCTTACCGCGCTTTCATCGTAAAACTCATCGTTGAAGTGGTACATCCATTCCTCGGTAAAACCTCCCGCTACATGGATACCAATAAGGTGTTTGGCATAAGGCGACTGCTCCAACCACTGCACCAGTTGAGCCAATATTTTACTAGCTTCCTCCCGCCAAAGCGTACTATACATACTGATCCGGAACGTAGAACCATCAGGTTGCAGGCTTGCGCTCACTGGATGCAGCTCTTCCCACCAGGTTGGGGCATCCAAGTGAATTCGGATAATCGCCAATGCGTTGGAATCCGAAGCGATGAGTTCATTGAAATCGGTCATCAAACTTGTGTAATCCAATTGATTTTCGCCCACCCAGATCGGCGGTCGGAACGGTTTGATTCCCGAAATCGAATTGATACCCCGATCACCCAGGTAAGCAGGAATGTTGTATAAATGCAGGCCAGCCTTCTCCATCTCCCGATAGAATTTCGGTTCACCGAGGTATGACATGTAGGCGTACGGCGGGTAGGGAACGTCATCGACAAACAGGGTAGGTACGCCTGCCCGATCCTTCACTTCCGCCAAGGGCAATTGTGCACTTACGTTATCCCATAATATACAGAGCAACGCTATGCATAAGCAAACGCTACGACAAATCATCTTCATTCCTGTCAAGTAAACCCGGGCATTTCAGCCCGAGATTCTCACAGAACCGTGCGTAAGCGTCTCCGCTTACACGGCTCTTATTATCTAACCTTTTGTTAATTAACCGATGGGACTGCATTCAACCT
>Ga0180219_1000054_pt1 | contig 171581 bp, 165 predicted proteins | sample eDN3rd30CBELigMG_FD_151338 | JGI IMG/M metagenome (GOLD analysis project Ga0180219, IMG submission 151338) | Enriched Miracle-Growth compost microbial communities from Emeryville, California, USA - eDNA 3rd pass 30_C BE-Lig MG (version 2)... ...
GGCGGCACCGCCGAGGCGATGCACAGGCTGGACACCGATACGCGCTGGCTCGAGAGGCGGGCCGCCAGCAGGTCCAGCATCATGTCCCACGCCGGATCGGCGAACAGGTCCGCCGGCAGATACTGGTCGCGCATGCGCCGGGCCCGGATGATGGCGCGCACATCGGCATGGGTGAGCGGATCGTCGCCTTCCTCCGCGCCGCCGCCGCGCGGCCGGCCGCTTGGCGCATCGCCCGGCACGGCTGCGAGGGCGCCATCGCGGCCCTGCGCCCGATAGGCGCCGCGCGGCGCCATGACGCTCGTGTCTTCGCTCGCCATCAGCCCATGTTCGGCCAGCCGCTCGATCGTCACCGCAAGGCGCCGCACCTCGTCGCTCAGCCGCTCGATGCGCGCCGCATCGCTCTCACGCGCCGGATCCGCGACCCGCATGCGACCGTCGCGCGCCGGCGACAGCCCGGCCATGACCAGCAACGTGACGATGTCGCTGTCCGCCGGATCGCACAGAAAGTCCACGCCGGGGCCGTCCAGCTGCGCAAGCGCGCCGTCGAGCCCCGCCAGATCGGCGATCACGGCCAGGCGCGTGCCGCCAAGGCCGTAGCGCGTGGCGATGGCGCGGGCCTGCGCCCGATCGAGCGCATGCGCCGCGTCCACGCCGCGCAGGTCCAGCAGGAGGAGATCGAGCAGCGCCGTGCGCGCCAGCCGCTCGGGCGCCTGAGCGCATGGGATCGTGCCCAGGCAGCGCAGCCCCGCCCGCTCCGCCCAGCGCGCCAGCATGGACGTCCGGTCCCTCTCGCCCGCGATCAGGACGGTCGGCCGCATGTCCGGCACGATCCGGTCCGGAGGGTCCGCCAGGCCCAGACCATCCTCGCCGCCTTCATTCCGCAACCATGTCATGCCCACCCCCGTACCATGTTTGTTCCGGTTTATGCGCGATCCGGAGTCCGATTTGAACCCCCTTTGTGCCATTTTGGAGGCACCGGCCGCGACCGCCCTGCCCATGGGCGCGTTCGATCCGTTTCGGATTGAACTCCGCCGGCGCGCAGGGGGCCGTCCGCCGCGCCATGATTGCGGGCGCAGGCCCCGCGAGCGTTGACACCGATCCTCGAAACGCTATGGCCCTGTCGTCGTAACGAGGCATTCGCAGCCGCGATATCGGCCGTCCGCACCGCGATCGGGTGGACTCGCCGGAGGGCTGCCTGCCATGACCGGCCGCTCGCCCTTCCGAGCCGAGCGCAGCATCTATTGAGGAGATTGAGCCCATGACCGCGATCGGACAGGATACGCTTGGCACGCGCGACACGCTGGACGTGGGCGGCAAGCGCTATGGCTATTATTCGCTGGCGAAAGCCGCCGCGAAATATGGCGACGTCTCGCGCCTGCCCTTCTCCATGAAGGTGCTGCTGGAGAATATGCTCCGCTTCGAGGACGGCGTGACCGTCACCGTCGACGATGTGAAGGCGATCATCGACTGGCAGCGCAACCCCACCGCCTCCGACAGCGAGATCCAGTATCGCCCCGCGCGCGTGCTGATGCAGGACTTCACCGGCGTGCCCTGCGTCGTCGACCTCGCCGCGATGCGCGACGCGATGAACGTGCTCGGCGCGGACGCGAGCAAGATCAACCCGCAGGTGCCCGTGCACCTCGTCATCGATCACTCGGTGATGGTCGACGAATTCGGCACGCCCAAGGCGTTCGAGGACAATGTCGATCTGGAATATCAGCGCAATGCCGAGCGCTACGACTTCCTGAAATGGGGCAGCAAGAGCCTCGACAATTTCAAGGTCGTCCCCCCCGGCACCGGCATCTGCCACCAGGTGAACCTGGAGCATATCGCGCAGGCGGTGTGGACCAGCGTGGACGCCGCCGGCGAGACTGTCGCCTATCCCGATACCTGCGTCGGCACGGACAGCCACACCACCATGGTCAATGGCCTGGGCGTGCTCGGCTGGGGCGTGGGCGGCATCGAGGCCGAGGCCGCGATGCTCGGCCAGCCGGTCTCCATGCTCATCCCCGAGGTCGTCGGCTTCAAGCTGACCGGGGCGCTGGCCGAGGGCATCACCGCCACCGATCTGGTGCTCACCGTCACGCAGATGCTGCGCGCCAAGGGCGTGGTCGGCCGCTTCGTCGAGTTCTTCGGCCCCGGCGTTTCCGCGCTCAGCCTCGCCGACCGCGCCACCATCGCCAACATGGCGCCGGAATATGGCGCGACCTGCGGCTTCTTCCCGGTCGACGGCAAGACGCTGGACTATATGCGCCTCACCGGCCGCGAGGAGGACCAGATCGCCATGGTCGAGGCCTATGCCCGCGCGCAGGGCCTGTGGCACGATCCCGGCGCGGCCGATCCGATCTTCACCGATACGCTGGAGCTGGACATGGGCTCGGTCCTGCCCAGCCTCGCCGGCCCCAAGCGCCCGCAGGACAAGGTGCTGCTCGACAAGGTCGATCAGGTGTTCAACGGCGATCTGGAGAGCGTCTACAAGAAGGCCGCGCCGACCCGCGTGCCGGTGGAAGGCCGCGATCATGACATTGGCGACGGCGACGTCGTCATCGCCGCGATCACCAGCTGCACCAACACCTCCAACCCGTCCGTGCTGATCGCCGCCGGCCTCGTCGCCCGCAAGGCGGCCGCGAAGGGCCTCAAGCCCAAGCCCTGGGTCAAGACCAGCCTCGCGCCGGGCAGCCAGGTGGTCACGGACTATCTGGTGAAGTCCGGCCTGCAGGCGGATCTGGACGCGATCGGCTTCAATCTCGTCGGCTATGGCTGCACCACCTGCATCGGCAACAGCGGCCCGCTCGCCGAGCCGATCAGCAAGGCGATCAACGGCAATGACATCGTCGCGGCCTCGGTCCTGTCGGGCAACCGCAACTTCGAGGGCCGCGTCTCGGCGGACGTGCGCGCCAATTTCCTCGCCTCGCCGCCGCTCGTCGTCGCCTATGCGCTCAAGGGCACCGTCACCACCAACTTCGTCGAGACGCCGATCGGCACCGACAGGGACGGCGCCGACGTGTTCCTCAAGGACATCTGGCCGAGCAACGACGAAGTGCGCTCGGTGATGGACGGCGCCCTGACGCGCGACATGTTCCAGACCCGCTATGCCGCGGTGTTCACCGGCGATGCGCGCTGGCAGGCGATCGACGTCACCGGCTCGGACACCTATGCGTGGCGCGCGGGCAGCACCTATGTCGCCAACCCGCCCTATTTCGAAGGCATGGGCATGACGCCGGCGCCGGTCGCGGACATCATCGCGGCCAAGCCGCTCGCCATCTTCGGCGATTCGATCACCACCGACCACATCTCGCCCGCCGGCTCCATCAAGGCATCGAGCCCGGCCGGCACCTGGCTGCAGGAGCGGCAGGTCGCCCCCGCCGACTTCAACAGCTACGGCTCGCGCCGCGGCCATCATGAAGTGATGATGCGCGGCACCTTCGCCAATATCCGCATCCGCAACCAGATGCTGGACGGTGTCGAGGGCGGCATGACCAGCTACAAGGGCGCGGTCATGTCCATCTATGACGCCGCCATGAAGCATGCCGCGGACGGCACGCCGCTGGTCGTCATCGCCGGCAAGGAATATGGCACCGGCTCCTCGCGCGACTGGGCCGCCAAGGGCACCCGCCTGCTGGGCGTGCGCGCCGTCATCACCGAGAGCTTCGAGCGCATCCACCGCTCCAACCTGGTCGGCATGGGTGTGCTGCCGCTGCAGTTCGCGGACGGCACCAATCGCGAGACGCTGGGCCTGACGGGCGACGAGACCTTCACCATTCGCGGCGTCGCCGGCCTCAAGCCCCGCCAGATGGTGACGGTGGACGTCACGCGCGCCGACGGCACCGGCTTCAGCTTCGAGGCGCTCTGCCGCATCGATACGGTGAACGAGCTCGACTATTTCCTCAACGGCGGCATCCTGCCCTATGTGCTGAGGAAGCTCGCGGCCTGATCGGCCGCGATCCGGGCGGGCGGCGGCTGATATAAGGACCGCCGCTCCCGCCCGCGCCTGCATCGATTCCCGCTGAACGGAACCGGCCCGGCACGACGCTGGCCGTCCTGTATGGATGGCTTCCACACTGGCCGGCCATGCCCGGTACTTCGGGCGCGCCGCTTTCTCCATTCGCGGGCACGCGGCGCAAGAGCGCGACCGAGCCCGAGCCGGCTGTTCGCTTGAAGCTTGTCCCGTTGAGATAGAACAAGCACGTGCTCCTGCGCAGGCAGGAGCCCAGGGCCCAGCCGCAATCCCCAGCCGCCCTGGGCTCCTGCCTGCGCAGGAGCACTGGCTCAATTTAATCAGGACAGGCTCCGGAAGATGGATCCGGCTCCCACAGCCCATTCCTGGCCATCACCTTGACCAACGGATCGCCGACAGTGCCGCTCCCCCCGCCTCGATGGCCTTATCGGTCGGCGGCCGCCGGCCAACGATGTGCGCCCGGCCGATCACCGGGAGAGGATGCCGTGCCATTGCGGCACGCGATAGCCGCGCAACGCGGCATGACCTTGCCTGAATGCGGAAAAGGGCTGCCCGGCATCATCTCTTCCCGATCTATTCTTGAGCGACGCCAATAACGCGGCCGGCAATGATGCACGCCGCGTGATCGCGCCCGAGATCGCCATCGCGCCCAGCCAGAAACATGAATGAAATCAACAAGTCCAGCAAGAACGGACGTTGATTTTCATCCTCCCGTGTCGCGTCTCGACGGAGCAGGAATCCCGGCGCGGAAGTCGTCCCCTGTTGGGACAGAGTGCCGTTGCCAGACGAGACAAAGATGAAAAGCTTAAAAACTGCTTAACCATCACTTGACGGATGCCGTCACCTACATGCACCATCCCGCATATGGCGCAGGCGACTCCGTTTGCGTCGTGGGACATTTGTGGGAGGCACTATCATGAGCATGAAGTTTGTGCGCATACTTGCGGCTACGGCTGCCTTGGCTGCGCCGCTGGCACTCACGCCGGCAAACGCCCTTGGCACCAACACGGCGTCGGGCAGCTATGGCGGACTGAACTGGACGGCCCAGAGCACGCTCGTCGGCACGATCCCGACCAATGCCGGCCATGGCGAAACCATCCTGACCGGCTCCATGCCGCAGTTCTCGGGCACTGTCGGCCTGCTGATGGGCGGCTTCGTCTGCTCGGGCACGCTGCTGTCCGATCGTCAGACCATCCTGACCGCCGGCCACTGCGTCAGCGCCGGCGGCGGCGTTCCGGATGTCGATCCCGATGGCGTCACGGTGTTCTTCCGCAATCCCGGTAGCGGTCCGGACGTGCAGTTCTATTATGGCGGCCCGGGCTACACGACGGTCCAGTCGAGCAATGTTTTCGTGAACTCGGCCTATACCGGCGACGTGATCGACCAGAACGACATCGCCCTCGTGCGCCTGTCGCAGCTGGCGCCCGACTTTGCGGATGCCTATGATCTCTACACCAACCCCAACCTGACCGGCCAGATCACCACCATCACCGGCTATGGCTCGACCTCGTCGGTTGGCGGCAATGTGGGCGTGGACACCGTCAACCCGAACCGTCTCGGCTGGTTCCGCCAGGGCGACAACAAGATCGACTTCGCGCTTGGCGATGACAAGTTCGGCACAGTCTGGTCAGACATCCTCGGCGAGCCCTTCTCGCAGATCGAGCACAGCTACATTGTCGATTTCGACAATGGCCTGGCTGCCAATGACGCGTCCTGCCGCATCACGCAGGCGAGCAACTTCGGTGGCATCCCCGGCACGTCCTTCTGCGATCTGGGCGTGGGCGCCCGCGAAGTCGGCGTTGCCGGTGGTGACTCCGGCGGCGGTTCGTTCATCGATGGCCAGGTCGCGACGGTCAATTCCTATGGCCTGAGCTTCGGCGCGGCCTGGGGCGACATCCACACCGGTCTCGACAGCAGCTATGGCGAGTTCAGCGGCCTGGTGCCGGTGTGGCTCCATGCCGACTGGATCAACAGCCTGCTGGTCCCGACGGTTCAGCCCGGCGTTCCCGAGCCCAGCACGTGGCTGATGATGATCGGCGGCTTCGCCTTCATCGGTGGCTCCATGCGTCGTCGCAAAACTGCCGTCAGCTTCGCCTGATCGCCAAGCGAGCAAAAAAGGGGGCGGTCCGCACTGCGGGCCGCCCCTTCTTTTTGCAGCTTTCGCTCTTGTCGCGGCGCTCAGGCCGCCGGCTTGCGGAACCGCAGGGTCATCCGGTCGCTCTCGCCGATCTCCACATAGCGTGCCCGATCCGTGTCGCCTTCGCTCAGCGTCGGCGGCAAGGTCCACACACCCTTCGACCAGTCCGCCGTGTCTTGCGGGTTGGCATTGATCTCCGCGCTGGCCTCCAGCACGAAGCCGGCCTCCTCCGCCAGGCGGCGGACCGTCGAGACCTTGAGATAGCCGCTGCTCTTCTCGGCCGCGCTGTCCCGCTCCTCGGGCAGGCGATGGTCCACGATGCCAAGCACGCCGCCGGGCTTGAGCACCCGGAAGAACTCGGCGAAATTCGCCGCCGCCGCGCCGCCCATCACCATATTATGGACATTGCGGAAGGTCAGCACCGTATCGACGGAATCGCTCGGCACGGCCGCGCCGGCCGGCCAGTCGACCACCCTCACGCCCTCGTAGAGCGCCGGGTCGGACTGGATCTTCGCCAGCGTCTGCTCACGATAGCGGCCTGTCGGCTGCGCGGCGATATAGGCCCCGCCACCCGATGCCGCGAGCGGCGCCAATATTTCCAGATACCAGCCGCCGGCAGGGAAATATTCCAGCACGGTCTGGCCGCCGGTCACGCCGAAAAAGGCCAGCGTTTCGGCGGGATGCCGATAGCGATCGCGCACGACATTGGCGGGCGTCCGGGTCGATGCCGCGACGGCCTGGGCGATGTCCGCCGGAATGGCGGCGGCGGGTGCGGGCGCCGCGGTCTCCTGCGCATGGGCGCTCATGGACAGGGGACTGGCGGCCAGCAGGACGGCGCCGGCCAGCAGCGCGCGGTATCGGACGGGGGACATGAGGCTCTCTCCTTGCTTCGCGAGCGGCCAGCATGTCGCAAGCCGCCTGTGGGCGCAAGGCAGGGGCAGGCGCTTCCCATCGCCGGCCGCCGGGTGACGGCCAGCAATCTTCAGCGCGCAGCCACGCTCAAAGGCACGCGTCGAGCAGCGCCTGATCGAAACCGAACTGCCGCGCCTTGTCGAGCGTGTAGGGGCGCAGGCCCATCGAGCGATATTCGCCGATGATCCTGCCCTCGGCATCCTCTTCCAGATATTCGAACTTGAACAGCTCCTGGGTGACGATCACCTCGCCCTCCATGCCGATCACCTCAGTAATGTTGGTCACGCGGCGCGAGCCGTCGCGCAGGCGCTTCACCTGCACGATCAGGTCCACCGAATCGGCGATCTGCTTGGAGATGGCTTCCTTGGGGATCTTGATATCGCCCATCAGGATCATGTTCTCCATGCGGCCCAGGCACTCGCGCGGGCTGTTGGAGTGGAGCGTGCACATGGAGCCGTCATGGCCGGTGTTCATGGCGGCGAGCAGGTCGAAACACTCGGCGCCGCGGATTTCGCCCAGGATGATGCGGTCCGGCCGCATGCGCAGGGCGTTCTTCACCAGGTCGCCGATGGTGATCTGGCCCTGCCCCTCCAGATTGGCCGGGCGCGTTTCCAGCGGCAGCCAGTGCGGCTGCTGCAGGCGCAGTTCCGCCGCATCCTCGATGGTCAGCACGCGCTCGCCCGGGTCGATCATCTTGGAGAGGGCGTTGAGCATCGTCGTCTTGCCCGAGCCGGTGCCGCCCGAGATGACGACATTGAACCGGCACGCGCCCGCAATCTTGAGCGCGGTCGCCATCTTGTCCGACATGGAGCCGCCCTTGGCCATCATGTCGAGCGTGATCGGCTTGGCGGAGAATTTACGGATCGAGATGGCGGTGCCGCGCAGCGAGAGCGGCGGCACGATGACGTTGACGCGGCTGCCATCCGGCAGGCGGGCGTCCGCCAGCGGCGTCGTCTGGTCGACCCGGCGGCCGACCTGATTGACGATGCGCTGGGCGATCTGGAAGAGATGCTCCTCGTCGCGGAAATGAATCTGCGCGAGCTGCAGCTTGCCCTTCTTCTCGATATAGGTCTGATCGGGACCGTTGACCATGATGTCGCTCACGTCCGGATCGCCGAGCAGCTCCTCCAGCGGGCCGAAGCCGAGCAGTTCGTCGACCAGCACCTTCTCCAGCGCGAACTGCTCGCGCCGGTTGAGCGTGAGCTTCAGCTCGGCCAGCACCTCCATGATGATCGGCCGGAATTCCTCCGCCAGCTCATCCTTGGTCAGCGTCGCCGCCGCCTCCGGATCGACCCGCTCCAGCAGCCGCGGCAGCACCTGCTCCTTGATCTTGTGGACCGACGCCTCGAACCCCTGCGCCTGCTCCCCGGCACTGTGGTCCGCATTCATGCGCTCGTTGAGGCGGGTGATGGCATCGGCGTGGCGGTCGGAACCCGGCAGCGGACCGATGGCCGGTTGCGTGACGGGCGGGAATTGAGTGCCGCCGGCCAGCGGCGCGCTCTGGGGCACGCTCGGCGCATGCATGGGCCGGGCGACGCCAAAGGACGACTTGCCGCCCAGTCCATTCTTTCGTCCAAAAGCGCTCATGTCTCGACCTAATTCTGAGCAGACCACGGCAAATGCGCCATCGTCATTTCGATGGGATATAAGGTCCAAGCTTTGAGAATACCTTAAGCGTCAGTGCACGGCCGTAAGTGTGATCGGCGTGACATGATCGCCGATCTGCCTCGCAGCGATCGACCGCAGCCCGAACACGAGAATGATGCGGTGCTTATGGCGGACAGATCCGACTAGCCTGTAATCCCGTCCGAGCGCGGAGCGCAACAACTTGAGATTAGGCTGGTTGAGAATCGGAACCAGCTTACGCGTCGAAGCAACGATCGCTCCAGGACGACTCTCGAGGACGCGCCGCATCTCGGCTACCGAATCGACACCCAAGGCGGGACGTTCAACATCATTGCTGAGATGATCGGGGTAGGCATATCGCGTCGAGAGGCAGGATTTGGTCGTCATGTACAAAGCCGTAGGCCCGTCAAAAACGTAAAGACAGCGATCCCGGACTAAAGGGGACACCATCTGTGTGAGCTTCCCCATGGATGCAATCGTGCGTTGCTCACGGCTGGACTGAGGCCAGCCGGAGAGCACGACAGGCCACCATATGAGCAACGTCGCGATCGCTCCACCAAGCAGGAATTCTGTAAAGAGGGGCGCGGTCAGCAACGTCAGCGGCAGTAGCATCGTCATGAAATAATAATGATAGTAATTGCCGATCATGAGAAAGCTGATGGTCGCGGCTACTGCCCAGCCTCCAAGCAACCAGGCGTCACTTCTGTTTCGGGCGCTGGCACTACGCAGGAGCCGTGAAAAGCCAAGCGCTGCACAGATCGCCAAGGGCACTGCGACCGCCATGATATAGCTAATATTTTCCCGAATATATCCCGAGTCGAGTTTTCGACGATCGAAGATCGATACAAAATTTGCGTAATAAAAATCGTCGAAATGCCCCCGCGATACATAATATAGGGCGGCAAGAGCGGTCGGGACGAGCGCCAGCGCGCCATATCCTACGGCGATCGTAGCGATCTTCACAACCGGCATCTGTTGACGATAGAGAAGAATGAGAAAAACCAGACCGGCGAACACGCCTTCAGGCAGGACGGTATATTTGATTTGGATCGCCAAACCGAACAACAGCATGGCGATCCATCCGCGCCGCGCCGTCGCTATCGCACTGTTTTCGTCCTGCGAACGGAGCGCAAGCCAAATTCCGCCGATAGTGAGTAAGTTGTAGAAAATGGCAGATTGCCCACCGCCGCCCGAGTAAGGCTCTTGCCAAATGACATACAACATGGCGGGCAGGACCGCAGCCCAGCGACTGACATAGCGTGCGGCGATCGACCAGATGCAACATGATGTAACCCCGGCGAAGAGACCCGCTACGACGAGATACTGCGTGAATCCTTCACCGCCAAACAGGAGGCGTATCGCCGCATAGATCAGGAAAAGTCCGATCGGCTTGCGGTCCCAAATGTCGACATAGGGCAGGGCTCCCTGCAGCATCTGGTCCCCGACCAGCAGGTAGAAGGGCTCATCATAGTCGACATCGGGGCTACCGAAATGCGGGCTGCGAAATGCCAAAGCGAAAATGCACAGGAAAAGTGCCGGCAACGCCCTATGCAGCCAATCCAGTACTAATGCGCGCGCGCGTTCTATTCGCCTCGTCGGTCCATAGTCCAGACCATCCCCTGCGGCCTGAGAAGTTTCTGGCCGCGCCAGCGTCTCTCCAAAGGTCTTTTCAAAATTCTCAAACGACATACCACCCCCGGACGTTCATGTCCGTGTGCCGTCGCTTGGTTTATATCGCGTGAACTTTAGCGGCTCGATATCAAATCTGGCCGTTGAAGATTATGTTACCTTGCAGGCTTTTGCCTGCTTTTCACCCCGCCTTCTCAGCCAGCACGGTAAGCCCCGTCTCGCTCACTTCCGCGAAGCCGCCTTCCACGCGGATGACCTGCGGTTCGGCGTTGGCGCTGGCATAGACTTTCAGGTCGCCGTCCTTGACGGTGGACATGAAGGGGGCGTGTCCTTCCAGCACGCCGAACTCGCCCTCGGTGCCGGGCACGACGACCATGTGGACGTCCTGCGACAGGACGAGCTTCTCGGGGGTCACCAGTTCGAAATGCAGGGCCATGGCCTCGATACCTTCGTCAAAGCCCTCCCCACGCGCGGCGGGGAGGGTTTTCAATCATTGCAGGGCGATCAGGCCGCTTCGGCGGCCAGCTTCTTGCCCTTTTCGATCGCCTCGTCGATGCCGCCGACCATGTAGAAGGCGGCCTCGGGCAGATGGTCATACTCGCCGTCGACGACGGCCTTGAACGACTTCACCGTATCCTCGATCTGCACGAACTTGCCGGAGATGCCGGTGAAGACCTCGGCGACGTGGAACGGCTGGCTGAGGAAGCGCTGGATCTTGCGGGCGCGGGCGACGGTGAGCTTATCCTCTTCGGACAGCTCGTCCATGCCCAGGATCGCGATGATGTCCTGCAGCGACTTGTACTTCTGCAGCGTCTCCTGCACGCGGCGCGCCGTGTCATAATGCTCCTGGCCGACGACGGCCGGGGTCAGCACGCGGCTGGTGGAGTCGAGCGGATCGACCGCCGGGTAGATGCCCAGCTCGGAGATGGCGCGGTTGAGCACGGTCGTCGCGTCAAGGTGCGCGAAGGATGCGGCCGGCGCCGGGTCGGTCAGGTCGTCCGCGGGCACATAGATGGCCTGCACCGAGGTGATCGAGCCCTTGTTGGTGGAGGTGATGCGCTCCTGCAGCTGGCCCATGTCCGTCGCGAGCGTCGGCTGATAGCCCACGGCCGAGGGGATGCGGCCGAGCAGCGCGGACACTTCCGAGCCCGCCTGGGTGAAGCGGAAGATGTTGTCGACGAAGAAGAGCACGTCCTGGCCCTCCACGTCGCGGAAATATTCGGCGATCGTCAGGCCGGAGAGGGCGACGCGGGCACGGGCGCCCGGCGGCTCGTTCATCTGGCCGAACACCAGCGCCACCTTGGAGCCTTCCGGCGTCGGGTTGCCGTCGGCATCCTTGGCGATGACGCCCGCGTCGAGGAACTCGTGATAGAGATCGTTGCCCTCGCGGGTACGCTCGCCGACGCCGGCGAACACCGAGGTGCCGCCATGGCCCTTGGCGATGTTGTTGATGAGCTCCTGGATGAGCACGGTCTTGCCCACGCCGGCGCCGCCGAACAGGCCGATCTTGCCGCCCTTGGCATAGGGCGCGAGCAGGTCGATCACCTTGATGCCGGTGGCCAGGATGCTGGTCTCGGTCGACTGGTCCACGAACTCCGGCGCCTTGGCGTGGATCGGCGCGGTGGTGGCGGCGCCCACCGGGCCCCGCTCGTCGATCGGCTCGCCGATCACGTTGAGGATGCGGCCGAGCGTCATCGGGCCGACCGGCACGGAAATCTGCGCGCCGGTATCGACGACTTCCTGACCGCGGGTGAGGCCGTCCGTCGAGTCCATCGCGATCGTGCGCACGGTGTTCTCGCCCAGATGCTGCGCCACTTCGAGCACCAGCTTCTGACCGTTGTTGCTCGTCTCCAGAGCGGAGAGGATCGCGGGCAGCTCGCCCTCGAAAATCACGTCGACGACGGCGCCGATGACCTGCGCGATCCTGCCGACATTATTGCTGGTTGCCATGACTGTGCTTCCTTGCCTGCTTGTCCGTTAGAGCGCTTCGGCGCCCGAGATGATTTCCACCAGTTCGGTGGTGATCGCGGCCTGACGGCTGCGGTTATATTCGATGGTGAGGCGATTGATGAGATCGCCCGCGTTGCGCGTGGCGTTGTCCATCGCGGTCATCGAGGCGCCCTGCTCGCTGGCCATATTCTCCAGCAGCGCCTTGAAGATCTGGATGGTGATGTTGCGCGGCAGCAGGTCGGCGAGGATGGATTCCTCGTCCGGCTCATATTCGACCGCCGCGCCCGAGCTGGCCGGCGCGTCGGCCGGCACGGCGACCGGGATGATCTGCTGCTCGGTCGGGATCTGCGCCAGCGCCGACTTGAACGCGGAATAGAAGAGATGCGCGACATCGAACTCGCCCGCGAAATAGCGCTCGGAGAGGTCCTGCGCCACAGCCCGCGCCTCGTCGAAGCCGGGGGTGCGCACGTCCGTCGTGTCATATTGCGCGGCGATGAGGCCGGGGAAGGTGCGGGCGATCACCGCGCGGCCCTTGCGGCCGACGAGGTAGAATTTCACCGTCTTGCCCTGGGCGATCAGCGCGTGCGCCCTGGCCACGGCCGCCTTCACGATATTGGCGTTGAACGCGCCCGAGAGGCCCTTGTCGCCATTGGCGACGACGAGCAGATGCACCTGATCCTTGCCGGTGCCGGCGAGCAGGCGCGGCGCGCTGTCGCCCGTCACCTTGCGCGCCAGGCTGGCGACCACGCCTTCCAGGCGCTGCGCATAGGGGCGCGCGGCCTCGGCCGCCGCCTGCGCCTTGCGCAGCTTGGCCGCCGCGACCATCTGCTTGGCCTTGGTGATCTTCTGGGTCGACTTGACCGAGGCGATCCGGCCCTTGAGTTCCTTGAGGCTTGCCATGTCTTATGCGTTCCGAGCCAGGGCCAGACGGCCCGCCAAACCAATGAAGGCCGCGCCAAGCACGCCCTCGAACCAGCGCATCGCACCGCTCTGGCCGACCTTGCGACCGGCACGGGCCGCGATGGCGGCGACGATCGTGCACCAGATCATGCCGATGCCGTAGACGATCGCGATGAGCCCCATGCCCCGGAGCGGCGCGCCCTCACCCGTGCCGACGAACTGCGGCAGCGCGGCGAGGAAGAACACCGCCACCTTGGGATTGAGCACAGTGCTCCAGAAGCCCTGCCGGAGCGGCGCCCCGAGCGCGACCTGCTTCTCGCCCGCCGCCACCGGCCGCAGCGCGCCGCGCAGCAGCTGCACGCCGAGCCAGACCAGATAGAGCGCGCCCGCGATCTTCACCGCGGCGAACATGCCGGGCACCAGATTGAGCAGGGCGAGGAAGCCGAAGCCGCAGAGCAGCATGTAGAAGAGGCCGCCGGCGAAGATCCCCGCCGCCGCCGCCATGCCCGCGCCGAACCCGCGCCGCGCGGCCTGCCCGGCGACCAGGATCGTATCCGGTCCGGGCGAGAGCACCAGCGCGATCGCGAGGATCGTCCAGGCAAGAAGGCTATGGTCGGGGGTCACCGGCTGTCCTCAGGCGAAGGTCTTGCCGAACGCGTCGAGCGCAGCCTTGACCTTGCCCTTCACGTCGTCGCCGAAGTCGCGAGTGTCGCGGATGGTGGCCAAGAGATCGGCATGATGCGCGCGCATATGCGCCAGCATCGCCGCCTCGTAGCGGACCACGTCGCCCACCGGCAGCGCATCGAGATAGCCGCTGGTGCCCGTGAAGATCGACACGGTCTGCTCCTCGAAGGGCAGCGGCGAGAATTGCGCCTGCTTGAGCAGCTCGGTCAGGCGGGCACCGCGATTGAGCAGCCGCTGGGTCGAGGCGTCGAGGTCCGAGCCGAACTGGGCGAAGGCCGCCATCTCGCGATACTGGGCCAGCTCCAGCTTGATCGAGCCGGACACCTTCTTCATCGCCTTGGTCTGCGCGGCCGAGCCGACGCGCGACACGGACAGGCCCACGTTGATGGCCGGGCGGATGCCCTGGTAGAAGAGGTTGGTCTCGAGGAAGATCTGGCCGTCGGTGATCGAGATCACGTTGGTCGGGATGTAGGCGGACACGTCGCCGGCCTGCGTCTCGATGATCGGCAGCGCGGTGAGCGAACCGCCGCCGAGCGAATCGTTCATCTTGGCCGCGCGCTCGAGCAGGCGGCTGTGCAGATAGAAGACGTCGCCCGGATAGGCTTCGCGGCCCGGCGGGCGGCGCAGCAGCAGCGACATCTGGCGATAGGCGACGGCCTGCTTGGAGAGATCGTCATAGACGATGACGGCGTGCATGCCGTTGTCGCGGAAGAACTCGCCCATCGTCACGCCGGTATAGGGCGCCAGATACTGGAGCGGGGCCGGCTCGGAGGCGGTCGCCGCGATGACGATGGAATATTCCATCGCGCCATTCTCTTCGAGCTGGCGGACGATCTGCGCCACGGTCGAGCGCTTCTGGCCGATGGCGACATAGATGCAGTAGAGCTTCTTGCTCTCGTCATCGCCGGCATTGGCCTGCTTCTGGTTGATGAAGGTGTCGATGGCGACGGCGGTCTTGCCGGTCTGACGGTCGCCGATGATGAGCTCGCGCTGGCCACGGCCGACGGGAACGAGTGCGTCGATCGCCTTGAGGCCGGTCTGCACCGGCTCGCTGACCGACTGGCGCGGGATGATGCCGGGCGCCTTGACCTCGACGCGCATGCGCTTGTCGGCCACGATCGGGCCCTTGCCGTCGATCGGGTTGCCGAGGCCGTCGACCACGCGGCCGAGCAGGCCCTTGCCGACGGGCACGTCCACGATGGTGCCGGTGCGCTTGACGACGTCACCTTCCCTGATCTCGGCGTCCGAGCCGAAGATCACGACGCCGACATTGTCGGCCTCCAGGTTGAGCGCCATGCCCTGCACGCCATTGGCGAACTCGACCATCTCGCCGGCCTGGACATTGTCGAGACCATGGATGCGGGCGATACCATCGCCCACGCTCAGCACGGTGCCGACTTCGCTGACTTCGGTCTCGGTGCCGAAGTTGGCGATCTGGTCCTTGATGACCTTCGAAATTTCTGCGGCGTTGATGTCCATGTTCAGCCTTTCATCGGAGCCATCTTGCGGGCTTTTCAGCCGCGCATAGCCTGGGCGAGCTTGTTCAAGCGGGTACGAAGCGAGGAGTCGATCATCTGGCTGCCCATCTTGACGATGAGGCCGCCCATGATCGCGGGATCGACGGTGAGATCGAGGGCCACGTCGCGGCCGGTGCGGGCCTTGAGCTGCTTGGCCAGCGCGGTCTGCTGCGTCTTGGTGAGCGCGAAGGCCGACGAGACTTCGGCGCGCGTCTCGCCCTTGTGGGCGGAAAGCAGCGTCTCGAAGGCGCGAATGACGTTGGGGAGCTGCGAGAGGCGGCGATTGTCCGCGAGCACGCCGAGCGTGCGGGCCGTCAGCGAATCGACGCCCAGCGTCGCCGCGACCGCCGCGATCGCCTTGGCGGCCTCGGCACGGCCGACCAGCGGGCTGGCGGTCAGCGCGCGCAGGTCCGTCGATTCGGCCAGCGCGGCCTTGAGAGTCGCGAGGCTTTCGGCAACCGAATCGAGCGCCTTGCCATCGCGCGCAAGCCCGAACAATGCGAGCGCATAGCGCCCTGCCAAGCTAGCCTGAATACCGCCGGAATTCTCCACGCGCCCCTATGCCCTTCATAAACGAATATGAATTGCGCCAAAAAAGAGGAGGCAATGCTGCCCCCTCGTTGACACGGGCCGGCGGTTAGCAGGGGTCGCCCCGGGATGCAAGCCGGGAGGCGGCGCCGGCGGCGAGCACGTCGCCGGGCCGGTGCATCGCGCATCGGATCGACCCCGGTCGGAGGGGTCGCGCCACCATGGTCAGGGCGCGGCGGACGCCGTCTTGCGATCGCGCCGTTCGCAGCGATAGACCAGCCGCTCATTGGGCTGGGCCGACAACATGCCCTGTATGTCCCCCTGCATGCGGGTGAGCTGGGCGATCAGGGCGGGGTCCTTGGTGCAGCCGGACCAGGCGAGCTTGCGCCGCAGGTCGCGCGCTCTTTCGGCGGTCTGCTCGTCGACGAAGAATTTGTCGGCCCGGTAGCGACCCGTCGCGGGGTCGAAGCTGCGGACCGAGATCGAGGCTTCCTCATTGGGCACGAACACGCGGCTCCAGCGCCCGTCGCTCTGCGCGAACTGGGTCTGGCCATTGAGGCAGCCATCCGCCGCCCAGTTGAACGGCACGTCGGTCGTGTCGGACGACGTCACGCGGCTCAGCTCGCCCTCCAGCCGGCACAGATTGTCGCCGACGCCAGGCGGCGGCTCCGCGGCGGCGGCGGCATTGCCGCCATCGGGCTGCGCGCTGTTGGATGGGGGCGCGGCCACCGCGCTGTCGAACCCCGGCCGCAGCAGGAAGGCGATGAGCGCGGCGAGGATCAGCACGCCGCCGATCGCGCCGCGAATGCGGGTCTGCCGCTCGTCTCCGCGCGCATGGCTGAGCAGCGCCGTGCCGCCCGCCAGCCCGCCCGCGACCAGCAGCAGCGCCGCCAGCGCCATCACATTCTCGCGGCGGGCGATGATTGTCTGCTGGGCCTGGACACGGGCGGCGAAGGCGCGCTCGCGCTCCGCGATCGCCTGCGTCTCGGCACGCTGCGCCGCATCGGCCCGCGTCCGCTCGTCGGCCAGGCGCTGCGCCGCCTCGATCTCCGCCATCGACCGGCAGACCTCGCCCGAGCGCTGGACCTGCACGCCGGCCTGCCGCAGGAAGCCCGCAATCTCCCGGTTGGAGACGGCGAACCCATATTCGGCGTCATTGCCGTCCGAGAGCGAGCCGAAGCTGTTGATGCCGATCACGCGCCCGCAGCTGTCCACCAGCGGGCCGCCGCTGTTGCCGGTGGCCATCGGCGCGGTGTGGAGCACCGTGTCGAACTGCTTGGAGGCCCGCCCCGCCGACACGGTGCCGGAGGTGCGGACCGGGCTCATCGGCTTGATGATGTCCTGGATGCTCATGCCCTGCGCGCGGTCGACCGCGCCGGGATAGCCGATCGCCGTCACTTGCTCGCCATCGGTCGGCGCGCCGGAGAAGAAGGTCGCGATCGGCAGATTGGCGCCGTCGAAGGCGATCAGCGCCAGATCGTTGCCGGGCGAATAGGCGAGGATGCGGCCGCCATAGCTGCGCGATCCCTGCGAGGGGATGATGCCGATGATGATATTGGGCTCGCTGCGCACCAGCTCGACGACATGCGCATTGGTCAGCACCCGGCCGGGCGCGACCACCACGCCGCTGCCATGGCCCACGAAATAAGCGCTCTGCCCGTCCGTCGCGGCGAGCGCCACGCGCACCACGCTGCGCGAGACGGCGGCGATATCCTGCGAATCGGCCCGCGCGCCCGCCGGGTGCAGCAGCACCAGCAGCGGAAGCAGGAACAGGATGGCGAAGCGGCGAAACGATCCGGTGCGGCGCAGGGTCATGGCGCAACTCTTAACGCCCCCGCGCCGCTCCCGACAGACTTATCTCGCGCGGATCGCACGCGATGCTTTGAACGCAAGCGACGGGAAGCGGGCCGGGCGATCGACGGGCATGATGGAGCACCCACGCCGCCCGAGGAAACACACGCTATGCGCTATCGCATCGCCGGCCTGAAGCTGGCGCCCTTCACGCCTCTCTTCGCCACGAATGACGCCGCCCTGGCGGCCCGCCATGCCTGCCGCCCCGCGCCGGACGCGGCCGATGCCGGCATCCGCGCCCTGTTCGAGGCGGACGAGACCGCCTATATCCATGCCCATGATGCCGCGCCCGGCTGTTTCGCCGCGCGGATCGACAGGAATTGACGACAATGGCGTTCGCACCGGCCGGACTGAGCGAGAAAGCCGCGCTGGCGGCGTTCGACGCGCGTGACCGCGCGATGGACGGGCGCTTCGTCGTCGCGGTGAAGACGACGCGCATCTACTGCAAGCCGAGCTGCCCGGCGCGCCGGCCCCGGCGCGAGAATATCGAGCTGATGGCCGATGCCGGCGCGGCGCGGGCGGCCGGCTATCGCCCCTGCCTGCGCTGCCGGCCGGACGATGTGGGGCGGGACCGGGCCGCCATCGATCAGGCGCTGGCGATCATCGCGCGCAGCGACACCACGCCGCCGCTCGCCGCGCTGGCCGATGCGGTCGGCTATGCGCCGCATCATTTCCAGCGCCTGTTCACGCGCGATGTCGGCGTTTCCCCGGCCGCCTATGGCCGCGCGCTGCGCGCCCGGCGGCTGGGCGATGCACTCGACGGGCCCGGCCGAATCACCGACGCCATCTATGATGCCGGCTATGAAGCGCCCAGTCGCGCCTATGCCGATGCGCGCGACCGGCTGGGCATGAGCCCCGGCGCCTGGCGCAAGGGCGGGGAAGGCGCGACGATCCGCTATGCCGTCACGGACAGCTCGCTCGGATCGATGCTCGTGGCCGCGACCGACAAGGGCCTGTGCCGCATCGCCTTCGACGAGGACGAGGCCGCCCTGCGCGCCCGCTTCCCCAGGGCGCGCATCCTGCCCGGTGATGCGGCCTTCGCGGCGCTGGTCGACGATGTGGTGGCGCTGGTCGACGATCCGGCGCGGATGACGCAGCTGCCGGTGGATGTCGCCGGTACCGCGTTCCAGCAGGCGGTCTGGGCCGCGTTGCGCGCCATTCCGCCCGGCGAGACCCGCTCCTATGCGCAGATCGCCGCCGCCATCGGCAGGCCGGGCGCGGTGCGTGCCGCCGGCTCGGCCTGCGGCGACAATGGGCTCGCCGTGCTGGTCCCCTGCCACCGCGTGGTGCGGGCGGACGGGACTTTGGGCGGCTATGCTTATGGTCTTGAACGGAAAAAGGCCCTTTTAGCCCGCGAATCGCACGGTTGAGCGCCGCTCGAACGGTCGCCGGATTGGAACGCGCCGCCGTAAAGCCGCACCGCCCGGGAAACCCGACTCGCGCACGGCGGGTTTTACGAACGCTATGACCAGAAACATTCCTCTCGATCGCCCCGCGCTGACCGCGCTTGCCGCGGCCATGGCGCTTTCCGCAACCCCCGCCTTCGCGCAGACGGCCGAACCGGCCGCTCCGCCGAGCGTGACCCTGCCGCCGGCGCAATCCGCCATTCCGGCCGCCAGCCCGGCGACCGCGCCCCTGCCCGGCGCGAACACGAGCCTGCCGCCCGTCACGGTGACGATGCCGCCAGCCGCCGCGCCGGCGCCCGCCCCAGTCATGCAGGCCAGCCCGGCCCCCACGCTCCCGCCCGTGGCAGAAGCGCCCGCCCCCGAACGCGCCGCGCCGCGCACGCCGAGCGCGCAGCCAGCGCCTGAACCCGAGGCGGCGCAGACCGTCGCCCGTGCGCCCCGCGCGGCGCCGGCGCGGACCGTGACGCCTGTGCCTGAGCCGGCCGCGGTTGCATCGACCATGGCTCCGGCCGCTCCCCTTGCCGCGCCGGCCACACCCGCGCCGATGGCGGAGCCCGCGCCGGCCGAGCAGGCTGCCCCCGTCGCCGCCCCCCTCGCCGCCGAAGCCGTCTCGAATGAGGGCGAAGCGCTGTGGATTCTGGGTGCCGGCGGCGTGATGCTCGCGCTTGGCGTGGGTGCGCTCGTCACCCTGCGCCGCCGCGACCGTCGCGAGGATGCCCGCGAGCAGGCCGTGATCGATACGCCGCTGACCGCGTCGACTCGCGTCGCGCCCGTCCAGCCCGCCCCCCTCCAGCCTGTCATGGCCGCGGCGCCGGCCTACGGCATCAGCCATGGTCGCCCGCAGGCGCCCATCGTTTCGGGCGGCCAGCATGGCGCGCTCGGGAACAGGCTGGAAGCGATGGTCGCGGCGGCGCCCTCGGCCGAGAATCCCTTCCTCACGCGCCGCAAGCGCCTGCGTCGGGCCGGCTTCATCCTCGCCCATGGCCATGCTCCGGCGACGATGATGCCCGAAATCGAACCGGTGGCCGTGCCCACGCCTGCTCCTGTCGCAGCAGCGGTGCGTGCGGATCGCCAACCCGCTAAGGTCGCCAGGCCAGCTTCCTACGTTTCCCCAACCTGGAAACCGGCCACGACTTGAAGCGTTACACGGACGTCGTGACAGAAGGGTTGAACCCGCCCTGTCGCGGTCGCGCAGCCGCCCGGAACACCCCCCACCCGCATCCGGGCGGCTGCATTTTCCTCTAGACCCCCCCGGTGGGGCCTCCCACGATCTCAGACGAAGCTGTACGGATCCACGTCCACGCCCACGCGCGTGCTGGACTTCCAGTCGATCCCCGCCAGCCAGCGCCGCACGATATCCTGCAGATCGACCGCGCGCCGCGCATGCACCAGCAAGCGATAGCGATGCCGCCCGCGCAACACCGCGAGCGGCGCCTCGGCCGGGCCATAGACATCGAAGCCCTCCGCACGCGGCGCCGCATTGCCGATGCGCTGCGCGGTCTGGCGGGCCAGCGCCGCATCCGTATCGCTCACGATGATCGCCGCGAACCGGCCGAAGGGCGGCGCATTGGCCGAACGGCGGCCGGCCGTCTCGGCGGCGTAGAAGGCGGCCTCGTCCCGGTCGAGCAGCGCCCGGATGACGGGTGCCTGCGGCAGCCGCGTCTGGATGAACACGCGCCCCGGCTTCTGCCCGCGCCCGGCCCGGCCGGAGACCTGCACGATCTGCTGATAGGTCCGCTCCGCCGCGCGCAGATCGCCCCCGTCCAGCCCCAGATCGGCATCGATCACGCCGACCAGCGTAAGCTCGGGGAAATGATAGCCCTTGGTGACAAGCTGCGTGCCCACGATGATGTCGATAGCGCCGCCCTCCACATCCCGCACGAACGCGGCCGCGCGCGCAGGCGACCAGAGCGTGTCCGACGTCACGATGGCCGTGCGCGCCTGCGGGAACAGCGCCTTCACTTCATCGGCGATGCGCTCCACGCCGGGCCCGCAGGCGACCAGCGCATCGTCCTCATGGCACTCCGGGCAAGTCTCGGGCGTGAGGATGGCGTGCCCGCAATGATGGCAGGCGAGCCGGCGCGTCAGCCGGTGCTCCACCATCCAGGCCGAGCAATTGGGGCATTGGAAGCGATAGCCGCAATGCCGGCAGAGCGTGAGCGGGGCATAGCCGCGCCGGTTGAGGAACAGCAGCGCCTGCTCGCCGCGCTCCAGCGTATCGCGCATGGCGGCGACCAGCGGCGGCGCGAGCCAGCGGCCCCGGTCCGGCGGGTCGCGGGTGAGGTCGATGCCGATCACCTCCGGCATGTCCGCGCCGCCATAGCGCGACGGCAGCTTGATCTCCTCATAGCGGCCCAGCTCCACCTGGTGGCGCGTCTCGATCGCCGGCGTGGCCGAGGCAAGCACGACCGGGCAGCCCTCCATCAGCCCGCGCATCACCGCGACGTCCCGCGCATGGTAGCGCACGCCTTCTTCCTGCTTGAAGCTCGTCTCATGCGCTTCGTCCACGACGATGAGGCCGAGGCGCGGATAGGGCAGGAACAATGCGGAGCGCGCGCCGACGACGACCGCCGCCTCGCCGCGCGAAATGGCCCGCCACGCCCGCCGCCGCTCGGACTGGCGCAGGCCCGAATGCCAGGCGACCGGCAGGCAGCCGAAGCGCGCCTCGAACCGCGCCAGGAACGGCTCGGTCAGCGCGATCTCCGGGAGCAGCACCAGCGTCTGGCGCCCCTGCCGCAGCGCCTGCGCGACGGCCTCGAAATAGGTCTCCGTCTTGCCCGATCCGGTCACGCCGTCGAGCAGCACCGCCTGGAAGCGCTCGTCCCGCACATGACCGACGAGCCGGTCGGCCGCCGCCTGCTGGGCCTCGCTCAGGGTGAGCTGGACATGATCGGGATCGGGCAGGGGAAAGGGCAGGTCGGTCGACACCGCGACCGCTTCGAGCGCGCCCTGCTTGACGAGCCCGCGAATCACCGCGTCGGAAACCCCGCCGATCGCCGCAAGCTCGCGCACCAGCCCCTGCCGCTCGCCGATCCGCTCCAGCGCCTGCGCGCGCTGCGGCGTCATGCGCGCGGGCAGCGCGGGGCCGGCGCGATATTCGATCACCGTCTTGTCGCCCTCCAGCGCGGACATGGAGGCGAGCGCCATGCGCAGCACGGCCGCCGGCGGGGCGAGATAATAATCCGCCGTCCATTCGATCAGCCGGCGCAGCGGCGCGGGCAGCGGCGGCGCGTCGATCACACCCAGCAGCGGGCGCAGCCGATTGTCGCCGACCGGCGGCACATCGGGGAAGCGATCGGCCTCCCACACCACGCCGATCATCGGCCGGGGCCCCAGCGGCGCGACGACGATCTGCCCCGGTTCCACGGCCATGCCCTGCGGCACGCGATAGTCGAGCGGCCCAAGCGCCGCGTTGAGGAGGATCAGTCGTGCCCGGGTCATGCGAGGCCTAGTTAGGAGCAGATCGCGTCACATGGAATGGCCTCGGCACGATCGGCGCGCGCATCGCCCTAGAATGTCCAGGCGAGCAGCACGACCGGCATGTGGGAGACGCCGTCCGCGCGGCCGGGCCGCACGGCCTGTTGGCGCTGGTAGAGCAGGGTCAGCGCCAGGGCCGGCGTCAGCGCATGGCGCGCGCCGATCTGGGTGCGCAGCGTGTTGAAGCCGGTGACGTCGCCCGGCCGGCCCCGGTTGAGCTGGAAGAAGGCCTCGCCGCTGGCATGGAGCGTCCAGCGCGCGGCATCGTCGAGCGGCAATTGCAGCAGCACCCGCTCGCGCAGGCGCAGCACCGTCTCGGGCACGCCGTCGATCATCCGCTCCTCCAGCCGCGAGCGCAGCGAGAGCGGCCCGTGGGTGAGGATGATCGCCTGCTCCGGGCGGATTTCGCCGATGCCGGCACTGGTCGCGGCGCTGACGCCCAGGGCGAGATCGACGCCGGGCAGCAGGCGGCGCGTGAGCGTGATGCGGCCGAGCAGCTGGTCCTCCCCCGCCGCCGCCGCGCGCGCCCGCTCGCTCAGTTCGGCGGCGATGCTGGTGGCCGGGTCGATCCGTGCCGTGACCGCCTGCACGACCCAGAACTGGCGATCCTCCTCATGCGCCCGCGCCGGCGCCGCGGCCAGCAGGATGCCCAGGGCGCAAGCGGCCCCGCCGCGTGCCAGCACGCCCCCGCCATATCGCCGCATCATCGCCTCCGGTGGTCCGGTCGTCAGACGGCGCCTCTAGAGCATCGCGCAAAGAAGTGGGAACCGGTTTTTGGCGAGAAGCGATGCGGCGACACAAGGCTGGCGCGGCGCGATCCGGCACGGCGCGATCGCGCCTAGTGCAGGCCCGGCGTCGCGGCGGGCGCTCCCCTGCTGAACGAGGCGGTTTCCCAGATGGCGACGATGGTGAGCACGCCGGCCGTGGCGAGCCCGAGCAGATAGCCGTCATGGATCGGCAGCAGCGCGACCGGCGCGAGCAGCCCCAGCCCGGCCAGATGGCTGACCGGCAGGCGCCCCCAGGTCACGCGCTTGAAGACGATGTTACCGATGAGGAAGACGGCCGCGCCGCCGATCGTCATCGCCCGGGCGGCGGTCGCGATATGGCCGGTCGGGTGCGCGAGCAGCATCTCGTCGCTCGCCGCGCTCAGGATGATGCCGGCGATGATCGGGATATGCCCATAGGTATAGGCGAGTCGCGCCACCCGGCCGGGGTCCGCATGATGGGCGATGAGGTGGCCGGCCCGCTCCGCGCCGATGTTGAAATAGATCCACCACATGGCGACCGAGCCGACGAACGCGCTGACGAAGCCGAGCAGCACCGGCGGCGTCCAGACCAGCCCGGCCATGGTCGCGCCGGTGATGAGGACCGATTCGCCCAGCGCGATGATGATGAACAGGCCGCAGCGCTCCGCCATATGGCCGCCCTCCACATCCCAGTCGGCCGTGCTGGACCGGCCGAGGCCGGGCACCAGGAAACCGGCGGCGGGCCCCGCATATTCGATGAGCAGCGCGCCGATCCAGAACGGGAAGCGGACATGCCCGTCCGCCAGGCCGCCGGCGATCCAGAGCGCGCCCGAGCAGCACAGCCAGACGGTGATCCGCATGAAATTGACGAAATTGGCCGGATTGCGCCGCCACAGCGCGCCCAGCATGAACAGCGAGCGACCGACCTGCATCGTGGCGACGGCCGCGCCGAAGACCAGCCCGCGATCGCCCCATGCCTGCGGGATCGCCATGGTGAGCATCAGCCCGCAGCCCATCAGCGCGAACAGCAGCAGCCGGACCGGCCAGCGCTCCGGGTCCAGCCAGTTGGTCACCCAGCAGGTGAAGATCCAGGTCCACCAGACGCTGAGGAACAGGATGAGCGTCTCGGCCAGGCCGAGCGGCGTGGGATGGGCCAGCAGGCCGTGCGAGAGCTGGGTGATCGCGAAGACGAAGACGAGATCGTAGAACAGCTCCACGGTGCCGACGCGGGCCTCATGGCCGGTCCTTGTTCTCAGCAATCCCGTCATGCTTGCCCCCTGTCTACGCGCGGATCAGGCTAGATCGCGCGCATGGGCAGCGCAACGTGCCTTACGCATGGGCGCGCCCGGCGCTATAGGCACGGCACGACGCCATCCGAGCAGGAGCCTTGAGCCATGAAATTCTTCGTCGACACCGCTGACACCGCCGAAATCCGCGAACTCGCCGCGACCGGCCTGCTCGACGGCGTCACCACCAACCCCAGCCTCATCCACAAGTCCGGCCGCAAGTTCCTGGAAGTGGTCGAGGAGATTTGCGGACTGGTCGACGGCCCCGTCTCGGCCGAGGTGGTCGCGCTCGACCATGCGACGATGATGAAGGAAGCCGAGGTCCTGCGCCGCATCGCGGAGAATGTGACGATCAAGGTGCCGCTCACCGTCGACGGGCTGAAGACCTGCAAGGCGCTCACCGAGGATGGCTGCATGGTCAATGTGACGCTGTGCTTCTCGGCCAACCAGGCGCTGCTCGCCGCCAAGGCCGGCGCGACCTTCATCTCGCCCTTCGTCGGCCGGCATGACGATAATGGCTTCGACGGCATCAAGCTGATCGAGGACATCCGCATCATCTACGACAATTATGGCTATGAGACCGAGATCCTCGCCGCCTCGCTGCGCCACCCCATCCATGTGCTGGAATGCGCGAAGATCGGCGCCGACGTCATCACCGCGCCGCCCGCCGTCATCTGGGCGCTGTTCAACCATGTGCTGACCGAGAAGGGCCTCGCCGCCTTCAGCGCGGACTGGGCGAAGACCGGCCAGTCGATCCTGTAATCCACAGGCGCGTCGCCCCGGTGGGGCACCCCGGCTTTTGCCGGGCATGACGGGGCCCGGCGTCGGCAAGACGCCCGGCCCCGCTATTCCGTCAGCGGACGACCACCTCCACGCGGCGCGCATTGGCGTCGGATGTCGTGGTGTCGGTCGTCGCTTCCGGCTTGACCAGTTCGACCGCGCCGTCGGCGATGCCCGCCGCGACCAGCGCCGCCTTGACCGCCTGCGCGCGGTTCTTCGAGAGTTCCGCATTGGCGGCGGCATTGCCGGTGGGGTCGTTGAAGCCGGAGACGGCGAGCGTCGCGCCTTCATGGCCATCGAGCCAGGCCTTGAGGCCGGACGCCGTGGCCGCGAAAGCCGGCACGACCTGCGCCGCGCCCGTGTCGAAATAGACCTTCGCCACCGGCTTGCCGTCGCGCGTCTCGACCGTCACGCCGGCGCCGGTCGGGATCGCGACCGTCCCTTCGGCCGGTGCGGTCGCCAGGTCCACCGCATCGCCCGTGGCGCCGGCATTGCCCGTGCCATTGTCGAACACTGCCGTGTCGTTGACCGGCGCGGCCACCGGACCGGCGTCGGGCCCGGAGGGCTGGCGCAGGAACAGCCACCAGAGCAACGCCAGCGCGAGCAGCGCCAGCAGCAGCCAGGGCCACCAGCCGAAGCCGCCGCCGCGACGCTCCTCGTCTCCGGGTCCGGGCACCGCATAGGCGGCCCGGGGCGTGTCGGACGGTGGCGGGGGCACCGCGGCCAGCGGAACTGCGGTTACCGGTGGGGGTGGGGGCGGGGGCGTCGGGTCCGGCTCGGCCGCGCCGGCGCCCGCGCCGGCCAGGCCGGCAAGGCCCGCGGCCGCCGCGCCACCCAGCGCCGCAGCGCCGCCGCCTCCGCTCGCCGCCGCCGGTGCGCCGCCAAACAGGTGCAGCAGCCCGAAATGATCGAGCAGCAGATAATAGACGGTGACGCGATTCTTGAAGTTCGCGCCCTTCATCCGCTCGCCGACCGCCGCGATGGCGCCGTCCAGCTCTTCATCGGCATGGGTGAGCCCCAGCTTCTTCTTGAGGAAATTCTCGCGCACCCGCCCGGTCTCGACCGGATCGGTGAACGATACGAGGGAGGAATCGCGTTTCTGGAGTGCGATGCCGCAATATCGAACGATCGCGGCGATCACCCTGTCATCGGCATCGGCAACATATTTCCGGACGTCGGCAGCCCAATCCTCAGCCATAAAGCTCTCCTAAAGCTGGTCCAGCCATGCCCCGCGCTATTACGCGGAACCGTGCTTTCATAGCGTGTTGGAGGCGCGCACGAAATGGGAATGACGCCATGCCGTCCGCGACAGGGCGCGCAGGCGCCCGGAGGGGAGCGGTCGCCCGGCGCGCAACCGCCGGGCCGGCCTTCGAATCCGATGGAACATGATGTGCTCCCGCGCAGGCGGGAGCACGGCCCCTATTCCATCCGGACGATCCCTAGCGGCCGAAGCCGCGCGGCGCCGGATCGATCACGCTGGTGCCGCCGGCATCGATCTGCTGCACCTCCAGCGCGCGCTCGGCGATGCCGCCGCGGCTGAAGCGGAAGGCGCCGTCTATGCCCGAGAAACCCTCGGCATCGGTGAGGCGCGCGACCGGGAAGGTGGTGCCCGGCCGCCAGTTCTCGGCGATGCGCACGGCGAGCAGCACCGAATCATAGCCCAGCGACGCCTGCCGATACGGCGCGGCGCCGTAGCTGGCGCGATAGCGCGTCGCGAGCGTGCGGTAGAGGCCGTTGGCGACGCTCGCATACCAGGCCCCGCGCAGCGCCGCATTGGCGGAAAGACCCGATTCGGTATCCCACAGCTCGGTGCCGAGGATGCGCGCATCCGCGCCGCCATTGGCCCGCACCAGCGGCGCGGCCTGCAGCGCGATGCGGCCGACATCGGCGATGAGCAGCGCGTCATAGCTGGAGCTCGCAGCGAGCCGGCCGACCGCCGCGCGGACCGAGGCCGCCGAGCGCTCGAACGTCTCGACCGCGACGACCGTGCCGCCGACCGCGCGCACCCTGGCCAGGAACGCGTCGCCCGCGCGCGTGCCGTAGACGCCGCGCGGCACCAGCGCCGCGAAGTTGGAGAGGCCGCGCGCATGGGCGAGGTCGATCACCCGGTCGACCGACTGCTCCGGGCTGTAGCCGAGCAGATAGACCCCATCGCCCGCCACGCTCGCATCGTTGGAATAGCTGATGACCGGCACATTGGCGGCCTTCGCCACCGGCGCGACCTGCCGTGCCTCCTCGCCGGTCAGCGGGCCGAGGATGAGCTTGTTGCCCTCCGCGATCGCCTGCCGCGCCGCCTGCGCCGGCCCGCGCGCCGTATCATAGGTGGTGATTCGCAGCCGTTCGGTCTTGGTGTCGAGCAGTGCCATGGTGGTCGCATTGGCGATCGAGCGGCCCACGCCGGCATTGTCGCCACTCATCGGCACGAGCAGCGCGACGCGATGGCGCTCCGTATCGGTCGGCAGGCCCTGCACGACCTCCGGCTGCTCGGGCTGCTGGGTCGGCGGCGGGGGCGGCGCCTGCGTGCGCGGCACCACGGTGGCGCAGGCGCTGAGCAGCAGCGCCCCCAGCATCGCGAACGCCTGCCGGAGACGGCCTGGCGTCACGAACCTCACTTGCCCCGCAAGGCTCCTCTCTGCCATGGCACACCTCATGTCCGCTGAACTTTCGCCCGGCCTTTATATCGTCGCGGGACCGATCGGCAACTTGTCCGATCTGTCCATGCGCGCAATCGAGGTTCTGCGCACGGCCGATGTCGTCGCGGTGGAGGATACCCGCGTGAGCGCCACGCTGCTGCGCCACGCGGGATCGGACCGGCCGATGGTGCCCTATCATGACCATAGCGACGAGCGGATGCGCGCCCGGCTGGTCGATCGCATGGCGGGCGAGGCGGTGGCGCTGCTCTCCGACGCGGGCACGCCGCTGATCTCCGATCCCGGCTACAAGCTGGTGCGCGATGCGCGCGCGGCCGGCCGGCATGTCACCACCATTCCCGGCCCCTGCGCGGCGATCGCGGCGATCACGCTCTCCGGCCTGCCGAGCGACCGTTTCCTGTTCATGGGCTTCCTGCCCTCCAAGACCAAGGCGCGCCGCGATGCGCTGGCCGAGGTGGCCGGCCTGCGCGCCAGCCTGGTCTTCTATGAGAGCGGCCCGCGCAGCGCCGCCGCGCTCGCCGACATGGCGGCGGTGCTGGGCGATCGCCCCGCCGCGCTCTGCCGCGAGATCAGCAAGGCCTATGAGGAGACGCTGACCGACAGCCTGGGCGCGCTCGCCGCCGCCTGCGCGCAGAAGGCGCCGCGCGGGGAGGTCGTCATCGTCGTCGGCCCGCCGGGCGAGCGCGCCCCGGCCGGCGAGGAGGAGATCGACGCCGCCCTGGCCGAGGCACTGGCGCGCCTGCCGGTCTCGCAGGCGGCCGGAGAGGTCGCCCGCGCGCTCGGCGCGGATCGCAAGGCGCTCTATGCGCGCGCCATGGCGCTCAAGGGCAAGGCGTGACCCGTCCGCCCGCGCCCGCCCGCCTCGCCGCCGAGAAGCGCGGACGGCAGGGCGAGCGCATCGCCGCATGGTGGCTGCGCCTCAAAGGCTGGTCGATCATCGGCCGGCGCGTGCGCACCCCGCTCGGCGAGATCGACCTGATCGCGCGGCGCGGCGCGATGGTCGCCTTCGTCGAGGTGAAGATGCGCGCGAGCGACCGCGCGCTGGACGATGCGATCGACGAGCGGCGCCTCGCCCGCGTCGCCGCCGCTGCCGAGGCCGTCGCCGCCAGCCACCTGCGCCCCGGCGATGACATGCGCATCGATGTGATGCTGCTTGCGCCCGGCCGTCCCCCTCGCCATCTGGAGAATGTATGGCACGGCCGCTAAGGGAGCGGCCGGATCGCAATTTTCAATCGCTCGTCCCGGCCCGCCGCCACGGGGCGAGGAATCGTCTACATGATGGAGGACTGCCGAACATGCCCCTCAAGGTCGCGATGCAGATGGACCCGATGGAGACGCTCAACATCGCGGGCGATTCGAGCTTCCACATCATGCTGTCGGCGCAGGCGCGCGGGCACGCCCTCTATCATTACCGGCCGGACGACATGACATGGCGTGACGGCCGCCTGAAGGTGCTGGCCCGCCCGGTGAGCGTGCAGCGCGTGGCGGGCGATCATTTCAGCGCCGGCGACCCGGTGACGCTGGACCTTGGCCGCGACGTCGATGTGGTATGGATGCGGCAGGACCCGCCGTTCGACCTCAACTACATCACCGCCACCCACCTGCTCGAGCGCATCGCCGGCGAGACGCTGGTGGTCAATGATCCCGCCTCGGTCCGCAATGCGCCCGAGAAGCTCTATGTGCTCGATTTCGCGCGGTTCATGCCGCCGACCATGATTACCCGCAGCCTGGCCGAGACGCGCGACTTTCTGGCCGAGCATGGCGAGATCGTGGTCAAGCCGCTCTACGGCAATGCCGGGTCCGCCGTCTTCCGCATCGGGCCGGATGGCGCGAATCTGGCGGCGCTGGTGGAACTTTTCGGCGAGATGTGGGTCGAGCCTTTCATGGTGCAGGCCTTCCTCAAGGATGTCGCGCAGGGCGACAAGCGGATCGTGCTGGTCGACGGCGAGGTCGCCGGCGCGATCAACCGCATTCCCGGCAAGGGCGAGATCCGCTCGAACCTGGCCGCCGGCGGATCGGCCGTGAAAAGCGTGCTGACGCCGCAGGAGCACGAGATCTGCGCCGCGCTCGGCCCGGAACTGCGCGCGCGCGGCCTGCTGTTCGTGGGCATCGACGTGATCGGCGGCCAGTGGCTGACCGAGATCAACGTCACCTCGCCCACCGGCATCGTGGCGATGGACGCGTTCGACGGCACCGACACCGGCGCGATGATCTGGGAGGCGATCGAGCGTCGCCTCGCGGATCGCCGCGCCACCTGAGCCTTCGCCGATGAGCGACTGGGTCGTGCACCTGATCGACGCGGGCGGCTATTGGGGCATCGGCCTGCTGATGGTGCTGGAGAATGTCTTCCCGCCCATCCCGTCCGAACTCATCATGGGCATTGGCGGCATCCGCGTCGCGCAGGGCAAGATGGAGCTGGTGCCGCTGCTCCTCGCCGGCACGCTGGGCACGACCATCGGCAATTATGCCTGGTATGCGCTCGGCTACGGGCTGGGTTTCGCGCGGCTTCGCCCGTTCGTCGATCGCTTCGGCCGCTGGCTGACGCTGCGCTGGCGCCATGTCGAATGGCTGGACCGCTGCTTCGAGCGGCATGGCGAGAAGATCGTCTTCATCTTCCGTTTCATGCCCGCCTTCCGCACCATGGTCTCGCTGCCCGCCGGCCTGTTCCGCATGAGCGCCTGGCGCTTCGCGGTGTGGACGACGGCCGGCGCGCTGGTGTGGAACATCATCCTGGTGGCCGGCGGCTACTGGCTCGGCGCGCGTTTTTCGGAGATCGACAAGTGGCTCGGCCCACTCACCAATGCCGCCGTGGCGCTGATGGCCATCGCCTATGTCTGGCGGCTGGCGACGTGGAAAGATGAGACGCTGCCCGGCGAGGCGGACTGAGCACCGCGTTCAGCCCGCGATATGACTCGCCACGATCGCCGCATCGGCCTGCCCGTGGACGCCAGGAGCGCGGCGGCGCCCGCACGACATGCTCATGGATTGCCCGCTCGCGGATGGGCGTTGCGATAGACGTCCAGCAGATGCGCGGCGTCGACCCGCGTGTAGATCTGCGTCGAGGAGAGGCTGGCATGGCCGAGCAGTTCCTGCAGCGCGCGCAGGTCGGCCCCGCGCCCGAGCAGATGGGTGGCGAAGCTGTGGCGCAGCGCATGCGGCGTGGTGCGCTCGTGCAGGCCGAGCCGGCCGCGCGCGCCCTGCACCGCGCGGCGGATGAGCGCGGGCGAGAGCGGCCCGCCCCGCGCGCCCCGGAAGAGCGGCAGCGCGCGCTCGACGGGATAGGGGCAGAGCGCGAGATATTCGTCGATCGCCTCGCGCACCTGCGGCAGCAGCGGCACGAGGCGGGTCTTGCCGCGCTTGCCGGTCACGCGCAGCGTCTCGCCCAGCGGCAGCACCGCGCCGGTGAGGCCGAGCGCCTCGCCGATGCGCAGGCCCGCGCCATAGAGCAGCATCAGCACCGCCCAGTCCCGCGCGCCGATCCAGCCGTCCCGCGCGGTCTCGGCGATGTCCTGCGCCAGCGCCACCACGTCGTCCGGGCTGATCGGGCGCGGCACGCCGGGCTTGACGCGCGGCCCGCGCAGCGCCGGCACGCGCGCATCGTCCTCGCCCACGAAGCGCAGGAAACCGCGCAGGGCGGAAAGCTCGCGCGCGGCCGAGGCATTGCCGATGCCCTCGGCGCGGCGCGTGGCGAGGAAGGCACGCAGGTCGCTGGTGCCCAGCCGCAGCAGCGCGGCGCGGTCCGGCGCGCGGCCGTCCATATCCTCCATCCAGCCGATCAGCCGCTCGGCCGTGGCGACATAGGCGCGCACCGTGTGGATCGAGCGGCGGCGCCCGTCCGCCAGATGCGCCCGCCAGCGCTCGGCAAGCAGGGCCGCGCGCGGTTCGCCGGTCACGGCGTGACCTTGTCCGCTGGAAGACGTCACGGCGTGACCTTGTTCGCCAGCAGGTCCCGCCAGATGTCGAGGAGGTCGACGGGATACCAGACCTCGTCATGCGCGGCGAGTTCCTCGGGCGTCCACCAGCGATGGGAGAGCATGAACGCCTGCTCGACCTCGGTATGGCCGGAGGTGTCGATGCGCGCTTCCGTCACCGGCACGGCATAATAGCGCTCCTCCGCATCGACCTCGATGCCTTCCAGCGTCACGAAATTCACATGGCGGATCGCCACGGCCTCACCGGGCTCGCAGTCGAGCCCGGTCTCCTCGCGCAGTTCGCGCCGCGCCGCCGCCTCGAAGCTCTCGCCGCGATCGACCGCGCCGCCCGGCGTCACCCAGAAAGGCGGGCGATCGTCCGGCGTGAAGCGGAAGAGCAGCAGCCGCCCCGCCGGGTCCATGACCAGCAGCCGCGCCGCCGGACGGCGTGCGCGGCGGATCATTCGCCCGGCGCCCGCGCCCGGATGGCGAGCGCATGCACCTTGTCGCGCAGCAGATCGGCGAGCGCGGCATTGACGAGCCGCTGGCGCGCCACGCGGTTCTTGCCCGCGAAGGCGGCCGCCACCACATCCACCGTGAAATGGCTCTCGCCGGTGCCATCGTCGCCCATATGGCCGCGATGGCTCGCGCTGTCGTTGATGACGGCCAGCCGCTCGGGCGCGAGCGCCATCTCGAGCCGCTGTTCGATCTCACGCCCCACCGGGCCTAGCGAAGGGTCAACCATTGCCCCTATATAGGGGCTTTGCGTCGCGCAGCCAGAAGGGATCGGGCAGACTTGGCCGGAATGGGTTCAGGGAACAGGGCAACAGGACGGCACACCCGCTTTCACGGCCGGGTGGAAGGGGCGACGCGTGCTTGCAGCCAGCCCGGCTGCGCGGAGACCGGCGAGTTCCGCGCGCCGCCCGAGGCCCGCCGCGGCGGGCCCGACGGGCCGCCGCAATGGCGCTGGTTCTGCCTGGAGCATATCCGCACGTTCAATCAGCAATATAATTATTTCAGGGGAATGAGCCCGGAGGAGATCGACGAGGCGCAGCGCCCGTTCGGCGGCTGGGAACGCGAGACCCGCGCCTTCTCGGCCGGCGCGGAGAGCGGCACCATCCCGCCGCGCTGGGCCGATTTCGCCGATCCGCTCGACGCGATCGGCGCGCGCTTCAAGAGCCGCATGGCGCAGATGGCGCCGCGGCCGGACGGCAAGCCGCTCTCCGGCGAGGATCGCGCGGCGCTCCGCACTCTCGGCCTGGCGCCCGACGCGGATCGCAAGGCGCTGCGCACGCGCTACACCGAGCTGGTGCGCCGTTTCCATCCGGACCGCAATGGCGGCGACCGCAGCCATGAGCACGCGCTCCAGGCCGTGATCGCGGCCTATACCCATCTGCGCAAGGCACCCGCCTTCGCCTGAGCGCCCCCGCCCCTTGCGATTGCGCGGGGGCACTGCCATAGGCCCCGGCCCGCTTCCCCCGCCGCATCCGGAGACACGGCATGACAGACCGCGCGACGCCCGGTGCGCTCGGGCTCGATTTCGGCACGACCAACAGCGTCGTGGCGCTGGCCGACGCGGCCGGCGAATCGCGCCTCGTCACCTTCGCGGGCAAGGCGGCGACCGGCGCGGTGTTCCGCTCCGCCCTGTGCTTCTGGCATGACGACGTGCCCGGCGGGCTGGCGCATGAGGCCGGCCCGTGGGCCATCGCCGAATATCTGGAATGTCCCGAGGGCGCGCGGTTCATCCAGTCGTTCAAGTCGGTGGCGGCGAGCCCGGTCTTCGAGCAGGCCAGCATCTTCGAGAAGCGCTTCCGCTTCGAGGCGCTGGGCCAGATGTTCCTGGAGCGGCTGATCGCCCATGCCGGCGGCGCGCTCGACCGGCGCCCGGAGCGGATCGTGGTCGGGCGCCCCGTGCGCTATGCCGGATCGCGCCCGGACGACGCGCTCGCCCGCCAGCGCTATGACGCCATGTTCCGCGATTTCGGCACGGACATCCACTATGTCTACGAGCCGCTCGGCGCCGCGTTCAGCTATGCGAGCCGGCTGACCGAACCCGCCACTATCCTCGTCGCCGATTTCGGCGGCGGCACCAGCGATTTCTCCATCGTGCGGATCGCCGCGCCCGGCGCCGCGCGGCGCTGCGAGGCGCTGGGCTCGGCCGGCATCGGCATCGCCGGCGACACGTTCGACCATCGCATTCTCGATCATCTGGTGCTGCCCATGCTCGGGCAGGGCGGCACCTACAGCTCGTTCGGCAAGGAGCTGGAGATACCGCGCAGCTATTTCGCCGATTTCGCCGACTGGTCGCGCCTCGCGCTGATGCGCAACCGGCGCACGCTGGAGGAACTGAACCGGCTGATGCGCGCCGCCACCGATCCCGCCGCGATCGGCCGGATGATCGCGGTGATCGAGCAGGAGCTGGGCTATCCGCTCTATGACGCGGTGGGCACGCTCAAGCGCGCCCTGTCGCAGGACGACTCGGCCATGTTCCGCTTCGCGGCGGGCGATCTGGCGATCGAGGCCGAAGTGACGCGCGCCGATTTCGAGCGGTGGATCGCGCCGGACGTCGCGCGGATCGACGCGACGGTGGACAAGGCGCTGGCCGCCGCGCAGGTGACGCCCGACCGGATCGACCGCCTGTTCCTGACCGGCGGCTCGTCGCTGATCCCGGCCATCCGCGCGCTGTTCGAGCGGCGGTTCGGCGCGGATCGCATCGCCACCGGCGGGGAGCTCACCTCCATCGCCCATGGCCTCGCCCTGATCGGGCAGGAGGCGCATCTCGCCGAATGGGCGGCCTGACCGGCCCGCGCGATGCGTCCGTCCGTTGCCCAGTCTATCGACAGCGGCTTCCCCGATCGGTTAGGGGCTGACACGACTCTTGCGGAAAAGAAGACATGACCGAGATTCCAAACGCCAATGCCGATATGCGCAGCGAAGTGCTGATGGACACGCCGGACAAGACCGTCAGCGCGCGCGAGACCTTCGGGGTCGATATCGACATGGACGTGCCGGCCTTCTCCGAAGCGGACGAGCGCGTGCCGGATCTCGACCCGGCCTATGTGTTCGATCCCGATACCACGCTGGCGATCCTCGCCGGCTTCGCCCACAATCGCCGGGTGATGGTGCAGGGCTATCACGGCACCGGCAAGTCGACGCATATCGAGCAGGTGGCCGCGCGCCTCAACTGGCCGTGCATCCGCATCAATCTGGACGCGCATATCAGCCGCATCGACCTTGTCGGCCGCGACGCCATCGTGCTGAAGGATGGCGTGCAGGTCACCGAGTTCAAGGAAGGCCTGCTGCCCTGGGCGCTGCAGCGCCCGGTCGCCCTGGTGTTCGACGAATATGACGCCGGCCGTCCGGACGTGATGTTCGTCATCCAGCGCGTGCTGGAGGCGGACGGCAAGATGACGCTGCTCGACCAGAACCGCGTCATCCGCCCGAGCCCCTGGTTCCGCCTGTTCGCCACCGCCAACACGGTCGGCCTGGGCGATACGACCGGCCTCTATCATGGCACGCAGCAGATCAACCAGGGCCAGATGGACCGCTGGAACCTGGTCGTGACGCTCAACTATCTGCCCGCCGACACCGAGGCGCAGATCGTCCTCGCCAAGTCCGGCGAATATGATCATGAGGGCGGCCGCAAGGAAGTCCAGAACATGATCCGCGTCGCCGAGCTGACGCGGCAGGGCTTCGTCAATGGCGACATCTCCACCGTGATGAGCCCGCGCACGGTCATCAGCTGGGCGCAGAATACGCTGATCTTCAAGGATATCGGCTTCGCCTTCCGGCTCTCGTTCCTGAACAAGTGCGATGAAGCGGAGCGGCCGCTGGTGGCGGAATATTATCAGCGCGTGTTCGGCAAGGACCTGCCGGAGAGCGTCGTCAGCAAGGCCCGCTGAGGCGATGATCGTCGTCGAGCGGATCGCGCCGGACGGCACGGTGCACCGCGTCACCATCCGCGCGCACGAGTTGCTCGCGGACATGGGGCTGGCCGATGGCGGCGGCGACGAAGGCCCCGATCCGCACGATCTCTACGATGCGGCGCTCGGGGCCTGCAAGGCGCTCACCATGGTCTGGTATGCGCGGCGCAAGGGCATCGCGCTGGAAGGCGTGCATGTCGGCATCACGCGGGATGCGAGCGCGGAGCGCGAGGGCCTCTACAAGCTGACGGCGCGGATCGCGGTGGACGGGCCGATGACGGCGGACGAGCGCGAGACGCTGATCGGCGTGGCGGGCAAATGCCCTATCCACAAGCTGATGACCCAGGTCGAGACGCAGATCGAGACGCTGGCGGTCGATCCGCCCCGCTGAATTCCCGGGCGCGGACTCAAAAAGGGCGGCCCGTCGCCGGACCGCCCTTCTTCCCACGAATAGTGAATGCCTGTCAGGCGTAGCGCACCGCGGCGCTGCGCCGGCGCATCGCGGCGCCGGCCAGCGCGAAGCCGCCGATCATCATCGCCCAGGTCGCCGGCTCGGGCACCGCGCCGGTCCCGGCGGTCACGTAGAAATCACCGAAGGCGAAGCCCACATCCGACGACAGCGTGGCCGAGACGATGCCGTCACCCACGAAGCCGAGGAAGCCCGCGCCCGCATTCCCGTCGAAGTCGCCGCTCACCGTCGACCCGTCGGAAAGGGTCAGCGTGAAGTGGTGAACCTCGAACGGATCGGGCTCGGCGAACAGACCGAAGCCGCCGACCGCCGTGTCGAAGTTGATGGTGAAGTCGGTCGCGCCGTTGCTGTAGAGCACCTGCCCGGTATAGCCGCCGGACCAGGTCGCCCAGCCGCTGCCGATGGTGCGGACATTGGCGGGGCCGGAGAAGGACAGCTGGGTGCCGTCGTCCAGCGTCAGGGCCGAGATATCCTCGAATTCCAGGCCATAGTCCGTGTCATTGGTCCAGGTGCCGGCAGCGGCCTGCCAGTCGCCAAGGCTGTCGAAGGTGGTCACGGCATGGGCCGTGCCGCACAACATCGTGCTCGCCGCGAGCGCGGCAATGAGCTTGGTCTTCATGATGTAAAGTCTCCCAAATAGTCCCACAGATCCGTTGCGACTCTGTTCTGTTTGGGTTCGGACCGGGAGAGTATCGCTCAATCGGCGCGACGGTAAAAGCGAATTAACCATCAAATCCGCCAATAGGATCGTCTGTGCGCAAATGAGACATCGCCGCCGACGGAGCGTCAGCGGCGATGCGCGGGAATGGTCTGGATCATCGTCGCCATGCCGTGGCGGGCGCCGCCGTCACGCCGCCGCCGGGTTCAGGCGAAGCTGGTCGCCACGCGCCGGCGGCGCATCATGGCCCCGGCGAGCGCGAAGCCGCCGATCATCATCGCCCAGGTCGCCGGCTCGGGCACCGGCGCGCTCATCGGCGCGAACTGGGCCATCGGCTCGATCAGCATGGCGGCCGCCATCGGCGCGGACGTCTGCGGCGTCGTGAAATAGCTGCCCAGCACCGAATGGGTGAAGTGATAGCCGCCGCCATGGAAGACCGAGGCGCCGCTGCGCTGGTCGACCCAGTCGTTGAGCGTCGCGAAATCGTTGAAGGCGCGCACGCCCTCGATGCCCGTGAACAGGGTGCCGCCCGAATCGGTGGCGAAGCTGAAGTCGTTGCGCGAGAAGGTCGATCCCGTCTGCAGCGCATGGACGATCTGGCTGACCCGGCCATTGATCGTGCCGGCCGCGCTGGCCCCCTGCGCGCCCAGGACAGTGCCGGCCAGAAGAGTCGCGGCGATGCATGCGGTGCGGATCATGATGATGTTCCTTGTCAGCCTGCCGCGCGGAGAGCGGCATGGGGAGCGATAAATCCTGCCCCTTGCTAGGCCCGCCGCCCCGCCATGGAAACGCGCTTAACCACGAAAGCCCCCGCATTTTCCGGCCTGTCTCGCGACGAGACAGCGGGCGGACCAAAAGTTAACGGGCGCGCGGCCCGCCCGTCCGGGGGCGAAATACTTGACAGCATCGCGGCGCTGGCTCAGCCGTTGGCGCGCCATGACCGACCGCTCCCCTCTCGATCGTTTCAAGGATGTCCTGTCCGGCGCCTCGCGCGCGATCGCCCATGATCCCGAAGTCGAGCTGGGCTTCACGGCCGATGCGCCGCATCTGGCCGGCAAGCAGATCAAGGTGCCCACGCCGCCGCGCGGCCTGCCGCCCGAGCAGGTGGCGCTGGCCCGCGGCTTTGCCGACAGCTTCGCGCTCAAGCTGCGCCATCATGACGTGAAGCTGCATGCCGCCCGCGCCCCGGCCGAGCCGGCCGCGCGCGCCGTCTATGATGCCGTGGAGATGGTCCGCTACGAGGCGCTGGGCTCGAAAAACTATCCCGGCATGCGCGCCAATCTGGCCGCCGCGCTGGACATGCGCACCCATGCCGACCCGATCACGCGGGCACAATCGGCCGATGAAGTGCCGGTGCAGGGCGCCGTCGCGCTGCTGCTGCGCGAGAAACTGACCGGCCAGGCCCCGCCGGCCGAGGCGCTCAAGGGCATCGCATATCTGCGCGACTGGATCGACGAGAAGGCGGCCACGGATTTCGACGGCCTCGCCCTCTGCCTGGACGACCAGCAGGCCTTCCAGGACAAGGTGCTCTCGATGCTCGAGCATCTGGAGCTGATGCGCGCCGAAGTCCCCCCCGAATCGCCCGACGACGAGGAGGATGAGGACGACGGCGAGCAGGACCAGCAGGATCAGGAGAAGGACGAGTCGCAGGAGGAGGACGAGGACTCCTCCCGCGCCGAGACGCGCGGCGAGGACAAGGGCGAGCCGGGCGAGGAGATCGCCGACGATCGCCAGGACGACGACAGCGACCAGGATAATGACGGCGAGGGCGACGACGCCGATGATGACGGCATCATGCCGGTGCGCCCCAACCGGCCCTTCTCGGACCTGCCGCCCGACTTCAGCTACCATGCCTATACGACGAAGTTCGACGAGGCCGTCGGCGCGCTCGACCTGTGCGATGCGGACGAGCTGGTGCGCCTGCGCGGCTTCCTCGACCAGCAGCTCGCGCCGTTCCAGGGCGCGGTCTCCAAGCTCGCCCACCGGCTGCAGCGCCGGCTGCTCGCCCAGCAGAACCGCAGCTGGGACTTCGATCAGGACGAGGGCCTGCTCGACGCGGCGCGGCTGGCGCGCGTGGTGGTCAGTCCCGGCCAGTCGCTCTCCTACAAGGTGGAGCGCGACACCGACTTCCGCGACACGGTGGTGACGCTGCTCATCGACAATTCGGGCTCGATGCGCGGGCGGCCGATCGGCATCGCCGCGATCAGCGCGGACATCATGGCGCGCACGCTGGAGCGCTGCGGCGTCAAGACCGAGATCCTCGGCTTCACCACCCGCGCCTGGAAGGGCGGGCAGAGCCGCGAGCAATGGCTCGCCGCCGGCCGGCCGCCCAAGCCGGGCCGCCTGAACGACCTGCGCCACATCATCTACAAGCAGGCCGACGAGCCCTGGCGCCGCGCCAAGGCCAATCTGGGCCTGATGATGCGCGAGGGGCTGCTCAAGGAGAATATCGACGGCGAGGCGCTGCTCTGGGCGCATGCGCGGCTGATCGCGCGGGCCGAGGAGCGGCGCATCCTGATGGTCATCTCGGATGGCGCGCCGGTCGACGATTCGACGCTCTCGGTCAACAACGGCACCTATCTGGAGCGCCATCTGCGCCAGGTCATCAACTGGATCGAGACGCGCTCGCCGGTGGAGCTGATCGCCATCGGCATCGGCCATGACGTCACGCGCTGGTATCGCCGCGCCGTGACCATCATGGATGCCGAGCAGCTCGGCGGCGCGATGGTGGAGCAGCTCGCCTCCCTTTTCGACAAGGACTGAGCCCAACCCGTGTCGATGCTGCTGTGGGTGCCCGCGACCCTGCTCGCGGCGATCGCCCAGTTGGGCCGCAACGGGCTGCAGGCCAATCTCACCCGCACCATCGGCACGCTCGGCGCCACGCAGGTGCGCTTCATCTTCGGCCTGCCCTTCGCGCTGGCGATGCTGCTCGTCGCGCGGGCCGTGCTGGGCGAAGGCGCGCCGCATCTGAACGGCGCGGCGCTGGGCTTCACCCTGCTCGGCGCGCTGTGCCAGATCGGCGCGACGGCGCTGATGCTCATGGCGATGGCGCGCCGCGCCTTCGGCGTCGCCTATGCCTATATCAAGACCGAGCCGATCCTGGTGGCGCTGTTCGGCGTGGCGCTGCTCGGCGACCGGCTCGCGCCGCTGGCCTGGCTGGGCATCCTGATCGCGACCGGCGGCATCCTGCTCGTCTCGGTCGATCCGCGCGCGTGGCGCAGCCTGCTCTCGGAATGGCGGCCGCTGCTGATGGGTATCGGCGCGGGCGCCGGCTTCGGCCTCTCCTCCGTTGCCTTTCGCGGCGCGGTCACGCATCTGGCCGAGGGCGGCACGCTCAACCGCGCGCTCACCATCGCGGTCGTCAGCCTGCTGATGCAGAGCCTGCTGCTCGCCGCATGGCTGCTGGCGTTCGATCGGCGAGCGCTCGCCGGCAGCGTGCGCGTCTGGCGGGAGAGCCTGGCCGCCGGCTTCCTCGGCGCGTTCGCCACTGCCTGCTGGTTCATCGCCTTCTCGCTCACCGCCGCCGCCAATGTCCGCACGCTCGCGCTCATAGAGATGCCCGCCGCGGCGCTCGCCAACCGGCGAGTGAGCGGCAAGCCGCTGGGCCGGCGGGAATGGACCGGCATGTTGCTGGTCATGGGTGGCATCGGCCTGCTCATGACGCAGATCGTCGGCTGAGCGGATCAGGCGGCCGGCGTCGCCCGGTAGAGCTGCGGGAACAGCCGCCGGAACGCCGCGAGCTTGGGCGCATCCCAATGGCGGATATAGCCATTGTCCGGATTTTTCCGCATGAAATCCTGATGATAGTCCTCGGCCGGCTGGAAGCGGCGGACCGGCTCGATCGTGGTCACGACAGGCGCGCTCCACAATCCCGAGGCGCCGAGCTGCGCGAGATAGGCGCGCGCGATCCGCGCCTGCTCCTCGCTCTGCGGAAACAGCGCGGAGCGATATTGGCTGCCATGGTCCGGCCCCTGATAGTCGCGCGTGGTGGGGTCGGCGATGACCGAGAAGAAGATGCGCAGCAGCGTGCCGTAGCTGACCTGCGCGGGATCATAGACCACCCGCACCGCCTCGGCATAGCCGGTGCGGCCGGTGCCGACGCGCTCATAATCGACGCGCTGGCCGGTCGCCCCGCCGCCATAGCCGGAGACGACGCCGCGCACGCCCTTCACATGGCTGAACACGCCCTCCACGCCCCAGAAGCAGCCGCCGGCGAAATAGGCGATGGCCGCGCGGCGATCGCCCGGCGCTTCATCGAGGTCCGGCGCGGGGGCGGCGACCACGGATTCGGCCGCGCGGGCCGGTGCGAGCGGCGCGAGACCAGCCGCAAGGCCGGCAATGGCGATCAGAACAGGTGCAAGATGGCGGCGCATGGCAGCTCTCCCGGCGCGGGTCCGACCACGCGCCAGGGCCTAGCTGGGGATGCCGCCTGCCTCCGTCAAGCCGCCGATCGCCCCAAGGCGTAGCCGGCGGCCCGCCTCAGCGCAGCGCCGCGCAGGCTTCCTGGATGCGCGTGCAGGCCTTCTTGAGCAGCTCATCCGAGGTCGCGTAGCTCACCCGGAAGGCCGGCGCGAGGCCGAAGGCGCCGCCATGCACCGCCGCGACGCCCTGCGTGTCCAGGAAATAGCCGATCAGATCCTCGTCGGTCTCGATTCGTCCGCCCTGCGGCGTCGTCTTGCCGATGCAGCCCGACGCGTCCGGATAGACATAGAAGGCGCCTTCCGGCGTCGGGCAGTTGAGGCCCGGCGCATCGTTGAGCATGGCCACGACGAGGTCGCGCCGCTTGCGGAACGCCTCGTTGCGCTCGACGAGGAAGCCCTGATCGCCATTGAGCGCGGCAGCCGCCGCCGCCTGGCTGATCGAGCAGGGATTGGAGGTGGACTGCGACTGCAGCTTGGCCATCGCCTTGATGATCCACTGCGGGCCGCCGGCATAGCCGATGCGCCAGCCGGTCATCGAATAGGCCTTGGACACGCCGTTCATCGTCAGCGTGCGCTCGTAGAGGTCCGGGCAGACCTGCGCGATGGTGCGGAACGGCGTCTGCGCATACCAGATATGCTCATACATGTCGTCGGTCAGGATCAGCACATGCGGGTGGCGGCGCAGCACCTCGCCCAGCGCCATCAGCTCCTCGCCCGAATAGGCCGCGCCGGTGGGGTTGGAGGGCGAATTGAGCAGCACCCAGCGCGTGCGCGGCGTGATCGCCGCCTCGAGCTGGCCGGGCGTGATCTTGTAGGACTGGTCGGCGCCAGCCGGCACGATGACCGGCGTGCCGCCCGCGAAATTCACGATGTCCGGATAGCTCACCCAGTAGGGCGCGGGGATGATGACCTCGTCACCCGCTTCGACGGTGGCGAGCAGCGCGTTGAACAGCGTGTGCTTGCCGCCCGAATTGACGCTGATCTGACCGGGCGCATAGCTCAGCCCATTGTCGCGCTTGAACTTGGCGGCGATGGCCTCCTTCAGCTCGGCGGTGCCGTCCACGGCGGTATATTTGGTCTGCCCGCCCCGGATCGCGGCGATGCCGGCATCCTTCACATAATCGGGCGTGTCGAAATCCGGCTCCCCGGCGGAGAGGCCGATAATGTCCTTGCCCTCGCGCTTCAGGGCAATGACGCGATCGGTCATGGCAAGCGTGGCACTGGGCTGGATGCGGCCGAGGGCAGCGGACGTCCGGGACATTTTATTACTCCTGGGGGCGGGATGACATGCCCGGAACTGCGCCGGACGGCGCGGTGCATAGTCGGCTCAGCGGTGTGACGCAACCATGGTGGCGGCGACCAGACCACGCGCCGCGTTGCCGATGAAGAAGCCGCCGTCCAGATCGAGCGGCGTGAGTTCCGCTTCCTCCGCCTCGCCCAGATCGATCAGGCTCTGGCGCAGCACGCCGGGCAGGATGCCGCGCGAGAGCGGCGGCGTCAGCAGCCGGTCGCCCCGCTCTACGAAGATGGTCGAGAAACAACCCTCGGCGAGATAGCCGTCGGCGTCGATCATCAGCACCTCGAACGTGCCGCCCCGCTCCAGCGCGGCCGCATAGTGCCGCCGGTCGGTGGTCTTGTGCAGGCCGCGCGGGTCATCCGACGGCAGGGTGCGCGGCACGATGCTGACCGGCACGATCGCGCTCGGCCAGCCGGTCGGCGCGCGCACCTCGATGGCGATCTGTCCGCTGCGGGCCAGCAGCACGCGCACGCGCTTGGGCTCGACGAAGCCGAAGGTCGCGGCTTGCAGTTCGTTGCGCAGCGCATGCCGGTCGAACGCGAAACCCAGCTCATCGGCACTGGCCTCCAGGCGCGCGATATGGAGATGCAGCATCGAGAGGCCGCTGGTCGGGTCGAACGCCATCGTCTCGATGAGATCGAAGCGATCCGGCCCGCTCTCCGCCGTCTCATTGCCCAAACCCGTCACCTCGCTCACAGCGCGGCGAGGAAGCGCGCCTTGTCCAGGCACTCCCGCCACTCAGGTCCGGCCCGGCTGTCCGCAACGATGCCCGAGCCGAGCCCCAATATCCCCTCCCGGCTGCCAGCATCCAACGAAATGGTGCGGATCGCAACATTGAACCGCGCGGACCCGTCGGGCGCGATATGGCCGATGCTGCCGGTGTAGAGCCCGCGCCCGTAGCGTTCCACCTCGCGGATGACCTCCATCGCCCGCAATTTGGGCGCGCCAGTGATCGAGCCGCAGGGGAACAGCGCGCGCAGCACGTCCATCGGCCCCAGCTCCGGACGCACCCGCCCCTCGACGACCGAAATCATCTGGTGGATGGTCGGATAGGACTCCACGTGGAACAATTGCGGCACGCGCACGCTGCCGGGCATGGTGACGCGCGATATGTCGTTGCGCAGCAGGTCCACGATCATCAGATTCTCGGCGCGCTGCTTGGGGTCGCTCGCCAGCTCCGCGATCGCCGCCGCGTCCAGCGCGGGATCGGCCAGCCGCCGCGCGGTGCCTTTCATCGGCCGCGTCTCGATGCGCCCGTCCTTCAGGCTGAAGAAGCGCTCGGGCGAGAGCGAGAGGATATGCCGCCCGTCATGCCGGATGAGCGCGCCATAGCCGGCCGCGGCCCGCGCGCGCACGGCCGCATAGGCCGCCAGCGGATCACCGTCGATGGCGACCGAGGCGAGGAAGGTCAGGTTGGCCTGATAAATGTCCCCGGCGGCGATATAGTCGAGCACACGCCCGATCGCCCGGTCATAATCGGCGCGCTGGATGAGCGGCTCGACCGGGCCGATACCGCTGTCGTCCGGCGCGGGCAGCAGGGCCGGCACGCCGCCGACCGGCACGGCATGCGCCGCCTCGAACAGGCCGAACCAGAGCAGCGGTCCGCCATCCCCCTCGCGCGGGGCCAGGTGCGCCAGGCGCGGCTCGAACACATGGCCGGCGGTGTAGCTGATATAGCCGGCGGCATGCAGCCCCCCGGCCGTGGCCGCCTCGATCCGCGCGAGCGCCGGCAGCACGTCCGCCAGACTGTCCGCCCGCACGATGTCCACCGGATCGCGGAACAGCGTGCCGCCCTCTACCGCATCCGCGCGCGCATCGTCGAGCAGCACGAAACTCCCGGAGTCACCGCAAGGCAGGGCAGGCGTCATCGCGTCCTCATGGCAGCGCCCGGCACGCATGGCCAGTCCCGCCGGAGGCGAGGCGCGTCCTGCCGGCCCGCGCGCGCGCCGCGCGTCCCTCGCCGTTCAGGCGCGTTCATCGATGAAAAGCCGGACCAATTCTTCGTCAGCGCGACACGGCGCCCGCCTTCAATCGAACAGCGAGCTGACCGACGCCTCATCGGCGATGCGGCGGATCGCCTCGCCGAGCAGCGGCGCGATCGGCAACTGCCGGATGCGGCTCGATTCGCGCACGGCTTCGGTCGCCAGAATCGAATCGGTGATGACCAGCTCGCGCAGGTCCGAGCCATCGACCCGCGCCACCGCGCCGCCCGAGAGCACGCCATGCGTCACATAGGCGACCACATCGGTGGCGCCGGCCTTCTTGAGCGCGCTCGCCGCGTTGCACAGCGTGCCCGCCGAATCGACGATATCGTCGATGAGGATGCAGAAGCGGCCGGACACGTCGCCGATGATGTTCATCACTTCCGATTCGCCGGCGCGCTCGCGGCGCTTGTCGACGATGGCGAGCGGCGCGTTGTCGAGCCGCTTGGCGAGCGCGCGGGCGCGCACCACGCCGCCGACGTCCGGCGAGACGACCATGATGTTTTCCTGCGGGAACCGCGCCTGGATATCCGCCGACATGACCGGCGCGCCGAACAGATTGTCGGTCGGGATATCGAAGAAGCCCTGGATCTGCCCGGCATGGAGATCCACCGAGAGCACGCGGTTGGCGCCCGCCACGGTGATGAGATTGGCGACCAGCTTGGCCGAGATCGGCGTGCGCGGGCCGGGCTTGCGATCCTGCCGGGCGTAGCCGAAATAAGGGACGACGGCGGTGATCCGCCGGGCCGACGCGCGCTTGAGCGCGTCGATCATGATGAGCAGCTCCATGAGATTGTCGTTGGCCGGATAGCTGGTCGACTGGAGCACGAACACATCCTCGCCGCGCACATTCTCGTGGATCTCGACGAACACTTCCTCATCGGCGAAGCGGCGCACGCTCGCCTGGGTGAGCGGCAGCTCGACATAATCCGCAATAGCCTGAGCGAGCGGCAGATTGCCGTTGCCGGAGATGAGTTTCATGGCGATGGCCCTGTGTCGAGGATGATCTTGGGCCCCTCTAGCCGCCTCATCGCGGGGTGAAAAGCCGGTTGTGAAGCTTTGACGACACAGGCGCGGGCGAACCGGCCGGCCGCATCGACCGGCAGCGCCCCTTGCTCCGGCCCGCGCCCCTCCATAAAGCGGCGGCATGACCCAGTCCCTGCGCATCGCGATGGCCCAGCTCAACCAGACCATGGGCGACCTCGCCGGCAATGCCGACGCCATGCTGGCGTGGCGCGAGACCGCGCGGGCGCAGGGCGCGGACCTGATCGTCTATCCCGAGCTGCAGCTGATCGGCTATCCGCCCGAGGACCTCGTGCTCAAGCCCGCTCTGGTCGCGCGCGCGCAGACCGAGCTGCACCGCCTCGCCGCCGCCACCGCCGATGGCGGCCCGGCGATGCTGGTCGGCACGGTGATCGCCAATCAGGGCCTGCTGTTCAACTGCGTCGCCCTGCTCGACGGCGGCGAGATCGCAGCGATCCGCCAGAAGCGCGAGCTGCCCAATTACGGCACGTTCGACGAGAAGCGCCTGTTCGCGCCCGGCCCCCTGCCCGATCCGGTCGATTTCCGCGGCGTGAAGATCGGCCTGCCGATCTGCGAGGATGTGTGGTTCCCCTTCGTCACCGCGCATCTGGCCGATCGCGGCGCGCAGATCCTCGTCAACGTCAATGGCAGCCCCTATGAGATCGACAAGGACGACCGGCGCGTCAATGGCGTGTGCGCCGCGCGCGTGGCCGAGACGGGCCTGCCGATCCTCTATCTCAACCGCGTCGGCGGGCAGGACGAGCTGGTGTTCGACGGCGCCTCCTTCATCCTCAATGCCGATGGCACGATCGCCCATATGCTGCCGGACTGGGACGAGGCGCTGGTCGTCACCGAGTGGATGCCGGACGAGGCCGGCCGCTGGATCTGCGTGCCGGGCGAGATCCATGCGCTCGATGCGCACCCGGCGGACATCTATCATGCCATGCTGGTGGGCCTGCGCGACTATGTGAACCGCAACCGCTTTCCCGGCGTGGTGCTCGGCCTCTCCGGCGGCATCGACAGCGCGCTCAGCGCCGCCGTCGCGGTCGATGCGCTGGGCGCGGACCGGGTGTGGTGCGTGATGCTGCCCTCGCGCTTCACCGGGCAGGAGAGCCTGGAGGACGCGGCCGAATGCGCGCGCCTGCTCGGCTGCCGGCTCGACACCATCCCGATCTCCCCGGCGGTGGAGGCCTTCGACACGATGCTCGCGCCTGCCTTCGCCGGCCGCGCCGCGGACCTCACCGAGGAGAATATCCAGTCCCGCATCCGCGGCGTGACGCTGATGGCGCTCTCCAACAAGTTCGGCCACATGCTGCTGACCACAGGCAACAAGAGCGAGATGAGCGTGGGCTATGCGACCATCTATGGCGACATGGCCGGCGGCTATTCGGTGCTGAAGGACGCCTACAAGACCACGGTGTTCGATCTCTCACGCTGGCGCAACGCCAACCATGGCGATCTCTGCCTGGGGCCGGCGGGGCCGGTGATGCCCGAGCGGGTCATCACCAAGCCGCCGACCGCCGAGCTGCGCGAGGACCAGAAGGATTCGGACAGCCTGCCGCCCTATGAGGTGCTGGACCCGATCCTCTACGGCCTTGTCGAGCAGGAGAAGGCGGTCGACCAGCTCGTCGCCATGGGCTTCGATCGCGCCACGGTCGCGCGCATCGAGCGGCTGCTCTATGTCGCCGAATATAAGCGCCGCCAGTCGCCCCCCGGCGTGAAGCTGGGCGGCCGCAATTTCGGTCGCGACCGGCGCTATCCGATCACCAACGCCTTCCGGACGGGATAGGACCGCCATGACCGTCATCACCCGTTTCGCGCCCTCGCCCACCGGCGAGATGCATGTCGGCAATGTCCGCACCGCGCTGCACAACTGGCTGTTCGCCCGGCATATGGGCGGCACCTGCCTGCTGCGCATCGACGATACGGACACGGCCCGCTCGCAGGAGCGGTTCGTGGACGGCATCCGCGCCGATCTCGACTGGCTGGGGCTGGCCATGGACGGCGCGGTGCGCCAGTCCGAGCGGTTCGCGCTCTATGAGGCGCGGTTCGAGGCCTTGCGCGCGGCCGGGCGCGTCTATCCCTGCTACGAGACCGCGCAGGAGCTGGAACTGCGCCGCAAAGTGCTGCTCGGGCGCGGCCTGCCGCCGGTCTATGACCGCGCGGCCCTCTCGCTCACCGCCGACCGGATCGCTGCCTATGCGGCGCAGGGCGTCGCGCCGCACTGGCGCTTCCGGCTCGATCATGACGCGCCGATCGAATGGACCGACCTGGTGCGCGGGCCGCAGCATTTCGAGCCGCATCTCCTCTCCGATCCGGTGATCCGCCGCGCGGACGGGAGCTGGCTCTACATGCTGCCCTCCGTCATCGACGATATCGACATGGGCGTGACCCATATCGTGCGCGGCGAGGATCATGTCTCGAACACCGCCACGCAGCTCCAGATGTTCGGCGCGCTCGGCGGCACGGCGCCCACGCTGGCGCACAGCGCGTTGCTGGTCGGATCGGAAGGCAAGCTCTCCAAGCGACTCGGCTCGCTCGGCATGGCGGCGCTGCGCGAGGCCGGCATCGAGCCGATCGCGCTGTGCGCGCTGCTCGCGCGGCTGGGCACCAGCGATCCGGTCGAGCCGGTGATCGACATGGCGCCGCTGGTCGCTGCGTTCGACTTCGCGCATTTCGGCCGCGCGCCCGCCCGTTTCACCGAGGAGGAACTGGCCGGGCTCAACCAGAAGATCGTCCATATGCTGCCCTATGCGGCCGTGGCCGATCGCCTGCCGCCGGCCGTGACGCAGGCCGCATGGCCGGTCGTGCAGCCCAATCTGGCGACGGTGGCCGAGGCGGCGGACTGGGCGCCGGTGCTCGCCGGCGAGATCCCGACGCCGCCCCTGAGCGACGAGGACCGCGCCTATCTCGCCACGGCGATCGCGGTGCTGGCGGACCTCGATTGGACGACGGACCCCTGGCAGGCGCTCACCGCCACGCTCAAGGGCATGACCGGCCGCAAGGGCAAGCCGCTGTTCCTGCCGCTGCGCCTCGCGCTCACCGGCGTCGATCACGGCCCCGACATGGCCCGCCTGCTGCCGCTGATCGGACGCGAGCGCGCGCTGGACCGGCTGCGGCAAGCGACGGACGCCTGAGCGGCCGGGCCGGCCCCAAGCCGCAGACCGCACCCATCCGTATGGAGCCGACGCCAGGCCCTGCCGGGATGGCGAGACACTGCGGTAAAGGAAGCAGAAGCGGTGCTCCTGCGCAATAGGTGCCATCTGAAAACGGACGAACGCTCCCGACACCCGGCGCGGGATCGTCCGGGCCAACGAGCGCTGTGGAGGCCGGTAATGCCCGAGCCCTTTCTCGCCATCCCACCCCCTGCCACTCGCGCATAACTGCACGGCCCGGCCTGTTCTCCCGAGCTCCATACCCCTCAACCCATGCCCCAAATGGCGGCTTGATGATATTCTGTATCGTGATAGTATAACATACCCGAAAAGAGGGAGAGGAGCGTTGTCATGTCCGATCTGTCACTGCCCCGTTCCGGTTATTCCAATCGTCGTTCGCCCGCCGCGCTCGCGGCCGCCATCGGACTCAATGGCGGGGCCGTCATCCTGCTCGTCGCGTTGCCCGTGACATTCACCCGGCTGGGCCACACCGGCCCGCTCCAGACCTATAATATCCGCTGGACGCCGCCGCCGACAGTCGACGATCCGCCGCCCCCACCGCCCGAGACGAAGCAGCAGCCGACCCGGCAGGCGGTCGCGCGGCTGGTCCAGAAGAGCGAACCGGCGCTCGTGGAGCCGATCGTGGCGTTCGGCGATGTCCGGCAGGCCGTGCTGCCCGCCTATCCGCCGCTCGATGCCGGCGGCGGCGCGATCCTGCCGCCGGCCGACCCGCCGCACGAGGCCGTGCTGGTGAAGGCCCGGCCCGATCCGCGCTTCGCGGCCACCTTCCGCCCGGATTACCCGCCCGCGCTGCGCCGGGAGGGACTGGAGGGCCAGGTGACCGTGCGCATCACCATCGACGAGCGCGGCCACGTCATCGCGGTCGAGCAGGTCGGCGCGACGCATCCGGCCTTCTTCGAGGAGACCCGGCGGCAGGCCCTGCGCGCCTGGCGCTTCCGGCCCGCCACGCGGGACGGCGTGCCGGTCCGCTCCGAGCAGACGCTCACCGTCCAGTTCCGCATGGAGGACTGAGCGCGCGGCCGGACGGAGGAAAGCGCGAAGCGGCGGCCCTGCGCCTTTCCAACGGCCGGCCGGACGCCTATGTTGGCGGCATGGCTATTTTTCCCCGTCCGGTCTCGCCGAGAAGCGCGTTTGCCGATCTGCGCGACATGTTCTCGGCCGAGCGACCGCATCGCTGGACCCTGCTCGCCCTGTCCTGCGCGCTCACGGCCCTGCTGCTGTGGGGCTTCATGCTCGATTCCCGCATCCCGCCCAAGCCGCGCGAGATCATCTATGTCGAAAGCTGGATGAACGACCGCAAGGATAGCGACATCATCCGCCAGCAGATGGCCGATATCGCCGAATATGAGCAGGCGCTGGAGAAGAAGCAGGTCGAGTTCCAGAAAGTGGCGGACATGTTCGGCATCGAATGGCGCGAGGACGAGATGCGCAACCGCACCCGCCGCGCGGAAGTGATCGCGGCGATCCAGAAGCGGCTGGGCGAGCGACTCGCCAAGGCCGAGGCGCAGGAAGCGGCCCGCGCGCATCATCCGGCCGGCGGCGCGGCCCGCTGATCTTGGCGGGCGACAAAGCCTGGCTGGCCGCCGCGCTGGCGCTTTCCGAGCGCGGGCGCGGGCGCACCGCACCCAATCCCAATGTCGGCTGCATCCTGCTCGACGCGCATGGCCGGGTGGCCGGGCGCGGCTGGACGGGGCCGGGCGGCCGCCCCCATGCGGAGGCGATCGCGCTGGCCGGAGCCGGCGCTGCCGCGCGCGGCGGCACCGCTTATGTCACGCTCGAACCCTGCGCGCATGAATCCGCGCGCGGCCCCTGCTGCACGGACCTGCTGATCGCCGCCGGCGTCGCGCGGGTCGTCGTCGCGCTGACCGATCCCGATCCGCGCACCAACGGCCAGAGCATCGCGCGGCTGCGCGCCGCCGGCATCACGGTGGATTGCGGCCTGCTGGCGGACGAGGCGCGGGCCGCGATGGCCGGCTTCCTCACGCGGCTGCGCGCGCGGCGGCCGTTCGTCACGCTCAAGCTGGCGACGTCGCTGGACGGCTGCATCGCGCTCGCGGACGGCACGAGTCGCTGGATCACCGGCCCGGCGGCGCGGGCCCATGCCCATCTGGAGCGCGCGCGGCACGAGTTCATCCTCGTGGGCCGGGGCACGCTGGCGGTGGATCATCCCCGGCTCGACGTGCGCCTGCCCGGCCTTGCCGAGCGCGCGCCGCGCCGCTGCCTGCTGAGCGCGAGCGGCGCCGGGCCGGAGGGCTGGCTGGGGATCGACGCGCCGTCCGAAATCGCGGGCCTGCCCGGCGACCATCTGCTGGTCGAGGGCGGTGCGCGCACCGCCGCGGCCTTCCTCGCCGAGGATCTGGTCGACCGGCTGCTGCTCTATCGCGCGCCGATCCTGATCGGCGGCGGCATGCCCGGCCTCGCCGATATCGGCCTGCTCGACCTGCCCGAAGCGCATGGCCGCTGGCGTCTCGCCGACGCGCGGACCTTCACGCCCGACCGGCTGGAGGTTTACGAACGGACGAGGGCCGCCTAGATTGGCCATCGCATCGCTTTTCGCCAAAAACCGGTTCCCACTTTTTGGGGCGATGCTCTAGAGCCCCTCACGCAATCCACCGTCAGTTCCCGAGGTCCGCCCATGTTCACCGGCATCGTCTCCGACATCGGCACCATCAAGGCAGCCGAGCAGCGCGGCGACCTGCGGCTCGTCATCGGCTGCCATTATGAGATGGACGGCGTGGCCATCGGCGCATCGATCGCCTGTTCCGGCGTGTGCCTGACGGTGGTCGACAAGGGCGCCGACTGGTTCGCCGTGGACCTTTCCGCAGAGACCGTCTCGCGCACCGCGCAAGGCGCCTGGACGGAAGGGCGCGCGCTCAACCTCGAACGCGCGCTCAAGGTGGGGGACGAGCTGGGCGGCCATATCGTCACCGGCCATGTCGACGGCATCGGCGAAGTGACCGCGATCGCGATAGAAGGCGATTCGCATCGCGTGACCATCCGCCTGCCGGCCGACCTGGCGCCCTATGTGGCGCCCAAGGGCTCGATCACGGTCGACGGCGTCTCGCTCACCGTCAACGATGTGCGGGACGGGCCGGACGGCACGGACTTCGGCCTCAACCTCATCCCGCACACATTCGCCGTCACGACGCTCGGTCGCCTCGCGGCCGGCTCGCCGGCCAATCTGGAGATCGACGTGCTGTCGCGCTATCTCGCCCGGATGCGCGATCATGCGGCGCTGGCGGGATAGCCGGCCGCGTGTGAACATTTTTCTAGATCATCACACTACAGTGTGATAACGCGCCGCTCATGAGCAGCGAACTGATCGAAAATGTGCGTGTCCTCGTGCGCGAGGGCACATTGTCGCGGTCCGGCCTGGCCCGCGCCGCCGGCCTCCATGCCAACAGTCTGCGCCGGCTGGACGAAGCGGACTGGAACCCCACCGCCGAGACGCTCGGCAAGCTGGAGGCCTATCTGTTCGCGCGCGAGCATGGCACCGCGCTCGCCAGCGCCGAGGAGATCATCAACGAGGCGCGCAACGGCCGCATGTTCATCCTGGTCGACGACGAGGACCGGGAGAATGAAGGCGATCTGGTGATTCCCGCCCAGATGGCGACGCCGGACGCGATCAACTTCATGGCCACGCATGGCCGCGGCCTCATCTGCCTCGCCCTCTCGCGCGGCCGCGTCGAGCAGCTCGGCCTCAACCTGATGAGCGCCAACAACGGCACGCGGCACGAGACCGCCTTCACCGTCTCCATCGAGGCGCGCGAGGGCGTGACCACCGGCATCTCCGCCGCCGACCGCGCGCGCACCGTCGCGGTGGCGATCGACGCCGCCAAGGGCCCGCAGGATATCGTGACGCCCGGCCATGTCTTCCCGCTCATCGCGCGGGACGGCGGCGTGCTGGTGCGCACCGGCCATACCGAGGCGGCGGTGGACGTGGCCCGGCTCGCCGGCCTCAACCCCTCCGGCGTGATCTGCGAGGTGATGAAGGACAACGGGACCATGGCCCGGCTCGACGATCTCATCCCCTTCGCGCAGAAGCACAAGCTCAAGATCGGCACGATCCGCGACCTCATCGCCTATCGCCGCCGCAACGACCATATGATCGAGCGGCGCGCTGAGGTCGGCTTCACCAGCCGCTGGGGCGGCGAGTGGCGCGCGATCAGCTTCTACAACCGCGCGACCGATTCGGAGACGATGGCGCTGGTCAAGGGCCATGTCTCGGCCGACGCGCCGACGCTGGTGCGCATGCACCAGACCTCCATCTTCGCCGACATATTCGGCGAGGACGGGCCGCGCTCCGGCCTGCTCGCCCGCTCGATGGAGATGATCGGCGCAGAAGGCGCGGGCATCGTCGTGCTCATCAACCGGCGCCAGTCGGATGCCTATAGCCGCGTGATCCGCGCGCGCACCGTGGGCATGCCCGAGATCCTCAAGACCGCCGAGGAACTGCGCGACTATGGCGTGGGCGCCCAGATCCTCGCCGAGCTGGGCGTGCACGACATGATCCTGCTCACCAACAGCCATCATAATCTGATCGCGCTGGACGGCTATGACCTCGCGGTTGTCGAGGAGCGGCCGATCGCGGAGGCGTGATCCTGGCCTCGCCCGTGGCGGCGGGCCTGGCGCTGGCGCTGCTCTCCGCCTTCACATCCGCCTTCGCCCATGCGCTGCTCAAGTCCGGCGAGGACAAGCTGGCCACGCTGGCCTGGATCCGCTGCGTCGAGTTCGTGCTGGCGCTGCCGCTCGCGCTGTGGATCGGCCTGCCGCCCGCCGGGCTGTGGGTCTGGATCCTCGCCGCCGTCACGGTCCATGCGCTGTATCAGGTCGTGCTGTCCTGGTCCTACACGCTGAGCGACTTCACCGCCGCCTACCCCATCGCGCGCGGCTTCGCGCCGATCTTCACCGCGCTGCTCGGCATGGCGCTGCTCGGCGACCGGCTGGACGGGCTGGCGATCGCCGGCATCGCGACGGTGAGCCTCGGCATCTTCTGCCTCGCCGGGCGCGGCGCCATCTCCCGCGACGGGCTGATCGCGGCGGCGGCGACCGGCCTGTTCACCACCGCCTACACGCTGATCGACGCGCAGGGCGTGCGCGCCGCGCCCTCGGCGCTGACCTTCATCGCCTGGTTCTTCCTCGTCGGCGCGCTGCCCATGCCGGCGCTGCTCGTCGCGCGCCACGGCCCCCGGCGCGCCGCCGCATTGCTGGCGCGCGACCGCCGGCAGGGGCTGTTCGCGGGCGTGATGGCCGTCGTCTCCTTCACCCCCGCGCTGTTCGCGCTGCGCCTCGCGCCGGTCGGCGCGGTCGCGGCGGTGCGGGAGACCAGCATCCTCATCGCCCTTGCGCTCGGCGTCGTCCTGCTCAAGGAGCGACCGGGCTGGCGGCGCCTTTCCGGCGCGCTGCTGGTGACGACCGGCGCGCTTGGCGTCGTCGCCCGCACCGCATTCGCCTGACCCCATCGTCTCGAAAGGATTTTCCCGCATGGCCAAGTTCCTCATCGTCGAAGCCCGCTTCTACGACCAACTCAACGACATGCTGATCGCCGGCGCGACGGCGGCGCTGGAGGCGGCCGGCCACAAGGCGGAGGTGCTGAGTGTGCCCGGCGCGCTGGAAGTGCCCGGCGCCATCGCCATGGCGGCGGAGAGCGGCCGCTATGACGGGTTCGTCGGCATCGGCGTGGTGATCCGGGGCGAGACCTATCATTTCGAGGTGGTCTCCAACGAGAGCGCGCACGGCCTCATGGCCCTCGCCATGGACGGCATCGCCATCGGCAACGGCATCCTGACGGTCGAGGATGAAGCGCAGGCGCTGGAACGCGCCGACCCGGCCCGCAAGGACAAGGGCGGCGAGGCGGCCAAGGCGGCGATCCGCATGCTGGAGATCGCGAGCAGCTTCCGCGACTGAGCGCGAGCGGGGGCTCCCGCCTCGCGCCCCTACGGCCCCTCGAACCCCCGCACGAGCGCGGTGAGGCCATGGTCGAAGCTCGCATCGAACGAGAGCATCTCGTCCAGATAGGCGTGCATCGGTCCATTGGCCTCATAGCTCGCCCAGCCGAGCACGAAGGCGATCACCGAGGCCTCGCAGGCCAGCGCGCGCTGCTGGTCGAAGCCGAGCGCGACGAGCGGCGCGGCGATGCGCCGGGCATGGTCGCCCGCGTCGGACGGGCTCGGCGCCATCGCGCATAGCCGCGCGCCGTCGCGATGGGCGGCGAAGGCGGCGCGCAGGGCGCGGCCGAAGGCGAGCAGGCACATCCGCCAGTCCGGCCCGGACGGCAGCGCCTCATAGGCCGCGGCATAGATGTCGCGCGCCATCAGGCCGAGCAGCTCGGCCTTGTCCCCCACATGCCAGTAGAGCGCGGGCGCCTGCACGCCCAGCCGCGCGGCGAGCCGGCGCATGCTGAGCCCGTCCAGCCCGTCCTCGTCGAGATGGGCGAAGGCGGCGGCGACCAGGCGATCGCGATCAAGGGCGGGACGAGCGGGGGACGCCATCGCCGTGGGATTGACAGCTTAACACTGTTAAGTCAACATGGGGGCCAAGGACAAACCAATTGAGAGGATGGGCCATGGCCGCCGAAACCCCCTATGTGCGCAAGGCCTGGTATGTCGCCGCCTGGGCGCAGGACATCGCCGTCGACACGCCGTTCGCCATCACCATCATGGGCGAGCCGATCGTGATCTGGCGCACGCAGGCGGGCCATCTCCATGCGCTGGAGGATCGCTGCGTGCATCGCCTCGCGCCGCTCTCGCTGGGCCGCTGCGAAGGCGAGACGCTGCGCTGCATGTATCATGGCCTGCGCTTCGACAGCACGGGCACCGTGATCGAGATTCCCGGCCAGTCGATGATCCCGCCGACCGCGCGTGTGCGCGCCTATGCGGTGGTCGAGCGGCATAGCTGGATCTGGGTGTGGATGGACGATGCGCAGAGCGCCGATCCCGCGCTGATCCCGCCCGCCGTGGGCTATGACGATCCGGACTATATCCTCGGCCACGGCCAGCTCGATTATGCGGCGCAGGCCCGGCTCATCAACGATAATCTGCTGGATTTCAGCCATCTCTCCTTCGTCCATGCGAACAGTTTCGGCGCGGGCCCGGAATTCGCCCATGCCATGCCGGAGATCATCCCGCTGGAGCGCGGCGTGCGGGTGCAGCGCTGGATGAAGAACACGTTCGGCCAGAGCACGCGCCGGTCGGCCGAGCCGATCGACAGCTGGCAGAGCTATGATTTCCTCGTGCCCGGCGTGCTGCTGATGTGGAGCGCGCAATATCCGCTCGGCACGGCGGACCGGCTGAACATGGCCGCGCCGCGCAAGGAAGAGGCGATCGGCGGACTCAATTTCACCAGCCAGGCGGTGACGCCGCTGACCGGCGACACCGCCCGCTACTTCTTCTCATGGGGCCCGCATCGCAGCCATGGCAACGAGGCGATGCGCGATGCGATGATGGACCTTGCCGCCATGGCGTTCGACGAGGACAAGGTGATGATCGAGGCCCAGCAGCGGGTCATCGACATGACCGACGATCCGCGCGTGATGCCGACCAGCCATGATCGCGGCGTGACGCTGTTCAACCGGCTGGTCGCCCGGCTCGCCAAGGCGGACGGCGCGCCCGCCGGGCAGGCAGCGGCCGCCTGACCGCGACGCAATGATTGCGGGGAGGGCCGGTGCGCGCGCACTCCGCCCTCCCTCGGCCCGTTCAGGCCGCCCGTGTCTCCGCGTGGCGCGGATAGTCGATATAGCCTTCGTCCCCCTGGGCATACCAGCTCGGCCCGGATTCGAACGGGGCGAGCGGCAGCCCGTCGCGGATGCGCTCGACCAGGTCCGGATTGGTGATGAACGGCCGGCCAATGGCGATGGCATCGGCGCGTCCGTCCGCCACCGTCGCGGCGGCGTCCTGCGCGCCATAGTCGCCGTTGAGCACCAGCACGCCCTTGAACCGCGCGCGGATGACCGGCGAGACGATAGGCTGCTCGCTCGGAAGGAAATTGCCGCTCGGCCGCGATTCGCGCAGTTCGAGGAAGGCGATGCCGATCTCGTCCAGCGCCTGCGCGGCATGGCCGAACAGCGCCTCGGGATCGCTGTCGATCACGCCGTTGACCTCGCCATTGGGCGAAAGGCGCACAGCGGTGCGGCCCGCGCCGACCGCATCGGCGACCGCCCGCGTGACCTCCACCAGCAGCCGCGTGCGATTGGCGACGGAGCCGCCATAGGCATCCGTGCGATGATTGGTCGAATCGCGCAGGAACTGGTCGATCAGATAGCCATTGGCGGCATGGATCTGCACACCGTCGAACCCCGCGCGGATCGCGCCGCGCGCCGCCGCCACATAATCCGCGACGACCAGCGGCATCTCGTCCAGGCGCAGCGCGCGCGGCTCGACATGCGGCTGCTTGCCTTCATAGGTATGCGCGTCGCCCGGCGCCAGGATGGCGCTGGCCGAGACCGGCTGCTGGCCGGACATCGCCGGATGGACCAGCCGGCCCATATGCCAGAGCTGCGCGATGATGCGCCCGCCCGCTGCATGCACGGCCTGCGTGACCGGCTGCCAGGCCGCGACCTGCGCATCCGTCCACAAGCCCGGCGAATAGGGCCAGCCCGCGCCCGCCACGCTGATCGGCGCGGCCTCGCTGATGATGAGGCCGGCGCTGGCGCGCTGCGCATAATAGGTCGCCATGCGCGGCGTCGGCACATGGTCGCGCCCGGCCCGCGCACGGGTCATCGGCGCCATCAGGATGCGGTTGGGCAGGCGCAGGTCGCCGGCGACGAGCGGATCGAACAAGGTCGTCATGACATCTCCCTGAAAGATTGCGATTTGAAACGAGACTTGCGGTTGCAGCTCAGCTAAGGGCGCGCCATGTCGACTTCAACCGGGCCTTTGCTGCGCCAGGGCCAAGCAAAACTTCCCGTGCTGGCCTTTCCCGCCCTGATCGCCTCCAATGTGCTGCTGGCCAGCGGCCCGTGGTTCGTGCGCGTGGCCGATACCGGGCCGATCGCCACCGGCTTCTGGCGGCTGGCGCTGGCCGTGCCCCTGCTCTTCATCCTGGCGCTGGCGAGCACGCGCGGACCCGTGCGGCCGGGGCGCGGCGCGCTTGTCACCGTCATCGTCGGCGGGCTGTTCTTCGCGTCGGACCTCGCCAGCTGGCATCTGGGCATCCTCCAGACCAAGCTCGCCAACGCGGCGCTGTTCGGCAACAGCTCCAGCCTCATCCTGCCCTTTGCCGGCATCCTCATCACCCGCATCTGGCCGACCCGCCTGCAATGGATCGCTCTGGCCTGCGCGGCGGCCGGGGCGGCCATGCTGATGGGGAGCAGCTATGAACTCTCCGGCCAGAATCTGGTGGGCGACCTGCTCTGCCTGCTCGCCGGCGTGCTGTATGTGTTCTACCTGCTCTCCATCCAGAGCGTGCGGCGATCGCTGCCGACCTGGTGGGTGCTCGCGCTTTCCTCGCTCGCCAGCGCGCCGCTGCTGCTGGCCTATGCCTGGGCGGCGGGCGAGCAGATCATCCCGCACAACTGGGGGCCGGTCGTCGCGCTCATGCTCACCTGCCAGATATTGGGGCAGGGCCTGATGGTCTATGCCATCGCCCATTTCCCGCCACTGATCGTCGGGCTGGCGCTGCTCACCCAGCCGGCCGTCGCCGCGCTGATCGGCTGGCTGGCCTTTGGCGAACGGCTCGCCACGCTGGACTGGATCGGCGCGATCATCATCGCGGTGGCGCTGGTGCTGATCCGCGTGCCGACGCGCGACAAAGCTCCACAGGGCGATCGCGATGGGCTAGGAGAGGGCCTATGATCGCGCCTTCCCCCGCCGCCGGCCCCGCTTCCGGCCTCGCCGAACAGGAAACACTCGACGAGTTGCGCCTGCGCCTCGCGCCGCTGGTCGCCGCCAATGCCGCCTTCGATGGCTGGTCCACAGATGCCGTCACCCTCGCGGCCGATCAGGCGGGCGTGGACCGGGACATCGCGCAATTCGCCTTCGATGGCGGCGCGATGGCCATGATCGAGGCATGGTTCGCCACCGTGGACGCCGCCATGCTCGCGCGCTGCGCGCCCGAGGCGCTGGCCGCCCTCAAGATCCGCGCGCGCATCACCATGCTGGTCGAGGCCCGCCTCGCCATATTGGCGCCGCACCGCGAGGCGCTGCGCCGCGCCCAGTCGATCCTGGCGATGCCGCGCAATCTCGCCGCCGCCTCCCGGCTCGGCTGGCGCGCGGCGGACCATATCTGGCGCGCCGCCGGCGACACCGCCGTCGACTATAATCATTACAGCAAGCGCGCGCTGCTGGGCAGCATCTATGCCGCCACCTTGCTCATGCTGGTGCAGGACGAGAGCGAGGATTTCGCCGAGACGCGCGCCTTCCTCGCCCGGCGGATCGAGGGGGTGATGCGCTTCGAGAAAGCCAAGGCGCGCCTGACCGGCGGCGCGGACCGGCATTTCAGCCTCGCGCGGTTCGTCGGCCGGCTGCGCTATCGCGGCCATTGACCGGCGCGCGTCCATGACACCTTGTATCCTGAGCCTGTTATTGATAATCAGTCGCACAACCTAGGGAAGTCATCCACTCCGTGCGCCTCACCACTCTGCCCCTCCGCCAGCCCGCCTATGTCGAGAGCGTCGACTGGAGCGCCCTTTCCGATACGGACGGCAAGCGCCTGCGCGAGCTGGGCCTGTGCGAGGGAGCGAGCATAGAGCTGCTGTATCGCGCCGGATGGCTGCGGCCGGGCGCGCATGCCTGCCGGGTCGGCCGCATGACCGTCGCGATGCGCCTGGCCCATGCCCAGGCCATATCGGTGCGCACGGGCCCCGCTCCCGGCGAGGGAGCGGACGCAGCCTGATGAGCCACTCCGGAATGATCGCGCTGGTCGGCAATCCCAATGCCGGCAAGAGCGCCCTGTTCAACGCCCTGACCGGCGCGCGGCAGAAAGTGGGCAATTATCCGGGCGTGACGGTGGAGCGGAAGGCCGGTCGCCTCGCGCTGGCGGACGGCCGCACGATGGACATCGTCGACCTTCCGGGCACCTACAGCCTCGACGCGAAGAGCCCGGACGAGGAAGTCACCCGCAACGTCGTGTTCGGCTATCAGGATGGCGAACGCCGGCCCGACCTGCTGGTGATCGTGATCGATGCCGCCAATCTGGACAATCATCTCCGCTTCGCGCTGGAGCTGATCGCGCTCGGCACGCCCTGCGTCGTCGCGCTCAACATGGTCGACCTGGCGACGCGCGACGGGCTGGAGCTGGACGCCGGCCGCCTCGCCGAGGATCTGGGCGTGCCGGTCATCCCCACGGTCGCGGTGCGGCGGCGCGGGCTCGACCATCTGCGTGAGAGCATCGCGGCCGCCCTGCCCGCTCATGCGCTGCCGGCCCCGGTGAAGCGCGACCATGCCGATCTCGGCGAGGCGGAGCTGCGCCGCGAGGCCCGGCGGATCGCCAGCCGCGCGATCGTCTCGGAAACCGCCAGCCGCCGGCTCACCGGCACGATCGACCGGGTGGTGCTCAATCCCATCCTGGGCCCGCTGATCCTGCTCGGCCTGCTGTTCGTGATCTTCCAGGCCGTGTTCAGCTGGTCCGAAGCGCCCGTGGCGATGATCGAGGATGGCATGGTGGCGCTGGAAGGCGCTGTCGAGGCGCTGCTCCCGGAAAGTTTCGTGCGCGATCTCATCGTGCAGGGCATCATCGCGGGCGTCGGCTCGGTGGTGGTGTTCCTGCCGCAGATCCTCATCCTCTTCTTCTTCATCCTGATGCTGGAGGCGACCGGCTACATGACCCGCGCCGCCTTCCTGATGGATGGACTGATGGCCAAGGTCGGGCTCTCCGGCCGCGCCTTCATCCCGCTGCTCTCCAGCTTCGCCTGCGCGGTGCCCGGCATCATGGCGACGCGCACCATCGCGGACCCGAAGGATCGCCTCACCACCATCCTGATCGCGCCGCTGATGACCTGCTCGGCACGGCTGCCGGTCTACACGCTCATCATCGCCGCCTTCATCCCCAACCGGGCGGTGGCCGGCGGCGTGGGCCTGCAGGGGCTGGTGCTGTTCGCCCTCTATGTCGCCGGCATCGTCGGCGCGCTCCTCGTCGCGATCCTGCTGCGGCTCGGCGTCGTCAAGGGCAGCGGCGGCAGCTTCCTCATGGAGCTGCCCAAATATCAGATGCCGCTGCTGCGCGACGTGCTGCTCGGCCTGTGGCAGCGCACCTGGATCTTCCTGAAGCGCGCCGGCACGATCATCTTCTTCACCACCGTCGTCCTCTGGGTGCTGCTCTCCTTCCCCAAGCCGCCGCAGGGCAGCGACGCGACGCTGGTCGACTACAGCGTCGCCGGGCGCATGGCCGCCACGATCGAGCCGGTGCTGCGCCCGATCGGCTTCAACCACGAGATCGCGCTCGCGCTCATCCCGGCCATGGCCGCGCGGGAAGTCGCCGTGTCCGCGCTGGCCACCGCCAACGCCATCGACTCGACCGACGAGGACGAGCAGGCGCGCAGTCTGGGCGAGCGGCTGCAGGGCCGCTGGTCGCTGCCCACCGCGCTCGCCTTCCTCGCCTGGTTCGTGTTCGCGCCGCAGTGCATCTCGACCATCGCCGTGACCAAGCGCGAGACCAATGGCTGGCGCTGGCCGCTGTTCATGGTGGGCTATCTGTTCGCGCTGGCCTATATTGCGGCCGGAATCGTCTACTGGACGGCGGTGTCTGCGGGACTATAAGCACGCGCTTCACCCCGTTATCCAAAGTCTCCGGAGAGCCCCATGGCAGGCAGCGTCAACAAGGTCATTCTCGTCGGCAATCTCGGTGCCGATCCCGAAGTGAAGAGCTTCTCCAACGGCGGACGCATCTGCAACCTGCGCATCGCGACCTCGGAGAACTGGACCGATCGCGCCTCCGGCGAGCGGCGCGAGCGCACCGAGTGGCACAGCGTGGTCATCCGCAGCGACGGCCTGATCGGCATCGCCGAGCGCTATCTGCGCAAGGGCAAGAAAATCTATATCGAAGGCTCGCTCCAGACCCGCAAATGGCAGGACCAGAACGGGCAGGACCGCTATTCGACGGAAGTCGTCCTGTCCGGCCCCGGCGCCGTCATGACGATGCTCGACGGCGGCCAGGGCGGCGGCGGACAGGGCGGTGGCGGCGGTGGCGGCCGCAACGAAGGCTGGTCGTCCGGCGGCGATGATTTCGGCGGCGGCAGCGGCGGCGGCGACTTTGGCGGTCGCTCGTCCGGAGGCGGCAGCGGCGGCGCGCGCGGCGGCGGCGGCAGCCCCGCCGGCAGCCCGTTCAACGACGGTTTCGACGACGACGAAATCCCGTTCTGATCGGCCGCGCGCGGGCCGGACGGTCCGCGCGGCCGCATGTCTTAATCCGCTACGGACAGGGCGAGCGGATGCGGACGCCGGCCATGCCGCGCTGTCGTCACGCAGCGACGCGCGACCGGCACGATGCCCACGAAAGCCCCGTTCTGGATAGCGCGATGCAGTGCTCCCGCGCAGGAGCACTGCATCTATGTCATCAAGCCGACCAGCCGCCGGCCAGTGCCCGGAACAGGTCGATCTGCGCCCGCGCGACCAGCGCGTCCTGCGCCGCCAGCTCGGCCTGCGCCTCGGTGAAGGTGCGCTCGCTGTCGAGGCTGTCGAGCGCGTCGATGGCGCCTTCGCGCTGTTGCGCGCGCGTGATGCGCACCGCGATCTCGGCCTGATCCCGCGCGGCCTTGAGCGACTGGCGGCGCGTCAGGGCATGGGCATAGCCGGAGAGGGCCGTCTCGGTCTCCTCCAGCGCGCGCAGCACCGTGCCGTCGAACGCCGCGAGGGAGGCATGGCTGTCCGCCGTCGCCCCGTCGATGCGGGCGCGCGTGGCTTCATTATTGGGGAAGGCCCAGTTGATGAGCGGGCCGAGCAGCCAGCGCAGCGGCCCGCCACCGAAGACATCGCCGATATTCGGGCCGGTCGAGCCGATCGAACCGCCCAGCGAGATGCGCGGATAGAGATCCGCCGTCGCCACGCCGATCCGCGCCGTGTCCGCCGCCAGCCGCCGCTCGGCCGCGCGAACGTCCGGCCGGCGGGCGAGCAGCGCCGTGCCGTCCCCCACCGGGATCGGCCGCATGATCTCCAGGCCGATGCTGCGCCGCCCGGCAATCTCCGGCAGCGCCTGCGGGGTCCGCCCGGTCAGCGTTGCCAGCCGGAACAGCGCCGCCTGCCGATCCGCTTCGAGGCGGGGAATCTCGGCCGCGCGCTGCTCGCGCAGGGCGGCGATGCGCGCCACGTCGAGCTGCGTGGCGAGGCCGGCCTCCTGTCGACTGCGGGTGAGATCGCGCAGCTGGTCGAGCAGGCCGACCATCTCCCGCGCGACCGCGATCTGCGCCGCGCCGGAGGCGGCATCGGCATAGGCCCGCGTGGTGTCCGCGACCACGGCGACGCGCACCGCGTCGGCATCGGCGGCCGCGGCATCGGCGTCGCCGCGCGCGGCCTCCACGCCCCGGCTCACCCGGCCGAACAGATCGACCTCATAGGAGACGCTCAGACCCGCATCGATCGACCAGTCCTCGCGCGGGGCACCGGCCGCGCGCTGGCCCGCGGGCAGGCGGCCATAGGTCGCGCCCGCGCCGATGCCGGTCTGCGGCAGCCGGTCCGCGCCCGCGCCGCGCAGGGCGGACCGGGCCTTCTCCAGCCGGGCGAGGGCGACGCGGATGTCCGTATTCGCGCCCAGCGCATCGGCGATGAGCCCATCGAGCACCGGGTCCTCATAGAGCCGCCACCAGTCCTGCGGCACCGGCGCCTGCGCGAAGGCCGGTGCATCGGCGGACAGGAAGGGGCCGGACGATGTCGGAGGGGGGCCAGGGGCGACATAGTCCGGCCCGGCCGCGCAGGCGGCGAGCGCCAGCGCGGAAACCATGGGCAGGGCGAAGCGTGCGATTGCGGCACGATGGATCGGGCGGGTCATGGGACTGAACTCCTCATTCGGCCGGCAGCAGGGCCGGCCCGGCCGTGCCGCCACGCCGGCGCAGGCGTGCGATGCGCTCGCCCAGCGCCCGGCTGACGACATAGAAGGTGGGGGTGAAGATGAGGCCGAATGCGGTCACGCCAAGCATGCCGGCGAACACCGCCGTGCCCAGCGCCTGCCGCAGCTCCGCGCCCGCGCCGGACGCGATGACCAGCGGCACCGAACCCAGGATGAAGGCGAAGCTCGTCATCAGGATGGGCCGCAGCCGCTGCTCGGCGGCATGCACGGCCGCCTCGATGGGCGTATAGCCATGCTGCTGCTCGCCCTGCCGCGCGAACTCGACGATCAGGATCGCATTCTTGGCGGCGAGCGCCACGAGCACGACGAGGCCGATCTGCGTGAGGACATTATTGTCCATGCCGCGCAGGTTGACGCCGATCATCGCGGCCAGCACGCACATCGGCACGATCAGGATGATCGCGAGCGGCATGACCAGGCTCTCATATTGCGCGGCCAGCACCAGGAAGACGAGCAGCACCGCCAGGCCGAAGACCAGCACCGCCGTGTTGCCCGTGGTCGCCTGCTGATAGGCGATGCCGGTCCACTCGGTGGTGAAGCCGCGCGGCAGCGTGGTCGCGGCCAGCTTTTCCATCGCGGCCAGCGAATGGCCCGAGGAGAAGCCGGGCGCGGTATCGCCATCCACGGCCACGGCGGGCGCCAGATTGTAGCGCTGCACCCGATAGGGTCCGGTCGTGTCGCGGAACGTCGCGACCGAGCCCAGCGGCACCATGGCGCCATAGTCCGAGCGGGTCTGGAGGTTCGCGATGTCGGCCGGCGTGCGGCGGAACGGCTCGTCGGCCTGCGCGGTCACCCGATAGGTGCGGCCGAGCAGGTTGAAGTCGTTCACGAAGGCCGAGCCGAGATAGATTTGCAGCGTCTCGAACACGCGCTCGGCCGGCACGCCCAGCATCTCCGCCTTGTTGCGATCGATATCCGCGAAGATGCGCGGCGTGCTCGTATCGAAGAAGGTGTAGACGAAGGACAGGCCGGGCGTCTGGTTGGCCGGGCCGATCAGCGCATAGGCCGCCTGTTCGAGCGCGCGCGAGCCCTGCCCGTCGCGATCCTCGATCATCATGCGATAGCCGCCCGCCGAGCCGATGCCGCGGATGAGCGGCGGCTTGACGATCATCAGCCGCGCCTCGGTGATGTCGGCGGTCTTGCGGGCCGCCTCGGCCATCAGGCCGTCGATGGTCTGGCCATGGGCCGCGCGCTCCGGGAAGTCGTCCAGCACCCAATAGGCGGCGGCCGAATTGGCGTTGCGCGTCTCGGAGGCGCCGTCGAAGCCGGAGAGCATGACCGTGTTCTTGATGCCCGGAATGGTGAGCATGCGGTCCGCGACCTTCTTCATCACCGCGTCCGTCCGCTGGGTCGATGCGCCCGGCGGCAGCTGGATGATCGTGAAGAAATAGCCCTGGTCCTGCGCCGGGATGAAGCCGGTGGGCGTGTACCAGAGCGCGCCGACGGTCAGCGCGATCAGCGCGGCATAGGCCGCCATCACCTTGCGCGGCTGCGCGGCGAGGCGCGCGGTGAGCGTGGCGTAGCGGGCGCTGAAGCGCTCGAAGCCGCGGTTGAACCAGTCGCCCGCCGCCTCGATCCGCTGCCGCCAGCGCGGGGCGCCTTCGGGCAGCGCCTTGTGGTGCCGCAGCAGCAGCGCCGCGAACGCCGGCGAGAGGGTGAGCGAGAGCACCAGCGAGATGACCGTCGCGGCCGAGATGGTCACGGCGAACTGCTGGTAGAAGGCACCGGACATGCCGCCGATGAACAAGGTGGGCACGAACACCGCGCACAGCACCAGCACGATGGCGATCAGCGCCGCGCCGACCTCGTCCATGGAGACGCGCGCCGCTTCCAGCGGGCTCATGCCATGTTCCAGGTTGCGCTCGACATTCTCGACCACGACGATGGCGTCATCCACCACGATGCCGATCGCCAGCACGAGTCCGAACAGCGAGAGATTGTTGAGCGAGAAGCCCAGCATGGCGAGCACCGCGAAGGTGCCGATGAGCGACACCGGGATGGCCAGCACCGGGATCAGCGCCGCCCGCCATTTCTGCAGGAAGACGATGATGACGAGCACCACGAGGACGATCGCCTCGACCAGCGTCTTCACCACCTCGTCGATGGACTGCTGGATGAACTCGGTGGGATTATAGACGATGCGATATTCCAGGCCCCTGGGGAAATCCCTGGCCAGCGTCGCCATCTCCGCCTTGATGCCCTCCGCGGCGGCCAGCGCGTTGGTGCCGGGCATCTGGAAGATCGGGATGATGACGCTGTCCTTGTCGCCCAGATAGGCGGAGGTGCCATAATCCTCGGCGCCCAGCTCCACGCGGGCGACATCGCCCACGCGCACCTGCCGGCCGTCCGCATCGGTGCGGATGACGACATTGGCGAATTGCTGCGGCTCGGTGAACCGGCCCTGCGTCTCGACATTGAGCTGGAAAGCGGACGAGCCAGACGGCGGCTGGCCGAGCGTGCCGGCGGCGACCTGCACATTCTGCGCGCGCAGGGCCGAGACGATGTCGCCGGCGGTCAGGCCGAGCGAGGCCGCGCGGTGCGGATCGATCCACACCCGCATAGACAGCTCGCGCGAGCCGAAGAGCTGCACGTCGCCCACGCCTTCCAGCCGCGCCAGCCGGTCCTTGATCCGGGTCTGGGCATAGTTGGAGAGATAGGCGCGATCGAGCGAGCCATCGGGCGAGATGAGATTGACGATCAGCAGGAAGTCCGGCGACGTCTTGCGCGTCACCACGCCGAGGCGCTGCACCTCCTGCGGCAGGCGGGGCGTGGCGATGGCGACGCGGTTCTGCACCAGCACCTGCGCCTCGTCGAGGTTCGTGCCCTGCTTGAAGGTGACGGTGATGACCACCCGCCCGTCGCCGGTCGACTGGGAGGAGAGATAGAGCATATTCTCTACCCCGTTGATCTCCTGCTCGATCGGGCTTGCGACCGTCTCGGCCACCGTCTCGGCGGAGGCGCCGGGATAGGAGGCGGAGACGGTCACGGTCGGGGGGACGACCTCGGGATATTGCGAGACCGGCAGCACGAAATAGGCGATCGCGCCGATGATCGTGATGATGATCGCGATGACCGCCGCGAAGATCGGCCGGTCTATGAAGAAGCGGGACAGGCGCATGGGCGCACTCCTGCGGAAAGAGGGTTCAGAGCATCGCGCCAGAAAGCGATGCGACACCGAAGATATGGAGCGGGCAGGGTGATCCGGATGTCACGCTGCCCGCCCTAGTGGGCGAAGGTCGCCTGGCCGGCGAGCGTGCCGCCCGCCGGCACCACCGCCGCCTGCGCGTCCGGCGCGATGCGGCCGTTGCGGACCTGCACCTTGCTGCCGGGCATCGCCATCTGCGTGCCGGTGATGATGACGCGGTCATTGGCGGCAAGGCCCGTACGCACCACGCGCAGGCCGTCGATCACCGGGCCGAGCTCGACCGGCTTGATCGCCACGGTGCCATCCGGCCCGACCACGAGCAGCGTCTTGCGCGCCTGATCGGTCTGCACGGCGGTGTCCGGCACCAGCATCGCCTGCACCTTGCGGCCGGTAGCGAGGCGCATGTTGCCGAACATGCCCGGCGTCAGGAACAGGTCCGGATTGGCGAGCACGGCGCGCGCGCGGATCGTGCCGGAGCGCGGATCGAGGCCGTTGTCGGTGAAGTCGAGGCGGCCGCTCCATTTATAGTCGGGCTCGTCCTGCAGGCGGACCTGCACCTGCGCGTCCTTGTCGGTGCCGTCGCGCTTCTGCTTGAGGAACAGGCCCTCGGACCCGTCGAAGGTGAAATAGATCGGGTCCAGCGCGTTGATGGTGGTCAGCAGCGTGCCCGCCGCCCCCTCGCCGGACGCCACGAGATTGCCGGCATCGACCCGGCGATCCGAGATGCGCCCGCCGATCGGCGCACGCACCACGGTGAACTCCATGTCGAGCGCGCGGCTGCGTTCGCGTGCCTGGGCGCCGGCCAGCGCGGCCGAGGCCGCCTGCACCTGCGCGCGCAGCCGGTCGACCTCGCTCTGCGAGACGGCATCCACCGCCACCAGGCGGAGCGCCCGATCGAGATTGGTGCGCGCGAGGGCGAGATCGCTGTTGGCGGTCGCCACGCCGGCCCGCGCCTCGGCCAGCGCGGCGGCGAACGGCCGCTGGTCGATGGTGAAGAGCGGCTGGCCGGGGCGCACGATCTGGCCGTCCGTGAAATGAATGGAGACGACCGCGCCGGAGACGCGCGGCCGTACCTCGACCGAGCGGCTCGCCTCGAACCGGCCAATATAATCATCCCATTCGGTGATCTCCCGCTGGAGCGGGGCCGAGACGGTGACGGTGGGCAGCGCCGCCGCCATGGCGGGCGGCGCGCCGCGCTGCGAGACCGCATAGCCGCCGGCGATGACGATCACCGGCAGGGCGGCCCAGGCGAAACGCCGCCAGCGGCGCGGCCGGGCCGCCGCCGCATCCGTGATCGGCTCGGCGGGCTTGATGGGCTGGATCATGGTCATCGGGCGGCCTTTCCACGCTGGGCTGCGCCCTCGGCGCGGATGCGGCCGACAAGCGTTTCATATTGCCGCTCGGAATAGCCGGCGGCGAGGAAGTCACGGATGTCCGAAGAGGCGACATTATAGCCATGGCGCCAGCTCAGCACCGCCATGCGGCGCAGCGCCTCCAGCCTGCCATCGGACAGCGGATTGGCCCGCGCGATGCCGAAGATCGTGCGAAAGGCCCGGCGCAGCGGCGTATCCGGCCGGATCGAGCCCATCCCGTCCTTGCGGGCCAGATAGGCGATCGACCATTCGCGCGCCGTCAGCTCCGCGGGTTGCGCCGCGTCGGCCATGGCGGGCGCGGGCAGCGTATCGAACAATGTGGCGGCGCCCTGCGGGTCGAGTTGCAGATAGGCCATCATTTCGTCTCCCTGTTGCGGGCGCCGCGCATGGGCATGCGACAACCCGTCCCCGAAGGTGCGGCCTTCGGGCGTGTGATGGATACGCTGCCGGCAAACCTCGGGCGCGGAGCCCGGCGGAACGTCGATCGCGGTCATGTCTGATCTTTTTCCGGATCGTCGGCGGCCGAATCAGGCGGCGACTCCCCGGGAGGCAATTTATGTACCTATGAGTATGTTAATTGGAGGGCAATGCGTCAAGCGCTAATTTCATACCGATCGATATTTTTTCCTGCAGCGCAGCAAAGCCGGGCTATCGGCCGGGCCAGACGGCCAGCGTCATCTCGACGACCCGCTCCAGTTCCGCCCGCGTCGCGCCGGCGCCGGCCTGAACGGCCAGCCCCTGCATCACGGCCATGAGATAGCGCGTGATCGCGCGCGGATCGGTCTGGCCATCGAAGTCGTCGTCCGCGATGGCGCGGGCCATCCGCTCGACCATGACCTCGGTGACCTTGCGTCCGCGCTCCAGCACTTCCGCCCGGATCGACGCGGCTTCCGCACCGCAGGCGCTGGACGTGATGACGCCCAGGCAGCCCTGGGGCTCGCACTCGTTCGTGCAGGACGCGAGCATGCCGCGCAGCAGGTGCTCGGCCACGCCCCGCGCGCTCGGCGCGGCGAGCGCGGCCCCGATATAGGCCAGCTTCTCGCGTTCGTAGAGGTCCAGCGCCTGGCGGAACAAGGCTTCCTTGTTGCCGAACGCCGCATAGAGGCTGGGCCGGGTGATCCCCATCGCCTCGGTCAGGTCGGTGAGCGAGGTGCCTTCATAGCCCTTGCTCCAGAACATGCGCAGCGCGGCCGCCAACGCAATGTCGACGTCGAATTCGCGGGGCCTGCCTCTGGTGACGATCTGATCCATATCGGTCGGTATATAATGATCCGGCCCCTTGATGTCCAGTGGCGCGCCCATTGACGGAACCGGGGCGGGAGCCGATATTCCGGGCATGGAAAAGCTGGACCTCACCGACGCGCAATGGCGCGAGAAACTGACGCCCGAACAATATCATGTGCTGCGCGAGCATGGCACGGAGCGCGCCTTCGCCGGCGCCTATAACGGCCTCAAGGATGCCGGCCTCTATCATTGCGCCGGCTGCGGCCTGCCCCTGTTCGACTCGGGCCATAAATATGACAGCGGCTCGGGCTGGCCGAGCTTCACCGCGCCCATCGAGGCGGATGTGGTGGACGAAGTGGTCGACACCAGCCACGGCATGCGCCGCGTGGAAATCCGCTGCGCGCGCTGCGCCGGGCATCTGGGCCATGTCTTCCCCGATGGCCCCGGCCCGGATGGCCTGCGCTACTGCATGAACAGCGTCGCGCTCGAATTCGAGCCGAAGGACGACTGACGGCCCCTTCGGCCACGCTCCATTCAGGCGGTGTAAAGGCGTCTGGCGCTTCTAGCCGGTTATGCGTATGGAAAACACTCAGGCGGGTGGAGCAATATAAGGCATGGCCGGGGACCGAACAGTGAGTCGCGTGCGGCTCTGGTTCTTCCGCATTCTCAAGATCGGCATCGGCATCGGCATCGCCGGCATCATCGCCCTGGTGGTGGCGGTTGTGATCGCCATGCAATCGCTGCCGAGCTTCGATTCGCTGAAGAGCTCACCCAACGGACAGATGATCCGCGTCCATGCGGCGGACGGCTCCGTCATCGTCTCGCTGGGGCCGAGCTATGGCCGCTGGCTCACCTATGACCAGATCCCCGCGGTGATGCCCGAGGCGCTGGTCTCCGTGGAGGACAAGCGCTTCTACATGCATCCGGGCGTGGACCCGCTCGGCATGGCGCGCGGCGCCTGGCGCGCGTTCGAGCGGCGCGGGCAGGGCCGGCGCATCGAGGGCGCCTCCACCATCACCCAGCAGCTGGCGCGCAACATCTTCCTCAACAACAGCTATTCCTCGGTCCGCAAGCTGCGCGAGATCGTGCTGGCGCTGGCGCTGGAGCGCAAGTTCAGCAAGCGCGAGATCCTGGAGCTCTACCTCAACAAGGTCTATTTCGGCGGCGGGGCCTATGGCGTGGATGCGGCGAGCCGCAAATTCTTCGGCCATCCGGCGACCACGCTGAGCCTGCCCGAGGCCGCGATCATCGCCGGCCTCGTCAAGGCGCCCTCCAACTATTCGCCCACCGCCGACGCGCAGGCCGCGCGCGACCGCGCCAGCGTGGTGCTGGACGTGATGGAGGCCAATGGCGACATCTCGGGCGCCGAGCGCGCGCAGATCAACCTCGACGATGTGCGCATGGCGGCGGATCAGGCGCAGGACAGCGTGCGCTACTTCACCGACTGGGTGCTGCCGCAGCTCGACGGGCTGATCGACGAGCGCGACCAGCCGCTCGACGTCTATACCACCATCGATCCCAAGCTGCAGCGCGCCGCCGTCGCGGCGATCCGCGCCAATGTGCCGGGCGGCGCGCAGGGCGCGCTGGTCAGCCTGGACCGGGACGGCGCGGTGCGCGCGCTGGTCGGCGGGCTCGACTATATCAACTCCAACTATAACCGCGCCACGGTGGCGGAGCGCCAGCCCGGCTCGGCCTTCAAGCTGTTCGTCTACCTGACCGCGCTGGAGGCGGGCTACACGCCGGAGACGGCGGTGAACGACAGCCCCGTGACCATCAACGGCTGGAGCCCGCGCAACGACAATCGCCGCAATGTCGGCCAGATCGACATACGCACCGCCTTCGCCTATTCGATCAACACGATCGCGGCCAAGCTGGGCATGGAAGTGGGCTTCGCGTCGGTGGCCGACATGGCCCGCCGCTTCGGCATCTCGACGACCATCAACACCCATCCCTCGATGGTGCTGGGCACCTCCGAAGTGCATCTCATCGACATGACCCGCGCCTTCGCCTCGGTCGCGCGCAAGGGCGTGGCGGTGACGCCCTATGGTATCCTCAAGGTCACCACGGCGGACGGCGAGATACTCTACGAGCATCAGGACGACACCAGCCGCGTGCTCGTCGCGCCCTGGGTGGCGGCCGGCATGACCGACCTGATGCAGACCGCCGTCAACACCGGCACCGGCCGCAACGCGCAGATCGGCCGGCCCGTCGCCGGCAAGACCGGCACCACGAGCAGCAACAAGGACGGCTGGTTCATCGGCTTCTCCAGCGGCGTCACCACCGGCGTGTGGATGGGCCGGGACGATGGGCGCAGCGTCGGCGGCCTCGCCGGCGGCCGCGCCCCGGCGCGCGCCTTCGCCAGCTATATGCGCGTCGCCGTCGCCAATCGGCCGGTCGAGGAATTCGAGACGCAGGTCACGTTGCCCGAATGGCAGCTTGAGCCCGACGAAGAAGCCTATGGCCAGCCGGACAATGGCAGCTTCGTCGATGAGGATGGCATGCCGATCGACCAGGGCGCGCCGCCACCGCCGGAGCCCGACCAGCCCCGCGATCCGGGCCCCGGCGAGGGCGGCGGCGGCGGCGATGCGCCGCAGCGGATCGACCAGCGCTGGATCGACGAAGTGCTCGGCCGCAACCCCCGCCAGCAGCCGGCGCCCAGGCCGTCCGCCCCGCCAACCGCGCCCAGTTCCGCGCCGCGCCCCTGAGCGAGCCGGCTTTCGTCGCGCCCGCGCCGCGAGTCCCTCTCTCCGCGTCTCCGCGCGCTGTTGCAGTTGTCGGATATTGTGCGCGGCGCAGATCGCCGCCACTCAGCCGATATAGCGATGCAGCCCCGCGCCCTCGCGGCGCAGCCATGCCCGCGCCGCATCCGGATCGGCCGGGGAGATGGCGCGGACCAGCGCGTGGAAGTCCGGCCCATGGTTCATGTGCCGCAGATGGGCGACCTCATGGGCGACCGTCGCCAGCCGCACATCGGCCGGCGCCAGGATGAGCCGCCAGCTATAGCGTATGTCGCCGCGCGCCGAGCAGCTTCCCCAGCGCCCGCGCGGATCGCCGATGGAGACCGCGCCCAGTGGCAGGCCGTGCGCCCGCGCCAGTGCCTGTGTTTCCTCCGCCAGCCGCTCACGCGCGCGCAGCTTGAGCCAGCGCAGCACGCGGCCGCCCGCCAGATCGGCCGGACCGCCGACGATCAGCCTGCCTTGCTCGCACCGGACGGTGCGGCCCGGCTGGCCGGTCGCGACGATGCGATGGACCGCGCCCTCCACCGGCAGCGCGACGCCGTCGCCAAGCTGGACGACGCTGGCCGCCCGGCCGCGCTGCGCCGCCACCCAGCCGGATTGCTCGCGCGCCCAGGCCAGCGCCGTGCGCAGCGGCAGGCGCGGCGGGATGGTCAGCAGCGCCCGGCCGGCCACGCCATCGAAGCGCAGCCGCATCCGCCGCGCGCGGGCATGGCGCCGCACCACCAGCGCCACGGCCTCGCCATCGGCGAGGTCCAGCCAGTGCTCAGAGCTCGCGCTCGACAATATGCTGCTCCAGATCGCCGGCCAGCGTCTCCGAGATCGTCCAGCCACGCACCGAATGGCCCGTGCGATGCACTGCCTCCCGATCCCCGCAGACGAGATAATGCCACTCCGGCAAGGGCGCGCCGCGCGCGCGCAGCACATAGGCGCAGCTCGCCGGCAGCCAGCTGATCGTGCACAGCTTGGCCGGCGTCAGGCGCAGGCAATCGGGCACGAAGGCGCGGCGCTGGCGATAGTTGGAGCAGCGCGCCGTCTCGCGGTCGAGCAGCCGGCAGGCGACATTGGTGGGATGGATCTCGCCGGTGTCGGCATCCTCCACCTTGTGCAGGCAGCATTTGCCGCAGCCGTCGCACAGCGCTTCCCACTGGGCGCGGTCCAGCGTCTCGAGCGGCTGCTCCCAGAAATTCATCGCACCCAGCGTTCGAGGAACGCGCGCATGATCTCGGGCGAGGCTTCGTCCTGCTCGGTCGCGGCCTCGTCCACCGGCACGAGCGCGATCGGCTTGCCGTCCGGCCCGAACAGGAAGGGCGTGCGGCTATGCGCGACGAGATAGTCCTGGGTCGCCTTCGGATCGCCTTCCTTGCCGGCGACGACCACGAACGCGGTCTTGACCGCCTCGATCTCCTCGGGCGTGCCGGTGAGGCCGATCAGCCTGGGATGGAAGGCCGCGACATAGGTCTTGATGACCGCCGGCGTGTCGCGCTGCGGGTCCACGGTGATGAAGATCGGTTGGATCTTCGCAGCCTTTTGCGGGTCGCTCTTCTCCAGCAGCCGATAGCCGGCGATGATCTTGTTGAGATCGATCGGGCAGATGTCCGGGCAATAGGTATAGCCGAAATAGACCAGCCGGTATTTGCCGGCGAAATCCGCCCAGCGCGTCGGCTGGCCGTCCTGGTTGGTCAGGGTGAAGTCCCCGCCGATCCGCGCGCCGACGAGGTCGCCTTGCGCCGCCGCATCATTCCCGGAGGAGGCGCCATTGCCCTGGCAGCCCGCCAGCATCGCCAGCGGCATCAGGAAAAGGGTGAGTTTGCGCGCATTGTTCATGACAGGCAAAGCCATGCCCTGCTATTGGGGCCAGCGCAACCGGATTGGCCGGCCCCACCCAGAAGGAGCGCACAGGTGACGCAGCATCGCCGCGATTGGACCTCATTCGACGCACGGCGTCTCGGCGCGGGCCTCGTCGCCCTGCTGATGCTGCTGATGGCGGCGATGCCGGCCAGCGCGCAATTCTCGCAGAGCTACAAGTTCCTCGAAGCGATCCGCAAGGCCAACCAGGAAGACATCGTCAAGTTCCTGGAGCAGCCCGGCGTCACGCTGGTCAACACCCGCGACTCGTCCACCGGCGAGACCGCGCTGCTCATCACCGTGGGCCGGCGGGACGTGATCTACACCAATTACCTGCTCTCGCGCAGCGCCAACCCCAACCTCACCAACAATGCCGGCCTCAGTCCGCTGATGCTGGCGGTGGAGCGGCGCTTCACGGAGGGCGCGCAGCTGCTGCTCGCCAATGGCGCCAATCCCAACCTGACCAATGACAGCGGCGAGACCCCGCTCATCCGCGCCGTGCAGATGCGCGATCTGGAGATGGCCCGGCTGCTCGTCGCCAAGGGCGGTGATCCCAATCGCAAGGACCGGCTCGCCGGCATGTCCGCGCTCGATTACGCCCGCGCCGGCAACACGACGCCCGGCATGATCGAGCTGCTGACCGCCAATGCCGCCGCGCCGCGCGCGCCCAACGTGCAGGGCCCGCACCTCTAGGAAGCAGAGCGGTCCCGGCTGAAGGCGCGCCAGGTTTGCGCGCGCGCCTCAGCCGAAGGCCAGTACGAGCTGGCCATCGTCGCTCGCCCCGGTGGCCGCATCCGCAGCGGCCTCGACCAGGTTCGAGAGGCCGAGCCCGAGCAGGCGCGCGCCGATCGGCAGCGGCAGTTGCGCGCGCAGCAGGGCGAGGCCCACATCGAGCAGCGCCGCGCGATCGGCCGGCGGCGCGGGCATGGTGCGCGATCGCGTCAGGATGCGGAAATCCCCCAGCTTGATCTTGAGCGTGACGGTGCGGCCATGGGCGCCCGCCCGCGCGACCCGCTCCCACAGCCGCGTGGCGATCTCGTCCAGCGCGGTGGCGAGCTGCTCCTCCGCGCCGATGTCGCTGGCGAAGGTATCCTCCACGCTGATCGACTTGCGCACTTCATGATCGCGCACCGGCCGCTCGTCCACGCCGCGCGCCGCGCCATGGTAGAAGGCCGCCGACTTGCCGAAATGGCGCTGCAGCGCCGGCATCGGCCAGGCCTTGAGGTCCGCGCCGCTATGGATGCCGAGCGCCGCCATGCGCCGCGCCGTCACCGGGCCCACGCCATGGATGCGCGCCACCGGCATCGCCGCCATGAACGCCTCGGTCTCCTCCGGCTTCACCACGCACAGCCCGTCCGGCTTGTTCTGGTCCGAGGCGAGCTTGGCGATCAGCTTGTTGCAGGAGACGCCGGCCGAGGCGGTGAGCCCGGTCTCCTCGAAGATCAGCCGCCTGATCTCCTGCGCGATATAGGTGGCCGAGACGATGCCGAGCTTGTTCGCCGTCACGTCCAGATAGGCCTCGTCCAGCGAGAGCGGCTGGATGATGTCGGTGAACCGCTCGAAGATCGTGCGGATCTGCGCGGAAACGGCGCGATAGGCATCGAACCGGGCCGGCACGAAGACGAGGTCCGGGCAGAGCCGCCGCGCCTGCCCGCCCGGCATCGCCGAACGCACGCCGAACACCCGCGCCTCATAGCTCGCCGCCGCGACCACGCCGCGCACGCCGCTGCCGCCGACCGCGACGGGCTTGCCGCGCAATGCCGGATCGTCGCGCTGCTCGACCGACGCATAGAAGGCATCCATATCGATATGGATGATCTTGCGGTGCTGACCCGGACCCTCGGCCATGGCGCCTTATGACACGAGAATATCTTGAACGAAAGGGGAACAAGAGAGACTTGACACCCGGAAAAGACCGCGATCACATCCGGTCGAGCATCAGCCGCTCAGGGAAGCCATCATGTCTGCCCGGCGGATCGACAGGATGGATCGCGAGAGGCCGGTCGCGCCTGTCGCCGTGCAGGCCGGGATCGCGCCGCCGGCCGGGAGTCCCGGGGCCGATCCGGTTCCGCGTCCGGGGGCCGGGGGCCGGGGGCCGGGGGCCGGGGGCCAGGCAATTCCTCATACGGGGTTGCCGCGCCAGCCTTCCGTCACGAAGCGTCAGGCCGTGCCTTCGTCCTTGCCGCGCTTGAGCGCCTTGAGCGCCCCGAACGGGCCGGTCTCATCCTCGCTCAGCACGCCCATCGCCCGCAGCGCGGCGTCCGCATCCGGCGCGCGGGGATAGGGATCGAGATTGAGCACCAGCGTCTGCGCGACGGTCTCGCCCAGGTCGATGCGCTCGTCCTCCAGCGGCAGCAGGTCGCAATCCTCGTCGCTCAGCTCGACCTCCTCCTCGGGCTCCGTCCCATCGTCCAGCCCCCGCACGAAGCGGACCGCGAAGGGCAGGTCGAGATGCGCCGGCACGTCCTCGTCCGTCGCCACGCAGGCCTGCACGAGATCGGCGCCGATGCGCCCCTCGACATGCGCGCCGGCGGCATCCGGCACGACATGCAGCCGCGCCTCCAGCCGATCGATCGCGCGCAGGCCGAAGCGCCGGGCCAGCGCCGCGCGCTCCTCGGCCGTCGCCTCGATGGTCCGCTCGCGCGCGCCGTCGCCCAGCGCGTTGAGGCGCACGATCCGCGAGAATTCAGGAGCCGGCCCGGTCATGAGCGCGCCTCAGTCCGGCAGCCGGCCGGCCAGCAGCGCATCGGCCGACAGCCCGTCCAGCCCGCGCGCGAAGCCGCGTATCCGGTCCTCGACATAGGCGAGCGCCGCTTCGGCCGGGGCCTGCCCGCGATAGAGATTGCGCACCAGCGCCTCGCGCAGCGACGCGTCCCCGGACAGCCCGGCGCGATAGGCCGCGAGCCGCCCGCCCAGCGCGCCCACCATGCGGCCGACCTGCTTGCCGACGATGAGGTCGCCAAAGCCGATCTGGCGCACCTGGCCCTCCATATCGTCGATGAACAGCTCGGTGAGCAGGGCCGCCTGCCCCTTCATGTCCAGCGCATCCATGCGCATCAGCACGAGCGAGAGGATGGAGGCCACCATGTCGAAGCGCCCGTCGATCGAATCGGCGACGGCGCCCTCCAGATACCAGTGCGGGGCGCGGGCGCGCGCGACGACCGCCGCATAGAGCGGCCGCTGGGCCGCGCGATCGTCCTTGCGCGAGAAAAGGGATGAGAGAAGGGTCATGCTCGGTTCAGCTTTGTGGCGGCACAGGTGCGGGACGGGCGCGCCGCGCCATTTCCCCGCGCGGGCGATTGCATATTGATTGCGCGGTCCGGCAATGCAATGGGCGGCAGACCGGATATGACGCTTTTTCGACGACCTTTGCGCAGGAGATCAGGATGCAGCTTGGCATGAGGCGACCGCTTATGGTCGCGGGCGCGGCCGCCATCCTGTTGCTTGCCGGCGGATGCACGCGGATTCGTGCGCATCAGGGCTTCATCTCGGATGCGCTCATCGTGGATTCGGTGCTGCCCGGCATCGACAACAAGGCCTCGGTGGAAGGCGCGCTCGGCCGTCCCACCTTCACCTCGCAGTTCGGCCCCGAGCGCTGGTATTATGTCTCGCGCAACACCCGTTCGCTCGCCTTCGGCTCACCGCGGCCGACCGATCAGCTGATCGTGACCGTGCAGTTCGATGACCGCGGCAATGTCGCCAGCGTCGGTCGCGATGCCACGCTGGATCATGTGGCGAACCTCAGCCCCGTGGGCGACAAGACGCCGACGCTGGGCCGCAAGCGCAGCCTGCTGGACGAGATTTTCGGCAATATCGGCACGGTCGGCGCGGCCGGTGCGGGCGCGGGCGCGGGCGGCGGCCCCGGACCGAACGGCGGCTAAGCGCGCACGCCGCTTCGATCCGGCGCGGCGACGCCCATATTTCCTTGCAATTAACCTCGTCCTGGACTCAGAATGGTCCATTGAGGGAGAGCCGCGATGCAGCACTTCGGCGATCTGCAGCCGCTGGGCCAGCCGGATATCTTTACCGACCACGCCCCGATCGGAAGCTATAGCGCCAGGCGCAGCCGCTGGCGCTTTGCCGTCGGCTCGCTCGAGGTCGGGTTCGACCGGGCCACCGAGGAAGTGCGCGCGGAACGGCGGTCCGCCGCCGCCGCGCCACCGCCGCGCCTCGATTTCGGCGCGCGGCTGATGATGCTTGTCGGCATAGCGGGCAGCATCGCGCTGGTCGTCGCCGGGGCCGGCTGGGTCTGGTCGAGCCGCGCGAGCGCGCTGGCGAGCGGCGAAAGCGTCTCGGCTTCGATCGTGGAGCATGAGTCGGCCTTCGCGCGGGGGCCGGCCACGGCCTCGTCCGGCGCGCCGACCGTGATCCCGACCAGGCCACCACCCAGCCGGCTGAGCGCCGTCATCGCCCAGCGCGCACCTGCCCCGGCCGTGGCGGCCACGCCGCGCGCCAGCCTGCAGATCGCGGAAGGCGAGACGATCGCCCCGCGCCCGGCCAGCGACGACACCCGCCTCGCCCCCACGCCCGACGACGCGATCGTCAGCTCCGGCAATTTCCTGCTGATCCCCAGCGTCGCAAGCGCCGTCGCCAAGGCCATGGCCGATGGCGAGGCGCAGAACTGGATCGCCGGGCGCTATCATGGCGTGGTGGTCGTGGGTCCGGGCGAAGTCGATGACGGCAAGACCTGCCGGCAGGGCACCGTCCTGCTGCGCGACGGCACCACGCAAGGCCGCACCCAGCGCTTCGACCGGTGCAGCTAGAACCTGTCCCGATTAAATTGAACCGGTGCGCCTGCGCAGGCGGGAGCACAACACACCGTCAGCATCCGGACCTTATCCAACCCTGATTGAAGCGTCAGTCCCGCGCGCGGGGGATTGACGCAGGCATATGCACGCCCATCACCCTGCCGGAAACCGCCGTGCCAGCCGGGCCATTGCGCGGCGCAGGGCCGGCATCTCCCCCGCCTCGCTGTTGCCGAGCCGCACGATGGTGAGCCCTTGCGCGGGCGAGACGAGCAGGAACTGGCCGCGATTGCCCACGGCGCCGGCAATGCCCGGCAGCGCTTCACCCGGGAAGAGCATGCTCTGCTCGCTCGCCCGGTTGAGCCAGATCTGCCCGCCATAAGCGGCATTGGCCGGCGAGGGCGCGAGCATGAAGTCGAACCATCGGTCCGAAACCACCTGCCGGCCATTGGTCCGCCCGCGCAGGCGGATCAGCTCGCCGATCCGCGCATAGTCCCGCGCGCTCATATGCATCAGCGCGCCGCCGATCATGGTGCCGCGCGCATCATATTCGGCGACGAACCGCTCCAGCCCGAGCGGCCCGGCGAATCGCGCCGCGATGAACCGCATCATCGCCGCATGGCGCGCGGCCGCATCCCCGCCGGGCGCCAGCGCCTCGCCCAGAATGCCGGAGAGGATCATGCTGGTCGCGCTGCTATAGGCGAAGCGCTTGCCCGGCGCGTGCACCAGCGGCTTGCCGGCGGCGAAGGCGGCCTGATCGGCCGCGCCCTCGCCGACCAGCATGTCGAGCGGATCGCTGCGCGGCGCGGGCCGCCAGATCTCCGCATTCTGCAGGCCCGAACGCATCTGCATCAGCTCGCGCAGGGTGATCGCGCCGCGCGGATCGCCGGACTGGCGCCATGCCGCCACCGGCGCCGGATCATCGAGCGCCAGCCGCCCGTCCGAGACCATGAGGCCGACGAGCAGGCCGGTCACCGTCTTGGCGATCGACCAGCCATGGAAGCGGCTCTGCGGACCATAGCCCGGCGCATAGCGCTCCGCGACGACCTCCCCGCGATGCAGGATGATGAGCGCGCGCGTCTCGCCAAGCGCCTCGTCCCCCGTGCCGAACAGCGGATCGACGGCCGCGCGCAGGGCATCGGCCGAGACGCCGGGCGTGGCCTTCAGCACGGCATAGCGCGCCGCGCCGCTCTCCTGCGACACGCTCGGACCGGCGAGCGCGACACAGGCGGAGAGCGACAGCGCCCAGCGGCAAAGCAATTTGAACCTCATCGCGCGCGGCCCTATCACGCCGCTTCGAAAAAGGGGACGTTATGATTGCGAATCGCGCTGTGCGCCGGCTGCTCGCCGCGGGGCTTGCCCTGCTGCTCCTGGCCATCGCCCTTGCCTGGCCAGGCTGGCAGCAGCGCGCCGCGCAGGCCGCCGGCCTCGGCGCGCGCATGACCTGCTCGTGCCGCTACATCGCCGGCCGTGAACTTTCGGGCTGCAAGCAGGACCTGCGCGGCATCGAGTGGATGGGGCTGGTCCGCTATACGGACGATCCGCAGGCGCGCCGCGTCACTGCCTCCGTCCCGCTGCTGGCCCGGCGCGCGGCGCGGTTCCGCCCGGGCTATGGCTGCATGGCCGAGCCGGGCTGAGGGCGACCGGCCGGCGCGAATCGCATCGCTCAATGGGCGCGGCGCAGCGACGCGGCCAGATGCACGATGCCGACGATCACCAGCCCGATCAGGAAGCCGATGGCGGCGGCCAGCAGCGCGCCGACCAGCCAGACGATCACGCCATTGTGCGAGAGCGCCGCGCTCATCGCGTGGACGGCATCCGGCAGGGCGGTGAGCGGCGAGGCCGCCAGCCCATGCAGGATGATGCCGCCGCCGACCCAGAGCATCGCCACCATGCCGACCGATTCGAGCAGGCCGAGCACGGCGGGCATCATCCGCACCAGCATGCGCCCGAGCGAGCGCACCGCCTGCGATCGCTTGCCGGCCAGATGCAGGCCGATATCGTCCAGCTTCACGATCAGCGCGACGACGCCATAGACGCCGCCCGTCACCAGCAGGCTGACCACGACCAGCGCCGCCGCCTGGGTGAGCAGCGGATTGCGCGCGACGTCGGAGAGCGCGATGGCCATGATCTCGGCGGAGAGGATGAGGTCCGTGCGGATCGCGCCGCTGACCTTGGCCTGCTCCAGCCGCGCCGGATCGCTCGTCTCGCTCTCCCCGGCGGCATCGTCATGGCCGCCGCCCCGCACCAGCTCGACGATCTTCTCCGCCCCCTCGAAGCAGAGGAACGCGCCGCCCAGCATCAGCAGCGGCGTGATCGCGGCGGGCAGGAAGCTGCTCAGCAGCAGCGCGACCGGCAGCAGGATCAGCAGCTTGTTGCGCAGCGAGCCGAGCGCGATCTTCCAGATCATCGGCAGCTCGCGCTCGGGCGAGAAGCCGGTGACATAGGTGGGCGTGACGGCGGTATCGTCGACGACGACGCCGGCCGCCTTCACGCTCGCCTTGCCGGCGGCCGCCGTGACATCGTCCAGGGACGCGGCGGCGAGGCGGGCGATCGCGGCGACATCGTCGAGCAGGGCGGCAAGGCCGGAAGCCATGGGCGGGTCCGAATCAGGTGGTTGGAGCACTTTCCTGCCGCAACCGCGCGGGCCTGGGAAGCGCGCTGACACCATCGCGGTGCGATTTGCCCGGCCGGCGCGCCTTGCCCGCGCTTCACTCTGTCGGCGGCAGCGCCCAGTCGATCGGCGCACGGCCCTGCGCGGCAAGGAAATCATTGGCGCGGGAGAAATGGCGGGAGCCCAGGAAGCCGTTATGCGCGGAGAGGGGCGAGGGGTGGGCGCAGCGCAGCACCAGATGTCGCCCGCCCTGCGCCACGTCGCTCACGAAGCCCGCCTTGCGCTGCGCATAGGCGCCCCAGAGCAGGAAGGCGACCGGCGCCTCCTGCGCGGCGACGCGGCCGATCACGGCGTCGGTGAACCGCTCCCAGCCGCGATTGGCATGCGCGCCGGCCTTGCCCATCTCGACGGTCAGCACGCTGTTGAGCAGCAGCACGCCCTGCTCGGCCCAATGGACCAGATGGCCATGTCCCGGCGGTGCGATGCCGAGATCGGCGCGCAGCTCCTTGAAGATATTGACGAGGCTCGGCGGCGGCCGCACGCCCGGCGGGACGGAGAAGCACAGGCCATGCGCCTGGCCCGGCCCATGATAGGGGTCCTGCCCCAGGATGACGGCGCGCACGCTGGGCAACGGGGTCAGCGCGAGCGCATTGAACCAGTCCTGCCCGCGCGGGAAGATCGATGCGCCGGCCGCCTTGCGCTCCACCAGGAAGCGCTTGAGATCGGCCATGTAGGGCGCCGCGAATTCATCGGCGAGGGCCGCACGCCATTCCGGGCCGAGCGCGGCGGGGAGAGCGGGCGGATCGTCGGGCGCGGACATGCCGCCTGCCTATCGCGGCGCCCGCCCGAGCGCAAAGCGGAATCGCGCTGCCGGACGGCTTGGCTCAGCCGATCTGGTTCCAGGCCTCGGCGATGTCGGCGATGAACCCGCGCGCCTGCTCCATCGGCGCGGCGTCGTTCGTCGCCGTCGCTTCCAGCACGCAGCGGCGCGCCTCGCGATAGATGGTAGCCAGGCTGAGGGCGATCTCGCCACCCCGGTCGAAATCGAGGCTGGTGTCGAGCGCGTGCAGGATGGTGAGCGCGCGGGTCTGGCGGTCGACGGACTTGTGGCGATCGCCCGCGCGCAGGGCGGCGGCGGCGGCATCGAGCGCGAGCAGCAGCTCGTCGAACAGGATGCGCACGAGCTGGTGCGGGCTGGCGCCCTCCACACGGCTGCCGGTGTCCACGGCGGCATAGCTGCGCAAGGCCCGCATCGGCGTCTGGCTCATATACATGGTCGTCAGTCCCTCATTCTGCCCTGATTGCGAACCCGCAGGGCGTTAGTTTCCGCTGTTGTTCCAGACCGCGATCTGCTGCTCCAGATAGGATTGTGTCGCCTTGAACTGGAGCAGGCGCGACTGCATCGCGCTGTAGGTCTTGGTCAGTTGTTCCGAATAGCTGGCGCGCCGGTCGCTGAGCTTGTCGAGCTGGTCCTGCAGCGATTCCTTCAGCTTGGTATAGGTCGCTTCCGAGCTGGCGAGCGGGCCGTCCTTGCCGTTGAGACGGTCGGTGATGGCCTTGAGCGCGCCGGCCACGCCCGGATTGCCCGTGCTCTGGATGGTGGGGTTGAGCATCTGGGTGATGCCTTCCGGATCGTCCGCGAGCGCCGCCGCCAGCCGGTCCGTATCGACGGACAGGGTGCCGTCGCGATTGGTCGAGACGCCCAGATCGTTGAGCGTGCGGTAGGTGCCGCTCGCGGCCAGCGGCGTGCTGACGAAGGCGGCCAGGCTGCGCGCCATGTCGCGCATGCCCGCATCCCCCGTCAGCAGGCCCACGGTGCTGCCGTCCGCGCTGGCGGCCGTGGCCACGTTCAACGCGCCCTTGAGGTTGTTGTAGGCCGCGACGATCTCCTGCACGAGGTCGTTCATGGAGCTGGTCGGCTGGTTGGTGGCGATCGTCACCGTCTTGCCCGGCGCCGCGCTGTTGAGGTCGATGCGCAGGAAGGGAATGGCGGTCGTGATCTCGTTCGAGTCGAATTCCATGTCGACGCCGTCGATCGCGATCTGGGCATTCTGCGCCGTCTGGCTGCGTGCCATCCCGCCGCTCGTGCCGTCGAAGGTGAAGCGCTGCAGGTCCGCATCCGCGTCGCCGCCGGCGGTCAGGGTGAAGGCATTGTCCGCGCCCGTCGCGCCCTTGAGGACGAGCCGCGCGCCCGACTTGTCGGTGACGACCGAGGCAGTGACGCCCGCGCCCGCGCCGTTGATGGCGGCGGCAAGGTCCGCGAGCGTGTTCGCCGGGGCGGTCAGCACGATGTCGTAGCTCTGGCCGCCGGCGCCGAGCGTCAGCGTGCCGGTGCCCGCAACGGCCGTGGCCGCGCCGAGCGTGGTGGACTGGAGCACCTGCCCGGTGGCGAGCTGCTTCACCTCGATCTGCGCCGGCAGGCCCTGCGGCGTGCCGCCCGGGATGGTGCTGACGGCCGCGATCGACGCGTCGTTGGAGGTGGGCTGACCCTTATAGTCGCTGTTCTTGAGCAGCTCGGTCAGCGCGGTCGAGAAAGTGCTGAGCGCGCTCTTGGCGGAGGCCAGCGCGGAAATGCGCGCATTGTTCGTCGTCTGGCGGGTGCCGATGGCGGTCTGCTTGGGATCGAACGAGGCCGCGGTGAGATCGCTCACCAGCTGGGCCGTGTTGATGCCGGAGCTGATGCCGAGCGAGCTGGTCAGCGAACTTGCGATATCGGTTGCCATGGGCTGCCCCTTTCAAGGGGTTAGAACGGCCGGGCGGCGGGGCCATTTAGGGCCGGCGCGAAAATAACCCGCGACCGGCCGGCGCATTCAGAGCAGGGCCGCCTCGACCGTCGCGTGGCGCAGCCCGCCCTGCGCGGCGCGGGCGTGGGCGGTGCGCTCGGCCATGGACTGGGCGACCTGCGCGACGAAGGCGATCATATCCGGATCGGCCGGCGGCATGGGGATCACGATGACCGGTTCCGGCATCAGCGCGCCGAGCGCCCGCTCGGCTGCGTCCACCGCCTGCGCCACGGGCGCGCGCGGCGGGTTGAGGCCGGCGAGGACGGAGGCGATGCGCTCCTTGATCCGGGCGTAGCTCGCCTCGACCATCGAGCGCTCCGTCACCTGCGGATCGGCGGACGGATCGGCCGCCGTCGGGTCGGCGCGCTCGACCTTGGGCACGCGCAGGATCGGGACATGCCGATCGGTCGTGTTCGCTATGGCCACCACCGGCTCTGCTCGAGGTATGAACTCACTCATGGCATTTCACCATCTAGAGCGTCCCCATCAACAGAATACGGACGGAATGAGCTAAGCTTTAATTCACGATGTTCCGGCCATCGGCGTCGAAGCGCATCGCGGCGGGCAGGTCGATATGCGGGCGGTCCATCTCGCTCGCCATATGATTCTCGATGCGGAACACGAAGGCGAGCACGGCGGCGACCGCCATGAACAGCCGCTCGTCCACTTCCTGCCCGGCGCGCGAGGTGAAGTAGATCGCGCGGGTCAGCTCGGGATATTGCAGCACCGGCAGGCCCTTCTCGCCCGCCAGGTCGCGGATCGCGGCGGCGATCTCGTCCGCGCCGCGCGCCACCACCACCGGCGCGGCATCGCGGCCCGGATGATAGCGCAGCGCCACCGCGAAATGGGTCGGGTTGGTGAGCACCACCGAGGCTTCCTCGATGGCCTTGCGCGTCGATCCGTTCAGCATCGCATATTGCCGCCGGCGGATCGCGCCCTTGGCCTCGGGCGAGCCCTCGCTTTCCTTGTGCTCGTCGCGGATTTCCTGCTTGGTCATGTTGAGGCGCTTGGTGCGCTGCATGATCTGCGCGGGCACGTCGATGCCGGCGATGATGAACAGCGAGCCCGCCAGCACCAGCGCGATGAGGATGAACATGGAGCCCAGCTCGCCGATCGCCGGCTCGATGCCGGTGCGCGCGGTGGCGCGGATGGCGTCCATGCGCTGCCAGAGCAGGTAGAAGCCGATCGAGCCGATCAGCGCGATCTTGGCGACCGACTTCACCAGCTCGATCAGGCCCTGCACGCCGAAGATGCGCTTGAGGCCGTTCATCGGGTTGAGCTTCTCCGGCTTGGGCTGGAAGGCCTGGGGCCGGAAGCCGAGCGAGCCGAGCACCGCCGGCGCGGCGATGGCGGCGGCCAGCGTCGCCAGCAGCACGCCGATCATCGGCATGGCGATGGTCGAGAGCAGCGCGAGCGCGCGCTCCTCGGGCGCGAAATTGGCGATGTCGTTGGGGTCGACGCGCAGCCCCTCGGCCAGCATCTCGCGGATCGCGCCGACCAGCGCCGGCCCCGCCACCGCCAGCCAGGCGATGCCGGCCATCACCACCATCGCCGTCGAAAGCTCGCGCGACTGGAGGATGTCGCCCTTCTCGGTCGCCTGCTGCAGCCGCTTGGCTGTCGGCTTCTCCGTCTTTTCCCCGCCGGGCCCTTCCTGCGCCATGGCTCAGCCGCCCGACAGCATCTGCGCGAAGTCGAGGCCGCTGCGCAGCGCGTCGGTGATCGCCTCGGCAATGACCGGCGCGGCGATGGCGAGCAGCACCAGCCCGGCGAGCAGGGTCGCCGGCAGGCCGACCGCGAACAGGTTGAGCGAGGGCGCGCTGCGCGCCAGCATGGCCATGATGAGCTGCACGAGGATGAGCGTGAACGTCACCGGCAGGGCGATGGTGGCGCCCGCCGCGAACATGGTGCCGCCGAACGCGGCGATCGCCTCGAACGCGCTGGCCGGCATCAGCCCGCCGGGCGGCAGCGCCTGGTAGCTGGCGACGACGAAGCGGATGAGCAGCAGGTGCCCGTCCATGATGAGCAGCATGAAGGTGGCGAGGACCGAGAGGAACTGGCCGACCACCGGCGTCGACTGGCCGGTCAGCGGATCGACCATCGAGGAGAAGCCCAGCCCCATGGCATTGGCGATCGTCTCGCCCGCGATGAACGCGGCCGCATAGCCGATCTGCAGCGCGAAGCCGAGCGCGAGGCCGGCGACCGCCTCGGTCGCGACCAGCGCCACGCCGGAGACGCTCGCCAGCCCTTCCGGCGGCATCTGGAACTGCACGCTGTTGAGCGCGGCCATGCCGATCGCCAGGCTGAGGATGATGCGCAGCTGGATGGGGACGGCCGCCGCCCCGAAGATGGGCGCGGCGACGAGCGCGGCGCCGGGCCGGACCATCGCGATCAGCCACAGCCAGAGCTGGGCCTCGACACCGGCGAAGCCCGGCGCGATCATGACAGGAGATCCGGTATCCGCTCGAAGATCTCGCGCGTGAAGTCCGCGATCAGCATCAGGATGGAGCTGCCGAACAGCACCAGCGTCGCGCCGACCACGATCAGCTTGGGCACGAAGGAGAGCGTCGCCTCGTTGATCGACGTCGCCGCCTGGATCATGCCGATGATGACGCCGCAGAGCAAGGCGGGCAGCAGGATCGGCCCGGTCGCGAGCGCCGCGATCCAGAGCGCCTGCTGCGCGATGGCGATGAAGAAATCACCGTTCTCCATGGGCTGCCCGTCCGTCTGCGGTGCCGTGTGAGGCGCGCTCCATCATGTCGCGAACGATCCGGCGAGCGATCCCATGGTCAGCGCCCAGCCATCGACCAGCACGAACAGCAGCAGCTTGAACGGCATGGAGATGATCGTGGGCGAGAGCATCATCATGCCCAGCGCCATCAGAGTGGAGGCGACGACGAGATCGATGATGAGGAACGGCAGGAAGATCATGAAGCCGATCTGGAAGGCGGTCTTGAGCTCGCTCGTCACGAAGGCCGGCAGCAGGATGGAGAAGGGAATATCCTCGGTCGAACGGAAGGCCGGCGCATTGGCCAGCCCCTGGAACAGGGCAAGGTCGCTCTGCCGGGTCTGCTTGGCCATGAAGCCGTGGAACACCTTGCCCGAGCGGCTGATCGCCTCCTCGATGCTGATCTGGCCCTGCCCGTAGGGCGTGTAGGCGCTGGCCGAGATCTGGTCGATCGCCGGCCGCATGACGAACATGGAGAGGAACAGCGCGAGCCCGACCAGCACCTGGTTGGGCGGCGTCTGGGAGAGGCCCATCGCCTGGCGCAGCAGCGAGAGGACGATGATGATCCGGGTGAAGCTCGTCATCATCAGCACCAGCGACGGCAGCACCGTCAGCAGGCTCATCAGGACGAGGATCTGCAGCGAGAGCGAGAGCGGACGGCCATCGCCGGACATGTCGTCCAGCGCGCGCGTCAGCCCGCCCGAGGCCGCCTGCGCGCCCGGCTGGATCTGCCCCGTGCCCGGCGCCTGCGCGGCGGCCGGCGGCGCGGCCTGCTGCTGCGCGAAGGCGGGCGCGGCCAGCGTCAGCGTGCCGAAGGCGAGCAGCAGCGCCGCGAGCAGCATGCGCAGCCTGCCGAAATCTTCAGCCATGGTGCGCATCGCTCTCCGCGATCTTCTCGATCCGGCCGCGCGTCACCGCCAGCAGCAGCCGCTTGCCCTCGAACTCCACGACGGCGAGCTTGCCGAACGTGCCCATCGGCAGCGCCTCGATCAGCCGGGCGGCGCGCGCATTCTGCCCGGCGATCATGCCGGGCTGATATTTGCGCCACAACCACAGCGCGCCATAGGCCATGCCGCCCACCATGGGCAGCAGGATGAGCAGCTTGAGGAAATACCAGCCGAGCGCGCTCATGCGCGGCGCTCGAGACCGGCGAGGCGCGCCTCGGTGGCGGCGATCTCGATCACGCGCACGCCGTAGCGGCCGTTGATGGTCACCACCTCGCCGCGCGCGACGAGCGTGCCGTTGACCATGATGTCGAGCAGTTCGTCGGCCTGCCGGTCGAGCTGCACGACACTGCCTTCCGCCAGCGCCATGATCTCCGCGAGGCGCAGCTGGGTGGAGCCGACCTCGACCGACATGCGGACCGGGATATCGGCCAGCAGCCGCATGTTGCGCCCGAAGCCGGCGTCGGTCGCGCCGTCGGTCTCCAGCGTGGGGGCTTCGCTCATATCGCTCATCTCGTCGTCGTCCTCAGGCCAGTTTTTCGATCATGAAGGCCGCGCAGCCATCCTGCTCGCCGATCGAGCCGTGCGCGAACACGCGGTCGCCGATCAGCAGCGGCAGGTTCCGCGCGATGTGAATGGGGATGACGTCGCCGGGCTTGAGCGCCACCAGCTCCGACATCTTGAGATTGGGCCGCGCCAGCACCGTGCGGGCCGGCATGCGCGCCTGCTCGAGGCGCGTGCACAGCCGCGCCTGCCACACCGGATCGATCGCGCCGGCCGGCTCCTGGCCGCGCGCGGCGCTCCGCTCGCCCGCCAGCATCTCGATGCCGAGCAGGCCGGCACGGGGATAGACGATCTCGATCGTGCGCCGGTCGCGCTCGCCCAGGTCGATCTCGAAGCCCTGCACCACGATCGGGGCGTCATTGGCCATGATCCCGGCCTGGGCGATATTGGTCTCCCGCCCGACCAGCATGGGCTCGAGCACCGCCACGTCCGACCAGCATTCGACCAGCGCCTTGACGATCTGGTCGCCCAGCCGGGCGATGAGGCGGCTCTCGGTCGGCGTGAACTCGCGGCGCGCATGGCTGAGGCGCGGCCCGGTGCCGCCATAGAAGCGGTCCACCAGCAGCCAGACCAGCTCCGCGTCGATGCGCAGCGTCACCAGCCCCTTGATCGGGTGCATGCGGTAGAGCGACAGGCTGACGAAGGCGGGGACGGCGGCGTCCCACATCATGAACATGGTGTCGTCGCTCGGCCGCGCGGTCACGGCCGGACGGCCGCCGCTCATCGGCTCGATGATTGCGCGCAGGCGCCGGGCGATCCGGTCGCCCAGTTTCTCCAGTCCATGAATCGCGGCGACAGGCTCTTCACCCTGTCGTCCGAAGGCATATGGCTGCACATCCAGCATTGGCGTTGGTCCCCGCCCGGCACGCGCCGGGTACAACGCTACTGAATAACGAAATTGGTAAAATAAACGTTATCGACGCCCCCAAATCCCGTTTTTGCCTTGAGCGTATCGTTAACGATCGCGAGCAGTTTCGCCTGCAATTGCTCCTTGCCGCGGGGCGTTTCGAGCACCGCTTCCTGCTCCTGCGCGAGCATCATGAGGATGGCCGAGCGGATGGCGAGCTCATGGGCCTGCACGGCCTGGATGACGCGCGCGTCATAATAGGTCGAGACCGCGATGGAGATCTGCGCGAAGGCCGAGCTGTCCGCCATGTTGGTGGTGAAAGGCGCGGGAATCTGGAAATAGGTCGCCTGATAGGCGGATGGATCGCGCGGACGCGGCAGGTCGACGCCGCGACCGCGCGATCCCTGCGCGCCTTCGCCGGCGGTCTTGGCCTTGGCCGTCCATTCAGTGGCGATCACTTCCGGATCGCCGCCCTTGGCCACGAGTCGCGGCTTGAACGGGTCCTCGGTCGCGGCCGCGCCGCCATGCATGGAGCCCGCCACGAAGAAGCCGGCCGCCGCGCCGCCCCCGCCGAGCAGCAGGATGCCGCCCAGCAGCAGGATCAGCGTCTTCTTGCCGCCGCCCTTCTTGGCGGGCGCCTTGTCTGCCGAATCACTCATTGCTCTGTTCCCTCAACGCTGCCTCAGGCGAATCGCACGCGGCTCTGGCCGTCATTGCGCGCGGGCGCGGGCGCGCCTTCGCCGGTCTGTCTGTTCATGTCGTCGCGGCCGGAGCGGTTCACCCACTCGCCCCGCTGCGGATCGGCGCCGGACCGGCCGCTGCCGGCCTGGCCCTGCCCCTGTCCATGGCCCTGGCCGCCCGCGGCCTGCTGCTGGGTCTGGCCCGCCATATCGCCGCTGCCCCGCTGGCCGCCGCTCTGGTCCCGCGCGGGGTCCGACTGGCCATGTGCCTTCTCGATCGTGAAGGTGCCGATGGCGAGCGCCGCCACGCGGGCATCCGCCTGCATGGCCGGCCGCGCCTCGTTGAGCCGCTGGGCGGCTTCGTCGGTCTCCGCCGTCATGCGGATATTGGCGACATCCCCCTGCAGCGCGATCTCCACGTCCAGCCGCCCCAGATGCGGCGGATTGAGCACGAAGCGGCTCTGCCCGCCGCCCTGCGCCAGCGCGCTGATCTCACGCGCCATGCGGTCGATCCACTGGCCGGAGACGCCCATGTCGATGACACGCTCGCCCAGCGCCTGCGCGGTCGCGCCGCCGCCCGACATGCCGGTGCCCAGCGCGCCGATCTGCGTGCGGTCCGCCGGCGCGGTCGCCGGTGCGGCAGCGCGCCAGGTCTCTGCCGTGGCGATCACTTCGCCCGCGCGGTCCGGCCCGGTGGCCGGCGCGCGCGTTTGGGCCGTGTCGCTATCGACGGATGACCCGCCTGTGGCTGGCGCGGACGCGGCGGCCGCCTCGGGCACCGCGCGCTCCGTCATCGGCGCGACGCGCGCTTGGCCGCCGCTCGCCGCGCGACGCATGAGCCATGGATTGTCCTTCGTCCGGGCCGCGACCCGGACCTCTCCCTCCACCGAAACAGGCGCGGCGCCATCGGTAACGGCCTCATCCGACACCACGGCCGCCGGCTGGTTGGCCGTGATCGGCGATGGCAGCGTATCGGCATCGCCCCGCGCGGCGTCACCCGGCTGCGGTGCGGCCGGCGCCGGCATGTTGGCGGCGACCGGAGGCGGCAACGTGCCCGGCTCCGTGGTGATGATTCGTGCCAGGCGCACGGGCGCGCCGGTCGAGGCCGGCAGCGGCGATGCCTGCGCCGCGACGGGCGGTTGCCCCGCGACCGGGCTGTCGATCGTGTCGGGCAGGCTCGACGCCTCCGGATCGACGGCCGGTTCCACCGTGACGATCCGGTCGGGCCGGACCGGACGATCGGCGGTCGGCGGCAAGGATGCTGCTTCCGGATCGATGGCCGGTGGCGCCGCGACGGGACTGTCGAGCGTGTCGGGCAGGTTCGACGTCTCCGGATCGATGGCCGGTTCCACCGTGATGATCCGATCAGACCGAACCGGGCGATTGGCCGTGGCCGGCAAGGATGCGACTTGCGGCGCGACAGGCGGTTGCGGCGCGACCGGGCTGTCGATCGTGTCGGGCAGGCTCGATGCCTCCGGATCGATGGCCGGTTGCGCAACGGGCGGCATGGTCCCCTTGCCGCTGACGGATTGGCTGATGCCGCCCGGCGCCATGTCGCGCGTCGGCGCGATCGGCGCGGGCTGGTTGAAAACGATGATGTCGGCCGGCTGGATCGGCAGTGCGATCGGCGCGGGTTGCGACTGGACGTTGGGCGCGTCCGGCTGACCGCCGGCCATGACCGGCGCGCCATCCAGGGGGTCGTCGCCGGCCGGCAGGTCGTCGGGCGCAGCCGCGCCGTCGGGCGCCGCATCGGCCGGTGCGGCGTCGGCCGGCGCGACGTCGGCAGGGGACTGGGCCGGGCGCGGCCTCTGGTCGACACGCGGCGGCGTCACGAAGATGCGGCTGGCAATCCCCTCGGGCAGAGCAGCCGCGTTGTCCGCGAGAACGGGCGGCTGCGAGGCCGGATCGGTCATGGGCGGCAGCATGGCATCGGCCGACGGATCGCCTGCCACCACCAACGGCGCGGCGCCATTGTCGACCACCAGCCGCAGCGATGGCTCGCCGGGCGCTGGCGCCGTCTCGGCGGCGAATCGCACCAGCGCGGCGAAGCTGTCGCCGGTCGCGACGCCCTTGCCGCCCACCTCGGCGGATGGCGCGCTGCGCCCGGTGATCCTGTTCACCAATCCCGCGAAATCGATCATTCGTCCGGTCCCCTGTTCTGCATCCGCCGGTAGCTCGGCAGAGCCGCCAGCCGGGCCTCGCGCCGCGCCTCGCGGGCAGCCTTGGCCTTGTCCTTCAGTCGCTCGGCGATCTCGCGATCGCGGTCGGCCACGATGCGCTCGGCATCGCGCGCGTCGATCCGCTGCCGCGCATCGTAGAGCGCGCCGTCGAGCTGCCGGCCGGCGCGTTCGAGACGGCTGGCCAGTTCCCGCTTCGAAGCAAGATCCGCGCCAGATGTGCCGCCGGGCTCGCCGAACAGCTCCTCGCGCACCCGGGCGAGCCGCTCGGCATTGGTCGCGATCTGGCTGGCCTCGTCGCGCGCATGGGTGAGCGCGGCCACGGCCTGGTTGTGCTGCACGTCGCGCACGCGCAGCAGCCGCTTGCGGGCTTCGATCAGCCGGCTCATCGGCCGAACGCCGCGACCAGATCGGCAATGCCCTGATCGGCGCCGATGGTCGATTTGCTGCTCTGGCGGAGGAAATCGAGCAGCTCGCCGCGCCGCTGCACGGCCTCGTCGATATTGGCGTCGTTGCCCGGCCGGTAGGCGCCCATCAGGATGAGGTCCCGATTCTCCTCATAGGCCGCCCATAGCCGCCGATAATTGGCGGCGGCGGCGAGATGCGCGTCGTCCACGATGTCCGCCATCACGCGCGAGAGCGACTTGCCGATGTCGATCGCCGGGAAGATGCTCTGCTCGGCGAGCTGGCGCGAGAGGACGATATGCCCGTCCACGATGGCGCGCGCCATGTCCACGATCGGATCGTCCGTATCGTCGCCATCGGCGAGCACGGTGTAGAGCGCAGTGATCGAGCCGCCCGTGCGCGTATCCACGCCGGCGCGCTCGACCAGGCGCGGGATGAGCGAGAGGGCGGAGGGCGGATAGCCCTTCATCGCCGGCGGCTCGCCCAGCGACAGGCCGATCTCGCGCTGGGCATGGGCGCAGCGGGTCAGCGAATCGATCAGCAGCAGCACCTGCTTGCCGCGCGCGCGGAAATATTCGGCGATGGCGGTGGCGCGGGCGGCCGCGCGCAGGCGCAGCACCGGCGGATGATCGGCCGGCACCGCGACGACGACGCTCTTGCTGCGCATCGCCCCGCCGATCTTGGTCTCCAGGAAATCGCTGACCTCGCGGCCGCGCTCGCCGATCAGCCCGGCGACGATGATGTCGGCCTCCGTGCCGGCGATCATCTGGCCCATCAGCACGGACTTGCCGACGCCGGAGCCGGCCACGATGGCGATGCGCTGGCCGCGCCCGGCGGTGAGCAGCGCATCGACGGCGCGCACGCCCAGGTCGAAACGCTCCAGCACGCGCCCCTTGTCGAGCACATTGCCGCGCACGCCGTTCAGCGGCCACTGGCCATTGGCGAGGATCGGCCCCTTGCGGTCGAGTGGCTGGCCCATGGCGTCGATCACGCGACCGATCAGCCCGTCGCCCACCTGCACCATGTTGGCCGCGCTGTCCGGCTCCACGCGCGCGCCATTTTCCAGCGGCGCGTCCTGATCCAGCGGCACCAGCACGGCGCGACTGCCGCGAAAGCCGACCACTTCGGCTCGCACCTGATGGCCGTCCGCCGCGCGGATGCGCGCGCCCGCGCCGATCGGCCGGGAAAAGCCGGTCACTTCCAGCATGCCGCCATCATGGCCGACGAGCCGGCCGACATGGCGCGGCGCGGCATTGGGCATCTGCATATGGTCCAGCAGGCGCGCGGCCTGTGCCTGGCGGGCCTGCCTCATGCGCGGCCCTCCATATCGTCCATCAGCGCCTTGAGGCGGGAGAGGCGCACGTCCGGCCCGTCCTCCACCCAGCCGTCGCTGGTGGCGAGCCGCACGCTGCCGCGCGGCAGCGCCGCATTGGCGGCGAGCGCCACGCCGATCTGCTCCATTTCGAGCAGCGGCAGATCCTCCGGATTGACCTCGATCACCGCGCGCGCCTCGTCGCTGTCGATGCAGGCGGCCACGGCCTCGCAGCGCGCCTGGAGCGTCGCCGCGTCGATCGGCACCGCGCCGATGATCTGGGTGACGAGGCGGATGACCGCCTCCGAGAGCAGGGTCGCCAGCGTGCCTTCGCCCGCCTGCGCGTGGAGCTGGATCGCGGCGGCGAGTTCGGCGCGCATCGCATTGTCGCCCTCCATCGCCTCGCGCGTGATGCGCTCGCCTTCCTGGAAGCCCTGCACGAACGCCTCGCGCGCAGCCTCCTCGATCGGATCGACCGGCTCGGCCTCCGGGCTTTCGGCATGGGTCGGCGCGCCGGGATGCGTGACGTTCCACGCGCGCGATCCCTGATCCTCGCTGTAGAGCGAGCGGAAGCCGCCGCCCTCGCGGCCGATGCTGCCGAACGCGCCCCAGCCGCCGAGCGGCGTCACCGCGTCGAGCGCCTGTCCCGACCATATCCTAGACATAATCGTCTCCCCGCCCGCCGAGCATGATGGTGCCTTCGTCCGCCATGCGGCGCGCCTCGGCGATGACCAGCTTCTGCGCCTCCAGCACCTCGGCCAGGCGCATCGGCCCGCGCTCCTCCATCTCGTCCTGGATGGACTGGGCGGCGCGCTGCGACATGCAGGCGAGGATCTTGGTGCGCAGCGTGTCGCTGGCGCCCTTGAGCGCGACGACGAGGATGCTCGCATCCACCCCGCGCATGAGCGTGCCCAGATTCTTGTCGGACAGGTCGAGCAGATTCTCGAAGATGAACATCTCGTCCTCGATCGATTGCGCCACCACCTTGTCGCGCTTGTTCAGCGCCTTGATGATGCGTTGTTCATGATCCTTGCGGACATTGTTCATGATCGCCGCGGCCTCGCTCGTGCCGCCGCGCCGGGTGGTCGTGACGGCGTGCCGGCCGCCGTCCGCGCGGCTCTCGATCAGCGCCTCGAGGTCGTCGAGCGCCTCGTTGCTCACCGGGCCGAGCGTCGCCACGCGATAGACCACGTCCTCCTGCACCTCGACCGGCAGGAGCTGCAGCACGGCGGCGGCTTCCGTCGCTTCGAGATGGGCGAGCACGATGGCCATGATCTGCGGATGCTCGAGCTCGATGATCGCGGCGATTTCCGCCGTCTCCATCCATTTGAGCATGGCCAGCTTGGTCGACTGGGTGGGCGGCGTGATCCGCGCGAGGATATTGTCCGCGCGCTCGGGCCCCAGCGCCTTCTGCATGGCGCCGCGGATATGCTGGGTCGCGCCATAGCCCACCGTCGTGCGGCCCTTGGCCTTGTTCACGAACTGGTCGAGCGCGGCATTGACCTCCTGCACCTCGACATCGGCGACGCCATACATCGCATAGCCGAGCTGGCGGACCTCGTCCGGCTCCAGCCGCGAGAGGATCTGCGCCGCCTCGTCCTCGTCGAAGAGCATGAGCAGCACGGCGGCGGCGGCGCTGCCGTTCATGCGGGGAGCGAGCGCGGCGTCAGGCATCGGCCTTGCTTCCATCCTTGAGCAGATCGCGCACGACCAGTGCGGCACGATCCGGGTCCTGCTTCACGAAATTGCGGATGAGCGCGGCGCGATCGGTATAGTCATGCGTCGAGCTTATCATGTCGAGTGTCACCGGCTGGGCGGGATCATGCGCGGCCGATCGGCCGAGTTCGGCCTGGATCTGCGTGCCGAGCTGCTGGTCGATCTCCGCCTGTGCGTCATCCTGCCGGGCCTTCACCGCCGACCAGCGCTTGAGCAGCGGCCGGCCGATGCCGATCAGCAGCAGCAGCGTCACCAGCAGCGCCGAGACGTTGCGCGCCACCAGCGGCACCCAGCTCGCCTCATACCAGGGCGTCACCACATCCGACGCGGCGGCGTCGACGAACTTGCGCGAGGAAAGCGCCACCACGTCGCCGCGCATCTGGTCGAACCCGATCGCGCCTTTCACCAGCGCCTCCAGCGCGGCGATTTCCTGCGGGGTGCGCGGCTTGCCGTCCGCGCCATTATCCAGCGCCACGGCGATCGACAGGCGCTTCACCGTGCCCACCGCATCGCGGACGACGGAGACTTCACGGCCCAGCTCGAAATTGCGGTTGAAGGTCTCGGCGGTCTTGAACGGCGGCATGCCGGGTGCGGCGGGCGCCTGCTGCTGCTGCGCGAGCGCATCCATCGTCGGCGGCGGCGCGCCGGCTCCGGCGGGGTTGGGCGGCGGCGCGGGCTGGAGCGCACCGGGAATGCCCCCCGGCGCGGCGCCGGCGCCGGGCGCGGCATCGCTGTTCCAGGTGCCGGTCTCGCTGCGCAGGCGCGACTCTTCCTGCGGATAGGTCTCGCGGGTCGCCTGCCGCTCGGCGAAATTCACTTCGGCATGGACCTCGGTCGAGAATTTTCCGGCGCCCACGACGGGCGTGAGCAGCGCGGTGATCGCCTGGCGATAACGGTCCTCGATGCGGCTCTGGATCTCGATCTGGCGATCGGTCGCGGCGCCGTCGCCGGTCGTGTTGCTGAGCAGGCGGCCATTCTGGTCGACCACCGAGACGACGTCGGGCGTCATGTCCGGCACGGAGGAGGCGACGAGATGGACGATCGCGTCCACCTGGCCATCCGACAGGCTGCGGCCATTGGCGAGCTGGAGCATCACCGACGCGGTCGGCCGGCTGCGCTCGCGCAGGAAGATGCTGGGCGGCTGCACGGCGAGGTGGACGCGGGCGGACTGCACCGAGTCGATCGCCTCGATCGTGCGGGCCAGGTCCAGCTCGCGCGCGGCGCGCAGCTTCTCACCCTCCACCGCGCGGCTCGCGCCCATCGGCATGGCGTCGATCAGCGCATCGCCATCGGGCGCGCTGCGCGGCAGGCCGTCGGCGGCGAGTTTCATCTTGGCGTTGAAATAATCATCCTCGGAGACAGTGATCGCGCCGCTCTTCTTGTCGAACCCATAGGCGATGCCGCTCTTGGTGAGGGCTTCGGCGACGGCGGCCTGATCGGCATCCGGCAGGCCGCGGAACAGATCGCGCTGCGGCGGTTCGCGCAGGGCGAGCCAGGCGAGCGCGGCGAGCGCGACCACGCCGAGCAGGCCGACCATGGGCAGGCTGCGCTGCACGGCGGGCTGGCTCAGCAAGCCGGCGAAACGCAGGCGCAGGCCATCCATGCCGCCGCCGGGCAAGCGCCCGGAGAGGGCCGGAAGGCCGGATTGCACGGCCGCCTGACCGGACGGCGTGGTGGTGAGATTGGCGTCGCTCATCTGGTTATACCGGCATGCTCATGATGTCCTTGTAGGCGGACAGCAGTTTGTTGCGGACTTGCAGGGTCGTCTCGAAGCCGATCGACGCCTGCTGCTTGGCAAGCATCACGGCGGCGATATCGGTGGTGTCGCCCCGCTCGAAGGCGGCGGCGGCGTTCCCCGCGCTCGCCTGCAGGCCGTTCACCTGCTCGACGGCGCTGCGCAGCGTCTGGGCGAAATCGGCCCCGCCCACGCCCTGGGTCGTGCCGGCGGACCCGCCACCGGCCGCGACGTTGCTCGCGGCATCCTGCAGCGCCGTGTTGCGCTGGAGGATGGACTGGCGGAGCGCCAGCACATTATCGACGGACAAGCCTGCCATGATCCTGCCTCCCGCGCTCAGACCGCCATCGCCAGGTCACGCATTTCGGCGAGACGATAGCGAAGCGTGCGCTCGGAGATGCCGAGCAGGCGGGCGGCGCGGGCGCGGTGGCCGCCGGTGTCGCGCAGCGCGGCGCGGATGGCGTCCATGGCGGAGGCGCGGGCGACATCGTGCAGCCGCGCCGGCGCCGCGACGGCGAACGGCATGGGCGCGGGCGCGCCGGCGATGCTGAGATCGCCGACATCGATGCCGTCGCCCTCGCGCAGCACGATGGCGCGCTGGAGGACATTGCCGAGCTCGCGGGCATTGCCCGGCCAGTTGTGCGCGCACAGGCGCCGCAGCGCGGCCGGCGTCGGCCAGGCGAAGCCCGGCTGCGCGCCCTGGCCCTGATGGCGCAGGAGGAAAGCGGCGGTGATCGCGGCGATGTCGCCGGGACGCGCGACCAGCGTGCGCAAGTGCAGCGGCATCACGTTCAGGCGCCAGTAGAGGTCCGCGCGGAACCGGCCGGCCTCAGCCTCGAGCGCCAGGTCGCGGTTGCAGGCGGCGATGACGCGCACGTCCACGGGCACCGGATGCGTCGCGCCGACCGGCAGCACTTCGCCTTCCTGCAGCGCGCGCAGCAGCTTGGCCTGGAGCGCGATCGGCAGCTCGGCAATCTCGTCGAGGAACAGCGTGCCGCCATTGGCGGCGAGGAAAAGCCCGTCGGACGATGCGGCCGCGCCGGTGAAGCTGCCCTTGCGATGGCCGAAGAGCATGGCCTCCATCATCGTCTCGGGCAGGGCGGCGCAGTTGACCGCGATGAAATCCTTGTCGGCGCGCGGGCTCATGTCGTGCAGGAAGCGCGCAATGCCTTCCTTGCCGGTGCCGGTCTCGCCCTGGACGAGCACGGTCGCGTCGCTGGCGGCGATGCGGCTGGCGAGGCGCATCAGCATGGCGCTGCTCTCGTCGCCCACCGCCGGCATGCGCGCGGGGCGCAGCGTCTCGGCGATCAGCGCGAAGGCCATCGCCTTGTCATCGGGGCTGAAGGCGATGCGGGCCGGGAAGCCGTTGGCGGCGGGCATCAGGCGCGGGCGGCCGTTGCGCCATTCGATCAGGATGTCGCGGCAGGTGGCATGCGCGATCTCCTCGGCGAGGAGGATGCGCGGCGTCCCCTTGCCGCGCGGCATGTCCGGCGCGACGGTGCGCACGGTGAAACAGGCAGTGTCCAGCCAGGCGGCCAGGTCCGGCAACAGCCGGTGGACGCGCTGGCTCATGTCGACAGGCAACATGGTCAGTCCCCAATCTGCGGGCCGTGGCTCCCCCGAGCCCGATCCCCCTTCCGATGGATGCAATGTCGCGGAAAATGCTTAGCAACTGGTTAAGCATGGCGAGGCCTTGCCGCCGGGCGGCAAATATCTGCCGGCTGTCGGCCCGGGGCCGCCCGACCCGGCAAGCGCATGGGAACAGGCCCTGTTCCGTCCGCGCCCGCGCCGTGCGCGCGCGAAGGGACCGTTTCCCGCCGCCGGTCGCGCCGGCCTCGTGAAGAAAAATGCGCGCCGCGCTTAAACTTCCTCCCGACCGTCCGTTCTGGAGCTTCGAGGCCGCAACCGCCTGATGGGGCAGCGACCCGGTTTGAAAAGCGGGAAAGGGAAATCCTAATGACTGTTATCGCGTCCAATGTTTCTGCCATTCGCTCGCAGAATGCGTCGAACAAGGCCAATCTCGGCCTGTCCCAGGCCATGGAGCGCCTGTCGACCGGCAAGCGCATCAACACCGCCAAGGACGATGCCGCCGGCCTCGCCATCGCGACCAAGATGACGTCCGAAATTCGCGGCCTCTCCGCCGCCATGCGCAACGCCAATGACGGCCTGTCCGTCACGCAGGTCGCCGAAGGCGCGATGGGCGAAGTCTCCAACATCCTGCAGCGTATGCGCGAGCTGGCCGTCCAGGCTTCCTCGGGCACGGTGAGCAAGAGCGACCGCACCGCCATCCAGGCGGAAGTCACCGAGCTGACCTCGCAGATCTCCAACATCGCGGAGCGCACCAGCTTCAACGGCATCTCGCTGCTGAACGGTTCGGCCACGGCGACCGATCCGCTGGAGCTCAAGATCCAGGTCGGCAACAATTCGGGCGAGACGGTCAATCTCTCGATCTCCGCCATGAACCTCGACTCGCTCGGCCTCGACTCGATGGCGAGCTGGGACGATGATGATGGCGCCGGCGCCGATGCCGCGCTCGCCCTCATCAACACGGCGATCGAGACCGTCTCCTCCTCGCGTGCCACCCTGGGTGGCGTGCAGAGCCGCCTGGAAGCGACGGTCAACAATCTCAACACCACGATCACCAACCTGAGCGATGCACGCTCGCGGATCGAGGATGCGGACTTCTCGGCGGAATCGACCGCGCTCGCCAAGAACCAGATCCTCAGCCAGGCCTCCACGGCGATGCTCGCCCAGGCCAACCAGAGCCAGCAGGGCGTGCTGAGCCTGCTCCGCTAAGCGGCAGCATGGAGAAATTCGATCGGCGGGCGTCCTGGTCCACATCCGCCGATCGATTTGGCCCCCGACATTCACTGTCCCCGATATGTCGGGGGTCACGACTTCCGATATGGACCGACCTTCCGAAAACCCCCGTCCCCCGACGGGGGTTTTCTTTTTGGGGCGGGCGATCCGGTTCGCGCGGAGGCGCAGAGGGAGCGGAGGGCGCGGAGGAGATGCCGCGCGCCGAACGTCTATTCGCCCAAAAGCATGGAGCCGCCATGGGCGACGCGGCATTGCCGCCCGCCTCTTCTCCCTGCGGCCCGCGCGTCTCCGCGCGACCCGCGTTCAGCCTTCGAGCTGCCTTTGCAGGGCGCGGATGTCCGCATCCATGTCGGGATTGTCGAGGCGCATCGCCTCGATCGTGCGCACCGCGTGGATCACGGTGGAATGGTCCCGCCCGCCGAACACGCGGCCGATCTCCGGCAGCGAGCGGGGGGTGAGCTTCTTGGCCAGGTACATCGCCACCTGGCGCGGCCGGGCCACGGCGCGGGCCCGGCGGCGCGAGCGCATCTCGGAAGCGTCGATGCGGTAATGCGCGGCGCAGGCCTTCTGGATCTCGTCGATGGTGATGCGCCGCACGCCGGCGCGCATCGCCTCGGCGAGCATGGTCTGCGCCAGATCGACCGTGATCGCCTTGTCCATCAGCTGGGCATAGGCGACCAGCTTGTTGAACGCGCCTTCCAGCTCGCGGATGCTCGTGCGGATCGATCCGGCGAGCAGCGCGATCACGTCGTCCGGCACCATGATCGGCGCGGCGGCCGCGCGGCGGGCGTCGAGGATCTTCGTGCGCAATTCGAGGCCGGCCGGCTGGATGTCCGCGACGAGGCCGCCGCCCAGGCGCGAGAGGATGCGCGGATCGATCGCGCCGAGCTGCTGGGGCGCGCGATCGGCGGTGATGGCGATGCGGGCGCCCGCGTCGATCAGTTCGTTGATCGTGTGGAGGAACTCCTCCTGGGTCGGCCCCTTGCCGGCGATGAACTGGATATCGTCGACCAGCAGCATGCGCGCCGCGCGCAGCCGCGCCTTGAAGGCCATGGTGTCGTTGGCGCGGATCGCCGAGACGAACTCGGTCATGAAGCGCTCGGCCGACATATAGAGGATCGCGCCCCGGCCGGCATCCGCGCCCAGCGTCTCGCCATAGGCGGCGGCGATGGCGTGGAGCAGGTGGGTCTTGCCGAAGCCGGTCGGGCCATGGATGAACAGCGGGTTGAAATGCGGGCGACCCGGCGCGGCCATCGCCTTGGCGGCCGAGCAGGCCAGCACATTGGACTCGTCGGTCATGAAGCTCGCGAAATCGTGGCGCGGCTCGAAATGACCGGCCGGGCGGCCGTCCATCAGCGCCGATACGGTACGCGCGGCCGGCGCGGGGCGCGGCGTCACCACCACCGTCTCGGGCGTTTCGCTGCCGCGCACGATGCGCACGTCGCGCACGCCGACATCGGCGCCGCGCCAGGCCAGCGCCAGGCGCGTGGCGAAATTGCTGCTCACATAGCCGGCCGAGAATTCGGACGGGGCGGACAGTTCGAGCGTGCCGGTGAGCGTGCACAGGCTGCCGAGCGACAGGGGGCGAATCCACTGGTCATAGGGACGGATGCCGAGCGAGCGGCGGAAGCCGGCGCGAATCGTCTCCCAGGCCGCCGCCAGGGCGGCCTGATCCGGCAGATCGCTGCTCATCGCTTCATCCCTCTCCACGGTCTTCCGCACATCCTGGCGCCGTTGCCCACATTGTTGCCCCATCGTCGCGTTTCGAACCTCGCTTCAATTCATCCGCCCGCCCCAGCCAGTCCCACGAGAGGCGAAGGACAGCGGACAAAGCCATGCCTCATGGAGACCATCATGGTCCTCATGTTCGCCTCAGCCGATCTCGCATGCTGCGACAGCGCCGTCAGTCAGGCCCTGTCTGAGGGAGGGTGTGGCAGTCGCCAGCACCCCGATCAAGGGCACGCCATGTCAAAAATCTGAAATAAAAAGCTTGACCAAGGGATTCCAAGAAGAATGCTTGTGATTGCTATTATCTATTTGAATTGATTACATAAAATCAGATCCGAGCGACGGTTGCGCTTTCCTCATCCACTGCGAATCGTCATGAATCCTGCATTCGCGCGGCACCGCGCGCAGACCTGTCATCCGATCGCTCCGCAGGGGCGGATGCGGCCGGCGGCCCGATCCCGTGCATGATCCCCGCATGGCGCGACCGTGGCGAGCGAATCGATAACCATATCGTGCCGGAAACGCGCGCGGCCCCTGCCCGTCGTGGCGAATCGCTCCGGACGGTCAATGCGGCAGCGCCGCTCGATCAGCGCTTCGCAGTCGCGCGGCTGCCGTCAGTCCCCGCCCGGCGGCGCGTCCGGACCGGGCATGGCCCCGCCGGCCGGCATCGGCTCGCTCGCCGCCCGGTCTCGCGCCTGCCCCTTGCGCCGGCGCAGATTCGCCCGCAGCGCTTCGGCAAGACGGCGCTCACGCTCGCTCTTGTCCCCGTTCATCGTGCCGACCTAGCGAATCCCGCCCCGCAACCGCAAGTCGCCTTGACAAATCCGCCATGGGGAGGCCATAGGCGCGGCCTTGCCGGCGCCCGGGCCTTTTCCCCGGACCGGCCGTGCTGCCGTAGCTCAGTGGTAGAGCGCATCCTTGGTAAGGCTGAGGTCGTGAGTTCAATCCTCACCGGCAGCACCATTTTCCCCGATCTCGATTCGTGATCCGACCCGCCCTGCGGGGCCTGGCCATTCAGGCGCGCCGGACGGCGGCCGCGCTCAGACCGCCGTGCCGATCAGCCCGCCGATCGCCGCGGTCAGCGCCATGGCGAGCGCGCCCCAGAAGGTGACGCGGGCGACCGGGCGCCAGGGCGCCGCGCCGCCGGCCAGCGCGCCGATCCAGCCGAGCGCGGCGAGGCACAGCAGGGCGGCCGCCACCTCGCCGGGCACTAGCCATGCGCGGGGCAGGATCGCCGCCAGGATCAGCGCGGGCAGCGCGCCGGCCGCGAACATCGCCGCCGACGCGATCGCCGCCATGATCGGCCGGGCGGCCGTCAGTTCGGTGATGTTGAGCTCGTCGCGCGCATGGGCGCCGAGCGCGTCATGCGCCATGAGCTGCGTGGCGACCGCGCGGGCCGTCTCCGGCTCCACGCCGCGCGCGCGGTAGAGCGCGGTCAGCTCGTCCAGCTCGAAATCCGGATCGTTCGCCAGTTCGCGCCGCTCGATGGCGAGATCGGCATGTTCGGCATCGGCCTGCGAGCTGACCGAGACATATTCCCCCGCCGCCATGGACATGGCGCCCGCCACCAGCGCCGCCACGCCCGCGATCAGGATCGCCTCGCGCCCCGCGCCCGAGGCGGCGACGCCCAGGATGAGGCTGGCGGTCGAGACGATGCCGTCATTGGCGCCGAGCACGGCGGCGCGCAGCCAGCCGGCCCGGTGCGCGCGGTGCGTCTCATGATGGCCGTGCCGGCTCATGCCCCCTCGCCTCCCGCTGCCCCTCGCGGCCCTGCTGCCAGCCCCGCGCTCAGGCCTGCGCCGCCTTCACCTTCTGCCGCCAGGCGTGGAGGAGCGGCTCGGTATAGCCGTTGGGCTGCGCGACGCCCTCGAACACCAGCGCGCGGGCCGCCTGCAGCGCCATGCTGTGCGGATGCCCCGCCATCGGCCGGTAGAGCGGATCGCCTTCATTCTGCGCATCCACCTTGGCCGCCATCTTCTCGAACGCCGCGTCCACCTGCGCGGTGGTGCACACGCCGTGCAGCAGCCAGTTGGCGATATGCTGGGAGGAGATGCGCAGCGTCGCGCGGTCCTCCATCAGGCCGATATCGTCGATGTCCGGCACCTTGGAGCAGCCGATGCCCTGGTCGATCCAGCGCACGACATAGCCCAATATGCCCTGCGCATTATTCTCCAGCTCCGCGCGCACCTCGTCGGCCGACCAGTTGGTGCCGGGCGAGACCGGGACGGTGAGCAGCGCATCGAGCGCGGCGACCGGCTCGGCCGCGCGCTCCGCCTGCCGTGCCTGCACGTCCACGTCATGATAATGGGTGGCGTGCAGCGTCGCGGCGGTGGGCGATGGCACCCAGGCGGTGTTTGCCCCGGTCATCGGATGGCCGATCTTCTGCGCCAGCATGTCCGCCATGCGATCGGGCGCGGCCCACATGCCCTTGCCGATCTGCGCGCGGCCGGAGAAGCCGGCGGCCAGGCCGATCTGCACATTGCGGTCCTCATAGGCCCTGATCCAGTCGGACGCCTTCATGTCGCCCTTGCGGACCATCGGGCCGGCCCGCATCGATGTGTGGATCTCGTCGCCGGTGCGATCGAGAAAGCCGGTGTTGATGAACACCACGCGATCCTTCACCGCATGGATGCAGGCGGCGAGATTGGCGGAGGTGCGCCGCTCCTCGTCCATCACGCCGACCTTGAGCTGGTGGCGCTCCAACCCCAGAAGATCCTCGATCGCATCGAACAGATCATTGGTGAAGGCGGCTTCCTGCGGCCCGTGCATCTTGGGCTTCACGATATAGATGCCGCCGGTGCGGCTGTTGCGGAAACGGCCGAGCCCCTTGATGTCGTGCAGCGCGATCAGGCTGGTGACGATGCCGTCCAGAATGCCCTCGGGCGCTTCGCCGCCGTCCGCCAGCCTGACCGCCGGCGTGGTCATCAGATGGCCGACATTGCGCACGAACAGCAGGCTGCGGCCCTTGAGCACCACTTGCGCGCCGTCCGGCCCTTCGAACAGCCGGTCCGGGTTCAGCGCGCGGGTCATGGTCCGCCCGCCCTTCTCGAAACTGGCTTCCAGATCGCCCTTCATCAGGCCCAGCCAGTTGGCATAGGCGGCGACCTTGTCCTGCGCGTCCACCGCCGCGATCGAATCCTCCAGATCGACGATGGTTGAGAGCGCCGATTCGAGGATGACGTCGGACAGGCCGGCGGGATCGTCCCGGCCGATCGGATGGGCGGGATCGAACACCAGCTCGATATGCAGGCCATTGTGGCGGAACAGCCGGCTCTTGCCGCTGCGGCCGACATATTGCGCGGGGTCGCGCAGCGCGATGCCGCCCGATGGATCGCGCAGGTCGGCCCAGCTGCCGTCCGCCAGCGGCACCGCCTTGTCGAGGAACGCCTTGGCCCAGCCGATCACCTGCGCGCCGCGCGCGGCATCATAGCCCTTGCCGGCGGGCGTGCCGGGGATCGCATCCGTGCCGTAGAGCGCATCATAGAGGCTGCCCCAGCGCGCATTGGCGGCGTTGAGCAGGAAGCGGGCATTGAGCACCGGCACGACGAGCTGCGGCCCGGCCATGGTGGCCAGCTCCGCATCGACATTGTCCGATCCGATGGTGAAGGGCGCCGGCTCGGGCACCAGATAGCCGATCTCGCGCAGGAAGGCCTGATAGGCCGCCGCGTCGATCGGCTGGCCCGGCCGCGCCGCGTGCCAGCCATCGATCCGCGCCTGCAACGCGTCGCGCGTCGCCAGCAACGCCTTGTTGCGCGGGGCGAAGCGGGCGAAGATATCCGCCACGCCGCGCCAGAAGGCGCTCGCCTCCAGCCCGGTGCCGGGCAGTGCCTCATCCTCGATGAAGCCCGCCAGTTCCTGCGCCACCGAGAGGCCCGCGCGCTCGACCATCTGCGTCATGCCAGCCCCTCCCGCTCAGCCCTGCGCCGTGAGGCCGGCGGCTGCGATGCCCGCCAGCGCCGCCGTCTCGTCATTGTCGGACGTGTCGCCGGTCACGCCCACCGCGCCGATCGCCACGCCATCGGCATCCACCACGATCACGCCGCCCGCCGCCGGGATGACGGGATGCGGCGCGGAGGCGGCGAAGGCGCCCACGAACCATGGCCTCTCCTCGGCCATCGCACCCAGCTTGCGGGAGGAAACGCCCAGCGCCAAAGCGCCGGCGGCCTTGCCGATGGCGATCTGCGCCCGCGCGAAGGAGGCGCCGTCCCCGCGCTGGAAGGCGATGAGGTGCCCGCCCGCATCCACCACGCAGATGCTCAGCGGCTTGAACCCCGCGTCCGCGCCCCTGGCGAAGGCGCCCGCGATGATGGCATTGGCCTGGCTCAATGTGATCTGGGTCATATTCCCTCTCTCCCTGTCGGCACGGAACTGCGCCTGTCCTCGGACCGGGCCGCGCATAACTGCCTAGGCGTCCGCACGAAAGAGGGCAATTGTTCGAGTTCTCATGATTGCATTTGCCGACAAGCCGTCAATCGGGGTGCACAAGCCGGTCGATTGGACTAAGGGGGCCGCCATTCCCCCAGCCAGATTTCGAGAGGACGCCATGACCGACGCCAGCCTGATCGCCACGATCGACGCCGCCTGGGAGGATCGCGCCGATATCGGCCTCACCACCATGGGCGATGTCCGCGTCGCCGTGAACAAGGCGCTCGCCCTGCTCGACAGCGGCGAGGCGCGCGTGGCCGAGCCCATCGCCACCGGCGAGGGAGGCGGCTGGCGGGTCAATCAGTGGCTCAAGAAGGCCGTGCTGCTCAGCTTCCGCCTCAACGACAATGCGCTGATCGACAATGGCCCCGGCGCCGGCCACTGGTGGGACAAGGTGCCCAGCAAGTTCAGCGGCTGGACGGAAGGCGAGTTCCGCGCCGCCGGCTTCCGCGCCGTGCCCGGCTCCATCGTCCGCGCCGGCGCGCATATCGCCAAGAATGTCATCCTCATGCCCAGCTTCACCAATATCGGCGCGTTCGTGGACGAAGGCACGATGGTCGATACCTGGGTGACGGTGGGCAGCTGCGCGCAGATCGGCCGCAATGTCCACCTCTCCGGCGGCGTGGGCATCGGCGGAGTGCTGGAGCCGCTGCAGGCCGATCCGGTCATCATCGAGGATGATTGCTTCATCGGCGCCCGCTCCGAAGTGGTCGAGGGCGTGCGCGTGGGCAAGGGCGCGGTGCTCTCCATGGGCGTGTTCATCGGCCAGTCCACCAAGATCGTCGACCGCGCGACCGGCAAGGTCTTCATGGGCGAGGTGCCGCCCTATTCCGTCGTCGTGCCCGGCTCGCTCCCCGGCAAGCCCCTGCCCGACGGCACGCCCGGCCCGAGCCTCTACTGCGCCGTGATCGTCAAGACCGTGGACGCGCAGACCCGCGCCAAGACCGGGATCAACGACCTGCTGCGGGACTGAAGGCATTGGGGGTGAGGGGGACGGGAAGCCACGCCCTTCCCCTCCCGCCCCCTCATTCCATTTCCCCTCTGCCTGCGCGGCCTCTATATCCCCTCCATGGCATCTCCCAAAAAGCCCGCCCGCGTGAAGCCTGCCGGGCTCCCGACCCGCCAGCAGGTGCTGGATTTCATCGCCGCGTCCGATACGCCGGCCGGCAAGCGGGAGATCGCCAGGGCGTTCGGCCTCAAGGGCAATGAGAAGATCGCGCTCAAGGCGCTGCTGAAGGACATGGCGGACGAGGGGCTGCTCGACATCGGCCCGGCCCGCGCCTTCCACCAGATGGGCGGCGTGCCCAAGGTGACGGTGCTGCGCGTGATCGACAGCGAGGGCGCGCAGGTGATCGCCGTGCCGGAGCGCTGGGAGGCCGAGGGCCACCCGATCCCCAAGCTGCGCGTCATCGAGCGCGGCAAGCGCGGCGCGCTGGGCGTGGGCGATCGCATCCTGGCGCGCACCGAGCAGGCCGGGCATGGCTGGGTCGCCCATCCCATGAAGAAGCTCGCCGGCGCCGCCGAGCAGATGCTGGGCGTGGTCGCCAAGGACGAGCGCGGCAAGCTGATGCTGCGCCCGGTCGACAAGCGCATCCGCTACGAGACGCCGATCAGCGAGGCGAACGACGCGCAGCCCGGCGACCTCGTGCTCGCCGAGAAGAGCGGCCGCCCGCCGCGCATCACCGCGCGGGTGACGGACGTGCTGGGCGATCCCTTCCTGCCGCGCAGCTTCAGCCTCATCGCCATCCACAAATTCGGCATCCCGCACGACTTCCCCGAGGCCGCGGAGGAAGAGGCCGCCAAGGTCCACGACCTGCCGCTCTATCCGGATGAGCGCGAGGATCTGCGCCATCTGCCCATCGTCGCGATCGATCCGGTCGACGCGCGCGACTTCGACGATGCGGTGTGGGCCGCGCCGGACGAGGACCCGGCCAATGCGGGCGGCTATCAGGCGATCGTCGCCATCGCCGACGTCTCCTATTATGTCCGCCCCGGCTCGGCGCTGGACCGGCAGGCGCGCAAGCGCGGCAACAGCGTCTATTTCCCCGATCGGGTCGTGCCGATGCTGCCGCACGCCCTCTCCTCCGACATGTGCTCGCTGCGCGCCGGCGAGGACCGCGCCGCCATGGCCTGCCACCTGACGATCGACCGGCACGGCAAGGTCATGGCCTGGCGCTTCACCCGCGTAATCATCCGCGTCGCCGCGAACATCCCCTATGAGCAGGCGCAGGCGGCGATCGACGCGGCCGAGGGCAAGGCCGCCGCGCCGCCCGCCGATGCCCGCCTCGATCCCGACCTGCCCGCCCGCATCGCGGCGGAAGGGCTCGTCGAGGCCGCGCTCAAGCCGCTCTGGGCCTGCTGGCGCCTGCTCGCCCGGGCCCGCGACGCGCGCTCCCCGCTCGATCTCGACCTGCCCGAGCGGCGCATCGTGCTGGACGCGGACGGCCGCATCACCAGCATCGCCATCCGCGAGCGGCTCGACGCGCATCGGCTGATCGAGGATTATATGGTCACTGCCAATGTCGCCGCCGCCAGGGCGCTGGAGGCGAAGAAGGCGCCGGTCATGTATCGCGTGCACGAGGCGCCGAGCCGCGAGAAGCTGACCGCGCTCAAGGACTATCTCGACACGTTCGACATCCCCTTCTCGCTCGGCCAGGTCATCACGACCCGGACGTTCAACCACATCATCGCGCTGATCCCGGACGATGCCGCCGCCCGCCCGCTCATCATGCAGCAGATACTGCGCAGCCAGACCCAGGCCTATTACAGCCCGCGCAATGCCGGCCATTTCGGCCTCGCGCTCGGCAGCTATGCGCATTTCACCTCGCCGATCCGCCGCTATGCGGACCTGCTGGTCCACCGCGCGCTGGTCGGCGCCTATGGGCTGGAGCTGCCCGCCCCCAGGGACAAGGCGCTGCCCAGGGAGACCCGCCTCTCGGCCGAGGACATCGCCGATCTCGCGCCCATCGGCGAGCGGATCAGCCAGTATGAGCGCCGCGCGATGGAGGCCGAGCGCGAGACGGTGGACCGCTATGTCGCGGCCTATCTCTCCGCCCATGTCGGCGAGATCATGGCCTGCCGCATCACCGGCGTGCAGAATTTCGGCTTCTTCGCCACGGTCGAGGAACTGGGCGGCGACGGCCTCGTGCCCGTCTCCACGCTGGGCGCCGAACGCTTCTTCCACGACGAGGTCGGCCACGCGCTGGAGGGCGAGCAATCGGGCGAGCGCTATGCGCTGGGCGACAGGATCGACCTGCGCATCATCGAATCCGATCCGATCAGCGGCGCGCTGCGTTTCGAGCTGCCGGAAGGCGCGAGCCATCTCCCGATGCGCGGCCATGCGGACCGCCGCCGCCCCGGCACCGGCGGGCGGCCGATCAAGCGGCAGGGCCGGCCCGGCAATATCCGGCACAGCTCCAGCAAGCGCGGCCCGGTCAAGCGGCGCTGAGCTGCCCGGCGGCCTCCCGCCGGTGCGCCGCGATGCAGGACAGCACGCTCAGCACCACCAGCGCGAAGGCAGCCGTCTCCAGCGCGGTGGGCAGCCGTCGCTCCCAGAGAAAGCCATAGAGCAGCGCGAACAATGTCTCGAACAGGATCATCTGCCCCACCATCGTGAGCGGCAGCAGGCGGCTCATCCGGTTCCACAGCGCATTGCCCATGATCGAGCAGAACAGGGCGACGCCGGTCGAGACCCCGGCGAACAGCAGCCAGTCCGTCGCGTCATGACGGATCGGCTCGAAGGCAAGCGTGAGCGGGATCAGCGCCATCGCCTGCACGCCCGTGACAAGGCCGGTCAGCAGGTTCCAGTCCTGCACCGGCATGGACGGCAACCGCGTGAGCCAGCGGCTGTTGCCAACCGCAAAGACGGCCCATGAGCCGAGCGCGCCCAGCGCGCAAAGCAGGCCGGCAAGACCATGGCCCGCCGCCGCCGGCCGGGGCGCCACCAGCGCCTGCCACCCGATGCAGAGCGCCCCGGCGCCGCACAGCGCGAGCGAAGGTGCAAGCGCCGCCAGCGAGAGGGCGCCACGCTCCCGGCTCCCCACGATCGTCACCACCACCGGCAGGAAACCGATCACCAGCGAGGTCATGGCGATGCCGCCCGTCTGGACGGCGTTCGACAGCAGAATATAGTAGAGCGTGTTGCCGGTCAGCGCGAGCCACCCCAGCGCGATCCACTCGCGACGCCCCAGCGCCCCGATCAACATATGCCAGCGCGGTGCGATCAGCGCGGCGGAAAGCAGGCCATAGGCAAGATACCGTCCGATCGCGAGCTGGAGCGGTGTGAAGGCGCGAACCAATTCGGGCGCGAGGAATACCAGCCCCCACAAGGCCCCGGCGCCGATACCGCAGCCAATGCCGGTCATGATACGCTGTCCGGCGGGCGTCGCGGGGAGAATGAGATCCATATTGCCTCCTGCGGGTGAGAGGCCGGCTCCTAACATCGCCGCGGCGAGCATTGCGCTCTTGATCCACCCGCTGAATGCAACAAAAACTCTCCCATGACCCGTTCACGCCCCTCGGAGCGACGCACGCTCGACAGCTTCGACCGTGCAATCCTGCGCATCCTCCAGCGCGACGCCAGGATGCCGCAGCGCAAGATCGCGGAGGCGGTGAATCTGTCGGCCGCCGCCGTGCAGCGCCGCATCGCCGCGATGGAACGGGACGGCGTCATCGCCCGCACTGTCGCGATCGTCGAGACGCGGGCGGTGGGCATGACCGTCACCGCGATCGTGGAAGTGCATCTGGTCGACGAGCGCCTGCCAACGGTGAGTCACGCCAGGGCGCTGTTCCAGGCCGCGCCCGAAGTCCAGCAATGCTATTATGTGACGGGCGGCATCAGCTTCGTGCTGGTGATCGTCTCACCGGACCTGATCGCCTATGAGGAGACCACCCGCCGACTCTTCTCCGGCAACGACGTCGTCGCCAGCTTCCGCAGCCTCATCGCGCTCGACCGCCTCAAGACCGGCTGCGAGATCGTCATCCCCTGACCGGGTCGATCCGCCTATTCGCGATGATCCCGGCCGAAGTCCGGCGCGGCGTCGTCCTGCCCCTGCTCGATGATCGAGCGGCGGATGGCGCGGGTCTTGGTGAAATGATCGAACAGCATATCCGCGTCGCCCCAGCGAATCGCGCGCTGGAGCTGGGTCAGGTCCTCGGTGAAGCGCTGGAGCATCTCCAGCACCGCATCCTTGTTGGCGATGAACACGTCGCGCCACATGGTCGGATCGGAGGCGGCGATGCGGGTGAAGTCGCGGAAGCCGCCGGCCGAGAATTTGATGACCTCGCTGCGGGTCACATCCTCCAGGTCGCTCGCCGTGCCGACGATCGTATAGGCGATGAGGTGCGGCAGATGGCTGGTGACGGCGAGCACCAGATCATGGTGCCCGGCATCCATCAGTTCCACGTCCGCGCCCAGCCGGCGCCAGAAATCCGCGACGCGCTCCACGGCGAGCGCGTTCGCGCCTTCCGGCGGGGTCAGGATGCACCAGCGGCCCCGGAACAGCGTCGCGAAGCCGGCCTCGGGCCCGCTATTCTCGGTGCCCGCCACGGGATGCGCGGGGATCACGGCCCGGTCCGGCAGCGCCGCCCGCAGCGCTGCCAGCACGCCCGCCTTGGACGAGCCGACATCGCTCACCACGGCGTCCGCCGGCACGTCCGGCGCGATCTCCGCGGCGACAGCGCCGATCGCGCCGACCGGCACGCAGATGAGGATGAGGTCGGCATCGGTCACCGCCGCGCCCGCCGTGTCCGTCACATCGTCGCACAGGTCGAGGCGGCGCGCGGTCTCGCGCACCTGCGCGCTGGCGTCATGGCCCACCACCCGCACGGTCGGCATCGCGGCGCGGACGGCGTGCGCCAGCGAGGAGCCGATGAGCCCCAGACCGATGATGGCGACGCGCGAGAAAGGCAGCATCAGGCGCCGACGATGCGGCGCAGCGCCGCGATGAGGCCGGTCATCTCCTCGGGCGTGCCGATGGTGATGCGCAGGCCGTGGCCCAGCCCCTGCCCCGGCAGCCAGCGCACGATATAGCCCGCGTCCATCAGCCCCTTATAGGCCGTCTCCGCGCTCACATCGCCCTCGAACAGCACCAGGCTGAAATTCGCCCGGGACGGCACGGCGCGCAGGCCCTTGTTGCCGAGCGTGGCGATCTCCGCCTCGAACCGGGCGCGCCACTCGCGGTTGTGCGCATAGCTGCGCGCGATGAACGCCTCGTCCCGCAGCGCCGCCACGGCCGCCTGCGCCGAGCCGATGCTGTAGGCGAAGGGCGCGCGGATGCGGTTCATCGCGGCGATGATCGCGGCGCTGCCATAGCCCCAGCCGATCCGCGCGGCGGCCAGCCCGAAAATCTTGGAGAAGGTGCGCGTCACCAGCACATTGGGCGCTGTGCGGGCGAGTTCCAGCCCGCCATCGTCATCCTCCGGGTCCAGATATTCAGTATAGGCCTGGTCGAGCACCAGCAGCACATGGCGCGGCAGGGCCGCGTGCAGCCGGGCGATCTCGGCGCGGCTGGTGTGCGTGCCGGTGGGGTTGTTGGGATTGGCGATGAACACGATGCGCGTGCGCTCGGTGACGCAGGCGAGGATCGCGTCCACATCGGTCGCATAATCCTTGTCCGGCGCGACGACCGGCGTGGCGCCCACGCGCCGCGTCGCGATCGGGTAGACCGAGAAGCCGTAGCGCACATAGATGATCTCGTCGCCCGGCCCGGCAAAGGCGCCGGCGGCCATGTGCAGCACTTCGTCCGATCCGGTTCCGGTGACGATCCGCGCGGGATCGATGTCGTAATGCGCGCCCAGCGCCTCGCGCAGCTCGGCCGTGTCCGCGTCGGGATAGCGCTCCAGCCCGTCGGCCGCCGCGCGGAAGGCCGCGCGCGCCGCATCGGAGGTGCCGAGCGGATTCTCGTTGGAGGAGAGCTTGCTCACCGCGCGCCCGTCATCGGCCTTGGACTTGCCCGCCACATAGGGCGCGATCGCCATGATCCAGTCCTTGGGAACGGGCGCGCCGGGCTCGCTGATATTGTCTGTCGTCATGGGCTGCGCCTTTAGCCGGGCGCGGGCCGATTGGCAAAGGCGGCGATCAACCCTCGGGCGCTTCATCCTCGATGGCGTGCATATCCTCGTCCGAGAAGCCGAAATGATGGCCGACCTCATGCACGATGACATGGGCGATCAGATCCTCCAGCGTCACGCCGCTCTCCACCCATTCGTCGAGCAGCGGACGGCGATAGAGGCGGATGACCGGCGGCAGATCGCCCGAGGACCATTGGCTCTGCTCGGTCAGCGCGCGGCCATGATAGAGGCCGGAAAGCGCCCATGGGTCCTCGATGCCCAGGTCCGCCAGCACCTCGTCATCGGCGAACTCCTCGATCCGGATCGCGATGCCGTCCAGATGCGCGCGGAACAGCGGCGGCATGGCGGCGATCGCGCGGCGCGCCATCGCTTCCATCATCGCCGCGTCGGGCGCCAGCAGGGCCAAGCTCAGCCCCGGCCCAGCGGATCGAGCGCGGAGCGCGCGCGGTGGACGGTGCGCGGCGCCATGGTCTGCAGCGCGGCGATGCGCTTGTCGGTCGCCGGATGGGTGGAGAACAGCTCGGAGACCCGCGTGGGCACGATATAGAGCTGCGCGGCCGCCGGATTGTGCGTCGCGGCCTGTGTCGGCATGCGCTGCGCGGCCCCGGCGATCCTGGCGAGGGCGGAGGCAAGCGCGGCCGGATTGCCGCTGATCTCCGCCCCGGCGCGGTCGGCGCCATATTCGCGCGTGCGGCTGATCGCCATCTGCACGATCATCGCGGCGAACGGCGCGACCAGCACGGCGAGGATGGCCGCCAGCGGATTGCCGCCCTGGCCGTTGCCGCCGCGGAAGAACAGCGCGAAATTGGCGATCATGGAGATGGCGCCGGCGATGGTCGCGACCATGGTCATCACCAGCGTGTCGCGATTGCGCACATGGCCCAGCTCATGCGCCATCACCGCCGCCACCTCGTCCCGGCTCAGCATGGCGAGCAGGCCGGTGGTGGCGGCGACGGCGGCATTCTGCGGGTTGCGGCCGGTCGCGAAGGCGTTCGGGCTGGGGTCCTCGACGATGTAGACGCGCGGCATCGGCAGGCCGGCGCGACGGGCCAGCCCCTCGATCATCGGGTAGAAGTCCGGCGCGCTGCGTGCATCCACCTCGCGCGCATTGTGCATGCGCAGGACGATCCTGTCCGCGTTCCAGTAAGTGAACAGGTTCATGCCGGCCGCGACCAGCAGCGCGATCACCGCGCCGCCCGTGCCGCCGAACATGAAGCCCAGCGCCATGAACAGCGCCGTCAGCGCCGAGAGCAGCAGGGTCGTCTTCAGTCCGTTCAAGATGGTCAGCTCCACAGGAATTCGATGTCTTGTGAGGAATGTAGGGCGGCCGTCCACCCGCCGCAATGCCGCCGCCGCCATGCGCCGGCCGATTGACAACGCCCCCGCATCGGCTCAATCGCTCGCGCATGACAGCGCATAGCGACATCGCCGCGCCTGCGACCGACGCCCGCTTCGGCCTGCGCCGCACGGTGCGGCTGGCGGGCCCGCTGCGGCTGGACAGCGGCGCGAGCCTGGCCCCGGTCGACATCGCCTATGAGACCTATGGCACGCTGAACGCGGACGGCAGCAACGCCATCCTCATCTGCCACGCGCTCACCGGCGACCAGTTCGTCGCCTCGCAGCATCCGGTGACGGGCAAGCCGGGCTGGTGGACCCGCGCGGTGGGCCCGGACAAGCCGATCGATCCGGCCCGGCACTTCGTCATCTGCGCCAATGTGCTGGGCAGTTGCCTCGGCTCCTCCGGCCCGGCCAGCCTCGATCCCGCCACCGGCGCGCCCTATGCGATGCGCTTCCCCGTCATCACCATCGCCGACATGGTGCGCGCGCAGGCGCTGCTGCTCGATCATCTGGGCGTGGCGCGGCTGGCGGCGGTCGTCGGCGGGTCGATGGGCGGCATGCAGGCGCTGGTCTGGCCCACCCTGTTCCCCGAGCGGGTGCGCGCCGCCATCGTCATCGCCTCGACGGCCCGGCACAGCGCGCAGAACATCGCCTTCCACGAGGTCGGGCGGCAGGCGATCATGGCCGATCCGCGCTGGCGCGGCGGCGATTATTATGCGGACAATGATCCGCCCTCGGCCGGCCTCGCCGTGGCGCGCATGGCCGCGCACATCACCTATCTCTCCGAAGCCGGACTCACCGAGAAGTTCGGCCGGCGCCTGCAGGGGCGGGAGGCCAAGACCTTCGGCTTCGACGCCGATTTCCAGGTGGAGAGCTATCTGCGCCACCAGGGGATCAGCTTCGTCGAACGGTTCGACGCCAATTCCTATCTCTACATCACCCGCGCGACCGACTATTTCGATCTCGCCGAGGACCATGGCGGCAGCCTGGCGCGCGCCTTCGCCGCCACCCGCGCGCGCTTCTGCATCATCAGCTTCGATACCGACTGGCTCTACCCCACAGGCGAATCGCGCAACATCGTCCATGCCCTGCACGCGGCCGGGCGCGAGGGGAGCTTCGTCGAACTGTCGAGTCCGTTCGGGCATGACAGCTTCCTGCTCGACGCGCCCGAGATGAACCGGGTGATCGACGGGTTCCTGCGGGCCGGCGCATGATCGACCTGTCCGACGACAAGGCGCGACTCGATGTCGCCCGCATTCATGGCTGGCTGGCCTCCAGCTACTGGTCGCCCGGTATCGAGCGGGCGCTGGTGGAGCGCGCCATCGCCGGATCGCATTGCCTGGGCGCCTATCGCGACGGCGCGCAGATCGGCTTCGCGCGGATGATTACCGATCATGCGACCTTCGCCTGGCTGGCCGATGTGTGGATCGACATAGCGGCGCGCGGCCAGGGGCTGGGCCGGCACATGGTCGCCTGGTTCCTCGATCATCCCGACTTCCGGGGGTTGCGGCGCATCGGCCTCACCACGCTGGACGCGCATGGCGTCTATGCCCCGCTCGGCTTCCACTCGCCCCGCGCGCCGGAGCGCTATATGGAGCGGCTCGATCCGGCGTTCGACGCCGCGCTGGGCGGCGCGCATGACTGAACCGCTGCGCCCGGACCTCGCGCTCATCGCGCGGCATGTCGCGCCCGGCGCGCGCGTGCTCGATGTCGGCTGCGGCGATGGCGCGCTGCTGGCGGCGCTGCGCGACACCACTCGCGCCGATGTGCGCGGGCTGGAGATCGATCCAGCCAATGTCGCCGCCGCCGTGGCGCGCGGCCTCCCGGTCGTGCAGGGCGATGCCGATGCGGACCTGGGCTATTATCCCGACGGCAGCTTCGATTATGCGATCCTCAGCCAGACGCTGCAGACCACGCGCCGGCCGGACCATGTCGTCGAGTCGCTGTTGCGCATCGGCGGGCAGGCCTTCGTCTCCTTCCCCAATTTCGCCCATTGGCGCGGCCGGCTGTCGCTGCTGTTCGGCGGCCGGATGCCGGTGACGAAACTGCTGCCGCACCGCTGGTATGACACGCCCAACATCCATCATCTGACGATCGACGATTTCCGCGCGGTCGTGCGCGAGCGGGGCTGGACCATAGACGGGCAGTGGTTCCTGAACGGCGGCAGCGAGACCAACTCGACCAACGCCAATCTGTTCGCGGAGCATGCCGTCTTCCTGCTGCGCGGCTGAGGGAGCGTCGGGAACCAACCGCCGCTTCGGGATTTTATCAACCGGGAAGTTTTTTGCTGCAGTGCAACAAAGGCTGGTCAAGCAGCGGCGCGACGTGCATAGCAGTGAAGACTTAGACAACCACCACCGACAGACCGAAGACCTTCCAGCATGTCCGCCGAGGCCAAACCCTTTCCGATGCACGATCGCGAGTTCGTGGCGCTGATGGCATCCATCATGGCGCTCAACGCGCTGGCGATCGATTCCATGCTGCCCGCCTTCCCGGCGATCGGGAAGTCGCTGCAGGTCGCGGACCCCAATGCGCTGCAATATATGATCTCCAGCTACATGCTGGCCAATGCGGTCGGCTCGCTGGTCGCCGGTCCCCTGTCGGACCGGTTCGGGCGGCGGCCGATCCTGCTGCTCAGCATCGCCTTCGCGGCGCTGGGCGGGCTCGCCAGCGCCGTGGCGCCGAGCTACCCGGCGCTGCTCGTCACGCGCGCGGTGCATGGCTTCTTCGCGGCGGGGCTGGGCGTGCTCGCGGTATCGGTGATCCGGGATCGCTATTCGGGCGACCAGATGGCGCGGCTGATGAGCCTCATCATCATCGTCTTCATGCTGGTGCCGGTGCTCGCGCCCTCCATCGGGCAGCTCGTGCTCACCGTGGCGAGCTGGCGGGAGATTTTCCATGTCCTCGCGGTCGCGGCGGTGATCGTGTTCGCCTGGGCGTGGAAGCGCCTGCCCGAGACGCTGCATCCGGAGTATCGCCAGCCCATCTCGCCGCCGGTCATCCTGCGCAACTGGCTGGCCTGCATCACCGATCGGCAGGGGCTGGGCTATATGCTGGGCGCCGGCATCATGATGGGCGGCATGTTCGGCTTCCTGAACAGCTCGCAGCAGATCTTCTTCGACGTGTTCCACGCCAGCCACATCTTCCCGCTCGCCTTCGCCTCGGTGGCCGGGGCGATGGCGATCGCCAATTTCTCCAACAGCCGCATCGTCGAGCGGTTCGGCGCGCGCCGCGTCTCCCATACGGCGCTGATCGCGTTCCTCATCTTCAGCCTCTGCCAGCTCGTGGCCAGCCGGTTCGAGCCCGAGCCCATGCTGCTCTTCCTGGTCCTGGTGGCGCTGAACATGGGCATGGTCGGTTTCACCGGATCGAACTTCGGGTCGATCGCCATGGAGCCGTTCGGCCGGATCGCGGGCTCCGCGGCGAGCTTCCAGAGCTTCGCCCGCATGGCGCTGGCAACCCTGATCGGCGCCCTGACCGGGCAGCGTTTCGACGGGACGACGGGCCCGCTGGCCGAAGGTTTCTTCGTCACCGGCCTGCTCGGCCTCGCGCTCGTGCTGTGGGCGGAGCGCGGCAAGCTGTTCACGCGCCCCCGCCGCGCCAACCTGCGCCCCCGCGTCCCGGTCAGCTGAGGCGCCGCCCGGCCTAACGCCGCCCGACCGGACTTGAAGCGCAAGGCGGGACGTCGGATCGCCCGCCGGCCGGTTCTCGCATGGCCGGGCCACCCCGTTCCGCCGGCTCGCCTCTGCTCCAATCGTCATCCCCCGCGAAAACCGAGGTTTCGCTCCAGCATGCGCGCGGGCGAGGGTCTCCTGTCTCGACGTCGCAAGCGCGCGGCATCCGGCAGCGCACGGACACGCTCCATCACATAAAGCTTTCTATATATAACGGATACTTTATATGATGATCCGCCACAGCGTCAGGAGAGCGACGATGCATGGGTCCCTCGGAGACACGATCATGACGACCAAACCCCCTTTTCATGCCGATCATGTCGGCAGTTTCCTGCGCCCCAAGGCGCTGATCGACGCGCGCGCGCGCAAGGCGGAGGGCAGCATCGACGCGGCGGCCCTGCGCGCGGTCGAGGATGAGGCGATTCGCGATGTCGTCGCCTATCAGGAGAGCCTCGGCCTCCAGGCGATCAGCGACGGCGAGTTCCGCCGCACCTTCTTCCACACCGATTTCCTGCTCCAGCTCGATGGCATCGAGGAGGAGGGCGGCATGGAAGTGCAGTTCCACAACGCCATCGGCAAGGATGTGCATTTCGCGCCGCCCAAGATGGTCGTCACCGGCAAGATCAGACATGCCCGGCCGATCCAGCGCGCCGATTACGAGTATCTCGCCAGCGTCTCCACCAGGACGCCCAAGGTCACCATCCCCTCGCCCACCATGCTGCACTTCCGCGCCGGACGCGAAGGCATCAGCGAGACGGCCTATCCGGACCTAACGGAATTCTTCGCCGACGTGGCGGGCGCCTATCGGGAGGAGATCGCCGATCTCGCGACCGCCGGCTGCCGCTATCTGCAGCTCGACGATACCAACCTGGCCTATCTGTGCGACGACAAGCAGCGCGAGAATGCCCGCAAGCGCGGCCTCGATCCCGACGACCTGCCGCGCCATTATGCCAGGATGATAAACGACGCGATCGCGCAGGCGCCGGCCGACATGTTCACCGCCGTGCATCTGTGCCGCGGCAATTTCCGCTCGAGCTGGGCGGCCGAGGGCGGCTATGAGCCGGTCGCGGAGATCATGTTCAACGAGCTGAACGTCGACAGCTTCCTGCTCGAATATGACGATGCCCGCTCGGGCGATTTCGCGCCGCTGCGCTTCCTGCCCAAGGGCAAGCAGGTCGTCCTCGGCCTCGTCTCCACCAAGCTCGGCGAACTGGAGACCAGGGACGAGATCAGGCGGCGGATCGACGAGGCGACCAGGTTCGCTCCGCTCGACCAGCTCGCCTTGTCCCCGCAATGCGGCTTCGCCTCGACCGTGCACGGCAACGACATCGCGCTGGAGCAGCAGACCGCCAAGATGCGCCTCGTGCTCGAAGTCGCCGAGGAGGTCTGGGGCCGGGACTGACGCCGGCCCAACACGATCCGCCCCCACACGCTCCGCCCCGCGCCCGTGCGGGGCCGGACGACGAAACAGGAAAGGGGCGCTCCGCCGGGAGCGCCCCTTTCCCTATATGGCTGCCGTGGCGTCGGCCTCAGCCGATCGGCGGCACCGGCTGCGGCGGCGCGTCGGGATCGCTCTCGGGCACGTCGACGACGCCCCGGCCCACATGGCTCTTGCGATAGCCATAGAGGAAATAGATCACCAGGCCGAAGCCGCCCCAGATGGGCAGCACCATCATCGCATCGATCGGCAGGTTCACATAGAGCGCGACACAGCCGATGATGGAAAGCGGCGCGACGATCCACACCGCCGGCGTGCGGAACGGACGATGACGACCCGGGTCGCGCACGCGCAGCACCAGCACCGCGATGGAGACCATGAGGAACGCGAACAGCGTGCCCGAGTTGGAGATGTCCGCGAGCTGGCCGACCGGCAGCAGCGCCGCCGCGATGGCCACGAAGACGCCGGTGATGAGCGTCACGATATGCGGGGTCCGCCATTTGGGGTGAACGGTCGCGAGCTTCTCCGGCAGCAGCCCGTCGCGCGCCATCACGAAGAAGATGCGGGTCTGGCCGAACAGCATCATCAGGATGACCGAGGGCAAGGCGAGATTGGCCGCGAGGCCCAGCGCATTGCCCACGACCTTCCAGTTGATCTCGCGCAGCACATGGGCCAGCGCCTCGTTGGAGCAGACCAGGCTCTGCGCATGTTCGGCCATCGCGCAAGCCGCGGCGAAGCCGGGCGAACCGGGCTGCACAGCCTCGCCATTGGGGCCGAGCACCGGCTGCGCGCCCATGGCGCCGATCGCGCCCGCCGCGACGAACAGGTAGAAGATGGTGCAGATGCCGAGGCTGCCGATCAGGCCGATCGGCACGTTGCGCTGCGGATTCTTGGTTTCCTCCGCCGCCGTCGAGACGGCATCGAAGCCGACATAGGCGAAGAAGATGGAGGCCGCCGCGCCGACCACGCCCATGCCGCTGGTTCCGGGCGGGCCGAACCAGCCATTGGGCGTGAAGGGCGAGAAATTGCCCGTATCGAGCACCGGCAGGGTGAGCGCGATGAACACGGTGAGCGCGATGACCTTGATCGTCACCAGCACGGCGTTCACCCGGGCGCTCTCCGTCGTGCCGATCATCAGCAGCAGCGTCACGGCCAGCGCCACGACGATCGCCGGGACATTGATGAACCCGGTGCTGAAATCGGGCACGGGGATGAAGCCGTTCATCGACCAGACCGGCCCTGCCGCCAGGGCCGCCGGTAACTCCAGTCCCGTCACGCTTTTCAACAGGCCCATGAAATAGCCGGACCACCCGACCGACACGGCGGACGCGGCCACCGCATATTCGAGGATGAGCGCCCAGCCGACCATCCAGGCCAGCAATTCGCCGACCACGGCATAGCTGTAGGTATAGGCCGATCCCGACACCGGCACCATGGAGGCCAGTTCGGAATAGCAGAGCGCGGCGACGGCGCAGACCGCGCCGGCGATGATGAAGCTCCACATCATGCCCGGCCCCGCCTTCTGCGCGGCGGCGGCGGTCAAAACAAAAATGCCGGTGCCGATGATGGCGCCGACACCGAGAAGCGTGAGCTGTATTGGTCCGAGTGATCGATGCAGAGATTTCTTCTCCGCCGTCGCCAATATGGCGTCGAGTGGCTTGATGCGGCCAAAGATCATGCGTTGGTCTCTTTCCCTGTGCCGGCAGCCATTGGGCGCCAGCCCCCTTTTAATGCGCGCAGACTATCGCGTTATCAGTCACGTGCAAGTGCGGATGCAGCGCCGGCGCGCCGGGCCTTCCATGCCTGCGCGGTCAATTCCCACAGCTCGCTTGGGTAACGACCGCCGGCATAGGCTTCCTCCATGGTCGCGATGCAGCGCATCCCCTGCGCCAGCGAGATGCGGCGCGACGCCACGTTGGCGACAGCCTTGTGCGTGCGCAGGACGGTCCGCCCGAGCCCCTCGAACCAGTAATCGGTGACGATGTCGGCGGCCTCGCGCATCAGTCCGCGGCCCTGCCAGTCCGGATCGAGCCAGAAGCCGCGATTGGCATCCGCGCCGGTCATCAGGTCGATGCAGCCGATCAGCCGGCCGGGCTCCGCCCTGGGGAAGATCGCCCAGCTCCACGCCTCGCCGCGCGCGATGCGGGGCAGCAGCAGATATTCGAGATGATCCGCCGCGCCATGGTCGGGATAGGGCCAGGGAATGCCCGCATGCAGATAGCGGACGATGTCCCATTGCGGGAAGATGCGCTGGATGGCCGGCGCATCCTCCAGCCGGATCGGGCGCAGGATCAGCCGCGCGGTGGCCAGTGCCGGATAGCCGGCGGTCAAGGCCCCCTCCCCGTCCCTGTCCCGGTCAGCGCGCCAGCATCGGCCCCAGCGGCCGGCCGGCGAACAGATGCACATGCAGATGCGGCACTTCCTGCCCGGCATTTGCGCCGACATTGCTGAGCAGCCGATAGCCCTGCGCGACCAGCCCCGCCTCCCGCGCGATCGCGCCGACCGCGCGCACGAAGGCCGCGATCTCGGCCTCGCCCGCCCGCGCGGAGAAATCGTCCCAGCTCACATAGGCGCCCTTGGGGATCACCAGGATATGCGTGGGCGCCTGCGGATTGATGTCGTGGAAGGCGAGCACATGCTCATCCTCATAGACGGTCTTGCTGGGGATCTCGCCGCGCAGGATGCGCGCGAAGATATTGTTCTCGTCATAGGGCAGCGTGGCGTCGATCGGCATGGTCTACTCCCTGGGGCGCGCGGCCTTCTCGTCGAGGCCCGAGACGCCCTCGCGCCGGGCAAGCTCGGCTTCCACATCCGCCAGGCTCACATCGCAGTCGGCCAGCAGCACGATCAGGTGGAACAGCAGGTCCGCCGCTTCCCCGGTCAGCGCCGCCCGATCGCCCTCGAGCGCGGCGATCACGGTCTCGACCGCTTCCTCGCCGAGCTTCTGGGCCATCTTGCCGCGCCCCTGCGCGCGCAGGCGGGCCACATAGGATGAGTCGCGATCCGCTTCGCGGCGCGCGCGGATCGTCTGCTCCAGGCGGGTGAGGCTCGCTTCCATGATGGCGTCGTCCTCGCCGCTCGTCCGGCGCAGGTCAATGGCTTTCAATGCGTCACCGATCAACGCGGGGCCGATCAGCGCCGGGGCGGATTGCGGGGCCGGGCGCGGCCCGTCACCACGATGCGGCCGATCAGCAGCCCGGCACCGGCGACGGCGAGCAGGCGCCAGTCGATGCCGCCGCCATCGTCGCTCTCGCGGCTCGCCTCGTCCGCGACGGGGCCGTGCGCTGCCGGCGCTGCCGGAGCAGCCGCCGCGGCGCCGGCCAGCGACATGGCCAGAAGCAGCGCGCGTGGCATGTTCCTGCCGGTAAACATGGCGTCCCACCTCTCTATCCGGATGACCCACTCCGCCCGCCTGCGCCGTGAATGGGCGCGCGGGATGACGACACAGGACCGATTATCGCGCTGGCGCGGCGACCTCAGGCGGATCGAACCGCGATCCCGGCCGCCGCCAGCGCCCCGCGCGCGTCCTTAATCGAATATCGGCCAAAGTGGAAGATGGAAGCCGCGAGCACCGCGCTCGCATGGCCGCTCACCACGCCCTCGACCAGATGATCGAGCGTGCCGACGCCGCCGCTCGCAATCACCGGCACGCCGACGGCATCGGCGATCGCGCGGGTCAGCGCCAGATCATAGCCGGCCTGGGTGCCGTCGCCATCCATCGAGGTGACGAGCAGTTCCCCCGCGCCCAGCGTGGCGAGGCGCGTTGCATGGGCGAGCGCATCGATGCCGGTGGCGCGGCGGCCGCCATGGGTGAAGATCTCCCACCGCCCCGGCGCCGTGCGCCGCGCGTCCACCGAACCCACCACGCATTGCGCGCCGAACCGGTCAGCGATCTCGGCGACCAGCGCGGGCCGTGCGACGGCGGCGCTGTTCACCGCCACCTTGTCCGCCCCGGCCAGCAGCAGCGCGCGCGCATCCTCCACGCTGCGCACCCCGCCGCCCACGGTGAGCGGCATGAAGCAGACCTCCGCCGTGCGCGCGACGATGTCCAGCAGGGTGCCGCGCGCCTCGTGCGTGGCGGCGATGTCCAGGAAGCACAGCTCGTCCGCGCCGGCGGCATCATAGACCTTCGCCTGCTCGACCGGGTCGCCCGCATCGCGCAGGTCCACGAAATTGACGCCCTTGACCACGCGGCCATTGGCGACGTCCAGGCAGGGGATGATGCGGGTGCGGACGGTCATGGGGTGCGGACCGCCAAGGCAAGTGCCCCGGTGTTCCGCAAGGCGATGGAGCCGACCCGGATCATCCCGCGTTCGCCAGCGCGATGGCGGTCTTCAGGTCCAGCCGCCCGTCATAGAGCGCGCGGCCTGTCACCACGCCTTCGATGCCGTCCCGGGCATGCAGGCTGAGCAGGCGGATGTCGGCGATGCCGGCCACGCCGCCGCTCGCGATCACCGGAATGTCCACGGCGCGGGCGAGATCGACCGTCGCCTCGATATTGCAGCCCTTGAGCAGCCCGTCGCGCCCCACATCGGTGAACAGCAGGGAGGCGACGCCGGCATCCTCGAACCGGCGGGCAAGGTCGACCACCGGCATGTCCGACTTCTCGGCCCAGCCGTCGGTGGCGATCATGCCGTCGCGCGCATCCACGGCGACGACGATGCCGCCCGGATAGGCCGCCGCCATATCCTTGACGAATTGCGGGTTCTTGAGCGCCGCCGTGCCGATCACCACGCGCGAGACGCCGGTCGCGAACCAGCCCTCGACCGCCTGCGGATCGCGGATGCCGCCGCCGAGCTGGACATGGCCGGGAAAGGCCTGGACGATCGCGGCGATGGCCGCGCCGTTCACCGCACGGCCCGCGAAGGAGCCGTCCAGATCCACCACATGGAGGAAATCCGAGCCCTGCTCGGCGAACAGCACGGCCTGCGCGGCGGGATCGTCGCCATAGACGGTGGCGCGGTCCATATCGCCTTCCGCGAGGCGCACGACCTGCCCGCCCTTGAGGTCGATGGCGGGGAAGACGATGAGGGGCGGGATCATGCCCATGGCCGCGCTCATGGCCGCCAGCCCAGGAACCGGTCGAGGAAGGCGAGGCCATAGGCCTGGCTCTTCTCCGGGTGGAACTGCACGCCGATCATGTTGGCGCGGCCCACGGCGGCGGTGATCGGCCCGCCATGGTCGCTGGTGGCGCGCACATCCGCGTCACTGGCGGCATCGAACCGGTAGCTGTGCAGGAAATAGGCCTCGCCCGGCGCGATCAGCGCGTGGTCGCCCGCAGGCATGACGTCGTTCCAGCCCATATGCGGCACCTTGATGGAGGGATCGGTGGGTACGATGGCGCGCACCGTGCCGGGAATCCAGCCCAGCCCGTCATGCCGGCCGAATTCCTCGCCGGCATCGGCGAGCAGCTGCATGCCCACGCAGATGCCCAGGAACGGCGTGCCGTCCGCCAGCACCGCCGCGCGCAGCGCCTCGATCATGCCGGGCACGTCGCGCAGCGCCGCGATGCAGGCGCGGAAGGCGCCCACGCCCGGCAGCACGATCCGCGCCGCGCGGCGCACGGCATCGGCATCGGCCGTCACCACGACATCGCGCGCGCCGGCGGCGCGGAGCGCGTTGTGCACGGAGCGGAGGTTCCCCGCGCCATAGTCGATGAGCGCGATGGTCATGTCCGCTCAGCCGCCCAATATGCCCTTGGTGGAGGGAATCGCATCGCCCTTGCGCGGATCGATCTCCACCGCCTTGCGCAGCGCGCGGGCCAGCCCCTTGAAGCAGCTCTCGACGATATGATGGTTGTTCGCGCCGTACAGCGTCTCGACATGCAGGGTGATGCCGGCGCTGCCCGCGAAGCTGTGGAACCAGTGCTCGATCATCTCGGCGTCCCATTCGCCGAGCCGCTGGACGGTGAGCGGCACTTTCCAGACGAGGAACGGCCGGCCGGAAATGTCCAGCGCCACGCGGGTGAGCGTCTCGTCCATCGGCGCATGCACTTCGCCATAGCGGGCGATGCCGCGCTTCTCGCCCAGCGCGCGGGCGATCGCCTCGCCGATCGCGATGCCGGTGTCCTCGGTGGTGTGGTGCTGGTCGACATGCAGGTCGCCCACCGTCTTCACATCCAGGTCGATCAGCGAGTGGCGGGAGAGCTGCTCGAGCATATGATCGAAGAAGCCGATGCCGGTCGACACATTATAGACACCCGTGCCATCCAGATCGACGCGCACGTCGATCGCGGTTTCGGCGGTCTTGCGGCTGATTTCGGCAATACGCATGGCAGGGGCCTATAGCGCGCTGCGAGCGGCGCGCAATGCGCTTTGGGACCGGGCCGGCCGTCTCCGACTCGTCATGAATGGCGCATTGGGCCACGCTCGGCGCTTGACCGGCTTCAAGCCGGCGCTAGGACTGTCGCAATGACGGAGGATACACCCGACAGCCTGATTCCCTATGACGAGATCGTCCAGGATGCCCTGCGCGCGATTCCGGGCCGGGTGCTGCGCGACATCGCACGCACCGGCGCCCTGCCGGGCAATCATCATTTCTACATCACGTTCAAGACGCAGGCACCCGGCGTCTCGGTGCCGCCCTGGCTGGTCGAGCGCTTTCCCGACGAGATGACGATCGTCCTCCAGCACAAATTCTGGGACCTGAAGATCGGCGACAATCATTTCGAGGTGAGCCTCACCTTCAACCAGGTGGCGGCGCATCTGGTGATTCCCTTCTCCGCGCTGCGTTTCTTCGTCGATCCGGCGGTGAACTTCTCGCTGGAGTTCCAGGTGCAGGACAGCGGCGACGAGCCCGATCCGCACGATGCCGCGGAAAATGACGTGGTGGCGACGAGCGAGGAAGGCTCGAACGTGGTCAGCGTGGATTTCGGCAAGAAGAAATAGCCGGCGCGCCGCTCAGGCCTGCGCGCGCTCCCGGATGCCCCGTCCGTCCAGATGATCGCGCCCGTGCGGCGCATCCAGATCGACCTGCGGGCCGATCGGCACGATGCCGGTGGGGTTGATATTGGGCAGGCCGTAATAATCCGCCTTGATCCGGTCGAGCTTCACCGTCGCGGCAATGCCCGGCCATTGGTACAGCTCGCGCAGATAACCCGGGAGCGCGCCATAGTCCGCGATGCGGCGCAGATTGCATTTGAAGGCACCATGATAGCCGATGTCGAAGCGCACCAGCGTGACGAACAGCCGCCAGTCCGCCTCGGTGCAATAGGCGCCCGCCAGGTAGCGGTGGCGCGCCAGATGGTCGTCGAGCCGGTCCAGCGCCTCGAACAGGCCGTTCGCCGCTTCGTCATAGGCCGCCTGCGCCGTGGCGAAGCCGGCCCGGTAGACGCCGTTGTTCACCGCCGGATAGATGAGCGCGTTCCAGCGGTCGATCTCGGCGCGCAGCGGCGCGGGATAGAGATCGAGCCGGTTGCCGGTGATATGATCGAACGCGCTGCCCAGCATGCGGATGATCTCGGCCGATTCGTTGTTCACGATCCGGCCGGTCTTCCTGTCCCACAGCACCGGCACGGTCGCCTTGCCGGTGTAGCGCGGCACGCTCTGGCTGTAGAGCCGGTGGAGCGGGAAGCCGCCGGGCGCCGCGCCGTCCGGGCCCTCGGCGAAGGTCCAGCCTTCCCCGCCGGGCGTGGGGAGGGCGGCGGACAGGGAGACGACATCCTCCAGCCCCTTGAGCGCGCGCACCGCCAGCGTGCGCCCCGCCCATGGGCAGCTCCACGACACCCAGAGATGATAACGGCCCGCCTCGGCCGGGAAAGGCGCCGCCGGATCGGGCGAGATGCTCGCGCGGAAGGCGCTGTCCATCCGCACGAACCGGCCGTTCTCGATCTCCTCGGCGGCTGGCGGCGTCGTCACCCAGCGCCCCTCGACCAGCCGCGCCATGATCGTCAGTCCCCGCGCCGGGCGGAGAATTTGAAGGTGACGGAGACGGGATCGGCAATGCCGTCCGTCGCCGCCCATTCGCCGGTGCCGACGCCGAAGGCCGTGCGGTTGAGCGTGGCGCTGCCCTCAGCCTGCGCCGTGTCGCCATCGATATCGAGCGTGAAGTCCAGCGTCACCGGGCGGCTCTGGCCATGCAGGCTCAGCGTGCCGGGCGCGCGATAGCGGTTGCCGCCGCGATGCACGACCGACGTCGAGCGGAACCGCGCGCGCGGATGCGTCGCCACGTCGAAGAAACCGTCGCCCGTCAACATGGCGTCGCGCTGGCTGTCGGCGCTGTCCACCGAGGCGAGATCGACCGTCACGCTGATGCGCGAGCCGGCCAGATCGTCCGGGCCGAACCGGATGTCCGCCTCCCACCGCTTGAACCCGCCTTCGATCGGCGAGCCGGAATAGTCGGCGCGGAAGCCGAGCTTGCCGCCGGCCTCCACGCGCCACGGCGTCGCCGCCTTGCTTGCGTCGGGGCTTGCGTCGGGCACGGGCGCCTCCGCCACGGCGACCGCCTGATTCGCCGGCGCCGCTTCATTGGCCGGCGCGGCCGCGTTCATCGCCTCGGCCGCATTGGCGAGCGCGGACTCGTTGCCGGGGATGGCCGCCTGCGCCGGTTCGGCGGGCGCGGCCGCCGGCGCCTCGGGAAAGGACCATAGCCGCGCGGCGACGAACGCCCCGCTTATGCCGAGCAGCGCGACCAGCAATGCGGCGCTCACCGCGCCCCGGCCCGCCAGCGCGCGCGGCAGCATGCGCCCGACCAGATCCTCGCGCCGGGCATGATGATAGAGCGCGCCCGCGACGTGCAGGATAACCAGCCCGGCCAGCAACCAGCCGATGATGGCATGGAGGCTCTCGGCCGGCGCGTGCCACGCCCGGCCCAGCGGCAGATGGGGCCAGGGGATGACGCCGAACAGCAGCGTCGGCAGCTGGATCCGGGCGGTCGACACCAGGATCCAGCCCGTGATCGGCCCGGCGATCATCACCACATAGAGCAGCACATGCACCGCGCTCGCCAGCCACATCTGCGGGCGCGGCCCGGCGAATGGCGGCGGCCGCCGCACCATGAGCCGGATCGCGAGGCGCGCCAGGCTGAGCAGCAGGATCAGGATGCCGATCGACTTGTGCAGCTGGAAGGCCGCGAACTGCCCCAGCCCCGGCGCGAACGCCTCCAGCCGCCAGCCGAGCGAGAGCTGGAACAGCAGCAGCACGGCCAGCGCCCAGTGCAGCGCGATGGCCATGGCGGAATAGCGGCTGGACGAAGGCTGAAACTTGCTCATGACGCGATGTCGCTCTCCCTGCGGCACCTTGCGGTCGGCCGGCGTTGCGCCAGGAGGTGCCAGCCGGACCCGCCGATGGCAAGCATGGCGATGCGCATTTGCGATTCCGAAGTGTTTGATATCGCGACCGGCCGCGTGGGGCCGCGCCATAAAAATGGCTGATGTCCCAGGGAACCGGTGGTGCCGCTTAGGTGACTCGAACACCTGACCCTCGCATTACGAATGCGATGCTCTACCGGCTGAGCTAAAGCGGCTCCGGTTGATCGGCGATGCCGATCCCTGCGGACGGCATCGCGCGTGCGGTGCCCTCGTGCAGCGGCGGCGCTTATCAGCAGCGGCCGGCCCTTGCAAGCGTCTCCGCCCGGCGCATGCGCCTTTACCGCGCATTTACCCTTATCGGGCCATGATGGGCGGCGTAACACAGGGAATGGCGGTCGAACCATGGAAACACAGGCACTGGGCCAGGCCGACGAGGCGCTGATGCCGGATGAGGCCATGGATGCGCCCCCCATCGTCCGCTTCGACGAGCGGCGCATGCATATCCGCGCCTATAATTACTGGGCCTCCCTGCTCGGCGACCGCGCGCTGCCCAGCATCGAGGATCTCAACCCCGCCGAGATCGAGGATTTCGGCTCGCACAGCGTGCTGCTCGACTTCACCGGCGAGGTCGACGATCCCGCCATCGCCTTCCTGGGCAGCGCGCTCGCGACCCAGTGCGACGTTGCCGGCCCGGTCAGCCGCGCCAGCGACATTCCGCCGCGCACCCTGCTTTCCCGGCTCACTGACCATTATCTGCAGATCATCGCCAATGCCGCGCCGATCGGCTTCGAGGCCGAGTTCACCAACCAGCGCGGGGCCGAGATCCTGTATCGCGGCATCATGATGCCGTTCTCGACGGACGACGACACGATCGACTTCGTCTATGGCGTCATCAACTGGAAGGAAGTGGCGAGCGACAGCCTGGCCGACAGCATCGCGGCGGAAGTGGAGGCGGCGCAGACCCTGTCGGCGCACCAGTCCGCCGCCGGCCCGATCTGGGCGGACCGGCCCTCGGCGCTGGACCTGGCCGACGCGGATGCGGACGAGGATGACGAGCCGCTCGAACTCACCACCGGCCACATGATCGCGCTCGCCGGGGAGTCGCTGGGCGATTGCCTCGCGCTCGCGCGGGACGCCGCCGCCGCCGCGACCGCCAGCGAGGGCCGCACGCGCCATGCGCTCTACCGCGCGATCGGCCTGGCCCATGCCTTCGCCCGCGCCGCCGCGGCACGGCCGGACGATTATGCCGAGTTGCTGGCCGACTCCGGCCTCGTCGCGCAGCCGCGCAGCCCGCTGACCCCGCTCGTCAAGCTCGTCTTCGGCGAGCGCTACGACAAGACGCGCCTCGCCGAATTCGTCTGCGCCATCGACCATGCGCTGGGCCGGGACCTGCCGCCGGGCGCGCTCATCGATCTGCTGCACCAGACCGAGGGCGGCCTCAAGGGCATCGTCGCGCTGGTCCGGGCCGAGCGGCAGGGCGCGAAGCGGGCCGCCCGCCCGGCGCCCGCCGTGCGCAGCCGCAGCCGGCTCGCCAGTGCGCAGGCGCTCGAATCGGGCAGGATCGGCCTCGACGAGACCGGCCTCGCCGTGGTCGTCATGCGGCGCGAGGAGGATGGCGGACTCATTCCGGTCGCCACGCTCGATCCTGCTGACAAACTGACGGCGCGCGTCTACTCTGCGGCGGTGCGCACCCTCTGATTCCGGCCGTTCGACGGAGGTGGAGGCGTTCACGTAATAAAGTTGCGCACCCGTCCGGAGCGGTCTAACGTGCCGCTTTCGAGTGAATGCCGCCGCGCCGGCCAACCGCTGTCGCGGCCCAGAGAGAGGATGGCATGAGCGCAACCATATCGCCGGAGGTTTCCACCCGTTCCGGCATCGCCGACGCTTTGGTCGACAGTCTCCACGGTAGTGAACGGAACGCCCTGGCGGGCGAGGCGCTGGAGGCCGCCGCCACCTTCGTCCAGGAAGCCGCGCAAACGCGCGTGACGGGCGACTCCGCCATCCTCATCGACAGCAACCGCGACGAGCTGAAGAGCGACGTGGGCCGCCGGCAGCGCATCGCGATCATCAATGCGGACATGCCGTTCCTGGTGGACAGCATCGCCAATTGCCTGAGCGAGGCCGGGCTGGTCATCCATCTGCTCACGCATCCCATCCTGGCCGTGCGGCGCGACGGGAGCGGGCGACTGCTCGGCGTGGGCGATGCGGACGATTCGATCCTCGAGTCGTTCATCTATATCGAGACCGACCGGGTCGATGCGCGCAGCCGCAACGCCCTGGCGCGGTCGCTCGAACTCACGCTCGCCCATGTCCGCGCCGCGGTGAGCGGCTGGCGCGCCATGATCGACGCGATGAATGCCGATGCCAACCGGCTGGGGGCGGGCGAGGGCGGCGATCTGTTCCGCTGGTTCCAGAAAGGCAATCTCACCCAGCTCGGCCATGAGCTGCGCGCGCGCGACGGCAGCGCGAGCCGGGCCAAGGGCATCTGCACCTTCACCGACGAGCCGCTGCTCGCGGACAGCCGCATCGCCGAGATCTTCGCCTGGTTCGATGCCGGCAACGCCGCGCCGCTGATCCTCAAGTCGAACCGTTTCTCGCGCGTGCACCGCCATGTGCTGATCGACCTGTTCATCGTGCCGGTCCATGATGGCGAGGCGATCACCGCGCTGTCCATCCATGCCGGGCTGTGGACCAGCGCCGCGCTGGCCGCCAAGCCGGAGGAAATCCCGATCCTGCGCGATACGCTGTCCGGCCTCATGGCGCGGTTCGGCTATAATCCCACCGGCCATGCCGGCAAGACGATGGCGCACGCGCTGACCCAGCTGCCGCACGATCTGATGCTGGCCTTCCAGCCGGCGGATCGCGAGCGCATCACGCTTGCCACCATGTCGCTGACCGACCGGCCCCGGCCCAAGCTGGAGCTGGTGAGCGACGCGCTCGGCCGCCATCTCTTCGCCTTCGTGTGGATGATGCGCGACGATCTCTCGACCAGCCGGCGCGAGAGCATCGCCGCCATGCTGGTCGGCGCGTCCAACGCCACGATGCTCGGCTGGTCGATCGCGCTGGAGGATAGCGGGCTGGCGCTGGTGCGCTTCACCTTCGACCTGCGCAACGGCGCGATGCCGGATGCCGACGCGATCGACCAGCAGCTCGAGCAGATGCTGCGCGGCTGGGTGCCGGCGGTGGAGCATCACCTCTCCCAGCTCGGCGAGGGCAATCGCGCCGCCGTGCTGGCGCAGCGCTATGCGCCCGGCCTGCCCATGTCCTATCGCGAGAGCGCGGGGGCGGACGAGGCCGCGCGCGACATATTGGAGATCCACCGGCTCGGCGGACCGGGCGCCCGCAGCGTCCGCTTCTACCGGACGGACGCGGACGGCGAGGACCGCCTGCGCGTGAAGATCTACAGCCTGGAGCCGCTCGTCCTCTCCGAGGCCGTGCCCGCCTTCGAGAATTTCGGCTTCCGCGCGCTGGAAGAACGCAGCACCGCCATCGGCGCGGACGGCGCGCTCGGCCATATCCAGCGCTTCACGCTGGTGCGCCAGGATGGCGGCCCGGCCGCGCCGGTGCTGGAGCGCGAGGCGATCGTGAGCGAAGCGCTCGACGCCGTGCTGGAAGGGCGCGCGGAGAATGACCGCTTCGCCGAGCTGATCGTCACCGCCGGCATCGCCCCGCGCGACGTCGTCTTCCTGCGCGCGATCTTCCGCTATCTGCGCCAGGCCGGCACCGCCTACGGCCTCTCGACCGTGGTCGACATCCTCCACCGCGAAAGCGCGATCGCCAACAGGCTGGTCGATCTCTTCTACGCCCTCCACGATCCCGAGCGCGCGAAGGATGCGGACGCCGCCGCCGCGCTCGACAAGGCGATCGACAGCGCGCTGGAAGCCGTCGTCAGCATCGATGACGACCGCGTGCTGCGGCTCTACCGCGCCGTCATCCGCGCGACCTTGCGCACCAACGCCTTCTCGCCCGCCGCCAGGGAAGCGCTGGCCTTCAAGATCGACAGCGAGCAGGTGCCCGGCCTGCCCAAGCCGCTGCCATGGCGCGAAGTGTGGGTCTATTCGCCCCGCGTGGAGGGCATCCACCTGCGCGCCGGGCGCGTGGCGCGTGGCGGCCTGCGCTGGTCCGACCGGCGCGACGATTTCCGCACCGAGATTCTCGGCCTGATGAAAGCGCAGCGCGTCAAGAATGCCGTCATCGTGCCGACCGGCGCGAAGGGCGGCTTCTATGCCAAGCAGCTCCCCAACCCGGCTGTCGATCGGGATGCCTGGTTCGCGGAGGGCAAGGCCAGCTACCAGGTCTTCATCCGCGCGCTGCTCTCGATCACGGACAATATCGTCAACGACCGCATCGTGCATCCCAGGGGCGTGGTGGCGCGCGACGGGGACGATCCCTATTTCGTGGTCGCCGCCGACAAGGGCACCGCGACCTTCTCGGACGTCGCCAACGCCATCGCCATCGAGCGCAAATTCTGGCTGGGCGACGCTTTCGCGAGCGGCGGCAGCCATGGCTATGACCATAAGGCGATGGGCATCACCGCGCGCGGCGGCTGGATCAGCGTGCAGCGCCATTTCGCCGAAATGGGCATCGATGTGCAGGAGGAGAGCGTCCGCGTCATCGGCGTGGGCGACATGTCGGGCGACGTGTTCGGCAACGGCATGCTGCTCAGCAAGGCGATCAAGCTGGTCGCCGCGTTCGATCACCGGCACATCTTCATCGATCCCGATCCCGATCCGGCGGCAAGCTGGGCCGAGCGGGCGCGCCTGTTCGAACTGCCCCGGTCGAGCTGGGACGATTATGACAAGGCGCTGATCTCCAAGGGCGGCGGCGTCTTTCCGCGCAGCCTCAAGAGCATTGCCCTCACGCCGCAGATGCAGGCCATCGTCGGCACGAGCGAGACCGCCATGGAGCCCGCCGCGCTGATCTCCGCGCTGCTGCGGGCGCAGACCGATCTCATCTGGTTCGGCGGCATCGGCACTTACATCAAGGCCGCCGCGCAGGCCAATGCGGACGTGGGCGACGCCGCCAACGACCGGCTGCGCGTGGATGGCGAGGATGTGCGGGCCCGCGTGATCGGCGAGGGCGCCAATCTGGGCGTGACCCAGGCCGGGCGCATCGCCTTCGCGCTCAGGGGCGGGCGCATCAACACCGACTTCGTGGACAATTCGGCCGGCGTCGATTGTTCCGACAATGAAGTGAACATCAAGATCGCGCTCAACAAGGAAGTGACCGAGGGGCGCCTGAGCGAGGATGCGCGCAACGACCTGCTCGTCGAGATGACGGACGAGGTCGCGCAGATCGTGCTGGACGACAATCGCCTGCAGGTGCTCGGCCTGTCCATCGCGCAGGCAGGCGGCACGGGCGACCTGGCCTCTTATGTCCACCTCATCGCCACGCTGGAGAATGCGCGCTTCCTCGACCGCGCGGTGGAGGGGCTGGCGAGCGACCAGGAGCTGCTGCGCCGCGCCACGGACGGCACCGGCCTCACCCGGCCCGAGCTCGCCGTGCTGCTCTCGACCGGCAAGCTCACCCTGCAGGCGGCGATCGAGGCGAGCGACCTGCCGAAGGACCCGTTGCTGGCCGGCGACCTCCTGCGCGCCTTCCCGCGCCAGATGCAGGAGCGCGAGGCCGATGCGATCGAGCAGCATCGGCTGCGTGACGAGATCATCGCCACCAAGCTCGCCAATCGCATCATCAACCGGCTGGGCGTCATCCTGCCCTTCACGCTGGCCGAGGAATCGAGCTGCACGCTGGACGAGATCGCCCGCGCCTTCGTCATCGCCGAGACGCTCTATGGCGTGCGGCAATTGTGGGACGATATCGGCACGGCCACGCTCAGCGAGCAGGCCCGCCTGACGCTCTACCGGCAGGTCGCCAACGGCATGGCCGGGCATATCGGCGACGTCTACCGCTCACTGCCCGCCACCATGACGCCGAGCGCGGCGGTCGCGGCCGTGCAGGCGGCGGTCGATGCGCTCGCGGCCGGTGTGGACGAGTTGCTCCAGCCCGAACCCGCCCGCCGCGCCGCCCTGCTGATGACCGAGCTGGTCGATCTGGGCGTCGACCCCGATCTGGCCGGCCGCGCGGTCATGCTCGCCAAGCTGGACGGCGCCACCGGCCTCGCCCTGCTCGCCCGCGACCTGAAGCAGGACGAGTTCGCCGTCGCCCGCGCCTTCACCCATCTGGGCGAGGCGCTCGGCATCGACTGGCTGCAGGGTCTCGCCGCGCGGATGAGCCCGAACGATCCGTGGGAGCGGCTGCTCGTGGCCGGCAGCGCGCGCGATCTCCAGCAGATGCGCCTCACCTTCCTCGCCGGCGCCGGCGCGGCGGATGCCGGCGACCATGTCGACACATGGCTCGGCCAGAATGAGGGCGCGGTGCTGAAGTTCCGCCAGCTCATCGAGCGCGCCCAGGCCGTCGCCGCGCCGACCGCGGCCATGGTCGCCGAACTGACCGGCCAGGCCCGCTCCCTGCTGGCGCGCTGATCGGGCGCGCGCGGGAGGCCGATCCGGCTCCCCGCGCGCGCCTGTTTCAGGCGGCGTCCGTCACGCGGGCGAAAACGGGCCTGTCCTGACGGGGCGATACCCGATCTGGCTGTTGTGGACGGGACCCATGCAGCGGGCGCCCCGGCCCTTCGCCGGGGGATGGGTCAATCAGAGCCTGTCCGTTTCACATGAAACCATAGCTGCGCTCCTGCGCGGGCAGGACCCCCGAGCCCAACCGCACGCCCGGGACTCCTGCCTGCGCAGGAGCACGGATACCACTTCATTTGGCCGGCTCTCGCCGCCGCCCCTCGCTCAGCGCCGCTGCATCAGCCAGGGCTTGATCTGGCCGCTCGGCTGCGGCCGCCCGTCCAGCCGGACCGCGCGGATGAGCGTGACGCGGTTGACCAGCATCTGCCCGCGCATCACGCCGCGCCCGCAGCAGGTCTCGAGCGCGAGGATCCGCCGGACCACGTCCATGCCGGCGACCACCTGGCCGAAGGCGGCATAGCCGTCATAGCCGGGGCGCGCATCCAGCGTGGGATTGGGGCCGACCTGGATCGAGAAATTTCCCGTGGCCGAATCGGGGTCGCGGTGGCGCGCCATGGAGATGGTGCCGTCCAGATGCCGCAGGCCCGTGTCGCTCGTGCGCTCGAGCGGCGCGGTGGGGAAATAGACGCGCCGCGCGTCCGTATCGATGCCGCCCTGGATGAAGCCGGCGCGCGGGTCGGCCTTGTTGCGCGTTGCCCGATAGAAGGTCGTATCGTCCAGCCGGCCATCGTCGACATAGATCAGGAAATTCGCGGTCGTGCGCGGGGCGCGCCGCGCATCGAGCGCCACGACGATATTCCCCATGCTCGTCTCCAGCCGCACGCGGACATAGCCCGGCGTCGGCCGATCGGCCGGCGCGGCGGCCGTGACCAGCAATGGCAGGAGGATGAGGAGGAGGCGGGCGAGAAAGCGGGGCAGGGTTGAGAACATGGGTCCGCGCGGAAAGGGGCAGGGGAAAGGCGAGGGCCGATCATGTCACATTCCGTCCGGTCGGTTCAACCCGGCCCGGCGCATGAAGCGCGCATCATGGCCCGCGCGGGCGGCGGCGACGGGATCGACAGTCGGGAGTCTGGAGGGGGCGGGCCGCCGGAATCCCGTCATCCTGAACGCCTTCGACCTCCATCACCAGCCAACAGTCACCGGGAGGCGCCGGAGTCGTAATGGATGATGGCGACGAGCGGCCCCTGTGGCTGTCCGTTCAGGATGGAACCATGTCGTGCTCCTGCCTGCGCAGGAGCACTGATTCTGCTTGATGCGGGCAGCCTCTGAACCTCGCGCAACCGTGCCAACCCGGCGTCCGGCCAGACGACGCCATGCCGATCCGCGCGGACGAGGCCATCATGTTCAGGCAGGCCGACCCCCGGCGCTCATGGCCAACGCGACGAGCAACGCCTTTTCACCCGCGCCCATGCCCGGCCACAGGCCCCGCAGCGGCGACGACCACCCCATGCCGGGCGGCCGTTCGTCCCCAGCCGTGGATCAGGCCGTGAGCCGCTGCCGGTTCTCAATCAGATGGTCGACGATGGCGGGATCGGCCAGCGTCGAGGTGTCGCCGAGCTGGTCGACGGCATCCTCGGCGATCTTGCGCAGGATGCGGCGCATGATCTTGCCCGAGCGCGTCTTGGGCAGGGCAGGGGCGAACTGGATGGCGTCCAGCGTGGCGATCGGCCCGATCTCGCGGCGGACCCACTGGACCAGGTCCTTGCGCAGGGCGTCGTCGCCTTCCTCGCCCGCATTGAGCGTCACATAGGCATAGATGCCCTGGCCCTTGATCTCATGCGGCATGCCGACCACGGCCGCCTCCGCCACCTTGGGATGCGCCACCAGCGCGCTCTCGATCTCGGCGGTGCCCATGCGGTGGCCCGAGACGTTGATGACGTCATCGACCCGGCCGGTGATCCAGTAATAGCCGTCCTCGTCCCGCCGGCAGCCGTCGCCGGTGAAATATTTGCCTTTGTAGGTGGCGAAATAGGTCTGGAAGAAGCGGGCATGATCGCCCCACACCGTCCGCATCTGGCCGGGCCAGCTGTCCGTGATGACGAGATTGCCCTCGCAGGCGCCCTCCAGCACCTGACCCTCGGCATCGACGATCTGAAGCTGCACGCCGAAGAAGGGATGGGCCGCGCTGCCGGGCTTGAGGTCGGTCGCGCCGGGCAGCGGCGTAATCATGTGGCCGCCGGTTTCCGTCTGCCACCATGTGTCGACGATCGGGCAGCGCGAATCGCCCACCACGCGATAATACCAGTCCCATGCCTCCGGATTGATCGGCTCGCCGACCGATCCGAGCAGGCGCAGGCTCTTGCGGCTGGTCTTCTCCACCCAGCTGTCACCCTCGCGCATCAGCGCGCGGATCGCGGTCGGCGCGCCGTAGAAGATGTTGACGCCGAACTGGTCGACAATCTGCCAGAAGCGGCTGTGATCGGGATAGTTGGGCACGCCCTCGAACATCACCGTCGTCGCCCCGTTGGCGAGCGGACCGTAGAGGAGATAGCTGTGCCCGGTAACCCAGCCGATATCGGCCGCGCACCAGAAGATCTCGCCCGGCTTGTAGTCGAACACGATCTCATGGGTCATCGCCACCCAGACCAGATAGCCCCCCGTGGTGTGGAGCACGCCCTTGGGCTTGCCGGTCGAGCCGGACGTGTAGAGGATGAACAGCGGGTCTTCCGCGCCCATCTCCTCCGCCGGGCACTCGGCGGACACCGTCTCGCGCAGATCGTGATACCAGTGGTCGCGCCCGGCCGTCATGGCGACCGGCTGCCCGGTGCGGCGCACGACGATGACGCGCTCGACGCAATTGCTCTGCTCGATCGCCGCGTCGACATTCGCCTTGAGCGGCACATGCTTGCCGCCGCGCAGCCCCTCGTCCGCCGTGATGACGATCCGCGAATCGCAATCGGTCAGGCGCCCGGCCACGCTCTCGGGCGAGAAGCCGCCGAACACCACGGAATGGATCGCGCCGATCCGCGTGCAGGCGAGCATCGCCATCGCCGCCTCGGGGATCATCGGCATGTAGATGGTCACGCGGTCGCCGCGCCGCACGCCCTGCGCCTTGAGCACATTGGCGAACCGGCAGACCTCGGCATGCAGCTCGGCATAGCTGATGGTGCGGCTCTCGGACGAATCGTCACCGGCCCAGAGGATTGCCGGCTGGTCGCCGCGTGTCGCCAGATGCCGGTCGAGGCAATTGGCCGACAGGTTGAGCGTGCCGTCCGCGAACCAGCTGATGCCGAAGTCCGCCTCATCGAAGCTGGTCTGCTTGACGGTGGTGAAGGGCTTGATCCAGTCGAGTCGCCCGGCCTGCGCGCGCCAGAAGCCATCGGGATCGCTGACCGACTGCGCGTAGAGCGCACGATATTGCTCGGCATTCACATAGGCGCGCTCGCGCCACTGCGCCGACACAGGATAGAGGGGCTGACTCAACGCACTCTCCCAAAAGGCTTATCCATGCCGACCTTAACGACAGAGCGCGCGCTCTGCCAAGGGAGACTATGGGCCTTCGGCTACGCGCTGTCGCGCAGGGCCATGCCTTCGGGATCGGAGAGTTGCGCCAGGCGGCGGGCGGCGCGGCGGGCGAGGCGCTGCACTTCCGCCTTGCGCCGGGCCGCGGCGAGCGGCTCGCTGGGCGCCTGGCGCACGATCTCGGCATCATATTGATCCGCGACGATGAGCCCGGTGCGCGCCGGCCACAGCGCCTCCATGTCGAACAGGGACAGATCGAAGCCCGTCGGCACCGCCCAATAATAGCGGTCGCAATAGTCGAAATAATCCGGCCATTTGCCGTCGCCGAGCAGGTCCGCCCGGCTGCATTTGATCTCGACCGCGACGACCTGCCCGCGCGCATCGATCGCCATGATGTCCAGCCGCCGGCCATTGGGCAGCGGCACCTCGGCCACGCCGAACATGTCGTGCCGGGCGAACAGGCGCAGCACCCCGCGCGTCACGGCCGGCGCCGTGCCATCGCACAGCGCCGGATCGGTGACATGGTCGAATGAAAGGGCCCTATCCATGGCTCTGACTAGAACAGGAAGTGAACATTCGCAAGAGCGGGGCGGCAGGGCCGGCCCCGCCGCGCGGTTCGGTCAGCGGTAGAAGATATGCCCGCCGATGCGCGTGACGCGCTGGTGATTCCAGTTGGGCGAGACGCGCGCGGCGTGGAAATAGAGCGCGCCGCGCACCGGATTCTCCCAGCTGCCTTCCTGGGCGATCTGGGCGATGGCCTGGGCGGTGCGCCACTGCGTCGCGTTCGTCGGTCCGTCGGGCAGGCGGCCGCCGCGCACGAAGCTGAACTGGCCGGGCTGGGTCACGACGCCGCACAGGCTGGTCGGGAAGCGGCCGGAGCGGGCGCGGGCAAGCACGACATGGGCCACGGCCAGCTGGCCGGCGAGGCTCTCGCTGCGCGATTCATAATAGACGGTGGTGGCGAGGCAGCGGGTCTCAGCATCGAGGCTGGGATCGATATCGGCTTCGGCGACCAGCTCGGCCAGCGTATCGGCCGGGTCCGCATCCTCCTGCGGGGCCGGAAGCGCGGCGGGCGCCGGGGAAAATTGCACGGCGGGCTCGACGGGCACGGGCGTCGCGACGGCGTCTGCGACGATGGCCGGAGCCTCGGAAAATATCTGCGCGGGGTTGGCGGGATCCGTTACTTCCGCCAGCGCAAGGGTGGACGACAAGAGTCCGATAGCCGCCAGACCGGCGACCAGGAAACGATTGGTCATTAACGCTCGAAACAATGCGGTGGGTCGGCTGTCGAAATCCGCGCCGCACTCTGTGCGATCAGCCAGGATTTCGGTCCGCCCCCCGTCTGCGTGTTTGCATGGCCAGGCCCCCATGGCCAGCCGCTGCAACCTGCGCGGGTGGCCGGCTCTGTCGCGTCGCGGCGGTCCTATGTCAAGACTGGCAGAGGACTTGCGCGGCCAGATGGTGCCCGGATGCGATATCCAGTTCAACCAGCCAGATATCCGGGTCCACATCCACGCGACGTGAAATATATGCCATGATTTCATACTGTTGATCGGTTTCCTGCGGGCCACAGGGCACCAGCTCCAGCGTGCCCGACAGGTTGGTCAAACGCTCGAAAAAGCCCCGATTTGCCCCGCGTTCGAGCAATTGCACCACGATTGTCCCGGATATGGACTCGCCCTTATGCAGGATGGTGGCCATGCCGCCCTCCGCCTGCGTGCGGCGGAGCAGGGCGCTGACCAGCATCTGGCTGGTCAGCCGTGCCGTCATGCGCCGTCCGTCCCGGCCTGCGCATAGCCGGGCAGGCTCGCCAGCGGGATCGCGGAGCGCATGAACGTGCCGGTGCCGCGCCCGACCTCCTCGCCCGCCGCGTCGACCAGCCGGGCCTCGGCGACATAGACGCGCCGGCGTCCGCTCAGCCAGCGTCCCTCGGCGACGATCGGGCCGGCCTGAAGCGGCCGGGTGAAGAACAGGTTGAACGCCGTGGTCAGCAGGAAGCGATCGCTCACCAGGCTGTTGGCCGCATAAAAAGCGGCATCGTCGAGCATCTTGAAATAGGCTGTGCCGTGCACCGCGCCGGCGGCGTGGAAATGGGCCGGAGTCACGTCGAACATGATCCTGGCCATGCCGGGCCCGTCGATATGCAGGCTGGAGGGGAAGAGCCCGTTGATCGGCGCCGAGGCATAGAGCCGCTCGAGCGCCCGGAAATGCGCGGCTTCCCCGGACGGCGCGATCGCCTCAGGCGGCGTCACGCGTCTCGCCGCTGGCCAGCAGCGCATAGAGCGCGGCATCCGACTGCGCGCCGCGAATGCGGGCGACCTGCCGCTCGTTGCGCAGCAGGCGCGAGACGCGGGCCAGCGTCTTGAGATGCTCGGCGCCGCTGTCGGCGGGGGAGAGCAGCATGAACACCACGTCCACCGGCACGTCGTCGATCGCGTCGAAGGCGATCGGCGTGCTCAGCAGCACGACCACGCCGCGCACCTTGTCCAGCCCGTCCAGCTTGGCGTGCGGGATGGCGATCGCGCCGCCAAAGCCGGTCGAACCCAGCCGCTCGCGCTCGGTGATCCGCTCGATCACGTCCGTTTCGCTCAGGCCATAGGCACTGGCGGCCATCTGGCCGAGCTTCTGGAAGAGCTGCTTCTTGTTGGAAACCGCGATCGCCGACGAAACAGCGTTCGCCACGAGCAAGTCGTCAAAATGATCCATCACTATCCCGCATCCTGCGGCTGCTCGATCCCGAGCGCAAAGCAGCGCGGGACATGGCGCCACGCAGCCGCCTGGAGAAAACCTGCGGCCCCATAGGACCTATGGGCGCGCCGGTCAACCGCCGCGCCGCCGGCCGTCCCGCTTCGGAACCCCCCGGGGACCCCATGATCCGCCCGCTCAGCGCGGCGGCTCGACCCATCCGATGGTGCCGTCGTCGCGGCGATAGACCATGTTGAATGCCGCCGTGCCGCTGTTGACGAACAGCAGCGCATTGGTGTTGCGCAGGTCGAGCATCATCACCGCGTCGGAGACGCTGGCGCGCGGAATGTCCACCCGCATCTCGGCCACGATGGCCGGCGCCTCCACCGTCACCTCGACATCCTCGTCGCTCGACCGGAAGACGGTGTAGCTCGCATCGTCGATGCCGTCGGCATTGCCGCGCTGGGCTTCCGCCGCCGCGCTCTGCTCATGCCGGTCCTTCAGCCGGCGCATGTAGCGGCGCAGCTGCTTGTCGATGCGCTCGGCCGCCTGGTCGAAGCTCTGATGGGCATCCTGCGCCTCGCCCGCGCCCTTGAGGATCAGCCCGGACATGACATGGCAGACGATGTCGCATCGGAACCCGCCATGCGGCGCATTGCCGAACGTCACATGAGCTGAGATGGCGCGCGAGAAATATTTGTCGACGATCGTCTGCAGGCGCGCCTCGACATGCGTCTGCAGGGCCTCACCGGTTTCGACCTGGTGACCTGATACGCGAATGTCCATCTCTCTACTCCTTCTACGACAACAGCGTCACGAACTGACTTAGGTGCGGGACCTCCAAATGCTAGCCCGGCAAATGCTAGCCCGGCGCCGCGTCGGCCACCTCCTCATACCAGAGCGGCAGGCCGTGCTGGGCCAGGAAGGTGGCGTGGCGCGCCTGCTCCGCCGCACTCGGCGCGAACCGGCGGGGCGGACGCGGGCCGGCGCCGGATCGCGGGGGGGCGAGGGCGGCCGCCTCACTGGTGGCCGGTCCGGCATCGGCGACCAGCGTCAGGCCGATCTGCCGGCCGCCGGTCAGCTCGATATAGAGCTGGGCGAGCAGCTCGGCGTCCAGCAGCGCGCCATGCTTGACGCGGTGGCTGCGATCGATGCCGTAGCGCGAGCAGAGCGCATCCAGGCTGTGCTTGGCGCCGGGGTGCAGCGTCCGCGCGATGGCGAGGCTGTCGATCATCCGCGCCAGGTCCACGGCGCCGCGCCGGCACCGCTCCAGCTCGGCATTGAGGAAGCCGAAATCGAACCGCGCATTATGGGCGACCAGCATCGCGTCGCCGAGGAATTCGAGCAGTTCGTCGGCATGATCGGCAAAGCGCGGCTTGTCCGCCAGGAAACGGTCGCTCAGTCCGTGCACGGCCTCGGCGGAGGCCGGCATGGCGCGCTCGGGATTGAAATAGGCATGGTAGGTCAGGCCCGTGGGGATCCGGTTCATGAGCTCCACACAGCCGATTTCAACGAGACGATCGCCGGTCGCGGGATCGAACCCGGTGGTCTCTGTATCGAAAACGATTTCGCGCATCACCATCCGCATATCTGCCAGGCACAGACTATCGGACGAGCGACGCGCGAAGGCAAGCGAGGAGGCGCACGACTTGCATGCGCGTCTGCCATTTCGCACGCCCGGTCTCGATCACATGGTCGGCGCGGCGGCGCTTTTCCCGGTCCGGCATCTGGCTGGCGAGCAGGCGGGCGAACTTGACCGGCGTCATGCCGGGCCGGCGCAGCACGCGCCGCCGCTGGACGCTGGCCGGCGCCGAGACGACGATCACCCGGTCCACCTGCCGGTCGCCGCGCGTCTCGAACAGCAGCGGAATGTCGAGCAATATCATGCGATGCGCCCGGTGCCGCGCGAGGAAGCGCCGCCGGGCGGCCGCGACGGCGGGATGGACGATGCGTTCCAGCGCCCGCAATTCATCGGGATGGCCGAACACGCGCGCGCCCAGCGCCTGCCGATCGACCCCGCCGGGCCCGGTCGTGCCGGGAAAGCGGACCTCGATGGCGCCGAGCAGCGCGCCGCCCGGCCCCTGCAGCGCGCGCACCGTCGCATCGGCATCGAACACCGGGACGCCCTGCGCGCGGATCATCGCGGCGATGGTCGACTTGCCCATGCCGATCGATCCGGTCAGGCCGAGTCGGAGCGGGCGGTGCCCGGGCCTGGCGCGGCGGCGCGACGGACGGATGCGGCCTGGCTCAGGCCGGCGCAAGCAGGTGCTCCCGCAGCCGCGCGTCCAGGTCGCGCGGCGCCTCGGCATCGAAGAAGATGTCGAAGGCCAGCGCGGCCTGGCCGATCAGCATCTCCAGCCCGTCCACCGTGGCGAGCCCGCGCGCGCGCGCGGCGGCGAGCAGCGGCGTCTCCAGCGGGGCATAGACGATGTCATAGACCATCGCCGCGCCGGGCAGGGCGGAGAGGTCCGGCGCATAGTCCGGCCGGCCGGTCATGCCGAGCGGGCTGGCATTCACCAGCAGGTCCGCCGCGGGCAGCGCCGCCGAAAAATCCTGCACCATGCCGTCCACGCCCAGGCGGTCGAGCAGGGCGCGGCCCTTCGCCGGATCGCGCGCGACGATGGTGAGGTCCTCCACGCCGATCGAGCGCAGCGCGAAGCCGATCGCCTGCGCCGCGCCGCCCGGCCCCACGAGGATGGCCCGCGTGCCGCGCCACTTGCGCGCCAGCAATGGCTGGAGGAAGCCGCCGGCATCCGTATTCGTGCCGATCAGCGGCCCGCCGGTCTCGCAGGCAACGGTGTTGATCGCGCCGATCCGCTCGCGCACCCCGCCCGGATCGTCGACATAGTCCAGCGCCGCGATCTTGTGCGGAATGGTGATGTTGCAGCCCAGCCAGTCCGGATCGGCGCGCCGGTTCAGGAAATAGGCGGCCAGCGCATCGGGCGCGACGCGGGTCTTGCGATATTCGGCATCGATGCCGAGCGCCTCCAGCCAGAAATTATGGATGGCGGGCGATTTGCTATGGTCGATGGGGTCGCCGATCACTTCGGCATAGGGACGGTCCTTGCTCATGCCGGCACAATAGAACGCGTCCGCAAATAGTCGAGCAGGGGAAGCAGCGGCAGGCCCTGCACCGCGAACAGGCTGCCCGTCACCCGGCTGAACAGCTGCGCGCCGGGCCCCTCGATCCGGTAGCAGCCCACGCACCAGCGGCAATTCTCCCAGTCCAGATCGAGATAATCGGCGATGAAACCGGCGCTCAGCGCGCGGACATGGAGCGTGACCGATTCGATCTGCCGCCAGACCGGCGCGCCGGCCTGCGCGATGACGGCGGCGCTGTGCAGCCGGTGCGGGCGGCCGCTCATGCGCGCCAGCAGCGCGGCGGCCTCCGTGCGCGTCTCCACCTTGTCGATGCGGCTGCCATCGTCCAGCTCCAGCGTCTGGTCGCAGCCCAGCACGAGCGCGTCCGGCACGCGCATCGAGGGGCGCACGGCCTTCCATTCGGCCAGCGCGTCGGCCAGATCGCGCGCGCCCAGCCCTTCCGCGACCAGCCCGGCCTTGATCGCCTCCTCGTCCACGCCCGCATCGACAGGCTCGAACGGCACGGCGGCGTCCGCGAGCAACCGGCGCCGGCTTTCGCTCCGGGAGGCAAGCAGCAGGCGCGCGCTCATGGGTTGAACACGCTGCGCACCCCGGCGGCCGCCTTCAGCCGCTCCTGATGGAGATTGACGATCGCGGCGGCGGTCTCCTCGATCGAGCGGCGCGTCACGTCGATGACCGGCCAGCCCTGATCGGCGAACATCCGCCGCGCATGCGCCACTTCGCTCTGCACATGGTCGATCGCCACATAGCTCGTCTCGGGCGCCTGGTTGAGCGAGAGCAGGCGATTGCGGCGCACCTGCACCAGCCGCTCCGCGCTTGTCGTGAGGCCCACGATCATCGGATGGGTGAGGTTGAACAGGCTCGCGGGCGGCGGCGATTCCGGCACCAGCGGGATGTTCGCCGTCTTGTAGCCGCGATTGGCGAGATAGATGCTCGTCGGCGTCTTGGAGGTGCGCGACACGCCGGCCAGCACGATGTCGGCTTCCTCCCAATTCTCCCAGCCAACCCCGTCATCATGGGCGATGGTGAACTGGATGGCGTCGATCCGCGCGAAATAGGCCTCGTCCAGCACATGCTTGCGGCCGGGCCGGTTGCGCGTCTCCTGCCCGAGCAGGTTGGACATCGCGTCCGTCACCGGATCGAGCGGCGCGACGAAGGGGATGCCGAGCGCCCGGCAGCCATTTTCCAGCTTGCGGCGCAGCGCGGGATTGGCGAGCGTGAACAGCACCATGCCCGGATTGCGCGCCACTTCCTCGAGGATGCGCTCGAGATGCTGCTCGGAGCGGACCATCGGCCAGAAATGGCGGATCGTCTCGACATTCTCGAACTGGGCGATCGCCGCCTTGCCGATATGTTCGAGCGTTTCGCCCGTGGAATCCGAGAGGAGATGCAGGTTGAGGCGATCCATGGCGCAACTCTGTGGATAATCGGCGGATAATTCAAGGGACAGACATGTGGATAACAGAGCGGCTGCGATTCATGCCCGACGCGGGGAGTCGAGCGAGTCCATTTATCCACAGCCGGGCCGATCCGTGCACAGGCTGTGGGAGCTGTGGATGAATCGCGGGACTCGCAGCCCGGCCGCGCGCCCCTGCCGGGTCAATCTGTTGGCAAAGTCGGCACAAATGCATAATGCCCACTGTCCACGCCCCAACATACTTCAACAACCTTCTATCAATTCTTATTAGGATATATGGACCGTGGATCATTCTTCCGCCGTGCCCCCTCTCCTGCGTGTCCTGCGCGGCGAGCGTATCGATCCCACGCCGCTCTGGCTCATGCGGCAGGCCGGGCGCTACCTGCCGGAATATCGCGCATTGCGGGCGGAAAAGGGCGGTTTCCTCGAGCTTTGCTATGACAGCGCGGCTGCGGCCGAGGTCACGCTCCAGCCGATCCGCCGGTTCGGCTTCGACGGCGCGATCCTGTTTTCCGACATCCTCGTCATTCCCCATGCGCTGGGGCAGGATCTGTGGTTCGAGACGGGCGAGGGCCCCCGGCTGGCACCGCCGCTGGCGCAGGCCGCGCTCGACGAGCTGGTGGCCCAGCCGGACCGGCTCGCCCCGGTGATCGAGACCGTGCGGCAGGTGCGCGCGGGGCTGCCGCGTGAAACCACGTTCCTCGGCTTTGCCGGCAGTCCCTGGACGGTCGCGACCTATATGGTGGCCGGCGCGGGCAGTCGTGACCATGGCGCGGCGCGGCGGATGGCCTATGGCGAGCCGGCCCGGTTCGGCGCGCTGGTCGAGCGCATCATGGCGCTGACCGTCGATTATCTCAGCGCCCAGATCGAGGCCGGGGTGGACGCGGTGCAGCTGTTCGACAGCTGGGCCGGATCGCTCAGCCCGGCGCAGTTCCGCCAATGGGTGATCGCGCCCAATGCGGGAATCGTGGCGGCGCTCAAGGCCCGTCATCCGCATGTGCCGATCATCGGTTTCCCCAAGGGCGCCGGGGCCAAGCTGGTCGATTATGCCACGGAAACCGGGGTCGACGCGATCGGGCTCGACGAGACGGTCGATCCGCGCTGGGCCAATCGCGTGCTGCCCGCCGGCATGCCGGTGCAGGGCAATCTCGATCCGCTCGCGCTCATCGCGGGGGGCGAGACGCTCGACGCCGCGGTCGATACGATCCTGGACGCGCTGGCCGATCGCCCCCATATCTTCAACCTGGGCCATGGCATTCTGCCCGATACCGGGATTGAAAATGTCACGCGGCTGGTCGATAGGGTGCGGGGCGCCCGGCAATGACCTGATCCGGGCCAGAATGAGGAACCCGCATGCCCGGTATCGGCTTTCTCGGCGCTGCCTATCCCTGGGTGCTGGCAGCCCATCTGATTTTCGTGATCTTCCTCATGGCCAGCCTGTTCATGATGCCGCGATTCTTCGTGTATCACCACCAGTGCGCGCCCGGATCGCCGGAGGACAGCCAGTGGATCGAGCGGGAGGCGCGCCTGCGCCGGATCATCATGAATCCGTCGCTGATCCTGGTCTGGCTGTTCGGCCTGATGCTCGCTTTCCATGTCGGCGCGTTCAGCCAAGGCTGGTTCCATGCCAAGCTGCTGCTCGTGCTGATCCTCTCCGGCTTCCACGGCTGGATGGTCGGCTATGCCAGGAAGCTGGCGCATGGCGAGCGGCCATGGCCGGAAAAGCGCCTGCGCATGATAAACGAAGTGCCGGCCTTGCTGGTGACGCTGATCGTCATCCTCGTGATCGTGCGGCCTTTTTGATGCGCAACGGGAAGGCCATGGGCTTGTGGCGGGCCTTGCTGGCGCTGCCGCTGGCCGGCATTCTCGCCCTGGCGCCCGCCCATGCGCAGGACGATGCCGACGGGGATGTGGAGGGCGATCTGCGCTGCGTGGCGCTGCTCGCGGTCGCGGTGGCCAACACGGAGGGCGAGGCCCAGGCCGGCATCACCGCCGGCCTCATGTATTTCGTCGGGCGGATCGATGGCGTCGCGCCCGGCATCGACCTCAAGGCCGAACTGCAGCGCATCGCGGCGACCATGACCGATCCGGCTGGGGACATGACGCGCTGCAGCGCGATATTGACCGCCAAGGGGCAGGCGCTGATCGCCATCGGCGGGGAGCTCTCCGGCACGCAATGAGCGCGCGGGTCAGCCCGGGGTGGGCTTCCGGCTCGCTTGACTTGAACCGGCGCAGCGCCTAATTCCAGGCCATTCCTATCGGACGCGGCGATCGCCGCACCTTTGATGCTGACCCATTCGGCGATCCGGCATTTCCCGACCTTCCATAACTTCCCATCAATCGGACTCTCACTCCATGCATCTCAAGGATCTCAAACGCAAAGCGCCTGCCGAACTGGTCGAGCTGGCCGAGGAACTCGGCCTCGAGGGCGCTTCCACCCTGCGCAAGCAGGATCTCATGTTTGCGATCCTCAAGGAGCAGGCGGAGAATGGCGAGCAGATCATGGGCGTGGGCACCATTGAGGTGCTGCAGGACGGCTTCGGCTTCCTGCGCAGCCCGGAAGCCAATTATCTGGCCGGCCCGGATGACATCTATGTTTCGCCCAACCAGGTCCGCAAGTTCGGCCTGCGCACCGGCGACACCGTGGAAGGCGAGATTCGCGCGCCCAAGGATGGCGAGCGCTATTTCGCGCTGACCAAGCTGGTCTCGGTCAATTTCGACGATCCCGAGGCCGTGCGCCATCGCGTCAATTTCGACAATCTGACCCCGCTCTATCCGGACGAGAAGCTGACGCTCGACCCGCAGGACCCGACGATCAAGGACAAGTCGGCGCGCGTCATCGACATCGTCTCGCCGCAGGGCAAGGGCCAGCGCACGCTGATCGTCGCGCCGCCGCGCGTCGGCAAGACGGTGATGCTGCAGAATATCGCCAAGGCCATCACCGACAATCATCCCGAGGTCTTCCTGCTCGTGCTGCTCATCGACGAGCGCCCCGAGGAAGTGACCGACATGCAGCGCAGCGTGAAGGGCGAGGTCGTCTCCTCGACCTTCGACGAGCCCGCCACCCGCCATGTGCAGGTCGCCGAGATGGTGATCGAGAAGGCCAAGCGCCTCGTCGAGCACAAGAAGGACGTGGTCATCCTGCTCGATTCGATCACGCGCCTGGGCCGTGCCTACAACACCGTGGTGCCCAGCTCCGGCAAGGTGCTGACCGGCGGCGTGGACGCGAACGCCCTGCAGCGCCCCAAGCGCTTCTTCGGCGCCGCGCGCAACATCGAGGAGGGCGGCTCGCTCTCCATCATCGCCACCGCGCTGATCGACACCGGCAGCCGCATGGACGAAGTGATCTTCGAGGAATTCAAGGGCACCGGCAATTCGGAAATCGTGCTCGACCGCAAGGTGGCGGACAAGCGCATCTTCCCGGCGCTGGACGTCGGCAAGTCCGGCACGCGCAAGGAAGAACTGCTCGTCGACAAGGCGACGCTCTCCAAGATGTGGGTGCTGCGCCGCATCCTCATGCAGATGGGCACCATCGACGCCATGGAATTCCTGCTGGACAAGATGAAGGATTCCAAGACAAACGAAGACTTCTACGCCACGATGAACCAGTAGGATAAGCGCGGGACGCGTCGGCTGATATGATGGATTTCCTGATCCTGGCGGGCTCCGCGGGCGCGGCGGTCAATCCGTTGGCGGACATGTGGGCGCATATCGTCGCGGATTTCGGCAATCTCGGCAGCGCCAGCGCGCTCTCGGCGCTGCTGCAGGTCCTCATCATCGACATCACGCTGGCGGGCGACAATGCCATCGTGGTGGGCGCCCTGGCGGCAGGCCTGCCGGCCGCGCAACGCCGCAAGGTCATCTTCATCGGCGTCATCGCGGCGCTGATCCTGCGCATCTTCTTCGCGCTGGTGGTGACCCAGCTGCTCCAGATCGTGGGTCTCGTCCTGGCCGGCGGGCTCCTGCTGCTCTGGGTGGCGTGGAAGATGTGGCGCGAGATGCACCATGGCGCCGAACCGGGCGGCTCGCCGGAGGTCGAGGGGGACGAGCGCAGCGGCGTGCGGCCCGCCAAGAGCTTCGCCAGCGCCGCCTGGGCCGTGGCGGTGGCCGATGTGAGCATGAGCCTGGACAATGTGCTGGGCGTGGCCAGCGCGGCCAAGGACCATCCCGGCATCATGATCGTCGGCCTGTTCTTCGCCGTCGCGCTGATGGGCATCGCCGCCAACATCATCGCCAAATATATCGAGCGCTATCGCTGGATAGCCTGGGTGGGCATCGCCGTCATCCTGTGGGTGGCCGGGACGATGATCTATGAGGGTTTCGTCGATCCCAAGGTCGGCGTGCTCAAGCTGGTGATGGCCTGAACGGAGCCGCGGCCCGGGTGCAGCTCTTCCTGAACGAAGGCGCGCGCTCCCCATGATGGATAGTCCGGATCTTATCGGCTCGCTGTTCCCGCGCACGCCGGAATGACGGTGCGCGTTGGTCCGGGCCACATGCCTATAGGAGACCGCGCATGGATGCTGGCCGTCTCGTGGATCTCTGGTCCCGGCACCGGCCGCGCCATCCATGTCGCCGGATCAGCCGGAAAGAGCCGCATCGCCACACTGGCGCAGCCGCGCCCATCTGGTCTATGATGGCGACCCGGCGGGGCAGGCGATCGGGCCGCCATGAGGGCCTTCGTGGGGCGGAGTGAGCTATGAAATTCCATGTCGATGTCGAATGCACGCCGGAAGAAGCGCGGGCCTTTCTCGGCCTGCCCGATCTTGGTCCGATCCATGACCGCTATATCCAGCTCGTCCTGGATGCCATGAATGGCCAGACCAATCTCGAGCAGATCAACCAGATGTTCCGCTCCATGTCGCCGATCGGCGATGCCGGCCTCAAGATGTTCTCGAGCCTGATGGACATCGGCATGGGCGCGGCGGGCGTCAAGAAGGATAGCTGAGTCCACGTGACCGGATATGACGCGGCCACGTCCCGGCCGACGATCTTCGCGCTGTCCAGCGGGGCGCCGCCTTGCGCCATCGCGGTCATTCGCATGTCCGGGCCGGCCGCGTTCGAGACGGCGGAGCGGATCACCGGCATGGCGCTGCCCGAGCCGCACCGGGCCGCGCTGCGGCGCTTGCGCGATCCGGCCAGCGGGGAGATCATCGATGAGGGGCTGCTGCTGCGAATCGATGCCGATCGGAGCGTGACCGGGGAGCCGCTGGTCGAGTTCCATTGCCATGGCGCGCGCGCGGTGGTGGGCGATCTCCAGCAGATTCTCGCGCGCTGTGACGGCGTGCGCGCGGCGGAAGCGGGCGAATTCACCCGCCGCGCCTTCATGAACGGCCGGATGGACCTGGCCTCGGTCGAGGGCCTGGGCGATCTGCTCGCGGCCGAGACGACATTGCAGCGCCGCACGGCGCTCGCGATGATGGGTGGCCAGCTGGGCCGGCAGATCACCGCGTGGGGCGAGAAGCTGACCCGGCTTGCCGCCCATGTGGAGGCAAGCCTGGATTTCTCCGATGAGGACGATGTGGCCGGGCAGGGCGACGATCTTTCGCATCTCGCCGAAGGGTGCCGGGCCATCGCGGATGAGATGCGCGCGGCGCTCGACAAGCCGATGGCGCATCGGCTGCGCGACGGCCTGCGGGTCGCGATCGCGGGGCCGCCCAACGCCGGAAAATCGACCTTGTTCAATGCGTTGGTGGGCCGGGATGCAGCGATTGTCTCGGCGCAGGCAGGCACGACACGCGATGTGATCGAGGCGCCGGTGGCGCTGGGCGGCATGGCCTTCGTGCTGGCCGATTCGGCAGGCCTGCGTGACGCGACGGATGAGATCGAGCGGATCGGCGTCGATCGTGCGGCGGCGCTGGTGGAAGCGGCTGACATCATCCTGTGGCTGGGCGCGCCGGATGCGCAGCCGGCGGCGCAGGGCCGTCTTCTCCAGATTCATGGCAAGGCGGATCTTCTGGATGCCTCCGCGCCGCCGCCGGGAGGCATCGCCGTTTCGGCGCTCTCCGGCGAAGGCCTTGATGTGCTGGTGACGGCGTTATGCCGGGCGGCGGGCGAGCTTCTGCCGCGTCCCGGCGACTATGCGCTGTCGCAGCGTCAGCATGATGCGCTCGCCCGGGCCGAACGTGCGGCGCGCGAGGCGGCCGGGCATCGTGACGAGATATTGATCGGCGAATGCCTGCGTCAGGCATTGGCGGCGCTGGATGAACTGACCGGCCGGGCGACGACCGATGCGGTGCTGGACGAAGTCTTTTCCGGCTTCTGCATCGGCAAATAGACGGATTGTTCCACGTGGAACATGGCGACCTTTGACCGGCCCGCAGGACGGCGCTAGGAGGCGAGGCATGCGCAGCGATCCGCCATTCGATGTCATCGTCGTGGGGGGCGGCCATGCGGGCACCGAAGCCGCGGCGGCCGCGGCACGGCGCGGCGCGCGCACGGCGCTGGTCACGGCCGATCCGGCGCGGATCGGGGACATGTCCTGCAATCCATCGATCGGCGGGCTGGGCAAGGGCCATCTGGTTCGGGAGATCGACGCGCTGGATGGCCTTATGGCCCGCGCGGCCGATTGCGCGACCATTCATCGCCGCATGCTCAATGCGAGCAAGGGAGCCGCCGTTCGCGGACCGCGCATCCAGGCCGATCGTCGCCTCTACAAGGCGGCCATTCAGGAGATGGTCGGCGAGCAGGATGGTATAACGATCGTTGCGGGTGAGGTGGCCGCGCTCATCGTCGGGCCCGGTCAGGTCATCGGCGGCGTGGTGCTGGGTGACGGCGTCGAGCTGGACGCGCGCACGGTTATCCTGACAACCGGCACCTTTCTCGGCGGCATCATGTTCCGGGGTGCGGATCGGATCGTCGGCGGACGGATCGGCGAGCATGGCGCGACCCGACTGGCGGCGCAGCTGCGCGCGCTTGAGCTTCCGATGGGCCGGCTCAAGACCGGCACGCCCGCGCGGCTCGACGGGCGAACGATCGACTGGGGTCGGCTGGAAGAGCAGCCGTCCGATCGCGCCGACTGGACCATGTCGTTCCTCCCGCGCGACCATCCGGACCTGCCGCAGCTCGCATGCGCCATCACGCGGACGAACGCGCGCACGCATGATGTCATCCGCGCCAATCTCGATCAGTCGCCGCTCTATGCCGGCGATATCGAGGGGCGGGGACCGCGCTATTGCCCGTCCATCGAGGATAAGGTGATGCGCTTCGGTGATCGCGACGGTCATCAGGTTTTCCTCGAGCCGGAAGGACTCGACACGTCGCTGGTCTATCCCAACGGGGTGAGCACGTCGCTGCCAGAGCCGGTGCAGCTTGCCATGTTGCGGACGCTGCCCGGCCTCGAGGCCGTCGACATGGTCGTCGCCGGCTATGCGGTCGAATATGATCATATCGATCCGCGCGCGCTGGACCGGCGGTTGGCGCTCCCCCAGATGCCCGGCCTCTTCCTCGCCGGCCAGATCAACGGCACCACCGGCTATGAGGAAGCGGCCGCGCAGGGTCTGGTCGCGGGCGTGAATGCCGCCGGCGAGGCGCTGGGTCTGCCGCCGCTCCAGCTCGATCGGGCGGGAAGCTATATGGGCGTGCTCATCGACGATCTTTGCCTGCAGGGCATCACCGAGCCCTATCGGATGCTGACCGCCCGCGCCGAATATCGCTTGCGGCTGCGGGCCGATAATGGCGCGACGCGATTGACGCCGCAGGGCATTGCGCTTGGCATCGTGGGCGAACGGCGGCGGCTCTGGTGGGAGCGGCGTGCGGCGGCGCGGGCGGAGATGGAGACGGCGTTCGACCGCTTGGTCGATGCGCGCACGCTGCGCCGCGCCGGGGCGGACGTGCGGGATGACGGCGTGCAGCATTCGATCCGGGAATGGGCGCGCTTCCCGGCTGTCGAGCTGGGCCATATCAAAGCCGTGTCCTCCACGCTCGCGGCGGCGGAAGATCATGATCTCGTGGGAGAACTTCTTCAGGACGCCATCTATGCGCCCTATGTGGAGCGGCAAGCAGCGGAAGTGCGGGCGCTGCACGCCAATGAAGCGATCCATCTCCCTGACGGGCTCGATTATGCGGCGATCGGCGGACTGAGCACGGAAATGATCGAACGGCTTGAGCGGGCACGGCCCGAGACTCTGGGCGCTGCGGCGCGCATCCGGGGCGTCACCCCGGCGGCGCTGGCGGCGCTGCTCGTCGCCGCCCGGCAGCGCGCGGCATGAGCGAGGAGGAGGCGCAGGCCTGGCTGGAGGCGCAAGGATGGTGGACAGGCGCAGCGGGGGACCGGCTGCGGCTGTTCGTCGATCTCCTGCTCGATGAAGCGAGCCGCCAGAATCTGATTTCGGAGGCAAGCAAAGCGGCGATCTGGGCCCGCCATATCGTCGATTCGGCACAGCTCATGCTGCTTGCGCCCGGCGATGACGGCCTCTGGATCGACCTCGGCACGGGCGCCGGCCTGCCGGGGCTGGTGATCGCTTGCTTGCGGGACGCGCCCACCGAGCTGATCGAGGTGCGGCCATTGCGCGCGACCTTCCTCCAGCGCTGCGTCGAGACGATCGGCCTGGGCCATGTCACGGTCCGTGGCGACAAGGTCGAGCGAGTGAAGGGCGGGCCCGCGCGCGTCATTTCCGCGCGGGCCTTCGCGCCGCTGGATCGGTTGCTCGTATCGGCCGGGCATTTGTCCGATGAAAACACCGTCTGGCTGCTTCCAAAGGGCCGGCGAGGCGAGATGGAGCTGGCAAATCTGAGCGACGACTGGCAAGCTATGTTTCACGTGGAACATAGTCTCACCGATCCGGACAGCAGCATCGTGACCATAAGGCATCTCCGTCGGGCTGCCGCGTCACGACCCGCTTCTGCCGGGGGAGCCCCTCGCAAAGGAAGGCGACGCCCGTCATGATCAGCATCGCGATCGCAAACCAGAAAGGCGGGGTCGGCAAGACCACGACAGCGATCAATCTTGCCACGGCGCTGGCCGCAACGGGCCACCGCACCCTGCTGATCGATCTCGATCCGCAGGGCAATGCGTCGACCGGGCTGGGCGTCAATCATCGCGATCGCACGCGGTCGAGCTATGATCTGCTGCTTGGCGATTGCGCGCTGGAAGAAGCGGTCAGCCACACCATCGTGCCCGGCCTCGATATCATTCCCGCCACGCAGGACCTGTCGGGCGCGGAGATCGAGCTGATCGATGTCGATCAACGCACGCATCGCCTTGCCAATGCGCTTGGCAAGGCGCCGGCGCATCGCTGGCATGTCTGCCTGATCGACTGCCCGCCTTCGCTCGGCCTGCTGACGGTGAACGCGATGGTGGCGGTCCAGTCCGTGCTCGTGCCCCTGCAATGTGAATTTTTCGCGCTGGAAGGGCTGTCGCAACTGTTGCAGACGGTGGAGCGCATCCGCGGGCGCTTCAATCCGGCGCTGTCGATCCTGGGCATCGCGCTCACCATGTATGACCGGCGCAACCGGCTCACCGATCAGGTGGCGGACGACGTGCGCGCCTGCCTGGGCGAGCTGGTGTTCGATACGGTGATCCCCCGCAATGTGCGCCTGTCCGAAGCGCCCAGCCATGGCGTGCCGGCGCTGATCTACGATATGCGGTGCAGCGGATCGGAAGCCTATATGGCGCTCGCGCGGGAATTGATCGAACGGCTTCCCAAACAAGAGGTGGCGGCATGAGCGGCGAGGGTGAAGTGACGGTCCGGCATCCGGGGCGGCGTCCGCTGGGGCGGGGTCTCTCCGCGCTGCTGGGCGAGGCGAATCAGGATGTCGCCGTCGCGAGCGATGCGGAGCGCGAGCCGGCCGGTTCCGGCATGAACCGCGCGATCCGCCATATCGATGTCGCCCGCATCGCGCCTCATCCCGACCAGCCCCGGCGCCAGTTCGATGCCGATGCGCTGGAGGAGCTTGCCGAGAGCATCCGCGCGCGCGGCATCATCCAGCCGATCATCGTGCGGCCGATGACGGGCGGCCATTATCAGATCGTGGCGGGCGAGCGGCGGTGGCGAGCGGCGCAGAAGGCGCAGCTTCACCAGATCCCCGCCATCGTCCGCGATTTCAGCGAGGCGGAGACGCTGGAGATCGCGCTGGTCGAGAATATCCAGCGCGAGGACCTCAACGCCATCGAGGAAGCGCAGGCCTATCGCCGGCTGATCGACCAGTTCCAGCACAGCCAGGATGCGCTCGCCCGGATCGTCGGCAAGTCGCGCAGCCATATCGCCAATCTCATGCGCCTGCTGGAGCTGCCGGCCAGCGTGCAGGCGCTGGTGATGGAAGGCCAGCTGAGCATGGGCCATGGCCGCGCGCTCATCGGCGCGCCGGAGAGCGCGAAGCTGGCGCGCGACATTGCGGACCGCGGCCTCTCGGTGCGCGAGACGGAGCGGCTGGTGCGCGTCGCACGTGAGGACCGGAAAGCGCCACGTGGCAATCCGAGCAGCCAGCTCTCACAGCGCGACCCCGATCTTCTGGCCATGGAGCAGCATCTGTCCGACCTTCTTGGCCTCAAGGTGGGCCTTGGCTTCGCAGGCGGCAAGGGCACGCTGACCCTGCATTATTCCAGCCTCGACCAGCTCGACATGATCTGCCAGAAATTGTCCGGCAGCAGCATCTGAGCGCCACGCCGGCCTCGCGCCCGGTGACGCCGCGCCGGCATGTGGCGGCCCTTGTCGGCTGAGTTGCTCCAGAACAGCCGCGATCGGGGGCTGATCCGCGCCGTGGGCGTCGGTGCTTTCACGGCCAGCATCATCAATTGCGTCATCGGCGCGGGCATCTTCTCGCTGCCCTCGGCCATGGCGGCGCTGGCCGGGGCGTGGGCGCCGCTGGCCTTCCTGATCTGCGCGCTCGCCGTCGGTGCGGTCGTGACCTGCGCGGCGGAAGCGAGCGGGCGGGTGGCGACGAGCGGCGGCTGCTATGGCTATGCGGATGCCGCGTTCGGCCCCGTCGCGGCCTTCGTCACCGGATCGCTCGTCTGGGTGAGCGCGGTGCTGGCCTGTGGCGGCATCGCCGCGGCGCTGGCCGATGGCCTGGCGCCATCATGGCCCATGCTCGCCGAGCCGGCCGCCCGCGCCGGGTTCATCATATTGGTGATCGGCGGCATCGGACTTGTCAACATCGCCGGGGTCAATCCGGCCGCGCGGATGGTGAGCCTGTTCACCATCGTCAAGCTGCTGCCGCTGCTCATCCTCGTGCTGGTGGGCGGCGGCGCGCTGCTGGCGCAGGGGCCGGCGCCGGCGGGCGCGCAGGCCCCCACGGCATTCGGGCAGGCGCTCATCCTGGCGCTGTTCGCCTTCTCGGGCATGGAGACGCCGCTCTCGGCGAGCGGCGAGGTGGATCGGCCGGCGCGGACCATCCCGCGCGCGCTGTTCCTCGCCATGGGCTTCGTCACCGCCCTCTATATCGCGATCCAGATCGTCACGCAGGGCCTGCTCGGCGCGGACCTCGCCGGCTCCGCCACGCCGCTCGCCGATGCGATCGGCCGGGTCTCCCCCATGCTGGGGGCGCTGCTGCTGATCGGCGCCTCGCTCTCGCGCTTCGGCTGGATCGGCAGCCATCTGCTCGGCGCGCCGCGCATCCTCTTCGCCTTCGCGCGCGATGGCATGCTGCCCGCCCCGCTCGCCGCCGTGCATCCCCGCACCCATGCGCCCCATGTGGCGATCATCGTCCATTGTATCATCGCGATCCTGCTTGCGCTCAGCGGCACGTTCGAGATCCTGGCGATCCTCTCCGGGCTGGCCACGGCGGGCATCTACATCCTCACCTGCGCGGCGGCATGGCGCCTGCACCATCTCGGCACGACGCTGGGCGAGAGCACCGTGCGCTATGCGCTGCTGCCCTATGCCGCCGGCCTCGCGATCATCGCCATGGCGGTCATCATCGCGCTCGGGCAGGGGCGGGACATCGCCGGCCTCGCGCTGCTGACGACGGCGAGCGCGCTCTGGGCGCTGTGGCGCATCCGGTCGGGCCGCGCCGGCGCGGGCTGAGGCGGCACTGGTCCGGCGCGGGCATCCAGAGGCGATGGGCCGGCTCGCGCCTGCGACCTTCCCGAACGTTGCCAGCGTTTGCCCAACCCAGTCATTTCCATGCACGTGAAAAGATGATTACCTGCGATGATCCCGTGGATCGCCGCGACCTGCCACTGCAAACCACCAGAAAAGGCTGAAAGGAACAGGGTCAGTGCTGCTGCGCAGGCCTCCCGAATGGATGGCCCCCATGATCCCATACGGGAGGGCGGACCTGCTCGATGATGGCCAGTGGACCACGCGTCGCTTGGGCGTCTCGCCCCGGCAGGCATGCATGCGTCCGGGGCGCCGCTTCAGTCGGCCGCGACGGTGAGGCCCAGGCGATTGAGGTCGTGGAGATGCACCAGGCCGATCGGGCGACCGGGTGCGTCGGCGCCCATCACGAACAGGGCGGTGATGCGGTGCGCGGTCATGAGCGCGAAGGCATCCTCGGCATAGGCGCTCTCGCTGATCGTGCGCGGCGTGGGGTTCATCACCTGCGCTGCAGTGCGGGCGAGCAGGCCGTCGATCCGGCGCCGCAGATCGCCATCGGTGATGGTGCCGACCAGCCGGCCCTCGTCATCCAGCACGCCGGCGATGCCGAAGCTCTTCTCGGTCATGGTCAGGATGACGTCATGCATGGGCGCATGGGCGGCGACCAGCGGCAGGCGATCGCCGCCATGCATGATCTTGCCGATCGGCAGGAAGCGCGCGCCGATGCTGCCGCCCGGATGCAGCCGGCCGAGCTGCTCGCGCGATATGTCCCGCGCGCGCATCGCCGCGATGGCGAGCGCGTCGCCCAGCGCCAGCATCAGCGTGGTGGTGGTGGTGGGCGAGATATTGACCGGGCAGGCCTCCCGCACCGGGGGCAGGGTGAGGCAGGCGCTGGCGGCCCGCATCATTGGCGAATGCCGCTGCGCGCTGATCGCGACGATCGCGCAGCCGAGCAGCCGGGCATGGTCGATGATCGGCAGCATCTCCGGCGTCACGCCCGAGTTGGAGAGCGCCACCAGCGTATCGCCGGGCGCCATCATGCCCAGATCACCATGGGCCGCCTCGCCGGGATGGACGAAGAAGGCGGGCAGGCCGGTCGCCGAGAATGTCGCGGCCATCTTGCGGGCGATATGGCCGGATTTGCCCATGCCGCTCACGATCACCCGGCCGGTCGTGGCCAGCAGCAGCTCGACCGCGCGGGGAAAGCTCTCGTCCAGCGCCGCCGCCATGGCCGCCAGCGCGGCGGCCTCCAGGTCGAGCACGGCGCGGCCATGCTCCAGCAGCTGGGCGCGATCATGCCGGCGCTGGATGTCGATATGCTGGTCGATCTTGTGGAACATCATGCCCTCCCGGCTCAGGCCGCGCGCAGCCGCGCATTTTCGCGCTCGAGGTCGCGCGCCCAGGAGGCGAGGCCGAAGCGGCGGATGTCGACCTGACGCCAGAACAGGCCCGGATCGCGCCGCCAGAGATCGACATGCGCGATGGCATTGGCGCATTGCCCGCCCATGTCGATCACCTCGGCCAGTTCCTGCATGTAGAAGGGGAGCGGGCGGTCGGCCGATCCCATCTCCGTCCCATGATCGCTCGCGGTGGCCCTGAGCGCCGTCTCCAGCCCCCGGCGGAAGCAGGCGAGCGCGGTGTCGGCGTCTCCCTCGGCGAGGCACAGGCGCGCTTCGTAGAAGGATGCGGCGATGGACTTGGTGGTGAGCAGCGGCGAGAAATCCGCCCAGTCCGCCAGCGCGGCATGGCGATACCAGCGCCGCGCTTCCGCGCGATCGCCGGTCAGTTCGCACAGCCGTCCGGCGAGGAAGGCCAGCGAGATGCGCCAGCGCGCGACATGGGCGGGCACGCCGCCGCCGGCGCTCTCCACATAGGTGGCGATGACCGGCAGGATCGGCGTCACCAGATCGGCCCGGCGCATTTCGAGAATGCGGTAGCCCAGCACGGTCAGTGCCGCGCCGCGATCGGCGGAGTCCGGCCGGGCATCCTCGGCCACGCATTCGGCGATGCGCGCAAGCGTGACGTCATGGGCGATCCGCTCGCCCATCTGCACCATGGCGCGATAGAGATAGGGATTGTCATAGGCCGCGCCGAAATCGACGAGCGTCGGCAGGGGACCGGCCGTCGTGGCGAAGGCAGGGTGGACAAAGGCCTCGGCCTGGCCTTCCCCGGCGAGCGGATTGGCGGAGGCGACGAGGATCAGCCAGTTGCTGTCGATCGCCTGGTCCATGGCAACGGGGCCGAGCAGATGCGGCCCGGACGGGTCGACGCTCGCGGCCCTCTGCACATAGCGGGCCTCGGGCAACAGCCATTGGGATACGGCATCGCGTAGCGTCTCCCAGTCCTGCGGCCGGTCATTGTCGCCGGCCGATTTGCGCCAGCCCAATATGATGCGGCCATCGAATTTCAGCAGGCGGGCATAGTCGGCGAGGCGCGTGGCCCAGTCCGCCGGACAGGGCGGCTCGAAGGCGACGATCATGTCGAGGCTGTGGTCGGCCGGTCCGGCGCCGGCCCCGCGGCTGATCGTGCCGGCGCGCGACAGGGCGGAGAGGATCGCCTGTCCGTCGACGCTCGCTTCCCCGTCGATCAGCACATGGTCGCCGGGGCGGACATGGCTGGCGGCCATGGCATAGCGCGCGATAGCCGCATCCGCCTGCATGCCGCCGGCGTTCAGCGCGACGAAGCCCGCATCGCCGGCCCGCGCATAATAGCTGATCGAGGGCAGCTGGACGGCGGACCATGCGCTATATTCGCCCGGCATCATCCCGGCCGGGTGGCGCTGCCAGCCCGCCTTGAAGAGCTGCTCTTCGATCGGGTGCCGGGGCTGCCCCGCAGTGACGAGGACCAGCGCGTCCAGCCCGGCGAACGGGCGCAGCGCGTCCGCGAAGGCCGGCCCGACATCCCTGGACTGCCATTGCAGGAAACCGGCCGTCCGCTCCGCGCGCGCCGCGTCGAGTGGCACCGGATCGCAGCCGAGCAGTGCCAGCTCCCGCGCGAAATCGGCAAGGGCCGCCCGGTCGAGCGCGATGCGGCAGGGGCCCAGGCGCTGAACGATCGCGCTTGCCACTTGTATGCTCATGTCCATGTCCCCGATGATCCTGGTCCGGGCCATGCCAGCATGGCGTGCGAGGCCCTGGATCGCGGGCATAGGCGGCAAGCGTTGAGGGCCGGTTAACGATATTTTCCCGCACGCGCCGCGCGCCCGGACGAGACTTTGCCGGCGGCGGATTGACGCCGCAAAATGAACCGGTCATGCGAGCGTCCATGCTCTTTTTCTCCGACAACACCGCGCCCGTCCATCCCGCCGTGCTGGCGGCCATGGCGGCGGCCAATGCGGTCGATACCGCCTATGATGGCGATGCGCTGAGCCGGGCGCTCGATGCGCGCTTCTCCGCGCTGTTCGAGCGGGACGTGGCGGTGATCTGGACATCGACGGGCACCGCCGCCAATGCCCTCGCGCTGGCGCTGCTGTGCCCGCCCTATGGCGGCATCCTCACCCATGAGGAGGCGCATATCGTCGCCGACGAATGCGGCGCGGTGGAGCTGCAGACCGGCGGCGCGCGGCTGATGGCCTGCGCGGGCGAGGGCGCGCGGCTGACGCCGCAGAGCCTGGGCGCGCGGGTCGCGGCCATGGGGCGGTCCGTGCACCAGATCGCGCCGCATGCGGTCTCGATCACCAATGTCACCGAATATGGGCTGGTCTACCGGCCGGAGGCGGTCGCGGCGATCGGCGCCTTCTGCCGGGCGCAGGGGCTGGGCCTGCATGTCGATGGCGCGCGCTTCGCCAATGCCGTGGTGGCGAGCGGGGCCACGCCGGCGGACCTCACATGGCGCGCCGGGGTCGATCTGCTGAGCTTCGGCTTCACCAAGAACGGCGCGATGAATGCCGAGGCGCTGATCCTGTTCGATCCGGCGCGGGCCGACGAGGCGCGGCGGCGGCGCAAGCGCGCGGGCCATCTGCTCTCCAAGGGGCGCTATGTGGCCGCGCAGATGCACGCGATGCTGGAGGGCGATCTCTGGCTCGCCAATGCGCGCGCCGCCAATGCCGCGGCGCGCCCGCTCGCGCAGGCGGCCGGCGACCGGCTGCTGCATCCGGTGGAGGCGAACGAGGTCTTCCTGCGGTTCACGGCGGCGGAGGCCGCGCATCTGCGCGCGCAGGGCTTCGGCTTCCATGATGCCGGCGCGGGCGCGGCGCGGCTGGTGACGAGCTGGCACCAGAGCGAGGGCGATGTCCTGCCCTTCGCCGAAGCGATCGCCGCGCTATGAGCCGGCCGGCGCTGGCCGGTGTCGCGCTGCCCTTCATCCTGGTGACGCTGATCTGGTCCTCGACCTGGATCGTCATCCGTGACGGACTGGCGGTGGTGCCGCCGGCCTGGTCGGTCTGCTACCGCTTCGCCGTGGCGGCGCTGGGCATGCTGGTGCTCGCGCGCATCCGGGGCGAGAGCCTCGCCATCGGCGGGCGCGGGCTGGCCTTCGCGGCGCTGCTGGGCGTCGCGCAGTTCGGCTTCAACTTCAATCTCCTGTATCGGGCGGAAGCGCATCTCACCTCCGGCCTGTGCGCGCTCGTCTATGCGCTGCTGATGATCCCGAACAGCCTGCTCGCCTGGCTCGCCTTTCGCGAGCGGGTGAGCGGGGCGTTCATGGCGGGCTCGGCCGTCGCCATCATCGGCATCGCGCTGCTGTTCGTGAACGAATATCGCGCCGGCGGCGCCGCCGCCCCGCGCGAGGTGCTGATCGGCCTCGCCTTGTGCACGCTCGCCGTGCTGTGCGCCTCGCTCGCCAATGTCATGCAGGCCGCGCCGCTGGCCCGCGCCCTGCCGATGGCGAGCATGCTCGTCTGGGCGATGGCGATCGGCGCGGCGGCCGATGCGGCCTATGCCTGGAGCGTCAGCGGGCCGCCGGTCTTCGATCCGCGCCCGGCCTATTGGCTGGGCGTCCTCTATCTGGCGATCGCCGGCTCGGTCGTCACTTTCCCGCTCTATTTCGCGCTCATCCAGCGCATCGGGGCCGGACCCGCCGCCTATACCAGCGTGCTGATCCCCATCCTCGCCATGGCGCTCTCCACCCTGTTCGAGGGCTATCGCTGGACGACGCTCGCCATGCTCGGCGTGCTGCTCGCGCTAGGCGGCATGGTCATCGCCATGCGTGCGCGCTTCCGCCGCCAGGCAGGCGGCTAGGCCGGCGCGATAATCCGCATGGGCCGGCCGCCAGCCCAGCAGGCGGCGCGCCTTGTTGGCGCTGACGCGGCGGGACTCGGTGTAGAAGGCGCGCGCGGCCGGCGAGAGCCCGGCATCGGCGAGGGAGAGCAGCGGCGGCACGGGCAGGCCGAGCAGCGCGCAGCCATGCTCGATCACGGCATTCTGGGAGGCGGGCCGGTCGTCGGCCAGATTATAGACGCCCGCCGGTCCCGCCCCCGCCGGTCCCCCCCCCACCGGTCCCGCCATGCCGGCGACGACGCCCGAGACGATATCGTCGACATGGATGCGGCTGAAGATCTGGCCGGGCAGGTCGATCCGGTGCGCGCGGCCGGCGCGGATGCGGTCGAGCGCGCTGCGGCCCGGGCCGTAGATGCCGGGCAGGCGGAAGATATGGGTGGGCCGGCCCAGCGCCTGCCAGGCCGCGTCCGCCTGCGCCCGCGCGCCGCGCCGGCCGTGGCCGACGGGCGCGCTCTCGTCCACCCAGGCGCCGCGCGTATCGCCATAGACGCCGGTGGCGGAGAGATAGCCGATCCAGCCTGCCGGGGCGGCGCGCAGGTCCGCGCCATAGCGGTGCAGCACGGGGTCGCCCGCCTCGCCCGGCGGCACGGAGGAGAGGATGTGCGTGGCCCGGCCGATCGCCCGGCGCACGGCGGGTTCGTCGTCGAACGCCATCGTGCCCGCCGTGCCGGTGGCGTCGATCGTCCAGCCATGGCGGGCCAGATGGCGGGCAAGGCGCGCGGCGGTGTAGCCCAGGCCGAAGATCAGGAGCGCGGGCAGGGCGGTCAGTCCTGCGGCAGGGGTGGCGGCGTGACCATGTGCGCGCCCGGCACATGGTCCTTCTTCCACTGCATCGCCATGCGCACGCGCGTCGCGCCGGAGGGATGATCGTAGAACAATATCTCCTCGATCCGGCCCGGCGCGATCTTGCGATATTCGGCCAGCTTCATGGCGACCGAGGCGAAGCCGTCCGGCTCGCGCGCGGCGTCCAGCCCGAAGGCGTCGGCCTCGCTCTCGCTGGCGCGGGCGATGCTGTTGGTGAGCGGGGTGAGCAGCAGCATGAGCGCGATGATCGTCATGAGATAGACCGGCACCGCCGCCAGATCGTCCGGCCCGCGCAATCGCCAGGCCGCGCCATGACGGGCGATCAGCGCCCGGGCGATGCGTGATGTGGCCCAGAGCGCCAGCCCGACCACCAGCGACAGGCCGATGATGAGGCGCCAGACATGGCCGAGCACATAATGGCCCAGCTCATGCCCCATCACGGCGGCGGTCTCCGGCAGGGTGGTGCGGCTGAGCAGATTGTCGTTCAGCGAGATGCGGATGGTCGGCCCGAGGCCGGAGACATTGGCGGAGATGCGCTTGTCCTGCCGCGACTGGTCGAACACATAGATATGATCGGCCGGCACATGGTGGGCGGCGGCCATGGCGACGATCCGCTCGCGCGCCGGTCCGGGCGCCAGCTCGGTATAGCTGTTGAACAGCGGGGCGATGAAGACTGGCGCGATCAGCATCAGGGCCGCCAGCGCGGCGGCGACCACGCCGGTGCCCCACAGCCACCAGCGGCGCGGGCTGCGGCGCAGGCCGATCATCAGGATGCCCAGCATGATCGCGCTCAGCACCATCGCGATCGCCAGATTGATGAGCGCATCCCCCAGCCAGCCGGCGAAGCTCTGGTTCATCAGGCCATAATGAAGCTCGCGGACGAAGCCGGTATAGATGGTCCAGGGCAGGCTCAGCAGCGCGCCGACAAGCACATAGGGCAGGGCATAGAGCATGGCTTGCGGGAAGCGCCGCCGCGTCACGCGCTCGGCCCAGTCGCGCCAGCGCGCCGAGAGGCCGGTGCGCAGCTGCACCAGATCGACGGTGACGGCGACCAGCGCGGACCACAGGGTGATCCAGTAGCCGCCCTCGAAATAGGCGTCCGAGCGGGCACGGGCGGCGCCGCCGAGCGTTGCGAGATAGGCCTGCGTCGCGGCGTCCACGTCGAAACCGGTGGCGGCGCCGGCGGGTGGCGCGAGCAGAGCGAGGATGAGCAGCGGGAGGGCGATGGCGAGATGGGAGCGACAAGTCGGGAGCATCGGGCATGGTCCTCGCTAAACCCGCAGCCTAATGCGCTGCGCCGCCCCCATCAACAGGCATGCGCGCGCCCGGTTGTGCGCGGGCGCGGGCCGGCCTAGGACATCGATATGGCTGACATTCAACAGACAGACGCACCCGCCACTCCGCCCGTCATCCGCCGCGAGGATTATCGCCCGCCGCTCTGGCTCGTGCCGGAGACCCGCCTGACCTTCGATCTCGATCCGCAGGCGACGCGGGTGACGGCGCGGCTCAGCGTCACCCGCGCGGGCGGGCATGACCGGCCGTTGCGGCTGGATGGCGACGGGCTCACCCCGCTCGCGGTGAGCGTGGACGGCGTGCCGCTCGCCCCGGCGGACTGGCGCATGGAGGGCGGCACGCTCATCATCGCGCTGCCCGGCGACGCGCATGTCGTCGAGACGCAGGTGGAGATCGCGCCGGCCGCCAACACGCAGCTGATGGGCCTCTATGCGTCCGGCGGGCTGCTGTGCACCCAGTGCGAGCCGGAGGGCTTCCGCCGCATCACCTTCTTCCCGGACCGGCCGGACGTGCTGTCCCGCTACGATGTGCTCATGCGCGCCGACAAGGCGGCCTTCCCGGTGCTGCTCGCCAATGGCGATCCCGTGGAGCAGGGCGATCTGGAGGACGGGCGGCACTATGCGCGCTGGGTCGATCCCTTCCCCAAGCCGAGCTATCTGTTCGCCATGGTGGCGGGCGATCTGGCCTGCAATGCGGATCGGTTCACGACCATGTCCGGCCGGGAGGTGGCGCTCGGCATCTGGGTCAAGGCGGCGGACCTGCCGCGCACCGGCCATGCCATGGCGGCGCTCAGGAACAGCATGGCGTGGGACGAGAAGACCTATGGCCGCGAATATGATCTGGACGTGTTCAACATCGTGGCGGTGGCCGACTTCAATTTCGGCGCGATGGAGAATAAGGGCCTCAACATCTTCAACTCGCGCTACATCCTCGCCGATCCCGAGACGGCGACGGACCCGGATTATGACGCCATAGAGAGCGTCGTCGCCCATGAATATTTCCACAATTGGTCGGGCGACCGCGTGACCTGCCGGGACTGGTTCCAGCTCAGCCTCAAGGAAGGCTTCACCGTCTATCGCGACCAGAGCTTCTCGGCGGACATGGCGAGCGCGGCGGTCAAGCGCATCGAGGATGTGCGGGTGCTGCGCGCGGCGCAGTTCCCGGAGGATGGCGGCCCGCTCGCCCACCCCGTGCGGCCCGAATCCTATATCGAGATCAGCAATTTCTACACGGCGACCGTCTACAACAAGGGCGCCGAGCTGATCCGCATGATGGCGCTGCTGCTGGGCCCGGAGCGGTTCCGCAAGGGCACCGACCTCTATTTCGATCGGCATGACGGGCAGGCCGTGACCTGCGAGGATTTCGTCAAGGCGATGGAGGATGGCGGCGGCATCGACCTCGCCCAGTTCCGCCTCTGGTACAGCCAGGCCGGCACGCCGCGCGTGGGCGTGCGCATGGCGCATGATCCGGCGAGCGGCGCGGTGACGCTCTCGCTCACGCAGGCGATCCCGGTCACGCCCGGCCAGGACGACAAGGCGCCGATGGCCGTGCCGCTCAAGCTCGCTTTGTTCGACCGGGCGAGCGGCGCGCATGCCGGCGAGGAGCTGGTGCTGCTCACGCAGGCGCAGGCCGAGATCCGCCGCGAGGGCTTCGCGCAGCCGCCGGTGCTCTCGATCAATCGCGGCTTTTCCGCGCCGGTCATCGTGGAGGCCGATCAGGGCCCGGCCGATCTCGCGTTCCTCGCCGCGCATGACGATGATCCGTTCAGCCGCTACGAGGCGCTCCAGCAGCTCATGATCCACGCGCTGCTCGGCCATATCGCGGGCGGCCCGCTGGAGAGCGGCGCCATCATCGACTCGATCAGCCAGACCATCGCGGACCCGGCGCTGGACCGCTCCTTCGTAGCCGAGGCCGTGCGGCTGCCGAGCGAGGCCTATCTGGGCGACCAGATGCTGGTGGTCGATCCGGACGCCATCCACGCCGCGCGCGAGGCCCTGCAGGGCGAGATCGGCCGGGTGCTGGAGCCCGAATGGCGCGCCCTGCATGCCGATTGCGCCCGCAACGGCTTCTCGCTCTCGCCCGATGCCCGCGCGGCGCGCAAGCTGCGCGGCATCGCGCTGGGCTATGTCATGGCCTCCGGCGCGGCCGACGGTCCGGCGCTGGCGCTGGACCAGTTCGACCGGGCGGACAATATGACCGAGCGGCACGCGGCCCTCTCGATCCTCGCCAGCCGCGCGAGCGGGGAGCGGGACAGGGCGATGGCGGCCTTTTACGCGCGCTATGCGGACAATGCGCTGGTGGTCGACAAATGGTTCCAGACCCAGGCGCTCGCCTTCCATCCCGATACGGTGGAGATCGTCGCGGCGCTTGGCCGCCACCGGGATTTCACGCTGGCCAATCCGAACCGGGCCCGCGCGCTGTTCGGTGCCTTCGCGGCCAATCAATGGGCGTTCAACCGGGCGGACGGCATGGGCTATCGCATGGTGGCGGACGCGATCGTCGCGCTCGACAAGCTCAATCCGCAGACCGCCGCGCGGCTGGTGCCCCCGCTCGGGCGCTGGAAGCGGTTCGACGCGGCGCGCGGCGCCCTGATGCGCGCGGAGCTGGAACGGATCGCCGCGACGCCGCAGCTCTCCAGGGATGTGCTCGAACAGGCGACGAAGAGCCTGGCGTGACCGGATCGGCCGGGTGAAAGCACCGGGACTCGCGCGGCCGACAAGTCGCGTGCGATGATGCGCAGGGCGTTGGGCGCCGGTGGATGTCCGCCTGCGCGGCGGACCGTCTCTAGAGCCGATCCGCTTCGGATTAAAGCGGATCGGCTCCTGTTTTTGGTTTGTTTGCCGTGATTTCCGAGTCGCCAGATTCCATCTGGCTCGAAATCACTCTAGCCGCCCTGCGTGCGGATCCAGTCCGCGACGGCGACCGCGACGTCGTTGGCGGCGCGGTTGATGGCGGGCGCGACGTTGTCCGCGTCGATCGTCGGGACCGGCGCGGAGGCGGAGAAGCGGCGGCGCGTCACTTGCCTGCCATCGGCCGACATGAGCACCGCGTCATAGGTGACGATCGCGGTGCGACCCGCCGCGTCGATGCCGAAATCGGACAGCGAGCCTTCGAGCATCTGGCCCCGGCGCGCGAGATACTGGCCCGGATCGAGCACCAGCCGGCCGAGGCGCGCGCGGATGGTCTCGGCCAGCAGGCTCTGGAACTGGCGGGCGGGCAGATCGACCCACACCGCATCCTTGACATAGGCGACGCTGGTATCGCTCTCGCGCACCGCCACGCGCGCGGTGGCGAGCGTGCGCGGCACCGCCGGCAGATCGACGAACAGCGCGGTGTCGTTCGCCTCGACCAGCGTCTGCCCGGCCGGCACGGCGCTCTGCGCGGAGACGGTCAGCAGCCGCGCGGGCGGCTTGGCGCCGAACCGCACGCAGCCCGTGCCGGCGAGCAGGCATGCGCCGAGCAGCAGCAGGCCGATCCTGCGGGAGGAAGCGAAGCCGCCTGTTGTCATGTCGCGTCCGTTCATGGCTTGTAGTCCGGGAGGGGCGGGGCACCGAGGATGCCGCTCGCGCCCTGCTGGTCGATCTTGTCGGTGATCGCCAGGATGGCGCGCGACATCTGCCGCAGGTCGCGCACCAGCAGGCCGATCTGCGGCATGGTGTCCCGCGTGAAGGTCTCGACGCCGGGGCGGGCGTCCTTGAGCGTGGTGTCCAGGCTGTCCAGCGTCGAGCGCGCGGACTGGATCGTCCCGCGCAGGTCCGCGATGAGCGGCTTGCCTTCGCTGTTCAGCAGGTCGTTGGTGCTGTTGACGGTCGTGGCCAGCGCCTCGGCCACGCGGGAGGCATTTTCCAGCATCACCCGGGTCTGCCGGATCGTCTGCGTGACCTCCGGGCCCTGCGCGGCCAGGCTGGCGGTCAGCCGGTCGACATTGGCGAGGATGCCGGCGACATGCTGCTGGTTCTTGTCGCCGAGCAGCTCGTTCAGCCGCTCGGAGAGCGTGGTGAGCCGCTGGAGCAGCATTGGCGCGCTGTTCAGCAGCTCGCCGAGCGCGCCGGGCTTGGTCGGGATCACCGGCACGCCTTCCGGGCAGACCGCCTGCGCGTCATGATCCGGGCAGACGATCAGCGGGGCGTTGCGCACCGCGCCGTCGAGCTGGATCTCGGACACGCCGGTGAAGCCGACGCTGTTGATCGTGGCGGTGGTGCCCTGCAGGATCGGCGTGTTGCGGTCGACCACGATGCGGACGCGGACGAACTGCGGGTCCTTGTCCCACAGCATGATCGTCTTGACCTGCCCGGAGGGGACGCCGGAATAGGTCACGGCGGACCCCTTGGCGAGGCCGCTCACCGACTGCTTGAAGAAGATGTCATATTCCCGCTTGTTGCCTTCGCTCACGCGCGAGAACCAGAAGGCCGCGCCCACGGTGAGGGCGACGAGAAACAGGACGACAGCGCCCACGAGCACATTGTTGGATCGGGTTTCCATCTATCCCCTGCATTCTCTCAATGCGCTTATGGCCGGCCGGTTCCCGCCTGTCCATGGTCGCCGTCCACCGCTCATGCCAGCGCACCCGATTGCGTGCCGGCGGCCATGGCGAGACGCCCGCGCGGGCCGTTGAAATATTCCTGGATCCACGGATGATCGAGCGCCAGCAGTTCGTCGATCGTGCCGACCGCGATCACGCGCTTGTCCGCCAGCACCGCGACGCGGTCGCAGATGGCGTGCAGCGTGTCGAGATCATGGGTGATGAGGAAGATGGTGAGCCCGAGCGTCTCCTGCAGATTGCGGGTCTGCTCGTCGAACGCGGCCGCGCCGATCGGGTCGAGCCCGGCGGTCGGCTCGTCCAGGAAGAGCAGCGCGGGATCGAGCGCGAGCGCGCGCGCCAGCCCGGCGCGCTTGCGCATGCCGCCGGACAGCTCGGAGGGATATTTGGGCCCGGCCTCGGCCGGCAGGCCGGTCATGACGATCTTGTAGGCGGCGATCTCCTCGCGCAGCCTGGGGTTCATGTGCGGATAATATTCCCGCAGCGGCACCTGCACATTCTCCGAGACGGTGAGCGTGGAGAACAGCGCGCCGCCCTGGAACAGGATGCCCCAGCGCCGCTGGACGGCGAGCAGGTCCGGATCGTTGGGATCGCGGTCCAGCATCGGTTCGCCGAACACCTCGATCGTGCCGGCCGCCGGCCGCTGCAGGCCGATGATCGAGCGCATCAGCACCGATTTGCCCGTGCCCGAGCCGCCGACCACGCCGAGGATCTCGCCGCACCGCACGTCCAGATCGAGATTGTCATGCACGATCTGGTCGCCGAACCGGTTGACCAGCCCGCGGATCGAAATGACGGGCGGGGCATCGGCGCCTCCGTCCGGCGCGCGCATCTGTGTGCCGGGTGCGTCGGTCATGTCCAGCCGATCCATGTGAAGAAGACCGCGAACACGGCGTCGATGACGATGACGAGGAAGATCGCCTGCACCACGGCGGCCGTGGTGCGCAGACCCACCTCCTCCGCATTGCCGCGCACCTGCAGGCCCTGGAAGCAGCCGGAAATGCCGATGATGAGGCCGAACACCGGCGCCTTGACGAGACCGACATAGATGTCCGTGATCGGCACCACCTCGCGCAGGCGCTGGATGAAGGTGATCGGCGGGATGTCGAGCGAGACCGCGCACAGGAACCCGCCGCCGATGATGGCGACGACCGAGGCATAGAAGCCGAGCAGCGGCATCATGATGACGACGGCGAGGATACGCGGCATGATGAGCGCTTCCATCGGCCGCACGCCGATGGTGCGCATCGCGTCCACTTCCTCGTTGAGCATCATCGTGCCGATCTGCGCGGCGAAGGCCGAGCCGGAGCGGCCGGCGACCATGATCGCGGTCATCAGCACGCCCAGCTCGC